>Ga0265780_10009460_pt1 | contig 11684 bp, 13 predicted proteins | sample P1T30metagenome_FD_192432 | JGI IMG/M metagenome (GOLD analysis project Ga0265780, IMG submission 192432) | Plant litter microbial communities from East Loma Ridge, Irvine, California - P1 T30 | ecosystem: Environmental > Terrestrial > Plant litter > Unclassified | place: USA: California... | reverse complement strand
CCCTTGCCGATCATCGAGCGGTGCAGCACCTCGACCCCAACACCCTCGTCGAAGCCGAGTTCGCGCAATCGCCGCGCCTCGGGCACGCTCAGCCGTGTCCAGTCGATCCCAGCGACGGTCGCAGGCTGGCGGTTGGGCAGCGATTCCAGGCTGACGACGGAGTCGATGCGCGAGAACATGTTCATGATGCGACTGATTATCAATAACTGAGGCCGAACGCCAGCGTAATCGTGTGACCGCGAGCGCCTCCTCAACAAGCCGAAACGCCACCCTTCTTACAGCTACACCACCGGATAGCGCAGGCGGCCGATGAAGCGCGACAGGCTCGGCCGATGCGCCGCGCGGGCGAGCAGTCCTGCCTTGGTCTTCTCGAAGCGCAGAATGCCCTCGATCCGCCGCGCGAGAAAGCCGCGCGTGTTCATCCAGCTGTCGCTGTCGTCGTCCAGGAACACCGTCATCGTCGCCGCATACACTCCGGCGAGGATCGTGCGCTTGGTATAGTGGTTGTAGTCAGTCGCGGTGTCGCCAGCGGCACGCCAGATCGTGTCCGCCGCCGCCCAGCCGAGCTTTGCGCCAACGGCGACGTTCTGCGGTAGCGCGAGAACCGCGAACGCGCGTCGCAACGCTTCGCGGTCCGGCGCGACGATGGCCAGCCGCGCCTCCACCAGCGCGGTAATGCGCGCGCGGATCTTCATGGTTGCGAGGTCGGCGGCGGGCACGCGCGTCAGCATGGCCGCGTCGATGCTGCGGAACCACGCGGCAATCATGTCGACCTGGCCGCGCGGGTACGCAAGCAACGCAACGTCGCGGTCCACTCCGGCACCCTCGGCAGCGGCATCGCGCGCTTCGCCGCCCCAGCCATCGAACGCAGCATTGGCGGCGATCGCAGGGGCAAGACCGATCGCGATCTCCTCAAGCGTGGCATCTGGCGGAATGGTCTGCATGTGTACGTCTCCGTGCACCTTGTGGTGCTTGCACGTCGGCGATGCAACCGGCGCGACACCCGGGAACCTTTGTTTGCAGTGCAGCAGATTTTCTTGAACCGACCAGCCATGCCGCGCGTACGAGCCGTCCCTATCTTCGTGTTTCAGATTGCCTTTAAAGGACTTCGCCTGATGGCCTCGCTGTTCGACCCGATTACGCTCGGCGATATTGCCGCTCCAAACCGCGTGCTGATGGCGCCGCTGACGCGCGGCCGCGCGACGCAGGACCATGTGCCGACACCGCTGATGATCGACTATTACCGCCAGCGCGCGAGTGCGGGGCTCATCATCAGCGAGGCGACGGGCATCTCGCGGCAGGGGCTTGGCTGGCCTTATGCACCGGGGCTGTGGAACGACGAACAGGTCGCCGCGTGGAAGCCGGTGACCGACGCGGTCCACCAAGCCGGCGGGCGGATCGTCGCGCAGTTGTGGCACATGGGCCGGCAGGTCCACTCGTCGGTGACGGGCGAGCAGCCGGTGTCGTCCTCGGCGACCGCCACCCAAGGCGATGCTCACACCTACGATGGCAAGAAGCCGTTCGAGACCGCCCGTCCGCTCGCGCTGGACGAGATCCCCGCCCTGCTCGACGATTACGAGACAGCAACGCGCAACGCGCTCGCCGCCGGGTTCGACGGGGTACAGATCCACGCTGCCAATGGCTATCTGATCGATCAGTTCCTGCGCGACAACGCCAATTTTCGCGATGACGTTTATGGCGGTTCGATTGAGAACCGTACGCGTTTGTTGCGCGAAGTGACCGAGCGCGTGATCTCCGTGGCTGGTGCTGGGCGGACGTCGGTGCGGTTGTCGCCCAACGGCGACTCGCAGGGCATCAACGACAGCGATCCGGAGCCGCTGTTCACCTACGCCGCCAAACTGTTGTCCGATCTCGGAGTCAGCTTCCTCGAACTGCGCGAACCGGGGCCCGATGGTACCTTTGGCAAGACCGACGTCCCTCGCCTGTCGCCGGCGATCCGCAAGGTGTTCACCGGCGTGCTGGTGGTGAATTCGGATTACGACACTGCCGAGGATGCGCAGGCGGCGATCGACTCGGGCGTTGCCGATGCGGTGTCCTTCGGGCGGCCGTTCATCGCCAATCCCGATCTGCCCGAGCGGCTTGAAGCCGGTACGCCGCTTGCCACGTCGGAGGCTGCGACGTGGTACAGCCGCGGACCGAGGGGCTATGTCGACTATCCGGCACTGGAAACCGCGGACGCCTGACGGGTCGTTCTGCCCCGCTCGCCTCTGCGCGAGCGAGCGGGGCCGTCCTCGCTCAGCGGGCGAACCGCTCGCGCAAGGCGAGCATCGCAAGCGCCGCCTTGGCCGCCTCGCCTCCCTTGTCCTTCTCGGTGCGCCTGGCGCGGGTGAGCGCCTGCGCTTCGTTCTCGGTGGTGAGGATGCCGTTGCCGATGGCAAGACCGTCCATCGACAACGCCATTAGCCCGCGCGCGCTTTCGCCCGCGACGATCTCGAAATGGTAGGTCTCGCCGCGGATCACCACGCCGATGCCGACGAACGCGTCGTAACGGTTGCTCTCCGCCGCCAGCGCGATCGCGCCGGGCACTTCGAGCGCGCCGGGCACGGTGATGGTTTCGTGGCTATGCCCGGCTTCGTCGATCGCCGCGCGCGCCCCTTCGAGCAGCAGGTCGTTCAAATGGGTGTAGAAGCGTGCCTCTACGATCAGAACATGGGCCATCAGGCGTCTCCCTCGACAACACGTTCGACTTCGCGTTCGCCGACGATCGAGAGGCCATAGCCTTCCAGAGCGACCAGCGTGTGGTGGGTATTGGTGAGCAGCACCATGTCGTGCACGCCCAGTTCGGCCAAGACCTGCGCGCCGATGCCGTAATCGCGCAGTTCCTCCGCATCGCTTTCGCTGGTGCCGGTCTTGCGGGCCTCGATCTGGCGCGAGGCGACGTCCTGCATCGAACGGTTGATGATGACGACCACGCCGCTACCCTCCTCGGCGATCATCTTCATCGCACCGGCGAGCAGCCCTTCGCGTTCGGACCGTTCGCCGAACGTATCAGCGAACAGCGACAGCGTATGCATACGGACAAGAGTCGGTGTGTGCGGGTCGATGCTGCCTTTGACCAGCGCCATCGTCTCGCTGCCCACCGCCTTGTTGTAGAAGCTGACCGCGCGCCAGTCGCCGCCCCAGCGGCTCTCGAACCGCGTTTCGCTGCGACGTTCGAGCAGATGGTCGTGGCGGCGGCGATAGGCGATCAGGTCACGGATCGTGCCGATCTTGAGGTTGTGGCGTTGCGCGAACGCGACGAGATCGTCGAGCCGCGCCATCGTGCCGTCGTCGTTCATCACCTCGCAGATCACGCCCGACGGGTTAAGCCCCGCGAGCCGCGACACATCGACCGCAGCCTCGGTGTGGCCAGCGCGGATCAGCACGCCGCCGCGCTTGGCGACGAGCGGGAAGACGTGGCCGGGGCTGACGATCTCCTCCTTACCGCGGCTGCCGTCGATCGCGACTGCGACCGTACGGGCACGGTCGGCGGCGGAGATGCCGGTGGTCACGCCGTCCTTCGCCTCGATCGAGATGGTGAAGGCGGTCTCATGGCGCGTGCCGTTGTTGCGGCTCATCAGATCGAGCCCGAGTTGATCGACCCGTTCCTTGGTAAGCGCGAGGCAGATCAGCCCGCGGCCGTGCGTCGCCATGAAGTTGATCGCGTCGGGCGTCGCCATCTGTGCCGGGATGATGAGATCGCCCTCGTTCTCGCGGTCCTCGTCGTCGACGAGGATATACATGCGGCCGTTGCGCGCCTCATCGATGATCTCTTCCGGCGAGGAGAGAAAACCGTGGCGCAGGCGGTGCAGGTCGCCTGTTCGGGGTTCAGCGTTTGACACGATAGGCTTCCATGCGTTGGAGGTAGCGGGCAAGCACGTCGATCTCGATATTGACCGTGTCGCCGATGGCGGCCGACCCGATCGCGGTAACGGCGGCGGTATGCGGGATGATGTTGACACCGATGCGGACGCCATCGGCCACATCCTCGACGCTGTTGACGGTGAGCGATACGCCGTCGAGTGTGACTGAGCCTTTCTCTGCGATATAGGGCGCGATTTCCGGGCCGGCGAGCACGGTGACGCGCTTTGAGCCGCCTTCCTCGTGGAGGTCGACGATCCGGCCGATGCCATCGACATGACCGGTGACGATATGGCCGCCGAGTTCCTCGCCGAGTTTCAGCGCGCGTTCGAGGTTGAGCGCGCGGCCCTGCGTCCACTGGCCGTGCGCGGTGCGGGACAGCGTCTCACCCGACACGTCGACCGCGAACCAGCCCGGCCCGGTCTCGACCACCGTCAGGCACACACCCGAACAGGCGATCGATGCGCCGAGATCGACGGTAGCGGTATCAAAGGCCGTCCCGATCCGCACACGCGTGTCGCCACGTGTCTCGACAGCCTCAATCGTGCCGACATCGGTGATGATTCCGGTGAACATCAGTCTTTCCTCACGCGCTCGTAGACCTCGAGCCGATCGCTGCCAAGCTGGCGCGCGTCAACCCTCGCCCAGCGATCATGCGCGTCGCCAAGATCGCCAAGGCCGATGTCGGGCAAGGTCCTGCCGCCGCCGATCACGATCGGCGCGCGGTACAGCAGCAGCCGATCGACCAGATCCTCCGCCAGGAACGCCGCCGCCGTCGCCGCACCGCCCTCAACCAGCAGGTAATCGACGTGTGCGAGATCGGCGATGGCGGCGGGGGCTGCGAGCGTCGTCCAGCCCGGCTCGGGCGTGGCGGAGAGCAGGAGGCGGACGGGCGCGCGTTGCTCCAACCCAGCAAGCCGTACGTCGAGCTGTGGATTATCCGCCGCCAAGGTGCCGCGCCCGACCAGGATCGCGTCATGCCGAGCGCGTTCGACATGAGCGTGCGCGCGCGCCTCCGGGCCGGTGATCCACCGACTACGACCATCGTGCATCGCCGCCGCGCCGTCGAGCGACAGCGCGAGCTTGAGCGTGACGTGCGGCCGACCGCGTTGCTGGCGGGTCACGAACCCGGCCATGCCGCGCCGCGCCGCGTCCGCGCCGATGCCGACCTCCACCGCGATGCCAGCCGCTTTCAGCCGCGCGATGCCGCTGCCGTTCGTGCGCGGATCGGGATCGCCGAGCGCGATCACTACGCGCGCGACGCCGGCGGCGATCAGCAGGTCGGCGCAGGCCGGCCCGCGCGGGGAGACGTGCGCGCACGGTTCGAGCGTTACGTAGCAAGTCGCGCCGCGCGACTTCGCACCCGCGTCGTCGAGCGCGATCGCCTCGGCATGGGGGCGGCCGCCCGGCCGCGTCCACCCGCGGCCGACGACCCGACCGTCGTCCACGATCACGCAACCGACATTCGGATTGGGCGTCGATCGGCCCCGCGCACGTTCGGAAAGCGACAGCGCCGCCGCCATCCAGCGCGCGTCGCTCACGATCAGTACAGGCCGACCGAGTTCATCTGGTCGCCCAGCCGCTTGAAGATCGCGCGCTTCTCGGCCTCAAGCTTGCGCTCGGCCTCCTCGCGCTTGGTCTGCTCGGGGCCGTCGATCTTTTGCTGTGCGAGGACCTCGGCGTCGGTACGATCGGCCTTCCATTGCTGAACGTAGATGATGTCGCGATGATATTCCTTCTTCGGCCCATGCATCTCGATGGTGAAGCCGAACAGCATCAGGAAGGTCAGCCCCGCCGCGCCGGTGAGGAACACGATCTCATGCCGCTGACGACGGCGCATATAGGCGAGCAGATCGCGGACCGCGCCGCGCGGCGACGCCGCATCGGCAAGATCTTCGGACATCCAGGGCATGCGGAACTTCATGCCCGCAGAGATAGGGGCGGCACCTCGCGGACGCCACCCCCTGCCCGCTTCGCTCATTCGCCCTCGTTGAGAACGAAGCTGACCGCGACCTCGCGCCACGCCTCGACCGGAATACTGTCGCGCGTAGCGGGCTTGAAGCGCCATTTGTCGAGCGCGCGCTTGCGCGTCACCTCGAAGAACGAGTCGCTGGTCGCGCTGACCCGCGTGATGTCCTTCACGCGTCCATCGACGCCGACCAGGACCCGCACCACCACGCGCCCGCCGCGACCGGCGCGCTGCTCGTCGGGCGGGAACACCGGCTGAAACAGGTTGGCATAGCGCGGGTCGATCGTCGGCGTGGTGAGGACCGGAGGCGGCGGCTTGATCGGCAGCGCGGCTCCTCCTCCGCCCCCGCTAGCACCGTCGACCGGCGTCGGGGTGAAGGTCGGCAAGGCGATCGGCGTCGGGTCGGGGATCTTGGTGACGATCACGCTTTTGCTGGTCTCGATCGACTGGTGCGGTGCGGGATCGATCTTCTGCTTCGGCTGTGGTCGAGGCGGCGGGGGCGGCGGCACCGGGTCGAGCGGAATCGACTCGATCCTCAGGTGCTTTTCGATCTGCTGCTTGAAGCTCGGATTGGCGAACAATACCAACCCGGCGAGGATCGCGCCGTTGATGGCGAGTGCGAGAGCAGCGCCGCCGGGATTGATCCGCCGGTGTTGCGCGTAGCGATCTGCATACATGCCGTGTCTCCCTCTCCTTGGGTCGGCCGCCCGGTTCGGCGGCGCAGACACAGAATGTTACATCGTCACATTTCTGGCAAGTGTAATGTTATATCTTTATGAAAGCCGCGCGACGGTGCGGTCTCGGCCGATCAACGGCAGCAGCGCCTTCATGTCGGGGCCGTGATCGAGTCCCGTCAGCGTACGTCGCAGCGGCAGGAACAAAGCCTTGCCGCTGCGTCCGGTCGTCATCTTCAACTGCGCAGTGAGCGCCCCCCACGGCTCGGCGCTCCAGTCGAGCGTGGCGGCGGCCTGCGCCGCGGCCTCGAGGAAATCGGCATCGGCGGGGTCGCGCGGCGCGGCGATCGGCCCCTCGATCACGCGCCACCATTCGCTGGCGTCGTCAATCCGCGAGAGGTTGGGCCGCACCGCTTCCCACTCCGCCTGCCCCATCCCCGTCGGCAAGCGTTCCGCCACTGCTGCGAACGGAAGCTGGTGGACGATGCGGCTGTTGAGCGCTGCCAGTTCGGCCTCGTCGAAGCGTGCCGGCGCCCGGCCGAAACGGCTGAACTCGAACCCTGCAATCAGCGCGTCCACCGCGACGATCGGCTCGACCGGATCGCTGGTGCCGATCCGGGCGAGCAGCGCGCGAACCGCTTCGGGCTCGACTCCGTTGTCGCGGAAATGCGCGACGCCGAGGCTGCCGAGACGCTTCGAAAGCTTGCCCTCGCTACCGGTCAGCAGCGCCTCGTGCGCGAAGGCGGGCGGGGTTGCGCCCATCGCCTCGAACATCTGAAGTTGCAGCGCGGTGTTCGAGACGTGATCCTCGCCGCGCACGACATGGGTGATCTGCATCTCGGCATCGTCGATCGCCGACGGCAGCATATAGAGCCACGACCCGTCGGCACGGCGGATGACGGGATCGCTCATCGTTCTCGCATCGAAGCGCTGCGGCCCGCGGATGAGATCGTCCCACAGGATCGGCGCGTCATGGTCGAGCTTGAAGCGCCAATGCGGCCGCACCCCCTCGCCTTCCAGCTTCGCGCGCTCCGCCTCGCTCAGCGCTAGCGCGGCGCGGTCATAAAGCGGCGGCAGATTGCGTCCGGCGGCGATCTTGCGCTTGAGGTCGAGTTCGGCCTGCGTCTCGTACGCGGGATAGACCCGGCCCGCCGTTTTAAGCGCTTCGAACGTCGCCTCGTACAAGGCGAACCGCGCCGACTGACGCGCCTCGCCAGCAGGCTCAAGCCCCAACCACCCAAGATCGGCGCGGATCGCCGCAACGAAACGCTCCTCGCTACGCTCGGCATCGGTATCGTCGATACGCAGCCAGAACTCGCCACCTTGCTTTTGCGCCCACAGCCAGTTGTGAAGGGCGGTGCGGATGTTGCCGACATGGAGCAGGCCGGTCGGCGACGGGGCGAAGCGGGTGCGAATGGTCATGCCCAAGCGCGTAGGCCAAGCATCCCGGGATCGGCAAGCCGGGCGTCGGGCGCGAATGTTACGTCGTGCGTCATAATCGCCTCCGCAAACCCTTCCCCCAACGGTGGCGCGCCACTAAGGGAGCCGCGAACACCGCGCGCAAGGGGCTGCCTTTCATGAAACTCCTCACCGGCAATTCCAATCTGCCGCTGGCGCGCGACATCGCCGCCTATCTCGAGACGCCGTTGACGGCGGCAAGCGTGCGACGCTTCGCCGACGAGGAGGTGTTCGTCGAAATTCAGGAGAACGTGCGCGGCGAGGACGTGTTCGTGATCCAGTCGACCGGCTATCCGGCCAACGACAATCTCATGGAATTGCTGATCTGCATCGACGCGCTGAAACGCGCTTCGGCCAAGCGGATCACCGCTGTCGTTCCGTACTTCGGTTATGCGCGACAGGATCGCAAGCCGGGACCACGCACGCCGATCTCGGCGAAGCTGGTGGCCAACCTCATCACCGTCGCGGGCGCCAACCGCGTGCTGTCGGTCGATCTCCATGCCGGGCAGATCCAGGGCTTCTTCGACATTCCGACCGACAATCTGTTCGCAGCGCCGGTCATGTCGCTCGATATCGAGACGCGGTTCGGCGGGCGCAACCTGATGGTCGTTTCACCCGACGTCGGCGGCGTGGTGCGCGCGCGCGCGCTTGCCAAGCGGCTCGACAATGCGCCGCTGGCGATCGTCGACAAGCGGCGCGAGCGGGCTGGCGAGTCGGAGGTGATGAACATCATCGGTGACGTCGAGGGGCGGTTCTGCATCCTGATCGACGATATCGTCGATTCCGCTGGCACGCTTTGCAACGCGGCCGCTGCGTTGAAGGAAGCGGGCGCGGCCGGTGTCGTCGCTTATGTGACCCACGGCGTGCTGTCGGGCGGCGCGGTGGCGCGGGTCGAAGCGTCGGAACTGGAAGAGCTGGTCATCACCGATTCGATCGGTGCGCTCGATACGATCAAGGCCGCCAAGCGCATCCGTCACCTGACGATCGCGCCTTTGGTCGGTGAGGCGATCAAGCGGATCGCCGACGAGAGTTCGGTATCGTCGCTCTTCGACTGAGCGTTAGACCAACGCGTCCCACGCCAGCTTCACGCCGACCACGATCATCAGCACATAGATCGCGTTGTAGAACCGTGCCGGCGAGACGCGCCGCACCAGCCAAACACCCGCGAAGGTCGACGCGATCGCGACCGGCATCAGCAGCGCAGCAGCCGTCAGGTTCGCCGGCGTGAACTGGCCGAGCGCCCAATAGGCCGGCACCTTGAGCCAGTTGGTCGCCGCGAAAAAGATCGCGGTCGTGCCGACCAGTACGTCCCGCTCGAGGCGGCGCGGCAGCACCCACATCTGGAACGGCGGTTGCCCGGCATGTGCGATCTGGCTGGTAAAGCCGGAAACGACCCCCGCCAGCGTCCCGACCCAGCCGGGTGACTTCACCGCACGGACTTCACCGTCGCGCCGCGCCAGCCACAGCCGGTACAGCCCGAACACGATCGAGATTGCCCCAACCAACCCCAGCACCGCGTCGGGATCGACATGCGCCGCGAACAGATAGGCAAGCACGATGCCGATCACCGCGCCGGGCAGCATCCACGCCAGCACGTAACCGTCCCAATCGCGGCGGAACGCCCAGACGCTTACGACGTCCTGTACGATCAGGATCGGCAGCAGCATCGCCGCCGCGCGCACCGGCGACACGGTCATCGCCAGGACCGGCAGCGACAGCGCCCCCAGTCCGGCGAAACCGCCTTTCGACAGGCCAAGCAGGATCACCGCCGGCACCGCCAGCGCGTAGAACAGCAGCGATTCGTTCAACGCTGCGTGCCGCCCGGTGCGCGCACGCCGGCGCGGGCACGTCGCTTCAGCTCGGCCTTCAACGCTTCGGGCTTGGGGGCGTAAAGAAAGCCGAAGCTGACCGTCCCCCGCTTGGTCTCGACGACATGATGCAGCCTGTGTGCCTGCACGATCCGCTTCATGTACCGCGAGCGCGCGACGTAACGGTGTGCGATACGGTTATGGACGATAATGTCGTGAAAACCCGCGTAGATCGCGCCATACCCGGCGATGCCCGCGCCAATCCACGTCCAGCCCGGCCACCAGCCGAGTTGCACGCCGCCCAGCAGTAGCACGAACGACGGCACTGCGAAGATCACGGCGTAAAGGTCGTTCAGCTCCCACGCGCCGGTGCGCGGGCGGTGGTGGCTGGCGTGGAGGAACCACCCCGGCCCATGCATGATCCAGCGGTGTGCGGCATAAGCGAACAGTTCCATGCCGGCGAGCGTCGCGACGAAGAGGAGAAGGGCGTTTGTCCACGGCATGAACAGCGATATAGCGCAGCAATGCTCAAGACGCGACGCCTGATCCCGCTGATCCTCGCCGGCATGCTCGCCGCCTGCTCATCACCAGAGACGCGAATCCGCGCCGGCCTAATGCACGAAGGCGTCCCGCAACCTGTCGCGAGCTGCATGGCCGCGCGGATGACAGATCGGCTTTCGGTGTTTCAACTGCGTCGACTCGCAGGCATCGGCGAGGCGCCGCATGCACGCGGGCTCGACGAATTGCTCCACCATCTACGGGCCCTCAACGATCCTAAGATTGTCGATGTGACGGCAACGTCGGCGGCGCTTTGCGCCCTCGGGGTTCGTTGATAGCGCTTCGCAACCGCATCAGTATCGCGGATGATCCGCCCCTGCGGCGCCACAGGGGTGGATTCGCAAGGGCGGCTGTGCTTTAGGCAAGCAAATTCCCGCAAGTCGAAAGGCGCGCCATCATGAACATTCACGAATATCAGGCCAAGGAACTGCTCGCGAAGTTTGGCGTGCCCGTGCCGGCAGGCTATGCTGCGATGACCGTCGAGGAGGCCGTCGAGGTTTCCAAGAAACTGCCCGGGCCGCTCTATGTGGTCAAGTCGCAGATCCACGCCGGTGGCCGCGGCAAGGGCAAGTTCAAGGAACTGTCGCCCGAAGCCAAGGGCGGCGTCCGCCTCGCCTGGAGCGAGGAAGAGGTTCGCGCGGCGGCGACCGACATGCTCGGCAACACGCTGGTGACGATCCAGACCGGTGAGCATGGCAAGCAGGTCAACCGCCTGTACGTCACGGACGGTGCCGATATCGACAAGGAATTCTACCTCGCGCTGCTCGTCAACCGCGCGACCGGGCGCGTGTCGATGGTCGTTTCGACCGAAGGCGGCATGGACATTGAGACCGTCGCGCATGACACGCCGGAAAAGATTCACGCGATCGACATCGACACCGCGACCGGCTTCATGCCGCACCACGGTCGCGCCGTCGCCGGCGCACTCGGCCTGACCGGCGATCTCGCCAAGCAGGCTGCCTCGACCGCGGCGAAGCTGTACGCCGCGTTCCTCGGCACCGATGCCGAGCAGATCGAGATCAACCCGCTTGCCGTCACCAAGCAGGGCCAGTTGCTGGTGCTCGACGCCAAGGTCGCGTTCGATGGTAACGCCATGTTCCGCCACAAGGACCTGATGGAACTGCGCGACGAGAGCGAGGAAGATCCGGCCGAGCTCGAAGCGTCGAAGTACGACCTCGCGTATATCAAGCTCGACGGCGACATCGGCTGCATGGTCAACGGCGCCGGCCTTGCGATGGCGACGATGGACATCATCAAGCTGAACGGCATGTTCCCGGCCAACTTCCTCGACGTCGGCGGCGGCGCCAACAAGGAGAAGGTGACCGCGGCGTTCAAGATCATCCTCGCCGATCCGAA
>Ga0265780_10009459_pt1 | contig 11684 bp, 17 predicted proteins | sample P1T30metagenome_FD_192432 | JGI IMG/M metagenome (GOLD analysis project Ga0265780, IMG submission 192432) | Plant litter microbial communities from East Loma Ridge, Irvine, California - P1 T30 | ecosystem: Environmental > Terrestrial > Plant litter > Unclassified | place: USA: California... | reverse complement strand
GATTGGGGAGTGGAAAGAAAAAATGGCGAGTATACAAGCTATACGGGCGAATTGCCGAAAGGTACGTTTGCAGTTTCTGGTTTCAACGATTTGAAAAAGGGACAGAAGTAAGAGGAAAGGGCTTAGAAGTAAATGTTCCAGGACAAAAAATGCTTTTGTATTGCTTGGAGGAACAGGAGATCTGGTCAACGCCGAGAACCCGCAACCCGCAACCCGCAACCCCATGTCCCCATCGCACACACGAACAACCCGTGACTAACACCCTTTGTGGAAAAAAGGTCATGTGCATAGGGCGCAACTATGCCGATCATATAAAGGAGCTTTCTAGTGCGACACCCAAACAGCCCTTCTTCTTCCTGAAGCCACCTTCGTCCATCTTACTTCCAGGTGCTGGACCTGTACTACGACCCCGTGGTGTAATCATGCACTACGAGGTGGAGCTTGGTCTGGTCATGGGCAAAACGATTCGGGATTTACACCCGGAAGACACGCAGGGAGCTATAGATGCTATTGAAGGTAAAAAACACCGTTACATGAAACCCCAGATCCTTTTTACTACTACTGGTGTAAGATTATACTTCTAAGACTTTCCCACACAGGTTATATCCTGGCTATCGATATGACCGCCCGAAACGTCCAGGACGAGGCTAAGAAAAAGGGCCTCCCCTGGTCAATTGCGAAAGGCTTTGACACCTTCATGCCCATAAGTAATTTCATCGCGAAAAACAGAATCCCGAACCCACAAAACGCACACCTCTGGCTCTCCGTCAACAATCAAGTAAAGCAGTCTGACAATACCGAGTTGATGCTTTTCCGGATTCCTAGGCAGTTGAGCGATATCAGCAGGGTTATGACGTTGGACAAGGGCGATATTGTACTTACCGGTACACCAAAGGGTGTAGGACCTGTGAAGACAGGTGATGTTATGCGTGCGGGGCTAAAGGTAGATGGGAAAGATATCGAAGAGGCGGATATGGAAGTGGAGGTTGCGGACCGTGAAGGTTTGTACGAGTTCCGTGAAACTTGAAAACATCTCGCAGCTGCCCGAAGCTATACGGGCTAAGTGAAGGGATTCGAAGATTCGAAGACATACATCATCCTGCTAAAAGTATCAGAAGTGGCCAAAATCTACGCCACTGATATGCTCATCGAAACAACCGGCCGTTCCTGTGAGGTTATATGCGCTTCAAGCACTTGCAAAGAGTAGTTCATCCTCTTCATCACGAATAAGTTTTCCGTCATATCCACCTCGACTAACAGGTGAACTTGCTTCTTGATTCTTGCTCCGAGCGCTCAAAAGCTTGGCTTTTAACGGCGGCAGCCTTGTGACTGCCGCTTTCTGGGGAGATGCCTTGACTCTATCTGCTGCGCCAACTTGCTTGTTTTCGCTGCCATCAAGACCAGAGGCTGCCATCTTGCCTGGACATGGCAGAGTGACCATCAATCTCTTTTGCTTGGTCGGACTGATAGCTTTTCGTGGAGCTGGGGCAGGCGCTATATTTTGGGTCGACGAAACAGCAGCTTTCGCCCTTTTCGATCTCCTTGGGCTTGCAGTTGCCGGCTGGGTAGGGGCAATCAATTTCTTCGCACCTGAACCGGCATCTGCATTCTCCTTCGTCGACCTTCCTCGCAGTTTGCTATTGCCCTGCGTGGGCTGCCGAGATCTTACGTTGGTTCGAGTGGTCCCCGAAGCCCTTTCAGTCTTGATCTTCTTCCGTGGTGATGTCTTTGGTCCAGGTAACTGTGTTGGTTGGATGAGTATCCCGCTGCCTTCTAATGCTTGCTGCTGTTCATCCTTTACTTCCTCACCTCGGCTCATTTTTGCTTGAGAGCGAGTTTGGCGTTGCGTCTGAGGAACAGGATCAGGCTGCTTCCTCTTCCTGGTAATCGCCCTATTGACTAGTTGTGTTGCGGGTAGCTCGCTTTTGGGCGAAGGAGTTTCCCGTACCAAAGTTGATGCTATGACCTGCAAGGTCCGGTCCACTATTTGCGTTTCGGCAGGAGGAGAATTGCTGAGGTTGATACATCGCTTGTGTACAGGCGATCTGTCTTGCATTTCTTCTCCAACCAGTTGTGGTAGCCTAGACTCGGGAATCGAAGAACTCTGGAATATTCTACGTGTGGCTGATAAGAGAATATCGTTTCTAGACGACGTTAGATCTATACTAGCAGGGAATCTGCAACAATCAGTAAATTAATCATCGTCTCGTAGTCTCTCCTTACTTTGTCTGTATTGCTGGGCCCTGAGGAACTTGAACCTCTTTACGTGTAAATCCAGAGTCGCGTTTAGGCAAAGGCATCAGCTCATCATCTGGTTCAGTCGTCGAATCTGAGGTGTCGACAGCCAACGTTTGAGGTGATGCTGATGTCTTTCTAGTTGGCTTACAGTAGGAATTCGAATAATCGCCAATCAACCTGGGAGATGACAAGTCAAGTCTTGACATACTTTGCATCGGCCTGGGAATCGAAAAGTCTCCGATCAAGCTAGGGGAAGGTCCCATAACCTTCACCCTGCTTGGCTCAAGCCTGGTATCCGACTGCGCCTGGACATTGTTTTCCATCTCAACCTCCTTCTCGGCTTCCTTCACCTCGAGTCTCACAATATCACCCTCCAGTCTCTGAATCCTCTGCGTATCCTCATCCCTCCTGCGTTCTAGAACATCAAGACGTCTCAGCAAATCTCTAAAACCCGTCGGAATACCTTTGAGTCCATCCATATCTTCCGTAACTCTCAGTACCTCGGTTTCCAGCTCAATTTGCTTCTGTCTAATATTCTTGTTCGCGTCTACAAAAGTCCCTAGTCGTGCGAGTTCCCCTGCTGCCCACTTTTCAAAAGCCTTGTTTTCATCTTCTGCTTCAATGACAGCGATCTTCTGCTCCAGGTGGCGTATTTGTGCTGTAGCGGCTTCGATGGCGTCTGCAATGGCTTCAGCCATCTGTATGCGTGTGTTGTAGCCTTCATGCTGCTTTTGGAGTGCATGTATTTCTGTGAGGAGGTAGGCGTGTTGTTTCTTCAGTTCTGGGCCCCATAGAAGTGCTTCCGCTGATGCAAAAGGGATGCGTGGGGGATCGGCACCGGCACCCTTTGGTGTACTAGGCCGGCGAGTGTTCATGATGCCAAGGCTCGACAGCTGGGGTGATAGCTAGCTGGGTGAAACCCGCCCGAGACGATATAGTAGGTAAAAGGCGGACTTGAACTTGGGCAAACGAGGATAGGCAAAGAAAAGGTGAAAGCTACATGCTGAGACGAGGCAGGTGAGCGAAAAGTGAGTGGCCGAAAAGTGAGTCAAGTTTCAGCTACAAGAGGGAGGCACGGCACTCAATGCGACTTCCTCACCCCAGTAGAATAGCGCACCTTGACAGCCCCACATCACTAGACATACACAAGCAATTGACAGCATAAAATTGAAGTGAAATCTTTCTTATTTAAGCTACTTACTAGGTGCCACCACATACCACTCAATCAGATCAGGCAGCCCGCTTCGGCCCTGTCGGCGCGTCTATCACATCATCTCTCTTCATGATGCGGATCTTGGTATCGATCTTGTCCTCTTCTGGCTCAGACTCCTTTGGCCGATCTGCAACACTCTTGTCATAGCTACTGGGGTCGATGCCGAGTATACCACCGACGTTGTTGCGGTCACCAGGGACAGAAAACTCGCGGAAAGCATACCGCCACTCGTTGAGGAATGCTCGAATGGCTTTACCAACCTTGTCCTTGCCGTTCTTGGAGTGGTGCCCGGTTCCCGTGATGGCATATACTGGGCGGGAGGACGAGCTGTGCTTGAGAAGTATGCCCTCGAGGTACGACACCGATTCATCAGGATGCAAACCTGAAAGGAATTAGTAAGGATTGTCGGCGATTTTTCCAAGTTTTGCATACCGTGAAGATCGACATACAACTCTCTCGAGTCATCACTGTCCTGGTTCCGATCTTCGTAGAGGATACGGGCAGCTTCACGATGAGCTTCACGCATCAGGTTGTTCTCACTCTGCCCCCTAAGACTAAGAGCTTTAGCCGCGCGCGAGTCGCTGCGATTCCAAGCCTGAGCAGCACTAGTGTTTGTTAGTACATGTGCGCTGAACTATCCAGGTTGTGTCTTACCTCTGCAGAAACTTGTTGCGCAGACTGCCATGCTTGAATGCTTCGGCGCGAGCTTTGAGATATGCCTGATTGCCTACATCGCCCGTCTGTAGCCAAGGAATATGCTGAGGAGCAGGGATCGCCTGTGCAGCCACACTGTTTTCACGAGAACCATTGAAGCTCTTGGTCGGTCTCAAGCCTTTGCGAACTGGAGTGACGGGAGCTGGCGAAGGCGACATACGAACGACATCCGCGAGGTTGTTGGGCCCTGGGGCATCTTTGTGATGGCCATGACCGCCTCGCTTCCCATGGTGACGCTTTCCAGTCTTGGCAGCAGCAGCAGAGCCTAGACTAGGGAATGCATCGTTGTCATCCACTGCAAGAACTGACGGTGTTGTAGCACGGGATACCTGGCGACTGCCGGTCCTGGATTGCGGCCGACTACCGCCTCCAGGAGTGAAGTTGGCATAAGGACTCAGCCCAGGCGGAGGACGTGTAGGCCCACCACCTGTCAAGCCATACAGCTGCTCTAGCGAGGTTGCCTCCGAAGTTGATATGGACGGGGTCCCAAGAGGTGAGCCATTATACTGTAGGCTCGGGAACTCATAGTCGGACATTTGGAAGTTTGGTATGGGCGGGGTTGCGACGTCTGACACAGCCATCCGAGCCATGAGAGCTGAGGGGTCATGTGAGAAGAGGCATGTATCACCCGCTAGGCAATTTCCATTCAGGTAGTATCTACGCCCAAGGTTAGCACCCACGCATCCAAATAGGAGTATGCTACTCACTTGCACAATGTCTTGCTTGTGTCATGGCTAAATCGGCAGTCTGCCCTGGCGCAATGGCCAGTTGAAAGAAAGTACTTGCACACAATGTTGCTCTTTTGCTGTCCAGCGGGCGTAGCAGGCCTAAATGCTGGGCTCATAGACTTTCCGATGACATATCCAGAATGCTCAGAGGGGGTGGTGGAGAGCTGTTGGACATCTAGTTGTTGCCCCATCAATGCGAGCAGGGCGGCACTGAGGTCGTAGCCGTTAGCCTCGAGGACCTTTTCAAGCTCTTCATCTGATCGGTCGTCCCGGAGTATGGAGCGTAGCATATCATACGGGCCCATGTCAACCGTCTGCGGCTGCACCCACTCAGCTGCGGCGCCATTGAGGGTGCCATCGCCCAGCAGAGACGACTCGGTGGATACAGCGTCATCGTTCACCAGCCAGTCTACCGAGTGTCCATCAAGGTCACCATATAAGTCTGTATTCGGACTGGCGCATTCACTGAACTGATATGCGCTCAGGCTGGGGCTGTGCGGAATATGCGGTGTGGAAAAAGCAAGGCGTGGAGAGGGGCGTGGAGAAGTAAAGGGAGATGCCGTCGACGACTTTGTGCGCGCAAAGCCTGGGGGGCCTATGCCGAAGCCCGGGGGAGGATGCACCATGCGCGGGGAGTTGTTGACGGGTGTAGGGGCGCGATTGGCCTGCCAGGGAGCTGGCGAGGGTCGACGGATAACGGTATGGCGGCTGGGAGGCGAGCTGGACGAGCTGCCAGCATCGCGATAGCGCCAGAGGCAATCCAAGACGATGTTTTCGAGCGACTTGCCCGTAAGGTTCGTCTCCTTTTTCAGGAGCTCCTCGAGCCTGTCCGTCTTGTCCTCCTCATCCAAAGCCTCGTCCTGCAGCACCGGCAGCGCCTTTTCATACAAATTGTCTGCGACCATGGTGATTAGTTCCAAACAACCAAAAGTAGTGTCAGAGTCCGGCGGTGAGGTGCGGCGCGGGATGGGCGAGGTTAGAGGGTTTAGGTTCCAGGTCGAGGTCGAGACAGGAGGCCGTTGGGCTGATTAAGTACTGCGCGAATGGTAGGAGCGACCGGCGCGTCAGGGAATGAAGCTGCAACCAAGGATAGATTATTCGTCCCGCAGTCTTCTCTGCAGGACACACCAAGTGCGCCAGTACCGCAGAGTATGAATGTATGCCTGGGGGCGATCGCGAGCGCGAATGAAGCTCGAGGGAACTAGGCTTAACTACGTATGTAGTAGGGGTGGGGGGAAAGCTGCACCGTGCAGTAACCATGGATCGGGGACAACGGGAATCCATACACTTGCGCCCCAGTTCATCCTACATGGTCCTGGAGTCGTACTAGTCGATATGAATTTGTAAGTCTTAGCTGAGCGCTGATGACTGATCTGCGGCGTGGGGATTTCTGACGACGAGACGACGACGGATATATGCCTCAAGTGGTGTTCGAATCAGGCAATGGGTGCGGGCGCCACAGGCCAGGCTGAGCTCGTCACGTGCAAAGTCACGTGCAGTACACACATGCCTCCGAGTCGGCGGAACTACGCCGTCTGCATTAAGCTGTCAGGGTATGGCTGTTACAGCATGGTATGCGCAGAACAAACTACCACACTCCAAATCTACCCACGGACCATACATGAAAACAATGCAATGCTGCAGGCGATCCGGCACTGTACATTGCATCTACCCGCCTAATGCAGGGCGGATGCGGCGGTGCATCCTCGTTCGTCCGCCCGGATGATGATGAAACCTCGAGCTCACGAACACTAAACATTAGCATCTGCCAATAACACTCTGACAACTCTGACAACTACCTCTGGCATTCTATTACCCCGTTCCGCGGAATGTCCGTTTCCACCCGCATCAGCTAACAAACAATCTTTCCTACCTCTCCATTCACCGTACCTACCTACCTGATTCACATCCTCAAACCTCCGCATACATCCACACATCCGTGCCACGCCGCCCTCCAGCAAACCCTGGGACGCCATGCCAGCGTCCGACTATGACGCCCGCGCGCTCGCGCTCCCCCTAGACGACGAGGAAACAGGCAACGAGAGGCCAACATGGAGCCGGCGGTCGCTATCATCCACGTTCCGGCGCAATGCCTCGCATTCCAGCCAGCAAAGCACATGGCGGCAGCGCGCAATGGACAATTACGACAAGCTCAATCGGCGCGTCTTCGACCAATACAATAAACTCTCTCCCATTCAAAAAGTGCTGTTCTTCATCGGCAGCTTGGTGTTGGCAGTAGGCGGCATACTGTTCTTGGTGTATGGCGAATGGTTATTTGGCAGGCTCTTACCGGTTGCGAAGAAGTGGAGGGACATTACTGCTGGGTGGTTAATACTCTGGGCTTTGATCTTTCTGGTTTCCTTTCCACCGCTGATCGGGTACTCGAGTTTACTCACCATTGCCGGTTTTGTTTATGGCTTTCCAAACGGGTATGTCAAGACATGACATGGTCATCCGAACATATAGACTGACTTCCCAATCAGATGGTTCATAGCCGCCAGCGCCACCATCGCCGGCAGCACAGCGTCCTTCCTCCTCTCGCGCACGCTCCTCAAGACCATGGTCCACCGCCTTGTAGCAAACGACACACGTTTCGCCGCCCTCTCATTGACACTTAAGCACGACGGCCTCAAACTCCTCATCATGTACCGCCTCTGCCCACTCCCATACTCCATCTCCAACGGCGCCGTGGCAACATTCCCCACCGTGCACTGGGCCTCGTACGCCCTCGCCACCGCAATCGTCTCTCCAAAACTCATGCTACATATCTTCATCGGCAGCCAGCTGGAGAAAATCGCCGAAAGCGGCGGCAAAATGGATCCCCGCACAAAGGCTCTGTCCTACCTATCTATCATTATCGGCCTCATCGCAGGCGTTACAACAGGCTGGCTCGTCTATCGCAAGACAAAGGCCCGCGCCGCCCAGCTCGAGGCCGAAGAGCGGGCTGGCATCCGCCGCGTAAGCATCGAGGGCCTCGAAAATGAATACGCAGATGACCCGTCGGCGCTGGAAGCCGCCGCTCGCTTACGCGAAGACGACGACGACATCAGTCTGCGGACTACGTGGGATGACGAGTACCACGACGAGCCCCCCGAGACGGGTGACGCCGTGGAAATCAGCGACGATCCATTTAAACATGGGGATACGAGTGGAGGCGAGGATCAACGTCGCGGCAAGGGGAATGAGTAAAGATGAGCGTTTGTTTTACGCATCCATCTCACTTGAATAAAGGGACGAGTGTGACTTGGTGATTTTACATTATAGAATAAGGCTTTTATTATCCGCATCTAATGGCGGGTTTTTTTTGATGTGATTGAAGATATGATATAAGCTAGTGGTAATTTAAATTGTTCCTACTGCCCAGATGCGATTATGATGTTATAGGTGGGAGGTATTTACATTATAATTAGCATCATACCAGTCCTGGCAGAGTTCTGTATGGTACAGAAAATAGGGACTTGGGATTTCAAGTTTGTTCGTCTCGTGCATATATGGTAGAGCAAAGAGAAATGCTGTAACATTTGCATCGTAGCCTTGCCGTTTCCCTACCGTACTGGATGTATAGGCCTGTAGGTAATTGATTTCCGACCTAGTTGGGCTAACATGTGATATAGGCACGTGTAGGCAACAAGCTGTGCATGCATGTTACGTTTGGTACTGCTGAATGCCTCCTGGCTTAAGTACTATTCTGAATCAATTGTTGCATCACTCCAAAAAACAGATGAATAACAGAGAAAAGGCTTGATTGACATGCGCAGAACCATTCACATTCTACTCTTATAAGAACGGAACCACATATGTAACGCTAAAAGGAAGATAGGGAATCACAGAGGGTAGTCGTCGATAGAGTGAGGCGTGCGTTGCCAGTCCATGTCAGTGCAGAAAAAAGAACAAATCTTCCATATTGAGACACGGCTGATGGTGAGGACGCATCTTCTATTATACATCTATTCTCAAAGACCAATCAGCACTTTTGGCCCATCAAGAACATTGGAATAGACAGTACCCATTCTTCCAACCTTCCACCCATTTATGCGATGAAGCTCTTGGTGAAGCTCTGTGCAACCTCCTTAAGCTGAGCCTCAAGCTCCTTGCTGAGGGCACCTTCCCGGTCGATCTTGTTAAGCATCTCTGACTCGTTGGACTTGAGGTGGGCAAGGAAGTCAACCTCCCACTGGAGGATCTTGTTGACTGGTACGTTGTCAAGAAGACCGTTGATACCAGCGTAGATGAGGGGAACCATCTCGTTGACGGCCATAGGAGAGTACTGCTTCTGCTTGAGGAGCTCGGTAAGACGCTCACCACGGCTGAGGGTCTGCTTGGTGGCAGCGTCCAAGTCGGAACCGAATTGGGCGAAAGCGGCAACCTCACGGTACTGGGCCAAGAAGAGCTTCAGGGAACCAGCGACCTGCTTCATGGCCTTGACCTGGGCAGCGGAACCGACACGGGAGACAGAGAGACCGACGTTGATAGCGGGGCGGATACCCTTGTAGAAGAGCTCAGCTTCAAGGAACACCTGACCGTCTTTTGGGGTGTCAGTGAAGTGCAATACGAAGGAATGGGGTAGACAAACCAGTGATACTGATCACATTCGTGGGAATGTAGGCAGACACATCACCGCCCTGGGTTTCAATGATGGGCAGGGCAGTGAGCGAACCACCACCGAGCTTGTCGTTCATCTTGGCCGCACGCTCGAGAAGACGAGAGTGGAGGTAGAAAACGTCACCGGGGTAGGCCTCACGACCAGGAGGCCTCCTCAGCAGGAGCGACATTTGACGGTAGGCAACGGCCTGCTTGGTCAAATCGTCGTAGATGATAAGAGCGTGCTTGCCGTTGTCACGGAACCTAAAATGTAATACGTTAGACGGCCAGATTTCAGAATGTACAATGAAGCGAGATGAAAAGCAAATGAGATGGAGCGAAGGCGAGATGGAAGTCCATGTGTGGGGGTTTGAGATCAATGAAGATGTCTGCGATAATGACAGCGAGGTCGTGTCAGACAGTATGGCTACTCTTCCCTGGATGTGGAAGGATGACCATCATAGACAGTGTCTATGGTACTGTACTCGAAAGCATTTTCCAGGTCCTCAATTTCAGAGAGCTCAGAGTCGGACTGCTCTGCTTCGGAATGATACCAGTCCGGTTCAAAAGACTCCGCGTTTTCTTCGTATAGGTGTTTGCCGGTTACAACAGCATTTTGGCGTGGATTTTCCTGCCGTAATGAACCGCGGGATGGTTACGACATTTGAATGATGGCGGCGTTCTTCCTGTGAGATTCTTTGCCGAGATGTCGATTGAGGAGGGGAAGTGTCCATGGAGGGGGAGCCACTGTCTTCGAGGAAAGAGCAAGTGCTGCAGGGTAAAGGTGCAGGGCAAGAGCAAGCGCTCAAGCTAAAGGTGCAAGGTACGAGCAAATACTCTGGGGGGAAGGTGCAGGGTAGGAAAGCGCGTTCATCGCGACGTGGAAAGAGTATAATAGAAAGAAAAAGCCGCAAAACACATACCATTCTCCCATAGCTGTTAAAACGTTGTTAGCTTCTAGTATATCTTCAGGTTATCATTTCAACTTACAGCAACCAGTGAAAGGAGCAATATACTGTAGAGGAGCGGCCTCAGATGCAGTGGCAGCCACAATGATGGTGTACTTCATAGCATCGTTCTCCTCGAGAGTCTTGACGAGCTGGGCAACAGTGGATCGCTTCTGACCGACAGCGACGTAGATGCAGTAAAGCTTCTTCTTCTCGTCGGTACCTGAAACTTGGTCAATGTGATTCACACACCATTCTGTAAAAATTTCTCACCTGAATTCCACCTGTTTTGACTGTAAACCGGGTTAGCATTCCAGATGTGCTGTGACTGGATAGAGGGAGAACAAACTTTAGCATGGCATCAAGGGCAACAGCAGTCTTTCCAGTCTGACGGTCACCAATGATCAACTCACGCTGACCACGTCCAATGGGCACCATGGCATCGACGGACTTGAGACCAGTCTGCACGGGCTCCTTGACAGACTGGCGGGGCAGAATACCGGGGGCCTTGAGCTGAGCACGGCGGCGCTCGGTGGTCTTGAGGGGACCCTTTCCATCGATGGGGTTACCGAGAGCGTCAACGACACGTCCGAGGAGGGCCTCGCCGACGGGAACATCGACCTGTGACTGTTAGCGTGGACAGCCGCTTCCGTGTCCGACTTGACATACAATCTCTCCGGTACGCTTGACGGTCTCGCCCTCCTTGACCAAACGATCGGAACCGAAAAGCACGACACCGACCTGGCCAGCTTCCAAGTTCATGCACATGCCCTTGACACCGGAGGCGAACCTGCGGGTTGTTAGCGTCCGCGGGGAAAGAGTGGTATTGTGGACTTGGCATACTCGACAAGTTCCTCAGCCTGGACGTTGTTCATGCCGTGGACACGGGCGATACCGTCACTGTTCCCCAGTCAGCTCCCTGCTCCGTTGGGTGTCTACGATGGCGATGCGGCGTACCCGACGGAAAGCACACGTCCGGTCTCGGAGAGGCTGGTCTCCTCCTGGACGCCACGGATTCGCTGCTCTAGGATGGAGGAAACCTCGGTGGGGGTGGCCTTTGCATCCGAGGCGTAGGATCGGAAGGCACTGGTGAATGTGGGAGCGCGGGTCTGTGGGCGGGCCAATGCCGTCAGTATTGCTTCGCGGTGGAGGGGAGCTCGCTGCTGCTCCCGCCCCCAGCGCAGCCCTCGCAACTGCATCGACGAAGCTCCATTGCGGCGCCAATGGCATCGGAAATCGGTTCTGCGAGCTGCGAGCAATGGC
>Ga0265780_10009458_pt1 | contig 11685 bp, 9 predicted proteins | sample P1T30metagenome_FD_192432 | JGI IMG/M metagenome (GOLD analysis project Ga0265780, IMG submission 192432) | Plant litter microbial communities from East Loma Ridge, Irvine, California - P1 T30 | ecosystem: Environmental > Terrestrial > Plant litter > Unclassified | place: USA: California... | reverse complement strand
GGGCACGATCACCGTGTGGTGCTGGGCCAGGCGTGCCGCCAGAGCGCCCCACATATCGCCGGTGTCGCCGAAGCCGTGGATCAGCACGACCGCCGGTCCCTTGCCGCCCGTGCGCACGTGGATGGTCGCGCCGTCGGCCGTCTTCACACTGGCCGTCTTGAACTGCGGCGGCATGCCCGGATCGGCGGCCTGCGCCGCGAGCGCTACCGAAAGCAAACAGACTGCGCTGGCGATGAAGCGGTACGGTCTCATGGTGGGCTCCTGGTACGCGACCATCCAAGCGTATCCCACTTTGCGTGCCCCGGCCCCCTTCAAAAGGCTGGCACAATGCCCAGCTCGTCGTATTCGCACAACCGCTTTTATGAAAATCCTTTTCGATCGCTACGTTGACGCCATTCGCCACCTGGACCTGGACGCCATCGCCACGTCCGCCGATATCCCCGAACAGTTCCTGCTGGCGCGCGAAGGCCGCTACAGCAGCCACTACATTCCCTTCGAATCGGTGAACTGCAACGCACGGGTGGTCGTGGTCGGGATCTCGCCCGGCTTCGTGCAGTGGAAGAATGCGATGCGCGAGGCAAAGGGCCAGCTGGCGTCGGAAGCATCAAGGGAGGAAGTGCTGCGCGCCGCGCGCCAGGCCGGCGCGTTCAGTGGTGCGATCCGGCCCAATTTCGTGGCGCTGCTCGATGCGATCGGCGTGCAGCGCTGGCTCGGCATCGCCAGCTGCGCCACGCTGTTCGGTCCGGACGCCGATCTGGTGCACATCGGCGCCATCCTGCGCCATCCGGTGTTCGTGGACGGCAAGAACTACAGCGGCACGCCGGCCATGCCACGCCAGGCATTTTTGAGGGAAGAAACGCTGCGCTACTTCGCGCACGAAGCAGCCATGCTGCCCGATGCGCTGTTCATCCCGATGGGCGCCAGCGTGAGCGAGGGATTGGACTGGCTCGCCAGCCAGGGCGTGCTGCGCGCGGATCGCATCCTGCACGGCCTGCCCCACCCTTCCGGCGCGAACGCCGAGCGGGTGGCGTATTTTCTGGGGCGGAAAGAACGCTCCGCGCTGTCGGCCAAGACCAACGGTGCGCAGATCGATGCGGCGCGCCAGCGGCTGCTGGCGCAGATGGAAGACCTGATGGCGCGCTCTTAGCGAGCCGCGATCTCCAGCTCGAACACGTCGACGCCATCGACGCCAGCGCGCACGCGGTCGCCCGGCTTGAGCGCCGCCACGCCCGACGGCGTGCCCGAATAAATCAGGTCGCCCGGCGCCAGCGTCACAAAGCGCGACAGGTAGGCGATCACGTCGGCGATCGGCCAGATCAGTTCATTGAGGTTGCCTTCCTGGCGCAGGGCGCCGTTCACCTCGAGCCAGACGCGCCCTTCGGATGGATGGCCCACCTCGCTCACCGGACGGATCGGCGTGCACGGCGCCGACGCATCGAAGCCCTTGGCCATGTCCCATGGACGGCCGGTGTCCTTGGCCGCCGCCTGCAGATCGCGCCGGGTCAGGTCCAGGCCGACGCCGTAGCCCCATACCAGGTCGAGCGCATTCTCCACCGCGACATTCGCGCCGCCGCCGCCCAGCGCCACCACCAGTTCGATCTCGTGGTGCAGGTCGTCAGTCTGCGGCGGATACGGCACCGCGCCGCTGGCCGGCACCACGGCGTCGGCCGGCTTGGTGAAGAAGAACGGCGGTTCGCGGTTCGGATCGCTCCCCATCTCGCGCGCGTGGGACGCATAGTTGCGGCCGACGCAGAACACGCGGCGCACCGGGAAACGGGCATTGGACCCGCTGACGGCCACCGAAGGCGTAGCGGGAGCGGCGAAGACGAATTCGGACATGCTCATCCTTGAATGTGATGGAAGCACAATCATACTCCCGTCCAGGATGGCTGTGGTCCCGCGGCTGACTCAGGCCGGGGCCATGGCGTCTTCGGATTCGGAGGTGGACGACGACTGCGGCGCGGCGGTGGCCGCGGTGAGCTGCGCCTCGGCCTCGGCCAGCGCCGCGAGCACCGCGCTCGACTCCAGGATGCGCACCAATGCCGTCATGTCGACCGGCTTGACCAGATGGTGGGCGAAGCCCGCCTGCAGCGCCTGTTCGCGGTCTCTCGCCTGGCCGTAGCCGGTCACCGCGACCCGGGTCGTGGCTGCCGTTTCGGGCAGCGCGCGCAGGGCCGACGCCAGCTGGTAGCCATCCATATCGGGCAGGCCGATATCGATCAGCATCACGTCGGGCCGCTCGGCACGCGCGCGGCGCAGCGCCGAATGGGCGTCGTACTCCACACTGGTGGCGTGGCCCTGCACCTGCAGCAGCGTGGCCAGGCTGTCGGCGGCGTCGCTGTTGTCGTCCACGATAAGCACCCGCAACTGGCGCTGCAAGGTGGCGCGCACGCGTTCCGGCTCGCCGGGTAGCGCGTCATTGCCTTCGCAGCTGCCCGTCACGCACGGCAGCGTGAGGGTAAACGTGCTGCCCAGGCCCACGCCATCGCTATGCGCCGCGACCTCGCCTTCATGCAGGTCGACCAGGCGCTTGACCAGGGTCAGGCCCAGTCCAAGCCCGCCCTGCGAACGCGCCAGCGTGCGCGCGCCCTGCGTGAACAGGTCGAACACATTCGGCACCAGCTCGGACGGCATGCCGGAACCGTTGTCGCGCACCGTCAGCTGCATGCGGCCGTCGACCATCCCGAGGACCAGCGCCAGCGTCCCGGCCTTCTGGGTGTACTTGGCGGCGTTGCCCACGATATTGGCCACGCTCTGCACCAGGCGCGTATGGTCGCCACGCACATACACCGGCGTGTCGGGCAGCTGCACCGTGACGTGGTGCGATTTTTCCAGCACCAGCGGGCGCGTTTGATCGAGCGCGCCAGTCACCACGTCGCGGAAGTCGACCGTGTCCAGTTTCAGTTTCACCAAACCGCGGGTGACGCGCGAGACATCCAGCAGGTCGTCGATCAGGCGGCTCATGTGCTTGACCTGGCGGCTGATGATGGAGCTGGTCTGGCAGATACGGGGTTCGCTCGCGAACTGCATGCTGAGCAAGCTCGCCGAGCTGCTGATCGGCGCGAGGGGATTGCGCAGCTCGTGCGCCAGCATGGCCAGGAATTCGTCCTTGGCGTGGCTGAGACGCTCGGCATGCACGCGCGCCGCGCGCTCGCTTTGCAGCAGCGCGTCGCGTTCGAGCGCCGACTTCTGTGCGACTTCGTACAACTGGGCGTTGTCCATCGCCACCGCGGCCTGGGCAGCGACGCCGCAGATCACGCGCTCGGCGCGTTCGCTGAACACGCCGGCGTCGGGATGGCCGAAGAACAGGCCACCGAGCACCCGGCCCGAATGCGATACCACCGGCACCGCCAGGAAGCTGCGCACCTTCAGGTGGCCCGGCTGCATGCCATGCGCCACCAGGCTGGCGTAGCGCGGATCGAGGCCGATATCGTCGCTGCGCATCGGCGCTTCGCCGCGCATCACCTGGCGGAAGATCGCGGCCGACGGCGGCGGTCCGGCGCGTTCGAATTGTTCGCGCGAGGATCCCGACAGCGCGTACAGGCGCATCGGCTCGTTCTCGGCACCCGCGTTATAAAAGAAGGCGCCATAGCGCGCGCCCGACAGTTCGGTGCCGGCGTCGGTAATCGCCTGCGACAGCGTGTCGAGGTCGAGGGTCGAGGCCAGCACCTGGCCCGTGCGGTGCACCGCCTCGAGCACGCGGGTCTCGTCACGCAGCGTTTCTTCAAGGCGCGAGCGGCGCACCACCTCGCGCGTGTGACGTGCCACGTCTTCGGCCATCGCCGTCTCTTGTTCGGTCCAGTGGCGCGCAACCGGTTCGTGCAGATAGAACACGGCGCACAGGCGCCCGTCCTCGATGATCGGCACGATCACCACGGCGCGCGCGCCGATGCCGGCATACGCCGCGGCAAACGAGGATGAGCGCAGGTCGGCGCCGACATCGTCGATGCGCACGGTGCGGCCCTGACGCAGCATGGCGGTGATCTCGGGGCCGAAGGCGTCGAGGGGATGCGACAGGCCGGCCAGGCTGGTCATGCGGCCGTCGGTCCAGTCGCGGTCGATGCTGACGGTGCGGCAGGCGGCATCGATCTCGCCGTAGCCGACCCGCGCCACGCCCAGCGTCTGGCCGGTCATGGCGCTGGTGGCCTTCATGATGTGCAGCGCGTCGTCCAGGCCGTCCAGGGTTTCGCCCAGCTTCTGATGGAAGGCGTGGCGGTGCTCGGACAGCACGTCGGACGTGGTCTCGGTGAGCACGCAATACACGCCGGCCACCTGGTCTTGATGACGCACGGGCGAGAGAGAAATGCAGAAGAAGCGGCGTTCGCGCTTGCCGTTGCGCTCGAATTCCATCAGGGCGTGCTGGAGCTGGGTCGCTTCACCGGCGAGCACGAGTTCGAAATAGGGGCGCATGCGCTCCCACAGTTCGGGACGCACGCTGGCATAGGGCGCGCCACGTGCGGCCGGGTGTTTGTCGCCGAGCAGGTCGGAATAGGCGTCGTTGTAGAACAGGCGCAGGTCGCGGCCCACCGCCAGGAACATCGGGAAGCGCGACGCCAGGATCAGGTCGCCGATCGCGCGCAGGCCTTCCGGCCAGGTGGACGGCTCGCCCAGCGCGGGCGCGAGGGTGGGTATGTCAGGGCCGGTGAGTTGGTCCGACGGCATGGCACCGCCGACTGCTGTCGACGGGAAACTGCTCAGGTTGCTCATCAGGATTGCCCAGTTTGGTTCTTGCACGGCTGGCTGGGCTTAATACACTGGAACGTTTCCCCTCACGTTCTTCTTGCCCCGCCGCCAACATTTTCTTATTGTGGGCGATTATAGCGAGCAATTGACATCGGCCGCGCGCGTTACAGACCAGTAACTGACAATCGTGGCGGCAATACTACAAACATTTTGATTGCGCTACCATCAAGCAACCTCGACAGCGGCAACGCGCCTGCCCCGCATGGCAGCCGCGTTGCCGGTTCGCTGCTGGATCAGGTGTATGCCGAGCTCATATTCAGCACGCCATTTGCCCCGCGTGGGAAGAATCCACCCATGGTCACCGATTCCCTGGTCAGATACACGATATTGAGCACATCGCCCGGCGTACGGCTGTAAGCGATGCCATCCTTGTCCAGCGGAACGATATTCGACGCTGTCGCATCGGCCGCATTGACGATGCCCTGATCGACATCGGTCGAACCATCGAGACTGTCGCGCGCATCCGAAATCGCACCCGCCGCCGTGCGCAGCGATGGTGTGCTCAGGCCTTTCGAGTACAGCACCGTGCGCACCAGTCCTGCGTGATATGCCTCGGCGGCCAGGATGCCGGCCGCCGCTTCGAGGAAGGTCTTGTTCTGGATGAGCGGCGACGCGCCTTTATAGGCGGTCACGCCGACGTCTTCGAAGATGAAGGCGCCGAGCAGGAAGTTCTCGTCGCTGGCGTATGGGTCGAAGGCGACGCCCGGCCCCACCAGGCCGGCCGCGCGCGCCGCCGTCGAGAATGCGCCGTTCGGATCGGTACCGCCGATATCGAGCGCGGGCTGCGCCACTGCCGCCGAACCGAGCGCGCCACGCAGGAAGGCAACGTGGGCGATCTCGTCCTGTGCGATCTCTTTTGCATACTGGGCCACCAGCGGATCCTTGAACTGCACCTGGCGTCCGCCAGTGACCGCGCCCTGCGTGCCGGCGCCGGTCAGCAGATTGGCCGGCAGGCCGATACCGAGCGCCGCATAGGAATAGAACTGCGCCTCCAGGTATTCGAGGTTGAGCGCGAAGTTGAGGATGTCGATATCGGTCGGCTGCGCTGCCTGGGCGATGGCGTCCTTGACCGAGCCGCCGCAGGCGCTCAGGAAGGTGCCACCCACCATACCGACGCTGATGCCGCCGACATTCTTGAAGAAGGAACGGCGTTTTTCGAGCTTTTGCTTGCGTGATTCGAGTAGTGCCAAAGTCACATTCGTGTCTGTCATGGTCATTCTCCTGTTGAAACAGCGATCAAGAAACTGGGCCAGCGCATGCCTGGAAATTTCAATCAGGAAAATTGTTTGAAATCGACGACACAGCGCGTAAGGCTTGTACTCACGCGCGCCGCGTTCGGTTTCAATTATTTTAAGAATGTGTCGTGATCGCTACGACAGGCTGCGCACAATTGACGGGCTACCAGACTCCAGTAAGTGATGTGATATTGTCAATACGCGTCGGCGCTTTCTCCGACGCGTCTACGTCAAGGTTCCCGGTGCCAGATTCCCGCTCGATCGATCCCGCACAATTACGCCATTGGCTGCAGGCCGCAGCACGGCAAGACGCATCGTCGTTCCGGCTGCTTTACGACGCCACATCGCCGAAACTGTTTGGCTTTGCGCTACGTATATTAGGTAAGCGTGAGTTGGCCGAGGAGGCGCTGCAAGATGGATACGTCGCGATCTGGAATGGCGCAGCCAGTTATCAGGCGCATTTGGCCGCGCCCATGACCTGGATGACGACCATCGTGCGCAACAAGGCGCTCGACCTGCTGCGGCGCAGCGGCGTAGACGCCGAGATCGACGGCCCCGTGTTCGATGCCGACATCATGCATGCGCTGCAAGACCCACGCGCGACGCCGATCGACGCGCTGCTCATCAGCCACGATGCCAGGGCGCTGGCCTATTGCATGTCGCTGCTCGAAGGCGCGCACCGGCAAGTGGTGGGACTGGCATTCTTTCATGACCTGTCGCACAGCGAGGTGGCGCAGCAGATGGCGATCCCGATCGGCACCGTCAAGACATGGATCAGGCGCAGCCTGGAACGCCTCAAGACCTGCCTTGCCAAAGGCGAGCGAGCATGAATATCCGCGATAACCCCGCGCTGTGCGACAAGCTGGCCGCCGAGTACGTCCTGGGGACGCTCAAGGGCGGCGCGCGCCGCCGCTTCGAAGGCTACCTGCGCCAGGATGCCACCCTGCGAGGCCTGGTCGACGAATGGAACGGGCGCCTGGTGCCGATGGCCGAATTTGCCTCCGCCAGCACGCCACGCGCCAGGGTATGGCAGGCAATCGAGCACCGGCTTGGGCTGCGGCGCACCCACGCCGCGTGGCAGTTCTGGCGCAGCGAGTCGCTGGTATTCTGGCGTGGACTCAGCGTGGCCTCGCTGGTCCTGACCGTGCTGCTGGTCGGCGTCGTCACCTCACCGCTGCTCGATCGGCCGCAGGTCGACTACGTCGCCACGCTGCAGGATGAAAAAGCGCGCACGGCCCTGCTGCTGACCGGCGACACCGCTCGCGGCATCCTCACGGTGCGCCTGGTCGATCATGCGCCGGTGGCCGCCGACAAGGCGCTGCAGCTGTGGGCCGTGCCCAAGCAGGGCAATCCACGCTCGCTCGGCGTCCTGTCGCATCAGGGCGTCATCGAACTCGGGCTGACGCCAGGCGCCATCGGCGACGATGTCGCGCTGCTGGCGGTGTCGCTCGAGCCACGTGGCGGCTCGACGGATCCGAACGGGCCGAGTGGGCCGATCCTCTACAAGGGCAACTGGGTGCGGGTGATGTAGCCCAGCGCGGTTAGCCGTAGTCATCGTAAAGAGCGGGCAGCTCACTTACCCACCAGGTTTTCCATGGGATCGATACCGATGTGCACATCGATCAGCTAAGCGAACGGCGGCCCATGCAGACCGATGCTAGGCTCGACCCAAGCCAACTGACGATCTCATCCCATGCCCAACGACATCACGCCGTTTCGCCTCGCGATCCCTCAGGCCGAACTTGACGACCTGCAGCAGCGCCTGGCGCGCACCCGCTTCCCCGATCCAGAGACCGTGGACGACGACAGCCAGGGCCCGCAACTGGCCAGGCTGCAGGCGCTGGTCGCGCGCTGGCGCGGCGGCTACGACTGGCGACGCGCCGAAACGCTGTTGAACGGGTACGAGCAATACCGCACCGAGATCGATGGTCTTGGCATCCACTTCCTGCACGTGCGCTCGCCTGAACCGAACGCGCTGCCGCTCCTGATGACGCATGGCTGGCCCGGATCGGTGCTGGAATTTCGCCACGTGATCGGGCCGTTGACCGACCCGGTGGCCCACGGCGGCCAGGCCAGCGATGCCTTCCACCTGATCCTGCCCACCCTGCCCGGCTTCGGCTTCTCGGACCAGCCGCGCGAGACGGGCTGGAACATCGACCGCATCGCCGATGCCTGGATCGCACTGATGCAACGCCTGGGATACAAACGCTGGGCCGCGCAGGGCGGCGACTGGGGTTCCTTCGTCACCTCGACGCTGGGCCACAAGGCGCCGTCCGGTCTGGTCGGCATCCACCTGAACATGGTGATGTTCGAGCCAACCGATGAGGAACGCGCGAACGCGACGCCGCACGAGCAGAAGATGCTCGACGACGCCAAAACCTACGATGACTGCTACTCGGGCTACAAGAAGCTGCAGAGCACCCGCCCGCAGGCGGTGGGATTCGGCCTGGCCGACTCGCCGGCGGGCCTGGCCGCCTGGCTGTATTCGTTCATCCAGGACGCGGCCGAGCACGACGGCGACGTGGAGAGCGTGCTCGCGCTGGATGCATTGATCGACAACGTCATGCTGTACTGGCTGCCGAACAGCGGCGCCAGCGCGGCGCGCATCTATTGGGAAGCGAACCAGGCGGCGCAGCAGGCGGCGACCCCGGATACGCCGCAGCCGGCGCCCACGGGCATCAGCATCTTCCCCGGCGAATTGAGTGGCGTCTCGCGGCGCTGGGCCGAGAAGCGCTTCGCCAATATCGTCCATTTCAATGAAGTGGACAAAGGTGGCCACTTCGCAGCCTGGGAAGCGCCCGCGCTGTTCGTCGACGAGGTGAGGAACACCTTCCGCTTTGCGCGCTAACGCGCCGGGATGTGAAGAAAACGCGCTTCGGGCAAGCCACGCACATCCAGGGCTTGCTGGAAGACCGCGCCGGAGAATGGCGCTGCGGCGCGACCGTTGCCGGTCAGCCCCACATGCGCACTGGTCACGTACAGCGTCGACAGATCCGGCCCGCCGAACGCCGGGCAGCTCGGTTGCGGCGCCGCCAGCGCGATCACCCAATCGATGCTGCCATCGGGCGCGAAGCGGATCACCAGCCCCGCGCCCCAGCGCGTGCTCCACAGGTAGCCCTGGGCGTCGACCGTCGCACCATCCGGCTCGCCCGGCGCGGCATCGGCCGCGACAAAGGTGTGCACCCGCCCGACCTCGGCGCTGCACGGATTGTAGTCGGCATACAGGATCGCCTTCTGCGCCGAGTCGGCGAAATACATGCGCCGGCCATCGGGAGAAAAGCAGATGCTGTTCGCGATGGCCGCGTTCGGCAGCGGCAGGCGTTCGAGCGACAGATCCAGATTGAGACGATAGAAGCCGCCCAGCGCTGGCTTTGGATGGTCGTCCTGGTTGAACATGCCGAATACGAAGCGCCCCTGGCGGTCGCAGCGCCCATCGTTCAGGCGCGTCGACGGGATATCGGCTTCCACCTCGCAGATGCGGCTGACCTTGCCGGTCGAGAATGTGAAGAACGCCAGGCCGGAAGAAAGTACCAGCAAGAGGCGGTCGTCGCTGCCGGTCAGCGCGAAGCAGCACAGGCGCTCGGGCATCTTCCAGCTGACCGTGCGGCCGGTCGATGGCGCATGCGACCACAGGGTGGCGGCCGGGATATCGGTCCACAGCAGCCGTCCGCTGCGCTCGCACCACAGCACGCACTCCCCGAGCTCATGGCCGCCATCGATCAACACCTCCATCATGCGTCGTTGTCGACCAGGAAGCGAAAGCGCGATTCGGTCTCGTACACCTGGCCCGGACGCAGGATCACATTCGGGAACTGCGGCTGGTTCGGCGAATCGGGAAAGTGCTGCGGTTCCAGGCACAAGCCGCTACGGTGCGGATAGCTGCGGCCCTTACCGGCCAGCGAACCATCGAGGAAGTTCCCACTGTAGAACTGCACGCCCGGCTCTTCGGTCCATAATTCGAGCACGCGGCCCGATGCCGGCTCGCTCACGCGCGCGGCGCGGGTCAGCGTCTTTCCTTCGGGTTTGTCGAGGACGAAGTTGTGATCGTAGCCGCCACCATGGCGCAGCTGCTCGTCCGGCTGCGCGATGCGCTCGCCGATCCGGCGCGGCAGCCGAAAGTCGAACGGCGTTCCGGCAACCGGCGTCAGTTCGCCGAGCGGAATCGATGCGCTGTCGATGGCGACGAAGCGGTCGGCGTCGATGGTCAGAAAGTGGCCGAGGATATCGCCGTCCCCGGCCAGGTTGAAATAGCTGTGCTGGGTCAGGTTGACCGGCGTGGCCTGGTCGGTGACGGCGTGAAAGCGCACGATCAGTTCGTTCGCGTCGCTGAGGGTATATATCACTGTCACGTCGAGGTTACCCGGATAGCCCATCTCGCCGTCGACGCTGCGGTAAGTCAGGCGCAGGCTGTCGCCGTCGATCGCGGCATTCCACTTGACCCGGTCGAAACCATCCGGCCCGCCATGCAGGTGATTGCTGCCGTTATTGACCGGCAACTCGACTTCACGCCCGTCGAGCGTAAAGCGCCCCTTGTCGATGCGGTTGCCGTAGCGGCCGATCAGCGCGCCGAAGTACGGGCTGTCGGCGGTATAGGGCGCGAGCGTGTCGAAGCCCAGCACCACGTCGGCAAAGCGGCCCGCGCGGTCCGGCGCATGCAGCGCGGTGATGACGCCGCCGAAGTCGATGATCTTCGCCACCATGCCGGTGGCGTTGGCCAGCGTGAACTGGGTGATGGCCGTGCCATCGGCCAGGTGCCCGAATGGCGCTTGCGTAATACCGGTTTGCACGTTGTTCGATTCCTTTCAATAGATGGATTGACACCGGCCTGCCCTGTTCCCGGGAGCAGGTAACGTGATGAATGCCGGCCATGGACGCCGCGATCGTAGCACGTGCGCACAACCGGCTGCGCCAGCGCAGTCGGTGACGCGCGGCGAGCAAATTCATGCTCCGAAACACATCGATGGTTGAATAGCCTTGTCAAGTCTTGCTCGTGAGCCACTCACCGAAGCCACCTACACCGTGCACTGCAGCGGTGCAAAAAAGCGCGTGAAGGTAGTGCAAGAAATGTAACAACAATGATGTAATGATCAACCCTGTCGACCGGTGCAGATGGTATTCGGCCTGCGGGACACGCCGTTTTCCGAGTCCCATCGGACGGGTTTGCTGCACCGTTATTGCGCACTGCACCACGTGTCAAGGAGCAAATTGTGGCGTTCCTGCAACGTCAAGTGTTGATGAATAGCAACTAAATCAGCGCTCGTCGCGACGCTTCCGTGACCGGCCTCAACGCCCCGTCAGCACTGGGTTCTCCTATGAAAACTGACGCTGGAAAGCGATGTTCGCAGCTTGTCAACACCGACTTTCGCTTGCGTTTCGATTGGGCGAAGGCGATGACAAATGTCTGTCTGGCATGTCATGATGGGTATGTTATTTTTCACAAACAAACACCTGGAGAGACATCCATGAAGCACAAAATTCTTGCCATCGCTATCGTCTCGGCACTGCCGCTGGTCGCTCAAGCACAAACCAGCGTCACCATGTACGGCATGGTCGATGCATCGATCGGCGTTGAAAACAGCCACGCGCCGGGCGAAAGCAGCCGCACCGTCGTGTCGTCGGGCACCCAGTCGGCAAGCCGCATCGGCTTCCGCGGTACCGAAGACCTGGGCAATGGCCTGAAAGCACTGTTCAACATCGAAGCCGCTGT
>Ga0265780_10009457_pt1 | contig 11686 bp, 10 predicted proteins | sample P1T30metagenome_FD_192432 | JGI IMG/M metagenome (GOLD analysis project Ga0265780, IMG submission 192432) | Plant litter microbial communities from East Loma Ridge, Irvine, California - P1 T30 | ecosystem: Environmental > Terrestrial > Plant litter > Unclassified | place: USA: California... | reverse complement strand
TTTTTCATCTTTAACAGTATAAATATCTGGTCTCAATACATCTCCATAAATGGCTACCTTGAAATTCAGTATCCTTACGTTGGCAACCGGATCCTTATAAAATGTAGTCAACAGACCGTTCATTTTTTCCTGAACCTGGGTAGTGGTTAGCCCAGCTACTTTCAAAGCCCCAATTAAAGGCAGTTGAACTTCGCCTTTGGCATTAACTAAATACCCTGAAACAGTTGCTTGATTATCTTTGGAAGTGTAGTTAAATATTGCTGATTGATCTGGTGTTCTACTGCTTACATTAATACCTAGAATATCTGAGGATTGAATAACAGCTGGTTGATAGTTATTGATCGCTTCCTGAGTAATCGCAGCGCGGTCTAAATCCTGGTAATACGGAATATCTTTATATGAACCACAAGAACTTAAAAGCAATGCAGCTGCCAATATTAATAATTTATAGTTTTTTTTCATTTGAAGATTAAGATTAACGCTAGGTTTTTGTATAATTTAATTGAATAATAAAAGAATTTTTTATATTAACTAGCACAAAAATACAGCTACGCAGATAAGCTATCAATAGCCCTTTATCGCTATATTGACATTTACAGACTGTTATGATATAGGCAAGTGTCAAATTGATACTACAAAAATGCTCGGCTTTTGTGCAACATATGTGCATGAGAATTATTCGAAATAAAAAATGCCCTGTTCAGGCATTCTTTACAATCTTTATATTTGGTTAGTTAAAAAGCATTGTCTTCACCACCAACTGCATTTGACACGGTTTTACAGATAATTTTAAGATCAAGCCACAAGTTCCAGTTTTCCATGTAAGCGATATCATGTTTAACGCGCCCTTCCATCTGTTCGTGTGCTTTAGTTTCCCCACGAAAACCATTCACCTGGGCCTGGCCGGTAATGCCGGGCTTTAAAAACTGCCGCACCATATACTGATTAATAATCTGACGGTATTCTTCCGTGTGTTTGAGCATATGAGGCCTTGGGCCAACCACACTCATATCACCGAACAACACATTGAAAAACTGAGGCAACTCATCTATACTCGTTTTGCGCATAAATGAACCGATTCTAGTCACCCGGGGATCATTCCGGGTAGCCTGCTGGCTATTACTATTGTTGTTAATGCGCATGCTCCTAAACTTAAAACAATAAAACGGCTCATTGTCTCTACCAGACCGCAGTTGTTTAAAAATTGGATTTCCTTTAGATTCAATTAAAATCAAGACCATCATAATCGGGAATAACCAAGAGAGGACGAAAAGAATCACACCAAGGCTAAATATGATATCAAATGCACGCTTAATAATCCTGTTTCTTAACCTGGTAAGGGGCTCCTTCCTGTTTACCAATATCGGGATACCATCGTAATAACTGCTCAGTTTATAATTTGCACGGTTGAAAGATTCCTGGTTTCGCTGGTAGTGGATGAAAGAAGTCACAAATTTTATCCTTACACAATGTTGCTCGGCCAAGGCCAGTATCTCATTCATGGCATTGCTTTGTTCAGGAAACTCTGTCGTATAAACCTCATCCAAATGGTTTTCTATGGCATATTTAATCGAGTTGCGTAAATTCTCTATTGGATGATTATCGATCAGAACCTCCTCATGTAAATCTTTGAAGGACCCAGCGAAATTTACCGTCAGACTGTTCATCAAAAAAAACTTCTCTAAACGGTTACCTAAATCATGATTGCCTATAATGGCAATCCTCTTTTTAAAGGTGTCCATCCTCAAATAATACCGATCAGAAAAATGAGCCATTAAACGAATGGTACTAAAGCACACTATCTCTAAAATGAAAATGTAGACTACTGGTAAAGTAACCCGAACTCCTGGCAAAAATTGATTGCAGATGAAGTAAATAATCGCAATCTGCAATAAAAAACTAAAGACTAATTTCTTATACAGAATCTCATGCTTTTGCACATTGGCAAACGTATAGGTTCCGAATATTGCGGCAGAAACCATCCAGGAAAGATTCATCAAAATTAAAAACTTGGCCGCACCGCCCAGATTATTTTCGGTTAAAAAGCCGGAAAAGTAAATGAATGCAAATGAACAATTGATCGCTAAAGCGTCGAAAATCACCAATAAGGTAATGAGTATAAAAACATGACGACTCTTCATAGTATTTGGGCGTTTTAGATTTTTGATAACCGTTTACTTGATTATTATATACTTGATATAATGGCGTAAATTGAGAGATTTTATTGGGTCCATACAATAGCCCAAAAGTACTACGCAAGATAAACATTTAGAAAATAGGGTGTTAGCTAAGGTTGTAAGAAGATGATGTCATCCCATAATGATTGAATTTGTTCAGTGCCTCAACCTTGTTTTGTACATGCAATCTTTTGTAAATATTTTTGCAATGGTTTTTCACCGTGTTGGGACTGATGGAAAGCTGCACAGAAATCTCTTTGTATAAAAGCCCTTTGCTTAATAAAGAAAGAACTTCCAATTCCCTTTCGCTTAATCCAAAAGTATGCTGGTTACTTTGCTTGCCATTTAATAATCCAATCACACGTTTTGCAATATAAGGGCTCATCGGCGCACCTCCTTCATAAAGTTCCGTAATGGCCGAATGAATTTCTTCCACGCTTGATCCTTTCAAAATATATCCGGAGGCGCCAGCTTTCAATGCATTGAATACATTTTCATCATTCTGATAACTCGTACACATTAAAAACTGAGTAAGGGAAAGGTTAGGTTTAGCCTGATTTACAAATTCTATTCCCGATTGTGTATTCAGTTTGATGTCTACCAGCGCAATATCTGGTTTATCAATATGTATTTTCAACAATGCTTCTTCTACGGTACCATAAACACCTTTAATTGCGAAATTTTCGTTATTTTCGATGGCTCTAACTAGTAAGTTACGATATTGAGCATGGTCTTCTAAAATTGAAACAGTAATCATATGATATTTAAGATGATTTATAAATATGTTTCGCACAACCCTCCATCAAGAACCAATTGAATCTTTTTTCGGTTTAAAAAAATTAAACACGTACACACAAGAAGTCGGGATATACAACATTCAAAAAACGAATAAGTTGTTTCTTAAATTTTTGCTAAGTTAGAGTCAATGTTTTAAAACGCAAAGTAATGGTATGCCCTTTTAATCACCATGTTACTAAGCATTAAGATGCATATAAATCATTTAAAATGCTACTTTTGCAATGCAGGTTATCATACTCTAAAAAGTGACAATATAGTATATACTTGTATTATTTAGACCACAATATTTCAAAGAAAATGAACAAAATCCATATTACCAATTTGATTTTAACGGAGCTTTTATCACTTCAATGGGATGCCTTTTATCCATCTTCAATAACAATAACAGTCTTTATTATTACATCTGTAGCGGTTTTATATTTTTTATTCCCAAAAGTTAGATTCTTAAAAAAATATAAAAGTGAGTATATCGCACAGAGTGAAGCTATCAAATTAGAAAGACAGCGGATCAGCGAAGAATTACATGATGAACTTGGATCCGGTTTATCAGCAGTAAAATTATATGCAGAATTAGCCGCTAAAAATAATGCGGAAATTACTGAATTAGGGGAACTTAATGACATGATCAATGACATCTCCGTTAAAATAAATGACATTATCTGGACAACAAGTACGGAGAATGACCAATTTGATAATGTAATCTTCTATATTCAGGATCAGTTAGCTAAATTGTTCAGACACTCTGCCATAAATTTCGAATCAATTCTTCCGGAAGAGATCCCATTTTTGAGAATTAAAAGTGAAAGCAGAAGAGATATTTATCTTTTAGCTAAAGAAATTGCACACAATACCTTAAAGCATTCGCAGGCTGAAAAAGTGATACTTGAAATAATCATATCACCAGAGGTCATTACGTTAATGATCAAAGATGATGGAAAAGGTTTTGATCCGGTTGCGAAAGAGAAAGCTGGTATGGGCCTCTCAAGCATTAATAACCGGGTTAAAAGATTAAATAGCAGTTTAACAATTGAAAACTATAAATGCACAAAAGTATTGATCAACATCCCCATATTGGATAACTTCTATCCAGAAATTGAAGTACCTAAAAGCACTTACATTTTCAGTTTTTGGAATAAAAATTAAACAATCTCAGGCGTACGAAATTCCATAGGGTCTTCGCCCAGTGGAAATTTGTAAATCATCTTTAAAATTACAGCAGGGTTACCGCCAATGACACAATGGCTTTTTACATCTTTAGTCACTACTGCACCAGCACCAATCACCACATTGTTTCCAACGCTAATATCACCTATAATAATCGCATTAACCCCAATATCCACATTATCACCAATTACCGGTGCTGGTCCAAATGATCCATTATCCAGTATTTTGCTGCCAATCGTGGTCAAATGGCGTAAAGTGCAGTTTTTCCCGATGCTTGTTGCGCCATTAATAACTGAACCGTAACCATACTGGAGTTTAAAACCACTACCAATTTTAACTTTGCAACTGATCTCAATGTTAAAAAGCCATCCGATAATTAACTTATATAACAGCAGGTACCAGAAAAAGATAATTCTCAAAATGATGTGCCGGTTAACAAACGAAGCGCACCTAAAAAAAACCATCACCGCACGCCCCTTTACATTGTGATGATTGGTACTCCAATCTTGAAAAATATTATAACTAATGACGTCCATTTATTTGGCAAATTTATACCGATAATACTCCTACTAAAAATTACGCCCAGCAATCAGCTCGTCGAAATGTGCCACATACTGGTCCACTACATTTGACCAATTATAAATTTCCCTAATCTTGGCCTTATTACGATCAATCCGCTGCACATGATGAACCATCTTGGCCTCAACAGCGATTAACTGTTTTGCAACAGCCTCCGAATCTTGGAAATAAAAGGAATCGGATGTCAGTATACTTCTATTGGCGTCATTATCATATGCAGTGATCAAACAATTTGAGGCCATGGCTTCCAATAATAAATGAACGGATCCATCATGTCCGGAACCATAAAAATATAGATTTGAAAAATACCTCAGATTATCAAGCCTATCAGCCTCATATACACTACCGAGAAATTTAATATGCGCATACGGTTGATATTTTTCGCTCAGGTAACTGCCAAATTTGCTTGAATAGTTACCAATAACTAAAAAAATCTTTTCAATTCCTGAAGCTACAACGCCATCCAGAATCAGTTCCGCCACACCATCTTTCTCCAAACTTCCAATGTATAAATTGTATTCAAACGGCTTAACATCTTCTATTTTTAATAATTCATCATTTGCATTTGTAAAAACAACATCAACGCCCTGTGCAATATATTTAGCTCGTTTCTGATACCGTTTATTAAGATAATAGTTAACGATTGTTGAATCAGAAACCAAAGAGTCGCTGTATCGAACCGCAAATTTCTCTGCCAACCGAAGAAATCTTGAGCGAATAATTCCATGCCTGCTCCGCTTCCATTCTGTGGAAGATATATTCGAAATCAATAGCGTATTTTTAGGCATTAACCAGGACCAAAACGAGCTCGAAGCCCCAAACTGTATCACCAAATCACACTTTCTATTTTTTAAATCTTTAAAGCAGTTATAGTCATATATGAAGTTACCTAAAGCCCCCAACTTATATTCAGGATCGTAAACATGAATGAGTTTAATTCCGCACCAATCCGCCCCCTGGTAGGAATGATTATGCGAATTATAAACGGTCACTTCATGTCCTCTTTCAGCTAATCCGAGGGCGATATATTGAGCACCCTTTTCAAAACCCCGATATAGATCAGGTATTCCCCTGGTGCCTACAATTACAATTTTCATCGATTTTTTTACTTGTATTTGCTTCATTAATGCAGTGAATTAGACATATAGCCCCATACATTAACTATCATAAAATTAGCCATATACGGCTCATAGGTCAATAGCCCTTAAATACTAGATTTAAGTACCTGAGAGATTTTTTGCCTAAAGCGCAAACGTGCTTTGGTATAAGACGGGGGCGCAGCCATAAGAGAATTTTTTATTGGTGGATGCGTGCTATTTCCTAATGCAAATTTATAATGATAACGTTTAATCAACATCGGCACAGTTGAGGACCTCACCATCAAAAACCCCGCTCTTCAGATCAAGGATAGTTTAGGCTTGAAAGCGACCTGGTATTGATTCAATCAAACCCGATGGCACACCTGGAAAACTAATGGATATTAGTAACCTGAGTTCGAGAATTAATTGGCAATAAAATATGTAATCAAAGTAGTATTTTGCATATTTAAGTATCTAACATTCAAATATTTAACAAAATAAAAACGATGATTACATACGATAAAGTTACTGATATTTTCTGCATAGTTGACGAATTTTGCAAGAACTTTGAAAAAACAACCAAAAACTTCATTTTAGGCAAAACGGCAAGACGGCCAGCTACAATGACCAATAGCGAGGTAATCAGTATCCTTCTCTTGTTTCAGATCAGTGGCTTCAAATGCTTTAAGCACTATTATATCTTCTATGTTCAAAAACATATGCAAGATGATTTTCCAAAACGGTATCCTATAATCGCTTTGTTGAACTTAGCCAAAGTGTGATCATGCCACTGACTATTTTCTTAAAAACCTGTTGCGCAGGCTCATGTACAGGAATTTCCTTCGTCGACTCAACGCCGATAAGAGTATGCAAAAACAAGCGTATAAAGGCCAACAAAGTCTTCAAAGGCACTGCTGAAGTTGGAAAATCAACAATGGGGTGGTTCTACGGTTTCAAACTTCACCTGGTTATCAACGATAAGGGGGAAATCCTTAACTTCCTTATCAGTCAGGGAAATATGGATGACAGAGAGCCTTTAAAGCGAGAAGGATTTCTGAAAAAAATATTTGGAAAGCTTTTTGGTGATAAGGGATATATTTCAAAGCAACTATTCGAAATTCTATTCACAGATGGTGTACATCTTGTAACAGGCATACCTAATAAAATGAAAAACAGCCTAATGAGGATGAACGACAAGATCACGCTTAGAAAAAGGTCGGTGATAGAAACTGTAAACGTGAGCTTAAAAATATTTGTAAGATTGAACATTCTAGACATCGTTCCTTTATCAATTTCATAGTAAACATACTCGCAGGATTGGCAGCATACAGCTTCTTCCCTAAAAAACCGTCTATAAAATACGAAACCGTAAAAACTAATCAATTATACGCTTTTTAATTCTCGAACTCAGGTTAGTAAACTACACAGCTTAAGGTGGAAACATAAGATTGATCTTCCGGAAGGTATTAAGTTGGCTTATCAAGACTTTGAAAGCAGATATTAATATTTCAGCACTAAATGATAACCCTTATAAAGGTTTTCAGTAAACGACCGAGCCACCTAACATCTTAAGTGGCTTGGTCGTTTACATTAAAATAAAATATTTTAGAAAGCGTTTTCTTCTCCTTTTGCCATGTTAATCGCCGTCATAAAGATGATTTTAACATCTAAAGCAGCTGTCCAGTTTTCGAGATACCAGATGTCGTGTTCCACCCGCTTAACCATTTTATAGTCCTCTTTTGTTTCACCCCTGTAGCCATTTACCTGTGCCCAGCCCGTAATGCCTGGTTTTAAGAAATGTCGAACCATAAACTGATCAACGATACCTTTGTATTGTTCTGTGTGACTTAGCATGTGCGGACGGGGACCAACCACACTCATGTGCCCCATAAATACGTTAAAAAACTGAGGCATCTCATCCAGACTAGACGTTCTCAGAAACTTACCAATTTTAGTGATGCGGTCGTCATTTTTGCTTGCCTGTCTTTTATCGCTGTCCAAATTCATGCGCATGCTCCTAAATTTAAAGCACCAGAAAGGTTCATCATCCCGCCCACTTCTCAATTGCTTGAACAATACAGGTCCTTTACTTTGTAATTTGATGATCAAGGCAATGATCGGATATAACCAGCTTAATAAAAATAGAATCACCAGGCCGCTGAAAATGATATCTATTAACCTTTTTTTGAAGCGGTTATGTACTTTCTCCAGAGGTTCAGAACGAAGGGAAATAACGGGGAATTCATTCCCCAGATAACTCACGGTATAGGGAGAAAGCAAAGCGCCGCTGATGTCTGGGATAAATTTTAGACGGACACACTGACGTTCTGCCTCTTCAGTTAGCAGCATCATATCACTCATTCTCTCCGGAGCGATGGTAACATAAATATCCTTAATCCCTTTCTCTACTGCCAGCTGAAAGGACTTTCCAACCATATCTGATAACCGGCCATCACGCTCCAGGTATTCATCAGGAACATCAGGTATAAAACCATGAAATTCAATATATTTCTGCTTTTCAAAATAAGTAGCCAACTGCGTACCCGTAGCATTATTACCCATAATGGCAACAGACTTAACGCCACGCAAATGATTGAAGAGCAAAAACTGAAACGATGTTCCGATGAAACGATTGACTAGAAAAAGAAGGCCTAAGGCCCCGTAAAACACCAGCAAAAAAGACCGTGAGAAATCATTTTGTTTAGAGAAAAACAAATATACTGCAAATAAAATGGCATGCAAAATTACACTCCGCCACGTTCCTCTATAAATCCGTTCAATACGCCTTGAGCCATATTCCGTATATAACCCGAAAGAAGTGGTAGAAACAATCCAGAGCAAACTACACACCACCACATAGTGCCATTGCAACTCCGCGTTTACACTTTTACCTAAATAACTGGTGAATGTATAAGCGAAAAAATAGACACCAATAACCATCAACAGATCGGTTACCGGTAAAATATATTTCAGAATAAATAAGTAACGTGTTTGCATAAAATATATTAAGGGCGTAAGCCAAACATCATTCTTATCAAAATTAATGCCTCAAATTATTCGTTCAAATTAAAATAAGACAAGAATTGATTTCTATTGCTGGCAAAATCCAAAGATACTACTTTAAAACGATTACTTATGAAGAGTAGGTTTACCCGTTTATTTGACAGATCAATTATGAAAATTAATAGATAAAAAAAAGCCTATCACAATGATAAGCTGTTTTTAGTATTATGAATATTGGGATCCGAACTTCTCGACCATTTCTTTCGATACCGCTTTAATCTCCTGTTCATCCGATTTGGGATAGATCAGTAGCACCTGCTCATCATCCACTACAATATAATTATCTAATCCGCGGATGACAGCTGCTTTGCCTTTTGGCAAATTGATCATACAATCTCTGGTATTGCTTAAATGGATGTGCTCGCTGTTAAAAACATTCAACTGCTCATCTTTTTCCGCTATAGCGTGTAAAGATGCCCAGGTGCCCAGGTCAGACCAACCGATATCTGCCGGGATAGTATAAATATTATCTGCCTTTTCTAATATGGCATAATCAATGGAAATATTCGGACTAGCAGGGTATTTTTCCAGAATAAATCCTGCTTCCTCCGAGGTATTATAAAATGCATTACCTGATTTAAACAAAGTATCGATCTCAGGTGCATATTTTTCAAAAGCATGCTGCAAACTAATCGCTTTCCAGATAAAGATTCCTGCATTCCATAAATAATTCCCACTTTCTAAATAGGCTTGTGCTTTTGCCAGTTCAGGCTTTTCTTTGAAAGCAATTACTTTTTTTACTTCACTATCCTCTCCTTGCTCCTTATTCCTTGCTCCTTGCTCTCCCTCTCCTTGCTCCTTACTCCTTGATCCTTGATCCTCCACATATTCAATATAGCCATAACCCGTATCCGGTCTGGTTGGGCTAATTCCGAGCGTAAGTAACGCATCATTTTGATCTGCAAAGGCTAAGGCCTGTTCAATTTTATTTAGAAAAACATGTTCTTTCAGAATTAAATGATCAGAGGGTGCCACAACAATGTTGGCCTCAGGATTTTGCTGTAGGATTTTATAGGTAGCGTAGGCAATACAGGGCGCTGTATTGTTACGGCTTGGCTCTAATAAAATATTATCAACCAATATATCCGGAAGTTGTGACTTAACCAAATCAGCATAATCCTTGTTGGTTAAAATGAGAATATTTTCTTTAGGGCAGATGTTTAAAAAGCGTTGATAGGTCAGTTGCAAAAGCGATTCACCTGTACCTAAAATATCGATGAATTGTTTAGGAAAGTGGTTACGGCTTTTTGGCCAAAAGCGGGAGCCAACACCTCCAGCCATGATTAATACATAATTATTTATCTGGTTATTCATTTTTATTTTTCTTCGTACTTTTCAAGTATAAACTTTTTCAATTCGCTCATAAACACCTTTTCATCATATTTTTCTGCATGCTGCCTGATAAATTCTGAATCAAATCCCAGGGTTTCAAATAGCTCGATGGCATCAATCAAACTTTTTTGGTTTTGCTCCTGAAAGAAAACCGCTGTAGACTTACTTGCTTCGCCTGTATAAGGTATCATGGTTTCCAACACTCCGCCAGCACCAAAAGCAATAACTGGTCGACCTGAAGCATTCGCCTCTAACGGTGTAATACCATAATCTTCATGCTGCGGAAAAATCAAGGCTTTGCAATTGGCATAGAGTTCAGCCAATTCTTCACTGGATAAACCTTTTTTAAATTCGATATTGCTTTTCGCCAGTTGCTTTAATTCGTCAGCTTTTGTGCCATTACCAACTACAATTAATTTCAGGCCCAACTCATTAAAAGCTTCAATAGCCAGATCTGCTTTTTTATAATATTCAAGCCTTGAAACCAATAGAAAGTATTCTTTAGGTTTCTCAGATAGGTGAAAATTCCTGGTTTTTACATCTGGTGGTATCAGTTTGATTTCCTGAACACCATAGGCTTCTTTAATTCTTTGTGCAGTCTCCCGCGTCATTCCCATAAAATAATCACCCCGCTGGGCTGCATCCTTATCAATCTTCTTAAGAATGTTAATCACATAATCAAAAATTACCCGGCTTAAACCCTTTGAATCATTATATTGACTGTAGGATTCAGGATCCCAGGCTAGCCTGAATGGGGTATAAGTATAAATAAATACCTTAGCCTCGGCATCTATATTAACATATTTAGCGCTGTGGGTATTTGAAATCAGTACAATGTCATACCCATGCACCTTGAGGGCTTTCATGGCCCAAATTCCTAGCGGGAAAAACAAACGTTGCATCCATTTCACGCTTTTGGATAAAAACTGAAGCCTGGATGTATTAACCTTATAATTTCTATATTCTGGGTAGGTACCTTCAGGGTTATAAGCCAAAGTAAAAACATCAGCCTGAGGAAATGCCTTTAACATCGTCATTACCACCTGCTCTGCTCCTCCTCTCCTCATTAACTCATCATGAACAATAGCTACTTTCATTACGTAAAGTTTTTATCTTCCTCATTGATTAATATTTCTAAAACGTCAAAGAATGATTTGTCATATTCCCACCCCAATACACTTTTTGCTTTATTATTATCGCCGTACATATCTTCCATATCGGTAGGCCGAAATAATGCGGGATCTTCCACAAGCTTATTCAAAGATATACTGAGGTAATCCATCGTGTAAGTTAAAATATCCCTCAAATAAATGGAGGTTCCAGAACAGATTAAATAATCATCAGCTTTGTCTTGCTGCAAAGAAAGCCACATCGCCTTCACATAATCTGGCGCATAACCAAAATCCCTTTTAACATCAATGTTACCAACCCTTAACTCCTGCTTTAAACCTTTTTTAATCTCCAAAGATGTCCTGATTACTTTTTTCACAAAGA
>Ga0265780_10009455_pt1 | contig 11687 bp, 21 predicted proteins | sample P1T30metagenome_FD_192432 | JGI IMG/M metagenome (GOLD analysis project Ga0265780, IMG submission 192432) | Plant litter microbial communities from East Loma Ridge, Irvine, California - P1 T30 | ecosystem: Environmental > Terrestrial > Plant litter > Unclassified | place: USA: California... | reverse complement strand
ACAAGGGACTCGTCGGCGGAGTCGAAAGACTTGTTGTCAGAGTCGATATCGCTAGCATCGGGACTGGTTGGGATGTGTCCTGCCTCCGGATCTTCGTAATTGTATGGATTGGCCATCTTAGGTCTCTTTTTCTTGTGGTCCTTATTGTGGGCAGCGACCGTGAGACCGTCGTTGTTGTGGGCCTCTTCTCCCTGCATGTCAGCTACAGCTCTCCTATCTTGCTCACCATCTCTTTCTCTTCTTCATCCTCAGTGTCGTCTTCAACCTCACTGCCTTACATATCATCCTCATCTTCATCCATCTCGTCACAGGACTGGTCTTCCGATCCCACACTTCCTTCTTGCGCTTCCCACTCAGCCCTTTCGGTGGATGCGTAGTATTGAGCAGCCAGCTCATTGTCTCCCAGGTCTAAAGCGACCAGGAATTGATTGTATAAACTCGAGGTATCGGATTCACTCTCAATATCCTTCTTCAGTTGCTTTCGGATTACTTTGGGGATCAGACCGATTTCCCAATCTTTGGCGAATTGAATCACATATCGAATGAGGTTTGCTTCTCCCTGAATCATCCTCGAGTCGATAGATTTGGTGTAGATAATATCAAGTGCAGTCTTGAGGACTTGACTATGCTCCGTTCGGGAGTTGTGGAGACACACTCGATTGGGTAAAGTCTTTGTCACTGATCTGGCGAACTTGGCGCCGAGTAGAGGACTGGCTATCAGTTTGGTATTATGAGGGAAGGGAAGAGAAAGACGTACGAGATAGATTTCATTCGAGCGAAATGGACTTTGAACAGCCTATCGTCGCTCGAGATGAGAGATATATCGGCGTCATTGGTGTTGTAGGTCTTACCCATCTTGATGGCTTGCTTGACCTTAGCCATCTTAGATCTAAAGGCAGCAGTGGATCTCTCAGTCTCCTGGGTGCGAATGGAAGGCATGATGATAAGAGTACAGTTGATGGAAGCACTGAAGGAAGGGAACCGAGTTTTATTGATGGATGAGGGTCCGTGCACGACCCACAATCCAGTCAGCTTTTGCCATATTGGACCACACATCGTCATCGTGATCTCATTCATGCCTACATCAGCCTATACTGTTACTTGCTTCACGTTTCCCTCTGCCCAGAGTATACCATGCCACTGCCGTGATACCGACCTTGGAACGTTCGACTCCCTCATTCAGCATCCGGAAGGGTCTCATGTCAGCATAAGCATCCCACGCCGATATTGACACACTCACAAACCAAATCCATGAGCGCTTCGAAGTGATCTTGCATGGCCACTGCATCGTGCTTGGACAGGTGTTGGGCGCGAAGCATTGCCCAGACAACGGTGGGAGGTAGTTGGAGAAAGAATGAATGCGGCATGATTCCGAAATCGAATGTATCTCCATCGGAGGGATGCCCCGGATCATGGTAGGATGGAATGATTTCGCTTCGATAGTTGGGTAGAAGAACGACGTCAAGTGCCCGGTCGAGGCTAGCCGGCTGAGACAAAGCCGTGTACTTGCGGTTTGCCTGCCAACTCTGCCTCAACTTGGTACCGATCACCTCTGCGGACAGCTCATTCGATTTTAGCTTCAATGACAATTGTAGCAAGTCGAAAGCGGGACATTGCGACAACTTCAACCACCTTCGGATCTCCTTGATCATAAGTTTGGGTATCATGGGAATGTCCCATTTTTCGGCGAAATCCAATACGTAGAGAAGCGTATTCGTATTGTAACTGTCAAGCGCACCAACCTCGAGAGTCCAGATGATGCCGAGAGCCCTCTTGACGACTCGGCTACATTCCATCCATTGGTCGGTCAAAACAATCGCATCTCGCTGCTTTCTAGATTGAGCCAGTGATATCATCTCTCGAAATACGGGACTGACATCAGCCCTTTGCTTTCGGTAACTTGATGGACTTACGACGCATATTGCAAATCATATGAATGTACTTTGAATAAATAATTATCACTTGATATTAACTGGATGTCGGCATCATCGCTATCGTACTCGTCGCATATCTTAAGGAGATTTACGTCGTGTCGAGTGGTATTTGTATCGGTCATCGAGTCCTTCTGGGGTTCAGAGTGAAGGTTTGACATGATTATAAAAGGAACAGAAGTGATAGTGAGAGTGAGAGTTAAGGATGGGTTCAGCTTGTGGGAATTCGGTAGGTCCGTGCGAACCTCCTAATGTTCCTATACTCGGTGTATCAGAAGTCGTCATCGTATCTCATACCTACATCAGCTACTACCTCTTACCATCCTAAAGCCATCCCAATCCTCCGGCCGATATCTGTAGCTCGGCCCTTCATTCGTCCGCTTTCCTCTTCTTTCCATTTTCGCCCCCCGGTGGGGGAAGAGGATCTGGCATCAGCATATAAAGGGCAACATCTAGCGGATCTACTCACAGGCATTGTCCATAAGCCTTTTGAAGTGATCTTCCGCCTTATCCTTATCATGAGCCGCGAGATGTTGTGATTTGAGTATGATCCAAACGATTGTCGGGGGGATTTGTAAGAATTGCTGATGGCAGCTCGCTCCGAGATCGAAAGTAGGTCCGCCGAACGACTGAAAGCCGCCAGCGAAGGGTGCAATCTGTTCGCTCTGGAAATTCAGAGGCAATGTAGACTCTCCACGCCCGTCGACGCTGGTCTTCTCCAAAAGAAGATCCGCTGAGTACTTGGCCTGCCTTGGGATCCACTCATATGAATTCTCAGAGAACGCAAGCGAAGCTAGGCTGTTGTCACCCATTTTCCAAGCCAAAAGCATGTATTCTAGCGGTTCTGCGTCTTCCGGACAGTCTTTCATTGCCGCTCGAATCGCCTTGCTGATGACGCTTGACAGCAAGTCGATATCCCACTTTTTGCCAAAGTCGACCACGTACATATAGCTTCTTGCGGACCGTTCGTCGATTAAATTCATCTCAAGAGTGTAGATTATGTCTAGAGCCATTTTGACAATTCGACTGCATTCGACAAATTCATCGGTGAAGACAATCGGATCTCGCTGGGGTGATGATTGTGCCATCGAGATCATAGATCGGAAGACTGGGCTACACAGTGAGCTCTCAATTGCTCATACCCACCGTGATGGACTTACGAAAAGCATTGAAGTCGGTAAGAATGAACCTTGAATCGGTAGTTGTCGCTGGATATAAGGACAACGTCGGCATCATCACTGTCATATTCCTTGCATATCTTTGGTGGGTTGACTTCTGGCGCAGTTGTCGAGTCGGATGTGGTCTTCTCAAGCACAGTTGCTTCGATAGCCCCTGGCTTGGGAGTCTTGGTCATGATTGATAGTATGTATGAGTGAGGAAGAGAAGGTGATGAAGTCGTGATGTCAGTGTCGAGGGATATCAGGTACGAGTAGTTGTGTGTGTGGGACGTGTACTGCTTATCAGCAAGTCACTGACGCGACGACGTGACTTACAGTATCTGGGTCAAGTGGGAACAAAGAGGGGAAGGTGATAGAAGCATTTGTAGTACATATGTACAAGACGCCTGGATCCATCCTGCCTGAGCATTTCCTCAGTCCCGATCCTATCCTGTGGTCCGATGCTCGATCCTGTTCCCGCTATCCTTAATCGCGGCTGCCCAAGACTAGCTCATCAAGTCATCGCGCTCTTTGCGCCGCAGGTCAAATTGGATTATCTGGATCATCAGCAACCATGTACACATCGAACTTGACATACAATACACCCTCATCAACCTTTCTAGATGAACAGCGAATTCCTTCTCATTCCTGCATATCCCTCGTCCAGGTCCGTCCGCCAAACACTTGGCTCTGAGCATGATCCATAAGGCTCTGGGGGGTATCTCGCAGAAAGCCTCGAAATCCGCAGCGCCGAATTCAAACACGTTCGGCCCAGGCAGACTCAATGGTTCACCATGATCGTCGACTAGGGGTTCGGGCTCGTTCTCCCAGATGTCAACATGCGCGCGAGGTTTGACGGCAGTAGCGGCAAGCGGACCATCTTGAAGCTGAAGAGCGAGTAGGAAGTGATAAAATTGATCATGGTCGAAGGGAATTCGAACTCGGGCAGATATCGCTTGTCGAATCAGGTTAATGACGGTCTCCACCTGGTGTCGCTGAGAGAAGTCTATTGCGTTTCTGAACAGGAACTACGTCGTAGGGGGTACCACCGAAGTATACAACATGTCGAGAACGAATTCGATGTCTTCTTCGGCCTCGCAATCGCCATCGGTGAAGCGGATGACATAGCGATCAGGGACTTTCCTCGCTAGCAACAACCGAAATTTAGGTCTAATGATCATTGACGATTCAGACCGCCAAGAACGAACAAACTCACGAAGCGCTTTGTAATCGGTACGAATGTACTCGGAATCGCACTGCATCACTCGAGCATAGCTCCACATCCGCATCATCGTATCTATACTTTGCGTTGGTCTCGATCACAGCGACCGCAGCACCTCTGCGAGCTGTGGTGGCATTATCAGCAGCCGTGGACCGTCGCTTACGGGTCGAGGTCCTGTTTCTTGGCGCTGCGGGCATTATCTAGTCCAGGTCGAAGCCAGGGGGAGATATCTGGATTGTAAGGTCTATAGGACGTTGTTTGGCTTGTCAGCTCAGGCACTCTGTGTGTGTAGACGAGGAGATAGGGGTGTCATTTACATCCTTGTCGCGCTTTGATTGAATAGCCAAGCTTGCATGTCGCTGGAGATGTAGACATTATCGAAGTGGTGCAAGTGATAAGCAGGATAATGGTCTGCAAAGAGTACTCGTAGAGGATGTGACGTTAGTAGAGTCAGCTCGTCAGGGTACTGGATATTCCCGGATGTAGAAAGTGACTCAATTCGATCAATTCGAAACTGATTCGACCGCTAAGGATCAAGCTCTTGCATCTTGATCTCTTTGTCCTGTACTGACAATATACACCGCATCCCTTCAGACCTACGCAGTCACCTCTCGCTCATGCCTCAAGCTCCAATATTTCTCTAAGATACGCTACACACGTGTAACAATCCTGATCCACCGCCTAAATCTCATCCCTTCCTCGCTTTCTTGACGCAGCCGAAGGGTCGGCGAATGAAAGTGGATCTACGGTCAGCACATGGAGCCACATTAGAAAGGGGACGCGTACATGCAAGCTTCATCAGCTTTATGAACTCGTACCAAGATTGTCCTCGAAATCCTTGCCGTTTGCGTTAATCTTGGCGAGGCGATTTGCTCGCATGAGAGCCCAAACGATGTTTGGAGGTATCTCAACGAAGTCCTCATAGTGGCTTGCGGATAGATCAAAGACGCTGATTCCAGCGCCAGCCTGTAAGTGAAGCCAGCCATCGACTCGCTGGTCCGATTGCAGATTCGCGGGCAAATAGTTGTCCCGTTTGTCGTTTTCGTCGTGATCGTCCTCTTCACCCTCGTTGATTCCCCATTGTTGGCCGTCTCGATCCCGGAGACAATCTCCCGCAAGTTCGTATCGCTCCAATTTGATCGCAAGCAAGAATAGGTCGAACAGATGGAACGGTACGGGCTTAATGTCTTTTAAACCCCTAATGTTTAACCTGACGACGAGTTCAATCATATTCAGAACCCCTTGACATTCCCATTTCCGAGCGAAGTCTACAACATACTTGGTCGTATTGGCCTTGAGCCTATTGGCGCAATCTTCCATAGAGCTAGAGTAAACACCATCAAGGAATGATCGAATCACCGGCCCAACCTCCAATTTGTCATCGGTAAAAGTGATCGGATCCCGCTGGATGGTGGAATTCGCGATGGATAGCATCGAGCGGAAGACTGGTCTGCAGAGGTGTCAGTATGTATCTTCAATACCGATTGGATCCTAGGTATCGGCTTACGAGACAGTCTGTAATTGATACGAATGAACCTTAAAATGCCACCCATCGCTTGATACCAGCTCTACGTCCGCATCATCATCGTTATACTTGGTCGACCACTTGACGTCGGTCTTCTTGGCAGTTCCAGTTTCGGTATTGGATGTATCAGCAGTAGTCATGGTGATAAAATGGATGATGAGAAGGTTGAATCAACTTGATGAGGGAATGAAGGAGTCCAGTCAGCCAACCCTGAGGGTGTGTGTGTGTTTCTTCCTCTCGCTATATTACCACTACAACTTTCAACTTTCATCAATCTACCATGTCGCAAATAAATCCTGATGAAGACGGAAGAGAAATGACCGATGAGGAATACTATGGCCAAGTTCAAGACTATGGAGGAGAGGGTCCACATATCAGGCTCATCACCAGCGATGGTGGTTTGATCATAGTGCCTAAGAAGGTTCTGTCCGAAGGATCGTGAGTTGCAGACCTGCGCTCTCAGAGTTGACCAGGCAGGCCCGTCTTCAAAGACATGTTCGAGACCTGTACAAGCGATGAGCCCAAATCCAGCCTCGTTTTGACCGATTACAGCGAGAGCTTTCCCTGGATGCGAACTCTGATCAATCAAATGAAACAGAAAGAACAGGAACCACTCTGCGGAGAGGAAAAAGAAGTGGTCTGGCTTGCCCAGAAGTATCAATGTCCGGAAATCCTGTCGGCAATCGAGCTATCGCTATATCGAGCCGTCATGTCCGGTCAAACACCTTCGTCCGTTCATTTTTAAGTCGCAGTGGTCCTGAAAGCTTGGCCGCTCTGCGGACAAATCATATACGACATGGGTGACGAGAACGGCGACGTGAGTCCTCAGGTCCAGTTTCTCATTGATCCTCGATCGTGGTCACCCGACAAAGCCGACACTGTCCATGAATTCGGCTCGCTGTTTCTATTCGGTATCACTCGAGCGTTTCTGGCCGCTTACGACACTCAAAAGGGCGTCAGCTATCAGAGAATGGGACGAGCTTTCACAGAGATCATGTATGAAGCGGGGTGAGCACTTAACAAGTCTGATCCGAACCTGCCGAGTTGACGAGATAGGAAGGACAGGCATTTCCAGCCAGATGAACATTGGCTCGGAGCCATAGTGCAATCCCCGGCCGAGGATTGGACGAAGGAGGTATTACCGGGACGAATGTTTGAAGGGGATTATCTCTGGTGACAACCGTATCGCATGCAGGGGGAGAATGTAACGCGAGTGAGGATTAGGTGCACCGAGTAGTCTTGGAAGGTATCATGGTTGAATCGAGGTGAGTATATAGACGTCTCAGTGCGTCAGACTGATCAAGCCAGGACAAATAAAAAGTATCACCAAAGAAAGAGGTTTTACGAAAGAGGATACTGTACCTCTCCCGCAGACTGGTCGGGGCAAACGACGAAAAGCGGAGATTGAAAGTGTAGGCATGGTATAGTGGTAGGAAGACGTGAACAACGGTGGCGTATCTTTATGTACCTGTCAGGCATGATCATATATCACAGTACATGTACCTAAGCTTACCGCGAGTATATACCCATATGATGGCCCCATCAGGTATCCATTCCCATCTAAACCCATTCAGCATTACCATTTCTCACACCATACCCGGCCTTAATTCCCTGGGCTCATTCCTTCTCCTTGGCCACTTCTTCCCTCTTCGGCTCATCTACTGATCAGCTGTATTCCGAAATTTATGACTCACAAGCAAGGATGAGAAGTTTCTCGAGCTCATGTAATACCTTTTCATGATCGATGATAGCCATTTTAGTGGCGCCGAGGTGTGTGGCGCGAAGCATAGCCCAGACTATAGTCGGAGGTATCTGCAAAAAGCTCGTATATCGCCAAGTACCGAGGTCGAGGACCTTAGCTCCCTTCAAAGAAGCAAAGTTCGCCAAATTGGGAGCGCGCTCATCATAGTTTTGTCGAATGGAGTCCTTCGAGAATAGCAGGTCCAGATCCGGGTCCGGCTTCGTCGGATGTGGAACCGACCAGGTTTCATTCCGGTAGGCCCTAATACAGGCGGCGACCAACTTAGGATCTTTCAGTCTTATGCATAGACTTAAAGTTGCCTTGATCGACCGAGCTTTGGTTAAGACCCTAGTCGAGACTGCGGCGTGTATCAAAGCTCGTGCTTGGACGAATTCCCACTTGTCAGCAAGATCGAGAACTAAGTAGGTTCGACGTAGTTCGTCGATCAAGCTGGTATCCATGGTGTAGACTATATCGAGGAGAGGCTCGAGTGCCCAGCTATGTTCCAGCATTGGATCGGATAATTCGATGGGGGCTCGTTTGGGGTCTGATCCCGGATTGGGAATCGATAGCATGGATCGGAAAACGGTTCTATGGAATCAGGTTTCTCTTCCTTTCCCGTAAGTGGAGTCACTTACGAAGCGGCCATCAATTGATAAGAGTGTACTTTGAAAGCGACATTATCGCTCGAGACGAGGGTGATATCCGCTTCGTCGCTGTTGTATTTGTTGGATAAAGTAGGTTCCTCCTCGTCTTGATCCTCGTGTTCCGAGGTTTCATCATCGAGTTTGGCTTTTTTGATGGTGGAAAGCTAGAGGACATCAGCTGAAGGCGAGGGGTCTTTGAAGGAAGACTTACGAGATCACCCTTCTCCTGATTACCCAGAACATCCTCCTCGATACTCCTTTTCAAAGTTGATTGTTCCATTCTATCGAATGAGTAGAATGACGAGCAGAACAATCAGATTAGTCAAGTGGAAGGTATGGGTTGTTTACTGTAAGTAAAACGCGTCCCTGTATATGTGTGTGTGTGTGTCTCCATCCACCCTCCGTATCCCGGCTCCGGGGTGATGACGCTAGCTTCTGGCCATTGATGGAGGAGTAGTAAGTATACATACCTCACAGTCAAGACATGATACAAATACAAGAGTAGAGATACAACAAGACAAGACGCACTGTCGACTCATGTTTTGATATTTCATTTTTTACTTCTTTCTTCCATTCCTTCCCACTCCATTTTCCGCTCTCCTATCACCTCCTCCTGCACCTACGACTCGAACCTGACGATCCGCCTCAAACTCTCTAGCCAGCCCCCGTTGTTTCTCAACCCACTTCCTCCTCTCTTCTTGTTGTTCATCCATCAACCCTAGAACCAAATCATCAGGTCCACCATCATCTTCCACCGCTTGACGATATTCATCTTCCCACCTGACTCCCCATTCTTCATCACCTTCCGGTTCGGTAGTAGGTAATCCAGAAGACATTGGTGAGCTCTCACTTTCTAAACCTTCTTCCCCTTCGACATCATCTGCGAATACAGCGTCATCTTCGAATGATAGGCCTGTTCCGGTTTGCCTCTTTCGTCTACGATGGGCATATTGAGATCTGAGTTGACCCATCCCGTCTTTGACTTGTTGGATGGGGATTGATTTCCAAGATCCGTACCCGTAGTAGCCTTGACTACGCGGTTCGTTGGGTAGATAAGGTAGTTCAGAGGAAGGACTAGATTCAATCACAGAATGGATGGCTGTAATGAGTGGTTCATCCAAGTCCGATTGAGAGGATGGAGGGCGGAGTTCTACCTCTGGCCGGAACTGTAATCGGCGAGTACGAGCTTCTGGATCGAGGATGGAAAGCCGAGAATATTCATCGATCGGTTTAGCATCATAGAAATCAACTTGGTGAGATAGGTAGATTGATAATGGAAGGAGGTGGGGGTTTGAGGAGAACGATTGGATCTCGGCGTGAGCTAGATAGAGATTCCTGCATGTCAGCTTGACATTCGACCTGAGAAACGATGAGCTCACTTGACAGTCTGTACTGGGGTATCGGACTTTGGAGCAGGAGCAGGGAGTACCACCTCATCCTGTCCAGGTGGCAACGCCCACGTAACCTTAACCAAGCTCGTAATATCCAAATCACTCCCTCCGATCCCGACTTTCGCTTTCATCATCTCGGTCAATCCACTGCCTCTCCGTCCCATGCTCTTCGAATGAGTAGTCGCTTCGTAGGCGGAGATTGACAGCCGAGCAAGGTCAACCTGTTTCAAAGTTGATCTATAGATTGCAAGATCCAGGACTGAAGTACAGGACCGAAGGGGATCCGAGAGCTGGGGACGGAATGCAAAGGTTGACCCCATATGCGTTAGAGCCGGTTGATTAGGTCCATCGGTACGCATGCGAAGTCGGGCGGAGGGCGTGATGGTGGTTGAGAGGGATTGGAGATTATCAGGATTAACAAGTCGAGCAGACGTATGGGTGAAAGAAGTGGCATGACCTCCTGTGCGGTTGATGGCGAATACATCTGGATATCAGCTAGCTCATACACCTGTAGGGATGACAGCTTACGAACAGTCCCACGCCCAGTGGCTACCCCAATCCACCTACGATCACTACTCCAGTTCACTTCAACTACTTCTGAAACCGTATTCCCCCGCCTGAGCTCGTATAAATGCCATACTTCCCCTTGAACCTCTGACTGATTCCCAGGCGAAGTAGTATGGGGATGAATCTCGAATAAATGGAATGATCTCCCACTGATGGGTGCTGCGAAGAGGGTAGCGCCATCTGGAGAAAAAGCGAGGTGCGAAACGGCCAAGTGGCCAGTATCCGAAACTCTTCGAGGGCGGGCTGCGACATGCGGGACGGAGTGTCGGGATGGCGGGAGTCTGAAATGGGCAATCGTCCTCGAAGTGGTCAAATCAATAACCTTGATCCATTCTCCTCCTTGTTTCAGGCTCGGGCCCGACCCTGAAGCTCGAAGTGACGAGGGAGACGGCGAAGGTGGTTCAACAGGAGATGACTCATCTAGAACGCTTGAATCATCCAGTGATCTACTCTCAACTTCTCCATCTTCGTGTGGGAGGGTAAAATGGGTAGGAGCAGAAGTAGCCATCCTTCCATTTGTCGCCCTAGACGCAGCTTGAGCACCCATCTTGATCCCTGCCCATACACCTCTCGCTACCCCACCTCCAATTCCTACTGCTGAATTGATGACGGTCTTGGAAGGGGTTTCCTGACGGTTCTTGGAAGGTTGTGAAGGTGTTGAGGATGAGGTTATGAGTGTCCCGAGACCGTCTTTGCCTGTATGACGAGGTGGTTCTGAGGTGGTGTATGCGAGTAGTCGGCCGGAGAGGGCGAATGTTGGTATTGATACGCGGTTTGGAGAGAGGTCCGTGAGAGCCGGGTGGAGAGGTTCCAGGGTGGTAGCGTGGAAAAAGTGTAGGGAGGGGGTGGGATGTGACATCGCCTTTTCGTCAGCTCGCATTATACTGGGGCGAACGGACTTACCACTACCACCGCTCTACTTGACACGCTCAAAGAAGCCTCCTGCCCATCCCCTATTTCCACCCTATTGATCACTTCCCCGCTCCTTAGACTAAGCATAGCCAGACTATTGCTGGACATCCCCTTGCCCATCCCAGCGATAAGCAACAGCGCCAAGGGACCACCTGCGGATGCTGATCCGATGAGTTTGGCGCTCATCACCTTCTCAGCCCCAGATTTGAATTTGGGTCTACGGATCCCGGCGGAATAGGCGAGAGTAGATATCGATAGGACCTCCTCAGGAGCTGCGAACCGTTCTTTAACGTGCTGATCCTCCGGCAGTCGTGTTGGAGGTATAGCGAAGATCTGTAGGACATGTTCGGGAGTCGAAATGAGCAGTAATGGTCTATTGTGAGCTTCCTCTTCTCCTCTCGGGAAGACCTAGCTCACCTCTTCCCCCTCCCATCCCCTAGATCTCCTTCTTGCCAACTTGCATATCCCTCCTCCACTTTAGACGGACCAGGTTGAGAAGGTAGGTAATCCCTGATAGTATTGTTGATTCCCATATTCGCCATCAACCGACTCGGACTCAGGTATGAGCCAGAGTTCTCACTATCTATCAGCTAC
>Ga0265780_10009454_pt1 | contig 11687 bp, 8 predicted proteins | sample P1T30metagenome_FD_192432 | JGI IMG/M metagenome (GOLD analysis project Ga0265780, IMG submission 192432) | Plant litter microbial communities from East Loma Ridge, Irvine, California - P1 T30 | ecosystem: Environmental > Terrestrial > Plant litter > Unclassified | place: USA: California... | reverse complement strand
ATCCTCCTTTGCTTTCGCACCTTCCTTCGGTCTTGCGTAGTCTCTCGATTCCCTTGCTCTTGAGTCTTCCTTTGGTTTGGCTGCTTCGACACCTGGGGACTTGCCATTCACCTGGACTGTCCGTATCTTTGGCTCCGTCTTGACTGCCTCGGTGGGTTTCTGCGGTTTCTTGCCGGGCACTGCAAGCGCCTGGCTCTTGCGATCCGTGGACGAAGACGATGCGCTCGATTCTGCGCGCTTACGCTGTGTCTCCATTTTGTCCAGCTCGTCCTGGATGATTGAGGGCAGGGTAGGTGAAAGTATTTCTGGGAGGCCATGGGGGTTGCCTGATGGAATATTGACGGGCGATAGGAGAGGCGGTAGACCGTGAGGCGTCCTGTCGGAGCTGCCGGACTTGTCAATGTTCATCATGGACTCGACAGTATCCGTCTTGCGCGAGGGTGAGCGAGGTCGTTTGGCGGGGCCGGAGTCGGCATGGCTCGTCTTCGTAGTCGTCGCATGATCGCGCGACCCGTCGGCGTGGTTGTCGCCCTTTCTTTGCATCTTGGACTCGGCCTTTTGGTCGTCCTTGGCAGGTCTCTTGACGCCATTCGTCTGCTCTTGTTTGGCACTTGCTGGTGTGAGAATCGGCGATGCCTTCTTCGCGCCAAGTGTAGAGGCGCCATTTGCTGGCTTCACCTTGAAGTTGGCAAGGTTCAGCTTCTTCTTGACGGGGCCTCCGGTGTTGGATGCGCGTGGTTCTTCGTCTTCGCCGGCCTGCAGCTCCAGGCAGTCTTGGCATGGTTCGCGGTAGACATAGGTGCGGTACTGCAGATGGGCCTCGTCGGGCTTGAACAGGCGGCCCAGCATCCACGCATTGGCCTCTTGCTGGGAATGGTAGTGGTATGGGTTCATCGATGGTGCGGTAAGAATGTAGGGTGTCGGTGATACGGCCGTCTTGATGCGCTTGAAGATCTTGTCCATGGCGTCCAAGTCGTCTTGATCATCCTGTGAGAGGTTCTTGCGCTTCAGTGATCGCGTCGTCTCAACTGCGGGCTCCGATCGTTCTGCGCCCGTCATGGCGTCTACCTCGCGCATGCTCGGTGATGTGTAGTGTGTAGTGATGAGCGTGTCGCAGGATAAAAGCGGTTTGTATGGTGGGTGTTTGGCAAAGGTGGAGGACGCATGAAGGCCGAGCGCGGTGCTGAGGAAAGTAGCGGGGTGAGAGCGGTAGCGGGAGCGGGAGCGGGAGCAAGTCGAGGTGAATGCGGCCAACGGGCGCGACGCTGGGTGAGAGAAGCCCGTGTGCGCGCAATGCAGCGATTGCAGTGCCTGCAACCAAAGTAAGCATTGCGGGACATGCAACCACCTGCAGCTGCCATGTTGCCGCCGAGTACAGCGTGGTTACTCACAGGTCAGGAATAACTTCAGCCTCCTATACGCGCTTGAGGGCTGACCCGCAAAAGTCCACCATGGCCTGGTCACGTGTATGCGACCGTCAACTGGCTATGTATTGCGACGCGATCGAGGATAACGGCCGTCCTTGCGAGTATCTACCTGGGCGAGGGTGAATGATGGGCGTCGTCAGGTGCTAGGATGGCGGTAGGCGGGATGGGATCGGCGCGTGTGCGCTAATTGGCCGCCCGTCGCGATTATCGACTTTGGCCAGGGACCTCGTTCCAATCCTACGTCATGCCTACAGATTGCATATACCACGCGACACGGACGGCGTCTATCTGGAGAAATCTATGTTGCGCTGAACACAAGTTGCGCATGCTTCTACGGTTCGTGAGCCGCCTGTCGCACCTTGTTCCAGCGACTGACTTTGGTGGAACACTGCGACAATGCAGGGGGCTTACTCATGAGTGAGTCGACTGCTGGTGCTGCTACAATCGCATTGTCTGTCACGTAATGCGCCTTTACAATTTGTTCCAAATGTTCGTTTATTTTTGCCACGAGATATAATTTCTGGGAACAGAATTGTCATGTCCCCAAAGAAACTGTTCAACTCCAAGGTTACAGAAGTTCGATACTGCCACCCCGTGAACGAAAGCCCATCTCATAGCTCCTCATCATCTGTAGCATCCTCATCATCATCTACAACCAGCTCCGGCTTATTCTCTGGTGGCTTGCTCCGCGTTGCTGGTCTGCCAAACGGCAATTCGCGTTTGGGAGGGGGCTTGCCACTGCTCTTTTCCTCTTCCTGCGATGCCTTTGCAGAACTCGCTCCCAACGTCTCGGATGACTTGGCGCGTACTGACGGCGCCGCAATCTCTTCATCGTCAGTCTCGTCTTCTGATGCTTCGGGAGTAGCTGCTGGGGCGTCGTCGCTGTCTGGTTCTTCCTTGGGGTCGACTTCCATTTGCTCGCTGTCAGGCTCCGACTGCACATCTGCCTCTGCTGCCCGTGCCGGTGCTTTTCGTTTCGACTGGCGTGATGTGCCTGCTTTGCGGGGATTAGAACCCGACCTGGTGGACTGGACGGCAGTTGCTACACCACATCGAGTCAGTGAGCTGTTGGGGATATTTTCGGCGACACTTACCAACAGAGCTGTCCACCTTGGCAGTAGCTAGCAATCGGCTCTGGTCTCGAATCTTCCTCTTCTTCTCGTTGAGCAGGTCCATGAATTGCTGCAGCATGGCCGTCTCGGTCTCATTTTTCGTCTTGATAAAGTCGTCCAGCTGTGCATTCAGCTTGGCGATGGTGTCTTGCTCGCTGTTTGCCCGCGTCTTTAGATTGGCAAGCTCCTTCAGTGTCTCTGCATGAGCTTTGGCAGACGCTTGTGCCCACTCGAACGGATTGAACTCGTAGTCGTCATCTCGCGGTAGCACGATTTCACCCAGTGTGACCTGCTTGAATCAGCAGCGTCCCATAACTTATTGAAATCAGCTCACCTTGATCCCCTGGACATGACGTCGAAAAGAAAGCTCAAGGTCGTCTTTGAGAGTGTACACCAGTCGGACGCCGGCCAATAAAGCAGCATTGTCCGTGACGGGATTTTGCAGCAGGAAATGAGACAAGACGGCCGCCCACTCTTCATCTGAACCCTTGAACTTGAGTTTCAGCTTTGCAAGATTGCGCTGCTTGACTATAGCACATGTGATTAGCAAAGAGCAAAGCTGTCAAGCTCCTCGTCTTACTCGAAACCACATATGGGTTTTCGCCTTCACACCCCACTAGGCGCAGGTCAAGTGGCTGCGTCCCGTCTTGCTCGACCTGGACAACGACAAGCTCGCCGCGACCGCTAGCGGGCTCGACGCAGATGATGTGCCGATGTGCCATAGTGTAGTGGAGCTAACACGGCGGGCCCAGCGAGATGGCCCAGGAACCGCTCGGTGGTGGTGTGGCGCGATTCTGGGAGCGTGAAAGAGAGGCTAGTGGGTGTGTTGCAGAACCCTGTTTTGGTAAGGGTGATGCTTGCGTCGTGGGAAGTCTGATACAAGCGTGAGGGGAACGTCCGGGTTCGCGTTTCATGTGGCGGCGCCGGGGAACTCTATTGATTGAAACAGCAGACGAGGCATGAGAGCCATGGGCCAACTTTATGGTCGCGCTGTACCTGCAGCAGGCAGAAACAGCGCCGTCTTGGTGTACAGTAGCTCACAGGCAGAAGCGGGCGCAAAGTTGGGCCTAGCTTGCAGGTGTCACGCCCATCAGCCGTCTGTATGCAGATGGCGCGAGCACGCGCAACTCAATCCTCTCCCTCCCTGTCGGTACTCATCGTCTCATATAGCGCGGTGGTGCACGCTGGTCTACTTGAGTCTTGAGTCTTGGGTCTTGAGGAATTGTATTATAAGAGCAGCGGCAGGGTCTGGTTTATTGCGCGCGTCACCAAAGCACGAGTCACCGGCTGCCCCTTCCCCCTCTGCTCACCGCACCTGCCTCTCGCTCGCTTACCCGCACCAACAGCTGTCCGTCCTCCGTCCCTGCAGCTACCAGCCACTTCACCGCGACTCTTCCACGACGAAAACCCAGACACGACTGCAAACAACACACCCACGCGCGCCAGCATGGCTGCCCCGAACCGCAGCTTTGCGCAGCGCATGGCCTCAATGGCCTCCAACACTTCCAACACGTCCAAGTTCGAGAGCTGGGACGACGGCGACTTTGAGGACAGCGACGGCCTGCTCTTCAAGAACTCTGCGATACAGACCCTCTCGTCGCGCATGTCGGTGCGCTCCGAATCCAACACGGGCGACGACGACTGGCAGGTGCTCATCACCCCGAATGACGACCTGTCAACAAACCGCGCCATCCACTCGGCGAAGCAGGCCGGCATCCCCATCCCCACCAGCGTGCCGTCGTCGGCGCTGCTGGGCGGCACCATCAAGAGACTGGGCAAGAAGAAGTCGACGCGCAAGATGGACGTCGACGACGACTGGGCCAACGACCTCGAGCTGCCCTCCCACGCCACGGGCGGCCTGAAGCTGAAGACGCCGACGCCGCACACGCCCGCCGAAGAGCACGACGACTTTGACGACTGGGGCGAGGGCAGCCTGGGCATCCGCTTTGCGGGCACGCGACGGGACACGCGGGGCGCCCGGAGCTCCTCGGTGTCGGCCATGAGCCCCAGCATGGGCAGCTGCATGACGCTCGAGAGCGAGGACGATGACCTCAATGGCCTCGTGCTGCCCACCGAGCCGCTCGACTTCGGTGCCCGCCTCGAGAAGCTCAAGAAGACACAGCTGCCGACTCCGGACGCATCCCCTCTGCCTCAGCAACGCGAGCAGCCGCCCACCTCTGCACCGACGTCAACCACCCCCATTGAGTTCCCGTCGTCGCCTTTCCTGTCGCCTTTCCCGTCATCGCCGGCTGCGGAGCCTACCGCATCGCCCCGGTCGCCGCGTGTCGAGAGCCCAGCAGCGCCCGCACTGGACAGCCCCTTCGAGCAGTCGCCCAAGTCCAAGCCCAAGCCTGTGCAAGACGAAGAGGACTTCCTCGACGGCCTCGACTTTGGCGGCGGAGACCTCTTCGACAGCCCAAAGCTGACCCTCAACCGCAATGTCGTCGTCAAGAAGCCGGAGCCCAAGGCCCACGCACCGCCAGCTGCGCGTCCTGCAACCACCATCACCTTCACCGACCGACCAAACTCGTCGCGCATCCCACGGCCACTGCCCTCGACAGCAAGCCGCAGCAGACTTACACCCGTCTATGAAAGCGGTGCATCGACCACGCACACTCAGAGCCGACCCATGCCCACCACCACCAGCGCTCAGCTCCTACGCGCAAAGCGATCTGCTCCTTTGCTTCGCAACAGCAACCTCAACCCAGCTCGCGGCCATGTGCCCTTCCTTCCCGCCGGCAGCGGCAACGCACAGTCGCATCATGTCCAGTCCAGGGGCTCTCAACCTCAGCTGCGTCGCGATTCAGACCCTAATCGCCGGCCGCAGTCACCTTCAATGCGCCCGTACTCAAGAGCCGAGACGCCCAGCCGTACCGGCGTGAGAAGAGACCTCGCTCCCTCTGCGCTGGCTCGTCATCCGCCTCCCAAGAAGCTAACGCAACCCCAGCGCAAGCGCAACTATGGTGATGGCCACGAGCTCGACTCTTTCGACGACCTTCCGACTTCGGCAACGAAAGAAAAGGTGTTTGAAAAGGCACCACGCAATGTTGCGAGCAACAAGTCGTTGCGACAGCAGCCGAGCCTTTCGAGGCTACCCATGCCAGATAGAATGGCAACGCCAATGCCACAAACACCGCGAAGCCCGCCGAAGATGGACCACACCCCACGCTTTGCTCGAGACACTGCAGCTAGTAGGAACGCACGTGAGCAACGCTTGGCAGGTACGAGATCAAGAGCCGATGGGCCCATGGCACCGCGACCCATGAGCTGGGCAGCCCAAGTCGCTGCACGCAGTCCTCATACCAGTCCTGTTGCTCACAAGAAGAAAGGATCAGGACAAAAGCCGCAGCTGATCCGACAAATGACACAACCCAATGCCTTCAGTGAGTTGCGCGCCCCTTTGGTGCAGCATGTTTCTGACCTTCTTGCAGATGAGAAAGGCATGGTGTTCAACCCAACATTGCAACGTTGGGAAGGAAACGAAGAGATCCTTGCTTCCTTTACAACTCTTCCCAACTCGTCCACCACTACGCTTGCTTTGACTACTGCTAGCACTCCGACATTCGCACCGCCTGGACATCCCTTCAACAGGTCACATGACCGTTCGCGCTCAATATCGCACAATGCGCTATCTTCCATTCATGCAGCCCAGAAGAGCTTTTCCTCACGCATGGCAAAGATTGCGCCACCGCCGGCTCCAGCAGCGCCCGTGCCAGTGCCATCGCCTCCACGACCCGCACTCATCTCACATATCTCTGCTCCCCGCGGCGTCCTACATGAAGGCCGCATGGTCTTTGACCCTGTCAAGATGAAGTGGCTCAAAGCCGCCCGCCACTCCAATGACCCACGTGCACCCTCGGAACTCGATGACGAGGAAGAAGACCCATTTGCTGGCATCGAGGACTTCAAAGACAATGAAAGCGTCGCAGGTCGAAGCAACGCACCAGGTGACGTCGGATCGCCCGCATTCCAAGATGGAGGCTTCGTGGGCGAAGAGTTCGACGTTGGCCCTGGCTTCATCCGCCGCCAGCGCGAAGAAGAAGCCATCTGGCGCCGACGCGTCGAAGGCTGGGTCGGCGGACTCCGCGACTCTGGCGACCAAAGAGGAGGATGGAAATGGGCGATTCGCGAATTCGCCGCAAGTGCCTCGTCAGCATACTAATATTTTTTTCACATTTACACCCACACACACGCTTCACCCAGGATCTCCTTTGTACACGACCGATTCACGAACATACTTGACACGACATCACGACGATATATCTCTTTCTTTGTCAGCACGACTGTTTTCTCTTTCCTTTCTTGTTTGCACTTGCATACGAAGCGACAGCAAAAAGTACATGATGTAATGATGGGGATTGGATGAATGTGCTTGTTTCTCTGTTCAGATACCACGAGTGTTATGATGGGCAGGCCCGAAGCTTTTTTGGATAATGGGGCTGCCTCACTCTTTGTTTTTTGTTCTTTAACGACGCATGCATTTATGAAGCAATGACCTTGATGGCATTAGATGGGGATTCAGCGCGAAGCACGGCGGGATGAATATCATGAGGTATTGAATTTTTGCTCGAACATTTGGCACAGTCTATGCGTGATGCTCGGTGACGTTCGCTGCTCCTCGAGGTTGTGATAGCTCAGCAAGTCGATTCATTGACAAGATGCGCCCGTCTCCCGTCGTGGGCTCGTTCCATCTCGTACGCAACTACCGTCCACAACACCCATACACTCGCACGTCCAGCACACATCCGTACCTGCAGCAACCTTTTCTTCCGCGGAACATGCGTCCCCACTTCCCACGCGCCCAACGTCGGTGCAGCTGTGCTTCGACATCGCATGCGCATCGACTCCACATAGCATGATCGAAGGCCTCGGAAGCTTAAACCGAAAGGCTGCACATTTAGCTCTCGGCCTGGAGATCTAGTTCCTTGCCTTGGTATAAGCCTGGGGTGTGCGGGCGATGGGATATCGTGGCTTTTATTTAAGGTTGCGGGAGGGGACGTGCTAGTTATTGATGGCTTGTTGTGTGCACGTGTGCTCCGGACGAAAGAAAGAAAGAAAGTGCGGGCGGTGATTGGATTTGAAAGAAGTATTTGGATTGGAGGGGGGTATTTTTGAGGTTGTTGGTAGTTGGTAGGGACTTTGGATGCGCTTTGAACTACATGTACGCGCGGAATTTCATCTAGGCTACAATGCAAGAGGGTGATGTTCGAAAATTGATTCTCCAGCAACTTGATGCTCCAAAACTGTTCCTCGGATTGACTTCCACAGTGCGAGTCTTTGTAGCTCTGTGTATGGTAGTCGTGCGGCAAAGCTTCTCTTGCTGGACATGCTCAGCAACGCGCAGAGCTACTTAGGTACACACGGATGTGAACCCAGACACACCGATAGCGTGCTCGCAACATTTACAGACTCTAAGCTGCTTCGAGGCCACAGGCAAGACGCGAGTCTACCACCCACACCTCTTCAATTCAACTAGGTATACTGACATAGTCAGGTTTACGTCATAACCTTTGAATTGACCTTTCTTAGTGCGATCGTATCTGCGAGAACGTTGACTTTAGGGCCGCTTTTTTCGATCTCTGCCTTATTGCAAGGCTAGAAGCTAGCGGGGTCGTCCAGAGGAGTCTATGTCTTGGAGGGAAACCTTTCTCGCGCTGATGCGATATCGCGTTGTTTTTGAGTTGCGGGAGGTAGTAGTAGATCGACGATGAGATTGCGCCATGTCGTAGCTCTGGCCCCACCCTCCACGTTGTCAAGGTATTCATTCTCTTTTGGGCAAATACTACTATCGTGAACTGATATTGAGTGGCTAAAGATTTGACGACCGGGTTTTAAATCATGTTTTCAAAGCAGAATACGAATCATAAACCCGAAGTGTTTCCATAAGAGTGCTATAGATTGCAATAATAAATGTCAGCACCCTCGAGACAAGGACCTTAGTATGTTGATCGATATTACTACGATGTGTCTCTGAAAGTTTCAACTAGTGCTGTTAATTATACAACGAGGCTCGTAGAAGGCACACGAGAACATTACCGTATTACACAACGTAAGCAGGCTGTTCGACCTCGCTAAGGTTCATCTGCGACTGCACAGACTGTTCTAATCTTATCTATATACAATTTTAGAATAAGCATCTCCTGCGCAGCAGGAGTGCAAGTCTTAAAACCTATATAAAAATGTCTATTAGGACTGCCGCTATATCCTCCTACTACTTAGAAAATTTATTATGCTCTATACACCTCGCTGTTGCCCTGCAAAGTTGTTATTTTCTATCTATGCCTGTTATTCTAACTGCTTTAGAACGCCTGTATAGTCTCCCTAGAAGGATTATTAATTATCTATATAACTCCTTTTTAATCCTTTATCCCTGCGCGCTCTCTCTCTCTTTCTTTCTTTACCCTATCGTATAAACGTATAAATATGCCTCTTTAATCTCTATGTGCCTAGGTGATATTACTATTAAACAATCTAACTCTCCCTCGCTGGCCCTATCACCTAGCATTCCTAACAATCTCAGAAACTTAAGGCACCTTACATTTCTACAATCACGACGGTCTCAATGTCATCTGATCTCCATTCGGATCTGTCGCGCTACAACTACACACCACTGGACCCCATCAAGAGGCAAATCCGCCCAATTAGACTCGCTGCTGAACGCGAAGACGGCGACGTACATTGCGAACTCGACACGTTCGACTTTGAAGATGCGCCGACATATACCGCTCTGTCATATACATGGGGACCAGCAACCCCACACTTCAATGTCCACGTGGCTGGCTACATAATCCAGATCCGAGAGAACTTATACCATTTTCTCAAGCGGTACCAATTCCGAGAAGTTCAGGAAAGGTACCTGTGGATCGATCAGTTATCCATCGACCAATCAAATGTCGACGAGCGAAGCGCTCAAGTACAGTTCATGAGCAAGATCTACAAGAAGAGCAAGACGGTCATCATGTGGTTAGGTGACGGCCTTGGTCCTGAGTCGGAGCGTGAGCGCTACGATGCGGCGGTCCGCTTTTCGAATAAGGAGTACACACCCATATACGACGACAGGGACAGGGGAGCGGTACTCACTATCCTCGGCCATCCATGCTTTAGTCGCTTATGGATTGTGCAGGAGGTTTTATTGGCTAGCGACATCAAAGTTCTGTTGCGTGACCTTTGCATCCCTTGGGAAGATATGCGCAGAGCCATATGGACCGAAAGGCTGGGCATATCTGCGTTAGAAACACAGGGCGCAGAAGATTTAATATTATGGACCGGTTTGAAAGTTTCTAGACCGGAAACACGGAAAGGATTGCTTATTTTTGGCTTCTTCTCGGACTCTGCTTGCTTGGATCCACGTGACAAAGTTTATGCTTTGATATCACTTTCTGAGTGGACTTCGGACCGCTTGATAGTTGATTACAGAAAATCTGTCTGTCAGGTGTTCTCGGATCTGGTGATGTGTGCTTTCTCCTCCGCTCTTCTCAAGGATACAGACGACCATCGCTTTGAGCATTCGGCATCCGTTCTGAAAGATCAATTCCGATGCATGGGCGGCCCAGCTCATCTGATAAAGAGCCTTGATAAATTCATGGACGCCATTTGGCACGAGAGTCGCATCGTCGCCTTCGTGGGTCTCCCGTCTCCTCTCACCGCCATGGGTGTTGAACCAGCTTCAGACAACGTACATGGAGAAAGATGGTGGTATGAGTTCCAAGGACGAAGATATCATGTAGCAGATGATCCCAAGACATGGAGCATGGAGCATCAGCGCCCGCTCTTAGTCGATTGGAAAGAATATTTGCCCATGGAAGTCGACGGGTCGATAAGTTGTACAGCAGCTGAGACCAAATTACGAAGGCTGGATGCAGTTCGCCACGAGCCGTGACCTACACGAATCGACAGTGGTATCGCGACACGATTCAGATGGGCTAATGTTCTCGCTGAAGCAAGCGTCACATCAATGGGGGAATATTATCGGTGTTCATTCATCTATCTCCCGAGAATCATAGAGAATTCTTGTCGTTTCCGCAGTGTCGCGGATCCTGAGCCATGCTGTACTCTGGGAAAAGCGGACACGGCTCTTGGTTTGAATTGGACATCTGCGATTTTCCCGGCATCTTGAGATCTGTCGACTCTATTCGGTCCAGACTCTAGGTCCTGGAACTGTGTAGCTCTAATCGCGCGATCAGCATACGTTCACGTCCAGTTGAGATACTTCAATGTCATTGACGCTGGCTTACCTTTGTGACCTTGTCTTGGCTGACTGTTCCCGCAATGGCGATGCCGGGATCTAGTGCCCAAGTCAGCATCAATCGTCCAGTTGCGCATCGACCAAAGCACAACACGTACCAGTCATCTTGTACCCGCCCGGAAACTTGACCAAGTATTCCGCACTCGGCACAGCCTCACCCTCGCCACTGACCTCCAACTGCGCACAGTTTGGATAAAACTGCGCCGGGCTCAGTTCCAAGTTGATAATCTCGTGCCTGATCATGTATTTCCCGGGCTTCAAGCTCATCGGCACGGTGACATTCCAATGATCTGTAATGTTATCCTCCCAGATATCGTACTGAAACCACGCTCCGTCGTCGCCAACTGCAAAGCCGGGTCGCAAACCCTCTTCGGCAATCTTGAACCACTCCAACTCGGCAATGTTGGTGGTGCTGCAGTCCTCGCCGCAAGACGCCATGTATGCCATCATTGGGCCGACGTTGTGCACCCAGCCGAAGCTGAGTTGGTTCCAGGCTGCGGAGATGGTACTTCCGGCCGTTACAGGGGCGTGGTAGGCGCCGGGAACGGTGGTACCGTGGTAGTTGCATGTCATGTTGCTGGAGGCTGCGTCTTTGTGCGGGTCTTGGTGCCAGGTGCGTTGGATCAGGTCCTTCTGGCCTTCGTAGGGGCTGGCCCACTTGTAGCTTTGAGATTGTTAGTTTGAATGTATGATGCTAGAGCAGAAGTCTGCGTTTACCCATCGTAGGTTTTGCCATCTATTGTGTAGTGAGTGACGCCGCCGTGAGCAAGCGCGGTGCTGCTCAAGGCAATGAGTGTAGCGACTGTGGATTTCATCTTCATGAAGTAGGCGTCTCGAGCGAATGGAACTGGGTCGGGTAATGACACGATATTTTGGTCGCGCGCATCACGACTTATACATGTA
>Ga0265780_10009453_pt1 | contig 11688 bp, 9 predicted proteins | sample P1T30metagenome_FD_192432 | JGI IMG/M metagenome (GOLD analysis project Ga0265780, IMG submission 192432) | Plant litter microbial communities from East Loma Ridge, Irvine, California - P1 T30 | ecosystem: Environmental > Terrestrial > Plant litter > Unclassified | place: USA: California... | reverse complement strand
TAGGTCTAAGGACAAGACGATCGTGCCCAATAAAACGGACAATTTACCCCTTGCACTGTTTGACTCCCAAGATCACATCTTTCGGTGACAGCGGCGACCAATACAGCAACAGCATAGCACCATACACATTCCCGACACTTACTTCCCCTTCTCTCCGCGCTCAGGATAATACCCACCCGCAAACTCCAGACTCGCACCATCGAACCTCTCCGTCCTCATTTCCCTCCACCCACTCCACGGCATCCACCCTGCCTTCTCACTCACCTTGACCTCAATCGTCGCCAGAAAGCTCTCGCGACAAAAGTTCGGTCTGTGGCCATCAGGAAACGGACTCGCGAGACCAAACCACCCGGGCTCTTTGGGCGCCTGCGCTTTCAAGTCGATCTTGTAAAGGTAATTCGAGACGGACAGGCTGAATGAGCGGCTGGGAAAGTCGATGTCGACAGCCATGAAAGGCGAAAAGATATTGAAGTATGACACCGAGAACGGCGGTACGAAGTCGATGTTGAGTGTCGACGAACGGTATCCAAGCATGTATGCCGTTTGTCCCAGAATCTTACCGCCTGCGAGACAGACACCTTTATTGTTGTTTGCATCCCAGGCTTGCACCCACATATGCGCTTCAGGGAAACTGTTGGCCCAGTTCTTTTCCTGGTGGAATGTTGCGCGGCCTTTATGGTCCGCCGGTGGAAAGTTGGCGCCCAGGGATGGTATTGAGAGCGTGAATGTACAAGGCGAGCAGAGAGAATGTACGTGCCAGTGGAGCGGTAGGGGAAGGTTGATCATCCAGCCTTCGGGCGTGGATTTGTTGGGTTGCCATACGGTGTAGGAATCACTTGTCGTTTCGAAGCTCCAATCATCAGCCTTGAGACTATAAGAAGTTGTTCCGTCGCCATCTGTACGCATGTGACCTAGGCCTGGGATGCGGAGCTCAAAGGCTTTGGTGGATTCGTTGGTGGTGATGCGTTCAATGCTGTTGACGAAGTGCTCGCGCTGGAAGATTGGTGTGCCGGATTTGGGATAGTAAGTAAATGAGACCATATGTGGGCGTGTCGTTGCATTTGGAACAGAGCATATGATGAGAGCGATGTGTGAGCCGCTAGATAGATCGAATTTACTATACCAACCCTCGAACTTGGAGCTCGGATGGGGGCCGTAGTGGTCCATGATCAGTAGGGGTATGTGGATCGGCGACTTTAGCAGTCAACGAAGCAGTGTTTGGAGTCTGGCAACTTTGAGAAGCAGTAATCGTTGGTGATACAGTCATGACGTAGGCAGAAAACGATCTTGGCAGGCAGAAGACCGCTTTCATTTTCTGTCCTTTGGAGGAGCTTAGCATGCTATCAATTGGCAGACAACGAGCTTATGAGGGTCCAGGAGGTTGTTAACGAGAGATCATATGGAACGACGAGCCATTATACATCTACGTAGGCACCGCGATGGACCATCAGCCATCTATTCTTAGGCGATCTCGTACATGGCGGCTACCCAAACAACCTTCACAGTTCATCTTTGACATGCTCCTCCGTTTTGCTTGACTTTGCTTGCTCGATCAATCCCTTGCGCACCATACTCGTCAGAATCTCGTACGCGACCTGCGCCGCCGCAAGACCTGTAGTTTCCGCCGCGCCATCGTACGCAGGACTGACTTCTACAATATCTGCGCCAATGACATTCATCGTCTCTATGCCTCTCAGAATCCTGATAAGTTCTCGTGTCGACCAGCCACCTGGCTCTGGCGTTCCCGTGCCAGGCGCCATACCGGGATCGATGACATCGATGTCAATGCTTAGATAGACTGGCATCTGAGTACCTACGCGGTTCATGATCGTTGTGATGATACCACTGGCGCCAATGTCGTCTATATCGTCTGTTGAAATGCGGGTCCAGCCCTGCTGTGAATCATCTAAATGGTCTTCGGCATCGTCGCCTGATAATCTTGTCCTCAGCCCAGCGTGCACACTCGAACCGTTTGCAATGAGACCCTCTGTGGCTGCAATCCAGAACATGCTGCCGTGATTGAAGAATGATTGAGTTGTGGGGTCCTCCTTGTCGATCCAGGCCGAAGGATATTTCGCTGGGTGCCAGGTGTCGAGATGTGCGTCAAAATGCACCACTGCGATGGGCTGTCCATAGACCTCTTTCAAAGCTCTCAGCGCTGGTAAAGCAATACTATGATCGCCACCCAATGTGAGCAACTTAGGCCGCTTGAAGTAACCCACTCCACTCCCCGCGCTCTTCTCAGTCGGTGCGCGCTTACCCAACTCGAGGAATGCCTCACTCATCTGTCGCAGAGCCAAACTGTTGTCGAAAGGCGTTATCGGTATGTCACCGCAATCTACGATATTCGCCCATGACGTGTATGGATTCAGGCCAGCCCGAGGATTGAAGCCACGGAAAGATGTCTGGCGCGAAGAGCCGGCGCGTATCGCTCGAGGACCGAAGCGTGCTCCTGGTCGGTAGGAGACTGCTGTATCAAACGGTGCGCCGAGAATGGCTATGTCGTACGTGGACTGTGGATGGGTCAAGCAGCGAGTGTGCGGGAGATGGGCGAAGGTCGAAATGCCAGAGAAGCCCCACTACAGCTGTCAATTGGGGGTTCATACAGCGTAGAGTCATAGAACGTACATCAATCCCCCATTTTCTCTCCAGCTCGTCCAATCGCTCCTGTGAGAATGGTTCCTGGTCGTGCGCATGATGCGAGTGTGTGCGGACCAAAACCGGAAGGGCCAGCAACGCAACACCAAACCACATCATATCAATATCAACGGTATAGAGCCGTACAGTGGGAGTCACAGCATACAATCGCGTACCTACTTCTACTTGTACCGCTCCATGGTAGGGCGCCTTATCGTTACTTCATGGCATTCCGCGACCGGCGCTGCGGGGCGCCCTAGAAGGGCAGGTCCATGCCATAACGTGGAGCCATTTGTGGGTAAGGACGGCAGATTCAGCACTGGACGCCACGAAGCCATCAGACCGAGATGGTGGTCGCGAGAACGTTGGTCAAACTCTATCGAGGGATGTGATACCTCCAATGACGTCGCCGAGGTGAGTCCCGTGAGCCCGCGTCGCGTCGCGTCCGGGAAGCTATGGCCCAGAATGCTTCTCGCTTTCCACCACCACATCCACTTTGACAGCTTTCTCCTGTCAGCACATCCTCGACGCCGAAGCCATGCCTGAGGTAGGTGAAAGCTGATTGTCGCGAACGACGCATGATTAATATGTCTTAGATTGCCGAGATCTCGCGAATTGTGCACTACCTGAAGAAGCACGCCGTGGGAAGGACGATCGCAGCAGTCAAGACCCAGGAAGATGATGTACGCGAACTTGTATTCCATGTCTACACGAGCAGCAATCTAACCCCACGAACAGATTGTATATGGCAAAGTCGGAACCTCAGCGTCCGCCTTTCAGAAGGCCTTGACAGGCAAGAAGATAGTGGACGCACGACAACAAGGCAAATACTTCTGGCTAGAAATGGACACGGCGCCGCATCCACTTATGCACTTTGGCATGTCTGGATGGATGAAGTTCAGCAACGACGAATCCGCCTACTACCGACCTGCAAAAGCAGAAGAGCCCGAGTGGCCACCAAAGTACTGGAAGTTCGTCCTTCAGCTGCAAGAAGAGCCGAAGTCCGAAGTCGCCTTCGTAGATGCGCGGCGACTCGCAAGAATACGGCTGATCGATGCGAAGGCCGAGGACATGAGGAAGACCACGCCGTTGAAGGAGAACGGGCCTGACCCGGTCATTGACAAAGACATTCTCACTGTGGAGTGGCTGAGCACGAAACTGAGAAGCAAGAAGGTACCCGTCAAGGCCCTTCTCCTTGATCAAGGTATGCAGTACGCACCTACACAACGCAGCACTCGTACTGACCCCATCCTCCAGCGAACATATCCGGAATTGGCAACTGGGTCGGCGACGAGATCATGTACCAGGCGCGCCTCCACCCCGAGCAATACAGCAACACCTTCACCGACGAACAAATCAAACGCCTCCACGATGCGATCATGTATGTCTGCGATACCGCAGTCGAGCTGCTCGCCGATTCGGACAAGTTCCCAGAAGACTGGCTGATGAAGCACCGCTGGGGCAAAGGCAAGAAGGACCAGAACAAGCTGCCTAATGGCGAGAAGATCACGTTTCTCAAAGTTGGTGGGCGGACATCAGCTATCGTTCCAAGCGTGCAGAAGAAGACAGCAGCTGTCGCTGGTGACGTCTCCGAAGGCGCTGAGGAACATGATGAAGATGAGGTCAAGCCGAAGAAGGGCGGGAAGAGAAAGGCTGCTGCGGTCAAGGAAGACGAGGAAGAGAAGCCTGCAAAGCCGAAGCGGGCGCGCAAGAAGGCTGTCAAAGAAGAGACTGAGGGTGAGGACGAGGATGAAGAAGAGGCCGCACAGGTGCCCAAGAAGACAAAGAAGGTCACTAATGGGACGGCGAAGAAGGCAAAGAAGGTTCAAGAAGCTGAGGTCAAGACGGAGGACACATCAGGGCGTCGACGATCTGGTCGCAATGCGAAGTGAGCAGGTACTGAAGCCTGACAATGTTGGGCCCGGATGCTATGAAAGGTCTGTAAATTCTACGGTGTGTACGTGTATATGGCAACGACCTGCGAAGTGCAGGAGAGTGTCTGGTGTATATTCTTCCGACCAATGCGTTGCTGCATGGGGCCCCCATGCGGGACTTCAGCGACGACTTCTTCCTCACATCAACCGAATCACCAAACACAAATCATTCTCGTCATTCTCGCACATTACTTCTACTTTCCGTCTCCCAAGCACTAAAGCTATCAGCAGTAAATTGATTGGTCAATCGTTGCGCGGACATTAGGAGGACGACCCACCGAGTCTAAAATAGGATGTGTAAGCTGAAGATGCTTACGGAATCCTCGTCCCGTGTCATACAGCAGGCCAAGAGGTACGATCCTACATGTTGGCCAACCCTGTTCGGCGTAGAATCATGATACAGCGTAGTGGAGTGTCTTGGCTCGTCCCTCTAAACTATTTGAAGAAAGAGGGTAAGGTTCTATGATGCGCTACTCACGGGTGAATAGTAGTAGAACGAATATTGATGGCGCACGTACACAAATATATAAAAGAGCTTCAGGATGCATTTTGCCTGGACACAGTGCTCAGTCGTCCACATTCCCATCATGAAGCTCCTCCACCTCTTCACCCTACCTGCTCTCCTCCTCCACCTCGCATCAGCCCAGCTCTCGAACTTCGACGACTGGGCCCACGAGCGCATCCAGCTTGACGACGTCTCAACCCACTTCCGATACCACGGCTCCGGGCCCCCAATACTTCTTGTCCACGGCTTCCCCCAGCATTCACTGACATGGCACACCATCGGACCTATCCTAGCCCAGAACTGTATTACCACACCACACCACACACCAAGTCCCATACTAACTAGATACTACAGACACCGTCATCGCCCCTGACAACCGCGGCATGGGCGACTCCGGCATCCCCCTCTCACGCAACTACTCTGCCCATTCCGCCGGCTCCGACCTCGCCGCCCTTCTCACCTATCTCAACATCAACCAAACCTACGTCTTCGCACACGACAAGGGCGCCGGCCTCGCCACCTCGCTAGCAATCGAGCACCCATCCCTCGTCTCGCGCATCATCCTCGCAGAATACGCACTCCCAGGCTTCGGCTACCCCTACGCCGTGACCTCGCCAAACGCGTACCTAAACTGGCAACTCGCCTTCTTCGCAGTGCCCGACGCAGCCGAGTTCTTCATTCAGGGACGCGTGAAAGAGATGCTAAGCTGGTACTTCTGGCACGCGAGTTATTCTGGCACCGCGAGCGTGAGCCGCGAGCATTTGGAAAGATATACGAATGAGATTAGTAAGCCGGGATTCTTGCGCGCGGGGATGGAGTACTTTGCTGCGGCCTTTGAGGATGAGAAGTACTTCATGCGGAAGCTGGGGAATGGAACGGGGAGGTTGCGGATGCCGTTGCTGGCGTTGGGTGGGGAGGCGAGTTTGAGTCCTGTGAGCTTAGTGCAGCAGGCGTGGGCGGGCGTGGGTGCGAACCTCGTGGCGCAAGTTATTCCCAAGGCGGGTCACTGGATTGCGGATGAAAACCCTTTGTGGACTGCGGAGAGGGCGCTGAGGTTTTTCGGAGAGGGTGAGAGGATTGGGAGGGTGGATTTGGGGTATTTGAGGGATAGGGTTACGCTGCGGAGTGGGTTTTAGACGGAAATGAATTAAGGTTATGGAAGGTGGATCGCATAGGGAGAAGGAAAACACATTTGAGCTGATTGCCAGGGCCATTGATGCTGTCTGTCAAGCTCTACCCGATATTTAACCACAGTGTCCATCATGTTCATGATCGCACTGATTATGTTCTTTCACCCAGCTGTTCGGTCAAAGCGCTACCATTTGCGTCTCCAATGCTCCCACCACACACTCCTCCACATTATGAGCGCTACTCCATGTTCGAGGCACGTGTGACACCGGCGACAGCCGTATGGTTCTGGCCACCAACAGGCTCACCGCATTCCGGACAACGAGCTTGTTCCATTGGCATGCCGCATTCACCAATAGCGAACTGTTAAGGTTAGAAAAGTCTTGTTTGTATAGGAAGTTTCGACTTACTGGGTGTCCGTTGACGCAGTTGTACCAATGGCCAGAATGAGTCGCAATGCCTCCAGGTCCGCTGACCATCGCCCGCTTGATAGCCTCCATCTCCTCCTTCGTTACTGCCTCGTAGAACTCCTTGCCCAGCAACCTAAGCGACTGCTCTACTGCCTCACCGAGCACTGCTGCTCCCTTGAAAGGTAGTTTGCATAGTCCGCTGGCTTCCTCAAGTAGCGCTTTTGCCTTCTCACGGTATTTTTCATAGTTCGCACGGTGCTCCTCCTGTATGAAGCCTGAAGAGCCGCGGACCTGTGCAATGCGCGAATAGTAAAGAATGGCCTCGATCTCAAGCTTGGGCAAGCTGTCCCTAGTACATCCAGCGATGATCTGTAAGCAGTCGCTGAGGAAGGTGACGGCTAGTGGACCAAGTGAACTGCCTGAGACCAGTGGCGGCGAGACATCAGCCGGGTACTTGTTCTTCGCGGACAAGGCGATGGCGAACTTGTCCTCTAGAACGATACATTGCATCTTGATCTTGAGGAGCAGTCCTCCATGCTTAATGCGCTGGTCACTGCTAGTCGGTGCATTCGGAGGAGAAGTCTTGAGGTCTAGCTTCGCGAAAGCGCTATCGAGTGATGCGTGCTTCTTGGTGGCATGTACGGTCGCTTGGTGCAGCTTGTTGGCAGGCTGGTGATGCGTGGATGTCCTGGTTCGAAAGGCCTTGATGCCTTGTTCCAGTTCACGCATGTCGTCATAACGCGTCTTCAATACCTCCTTCATGTGGTACCTCAAGTTCTCAAGTACGCGATCGGCGAGGTGCGGGACATGATGGGGAATGGTGACGACCGGGACGACAGATTTGCGAGTCGTTTCGAGAGCATTTCCCAATTTATCGAGTTTGCGTTCAAGCTCTTGCAGTTGCTGCTGGCCGCTGACAATGAACCGCTTGGTCATCTCATCAATCACAGCCTTGTTGATGATGCGATTGTAGCGCTGCGTGTCATGCTGTCGGATAGGCGTCCGGCAGCTCGGACATTGAGGTACTGCCACCGCCAGATGAGCATCGTCTATCAGGGAGACGAATCGGTCTGTCATCGGATCTTGCTTATACGCATCTTTAAGACTAACAACGCCGTCCAGAGTCTCGATAGTGAAGAAGTGGCCGCATGCCAGCGCAAGGATTGGCGACTCGTTCAGGTCAATCTCAGAGTAGGGCTTCATCTCGAGCATATCCGGTTGCTCGTTGGCTTTCATGCCACATTCCTGGCAACAGAGAATGGGGCACTTCTCACCACAGATGCTAGGGCACTGATGACCACAAGGAAGGACCTCGGAGCAGCGCTCATCGCATGGGAGCCTGTTGCATGGAGCTGCGCAAGGCATTGTGCAATCGCCTTGATGTTCACAAGACCACCCACAATTCTCGACACAAGGCGCGCATGGCTCATTGCACTTGTGTGGACACCTGCTGTGCTTGCAGCGCACCTAGAGCTTAATGTTAGACTAAATTATGCCATGTGCGCACTAATTGCTCACCTCGCATGGCTTCTGGCACAGCCCACAGGGACTCCCATCGTGACAAAGACGGCCACAGGCGTGATTGCATGTCCCCATCTTCCTTCCACACTTCTGCGTGCAGTTCTGGTGCTTGATGGTCGGATTACCCTCTTTATCTTTGCCATTGCAACGACCACAGCTGCCCGGACACGGGTGGCTACACGACAACGGCGTTTTACAAGGATTCGTGCACCGGAAGCTTGCTGTGTCAACGTTCTGAGAACACTTGACGGTTAAGGTGTGGTTGCATCCCGGCACCTCTTTGGTCGTCAAAACGTTGCACGAAATGCTCGCGGGGTCGACAGTCCGATGGCATTTAACGTCATCATGAATATGACCGCATGGCAACTTGACGTTGTTGATCTTGATTTCGCATTTGCCGCAAGGCTCTCCACAGGTTCCCTTCTGGCAGGGATGGTCGCAAGGCTGATGATGGCGTTGACAGGGCTCTTCGCACTGGAATGCAGCATGCATAGCCTCTGAGTGGCATCGTGATTCACAGCTGTGGCCACAGTCTAGTCGGTCCTGGCATGCTTCTCTGCAACCTCCTTCTGGACTGAACCTAGCAAAGTCATCTGGTTCGCGGACTTGCATGACCTTGTCAGGATGTCGAGGACAACACAAGTCTATTGATTTGCCAACAGAGCATTTTGAACGCAGCATTCCGATGACTCGATGCCACATGTCGACGCTATCGTAGGTATCCGTATTGCCTATGAGGTACATTCCATGCTTGGCTCGACTGAGGAGGACGTTGATCCGGTTCGATGTCTTGAGGAAACCAACGTTTTGCCTATCGTTGCTGCGCACCAGAGACACGATGACGACCTTGGCTTCTTCGCCTTGGAAGTTGTCGACAGTAGCCACCCTCAGAAGCTCAGAGAGCTGCTTGATTTCGAGCGGTTTGTGGCCATGCTCTTGTGCAGCCGCTACGCGCGGATCTGCCGCCTGAGAATGGTCGAGCTCGAAACCCTCATTTTCAAGCGCTTCTTGATCCCGATCGCTAAGTACAACCTCAAAGTCGTCGCGCATAACTGTACGCAGCTTCTGAAGTTGGCCAGTGTATGGGGTTAAGACTGCGATGTCGATGCTCTTGTATGTACCCTGGCGCACGATGTGGCGCACCATGGCGTGGACCATACGCACTTCCCACTCGTTTGTCTTGGACTTGCTGTGCTGAATATCTACAGGCTTCGCGTCTTCCAGATTGGTGTGATCTAGCCAGAAGACATTGTGTCGCATTCCCACAACGTCCGGGAGGTCGGTCGTGGAGCCGTGATCGATGAGCTTGCCGTAAAGCGTTTGTCGAATCAACGTCGATACCTCGGGGCGCATACGGCGCTGGATATTAAGCTGAGCGACAGGTACAAGAGGCCTGCCCTCCTCGCCGACCGACAGCCGTTCGAATTGACTCTTATCAAGCTGGTGCATTTTGCCTTTCTCACTCTCCAGCGAAAGCTCGTCGTAATTGGTGACAGAGGGTCGGAGCTGTTCATGATCGCCAATCTGGATACAATGCTCGACTGTGGGAAGAAGGGCTGAGATCATGTGTGGCTCTAAGATCTCTCCAGCCTCTTCGCAGATAAGTACTTTGCAGGGGACATGCCTGAGGAGCGATATACGGCCTGCTAACCCGGAAGTAGTGAGCCCGATCACATCTGCTTCTTGAAGAATGCGTCGACTAGACTCAGAGTGCACGTTGTCCAGCTTGACTTGCATAGCAGCCGCACTGTCCACGATGTCAAGCAAATCTCCGACTTTAGCCTCATGTGACTCTGAGATCCAATGGAGTATCAGAGCACGTCGCTCGTCATATTTTAGAGTCCAGATATTGGTCGTTGCTTTTTGAACGATAACGTTGGTAGGTGCTACCGGTCGCGACATGGGCTCTCCGGTCATGCTCCACAATTCGAAAGGTGGCCTTCCAGCTATCTGCCAACCCTCCTCGTCTACTGCGCTGAATTGCGCATGGATCTTTGGGTATCCATCGGAGATGTGCGACTTAAGGTTAGACCATGCCATGTTCTTGTGTAGCCGGCGAAGGTCGTCAAGTACATCGTTGGCGTTGGTCTTGTGATCGTCCAGATCGTTGTAAGCTTCCCAAGCCAAACTCTTCTCCGCTTTGGTGTTGGTCTCAGACTTTTTGAGATACTTGAGGTTGTGATTCGCAAGCGCCTGGGATTTGCTTTGGCCACCCACACGAATGATCTTTGTCACACCGACGTCTATAAGGTGCTCCAAAAATTGATCCAGAGCGTGATTAGTGTAGCACCTGTAACAGGTCAGCATTTGCTACAGTGTCGCGAATTCAGACAGAGGTATGGATCGTGACTGGACGTACACCACTAACACTGGTCCCAGCTTGGCCTTCTTCTTGACCCCGAGTAGGACCCGCATCAGATGCAGACCTAGGAAGCTCTTGCCAGTACCCGGCGGACCTTGAATGAAAGCAAACTCTCGGGTTAATGCCGCAACCAGAGCACGGCATTGTCCGCGATCTAGTGGAGTTTTCGACGCAATGTCTTGGAGAAGTTCGTCGTCGTCGCACGAAGATGTCGAGTTGACCAGGAGGCTGTCTGTACCAGAATTGGTAATGCCTTGTAATGCAAAATTGAAGCCAGAGTGTCGTGCGTACAGCGGTGGTGGGATGTCATGATAGACCTTCGTGCCTGGTGCCCTATCATGACGCTGGGGTACAATCCACTCCTGGAAAGGGATGCCTCCTAAGCGTTGCATGCTCTGGAGGTTCTCAAGTATGGGTACGAAGGTTGACGGCATGATCTTGGGGAACTCCAGTAGAATACCCCGAGACTGACTGGCACTCGCCTTCATCAACATCTCTAGCGTCGTCTTGTCTTGGGTCATGAGTTGCGCTGAGATCCTCAAATAACCAGACCCGTCGGCAGCGGATTCATTACGATCTCCGCTAGGATTTGAAGACACAAGGGTCAGGAAGACGTGCTGTACCATGCCGCCTTGTATCCAAATGAATGATAGCAGAGAGCCCTGCTCAAGTCGTCGTGAATCTTCCAGCCACTTTCGCTGGGCCGCAACAGTCTTTCTCTGTACCGATAGTGGCATCTGAAAGCTCATGTGTATGTCTAGGCCTTTATGATACACGACCTGACTGATGTGAGCATCGGTGTAGTGATATGCTCGGACGTCTCCAAGCCTGAGATGCGGATTGCTCAATGCGCCTGGATTGTGAAAGAAGGTGTGCATAAGACCGGATAACGCACCCTTCAGCTCGCCGAAGATGTCGTGGCGGAGAAGTCGGAAGTGGGTGTCGAGGTGTCGCTGGGTAGGGTCTTCGAGGAAATGTGGCTGGTCGGGATCGGTGAAGGGCAAGAATTCTTTGGCATCGCTCATGATCTCGTCCCGGGTGGGGAAGATGAAGATCTCAGTCATGTCTAGTTTGTCGTTGTCGTGCCGACCACTGGGAATGACGAGGTCACGTGGATACGACGAATTTGGTTGGAATGGTTCGCCATCCGAAATTGATGTTGTGTTGACAAGTAGGCCCTTTGCACGAGCA
>Ga0265780_10009450_pt1 | contig 11689 bp, 14 predicted proteins | sample P1T30metagenome_FD_192432 | JGI IMG/M metagenome (GOLD analysis project Ga0265780, IMG submission 192432) | Plant litter microbial communities from East Loma Ridge, Irvine, California - P1 T30 | ecosystem: Environmental > Terrestrial > Plant litter > Unclassified | place: USA: California... | reverse complement strand
TTCGCGGTCGCGGTACGATGCGTGTGTGTAGGAATGGAATTTTGCTTTCGAGGCAGGGGACCACGGCACGATGTTGCCTTCTTCGTCTTTACACAGCAAAGTGACCTGGTGGTAGAGGGTCGAAGACGATGTGGCGTTTGAGGCGAGGGCGGCGGACCAGATGAGCTGCACCCATCAGTGAGTGTGTGGACAAAATATATGCCAAGGCATACTATACTTACAACATTAGGAGCCGTGAGGTAGTTCAATAGGTTCGGTACACCGGCACTGCCACTAGTAGTGACTGTGATGTTCAGAACCCTCTTCGTCCTGGTATATGCCTCTTCAAATGTCAAATCCCCGATATTAGCCCTCAGAACTTGCTCCAGCACATCCACGTCCAGAAAATGGCCCTCCCTCCACCATCTGTTGACTCGTCGAGTAAGAGTTTCAAACCACGCAGTGAGCCCGGCGTCTTTTCTATATGGCCGGTTGGTAAAAGCTGTCAGGTCAATGTTCGTTCCTGTCAAGAAGTCCAGGAGCTCGTCTTCGGTATGTACGCCTACAAGGGCGGCGATGATTGCGCCGGTAGCAGTCCCAGCAATTATACGAGGGAGTAAGCCACGCAGATGAAGCGCTTTCACTACGCCCAAATGACAGAGTCCAAACACCTGACCACCTTGTAGAACTAGCACCGATCTCCCAAACGCCTGCCTCGTATCGTGAAGGACATCTAGCTTCGCCTGGTTTGTCAAGCCATTATCCGAGTTTCTCGAAGTAGGGTACTGTGTGAGGTTCTCAATTGCGTAGGCAACCTGGGTAACATAGTCTTCGATCAAAAGCTTTGTCCCTGCGTACGCGCGATTGTACAATTTGGGCGCCGTTATGTTTCCGAGATTGCGGACAAGACCGCTGCGAAGGATGTTTATCAGGCCAAGGATATCGTTGTCCTCTTGGGCTTCGTAAATGGCGGAGAGACGCTGGTGGATGAGGCGGTGGTCGTAGTCTTTGCTTATGGCTGTCTGCCGCCTGTGGCCCCCTAGTAAGCTGATGTGCACAGAGATAGGTATAGTACAGAGCAATCAAGAAATCGGCTTACCACATGTCGTAGTCGAGCACCTCATCGAGCTTGTACGCAGCAGCTTCCCACTCCTCGAACAGGCGAGCATCGCTGATAGCTTCCAACAGGAGATACCTCTGGCTCTTCTGCGTCCACCACGCGTATAGTTTCTTGAGCATATCAGCATTCCACCCGAGAGCATTCCGGGCAATTCACAAAGGCACTCCACTTGATAAGGGAGACAAGAACGCACCCGTTGCCAAAAGAATGCCACGTCGAAGAAGCATAGAAGAAAGCTCCATAGCGCCCTCGAGACTACACCGAGCGTACGGTTCATGGCGTAGAGGATCTCCAGGTGATCATCTGCTGACAGTGCCGCGGTGTCAGATGTCGCATGTTCATTCGTCGCGTCTTCGGAGACGCGATGCTATCGAGCAAGGTGCTTGTCGGGCTTAAGCCGGCTGTCACATGCAAGTCCGAAGTCCAAACGTCACTGTGGCTGACCTGCACTAGCCACGTGGCGTTAGAAGCCCGGCCACACCTTGGGCAGCCCCACCCGCATACGAGGGGATGGAAGCTTGACTTGACTTTACTTTACCAACTCCGATTCTACTCAAACGACTTCAAGGGTACTGGAATATGCCGGGATCATCGCTTTGGCTGTTGCCGCCAGCGGATCATCCTCTCAACGATGTTATCCCCAGCCTGATCGACAAAACATCCAAACAGTTCAACTCGCCGCACCGCTTTCTTCCGCACGTCACTCTGACAAGCGAGATTTCACCGTCGAAATATGGCTCCAACCCGCAGGCATGGCTCGATTCACTCAATCTTCCTGCTGGGCAAAATGTCAAAGTTGCATTTGAACGTCTCGGTAGCGAAGATGTTTTCTTCCGCAAACTGTACATCAAGTGCGAGAAGCACGAGGGGCTGAATCAGCTAGCCAAACAATGTCGGCAACAAGTGAATGGTTTTGCGGAAGAGGCCGAGGCATCTAGTTGGGCTGAAGAACAGTATATGCCCCATTTAAGCTTAATGTAGTGAGTTTAGACTAAGACGGCACGCGTGTGTGCGCTGAACAAAGTAGCCATGACTGTCCTCAAGTCGATACGAAGGCACTATCGACAGTGGACCTACTTGGGATCAACTTCACAAGCAATGGAAATATGGGGGGCTGGGTCGGTGGCAGGGTAGTGCTTGTACCGACCGACAAACCAATTGATCAATGGTCGCCAATAGCTGAAAGAGCGATTTGAGGTTCTACAAAATGATAGACGGTGTATGTAGTGAAGCACAAGCACAAAACTGCAGGGTGAAAATAGCTGGTTAAAGATTAACAAGTATCTTCGGAAACTATGCACAAATCACGTTGAGAAGTTGCAGGAAAAAATTCAAGTGACACGATAACGAAACAAAGATAAATGTAGGGTAGTAAACTGTTCTCATTGAAGATGCATTATTACTAGGCTATTATTACAAAGTCATAGGAGAGGTGTCCTTGGTATCTTGCGTACACTTATGACGATCGCGGCGTGAGGTTGTGCACTTATTTCATGAATCCAGCCTTGCCATCGCCGTCGGCATCGACCTCTGGAGGGAAGGTTAGAATGCAATCCTCATCAAAGTGGTAAAGGGAGGGATAACTTACTAGGGTTGAGCTTGTCCATGAGACTGGGCTTGTGATGACCTGTTTGATGTTGGCCTTGACGTCCTTGAATTTCATTGAGTTGAGCTTCTTCGGCTTCTGTGTGGGGAACGGCCCTGGAGCGGTCCTCTGTGAGGGCCTTGGGCAGACTACCATCCTCATTGGGACGGTGAGCCAGCTCTCCAGTGCCGCTGCCACCAATCACTTCACCATTGGAGTTTCTCGTACCTGTAGCGCCCTCGTTGCGGTTACGAGCAGGGTCCTTCAAGTCCCGACTGTCGATCTTGCCATCGTGATTGCGATCAACAACGCCAGTACCGGCACCGACACCAGCGGTGGAGCGGTTGCCGGTCAGATCGTGAGCATCCATCCTGCCGTCGTTGTTACGGTCGAGGGGGTTCTTGGTGCCGGTAGTGTGGGAGCGGTTGCCAGTGACGTCATGCATGTTCATCTTGCCGTCGTTGTTGCGGTCGAGAGGGTTGTGGGTGCCAGCACCGTGATGGTTGGGAGTAGACTCGAAGTCACCGTGACGGGCATGCTCGACGCCGTGGGTGTGGTGGGTGGACTTGTGAGTGAGTCCTTCAGCAACACCCATGCCAGACGTACCACCGATGTTCTTGGGGACGCCTTCGAACTCATCGTAGCGCTCCTCGCGACCGGTCAGAGCTCCGCCCTTGGCCTTGAACTGATCCATAGTCATTGCAGGCAGAGCGGTAGTCTCGTGGTGGGTGGCCTTGTTGTGGTGGACCTCATGGATAGGGACGGTGGTGTGCACTACGCTGGGCTGAATGGTCTCCTTCTGAATAACGGGCTGGATGGTCTCGTGGATGTGCTAATTCGTGTCAATGGTGATGAAGGTCTAGACCTGTGTCTAGTGGAACTTACGTGGTGGATGTGCTCGCCGCCAATGGTGGGGGCAACACTCTGGCTGTGGGTGGTCTCGTCGATACGCCTCTCGTCAGCGAAGCGGGCCTGGTCATCAACAAGCGCCCTCTTGGTAGCCTCGGTATCACGGTGGTCGAACTCGCGATGCTGGACAGCACCGAGCTTGGCAGTGTGTTGCTCTGGGAGAACCTCACGGTCCATGATCGGCTGGACAGTGCGGTGGTAGTGATCCTGGTGGACCTCCTTGTCGATGGCAGTGTTGACCTCCTCGTGCACATGGGGCTTGATGACTTCGTGCTGGACAGCGGGGGCTACGGCCTCGTGAACAGTCGTGTCATGGTGACCGGAGCGGCCCATGAAGTCGGTGATGGCTGCCTTGGCTTTGTCCATGTTGATGGTTGAAGTTGTAGTTGTTGATTGAGGTAGTAGGGTTAGAGTGGAATGGGATGGATGTGTGAATTGCTTGTTGGTGAGGTGATGTTGGTGTGATGGTGTGATGGTAGTCCAATGCAATGATGCAGTGCCTCTTTATACAACGAGAGGTAGTGGGACAGACGCACAACGACGTAATCGACGTAGCCGGTGCAGGCGGGGCCATGAGCTCGCCGGCAGTCGCTGCCTGCCCTGTTCTCTTTGCGGCAGGAAGCCGCCATGATGGAGCCAAAAGCGCTGGTTGAGGCTGGTCAGGTCTCGATCGATGCTCGCACTCGCACTCATTGGCCGACGGCGGTAGGCGCTACCAAGAGCACATGTACGTCAGGCGTGGGCTAGCCCGTGGCTAGAGAGAGGCCGGGAGGGAACGGCCTGGGTCAGTTTGACGCGGAGAGGCCGCTATGATACGCTTCGAGTGTCGTTGCAGGCCTGCCGCAGCCCTAGACGGTACCATGTAGTCATACTGTGCATGCAAACAGGAATCTTCTTCTCACAATGGACACAAGGCTTCGCAGCAGAGACGTTCGATCCTGCATAGGGCAAGCAGCCGGGCTGGGATGCGCTGGAGAGGCCGTGTCCATGCAGTTGATCAGACCCACCGTGGGTTGATCTGAGCGATCGGCACCGGGGTCGTTGTTCCCGTCCCATTCCAGCACACCGGGTCTGTGCTCCATCGCGGACGCTGTGCTTGGCCATCATCATGCCCTCAGACTCCCATCACGACGACTCAGGCACTCCCTCACAGCCGACGTGCATTTGCTCGTGCTCTGCGCGCCCCGACGGCGTGGCGCCTCCCCAAGCGCATTTGCATGCTAAGAAGACGCAAGCTAAAGCAGATGGCGCTATACGTGGTACGCCATGGAGATCAGCCAGTGGAGCCGCCCGCGACCAGAACCTCCCTCTTTGTCGTCATGCCGCTGTGATCTCCACCGTCTCTGTACCGATCGGGCAAAGAGCCGCCCATTTGCTTTTATTCCATGAGCCAGCGGTACACACAGCATTGAACCACGCTCTCCCAAAACACACGTACCCCTAAATCCGTACGTCATCCGGAGTCGCCACGCATCGCTGTGCCGTGCCAGCAGCGGCAACCGATAAACTGCTCAAACAATGCCCTGCTCTGCTCAGCAAAGGCGCAAGCCTGGATTGCTCCGGACAACGCCGCGGCATGTGCTGCTGAAGCCACCGTCTTGCTCCCTCTGCCGTGCCACGGCTGCTGCAAAGCCGTCAAGTCTCGCCCCCTCCTTTTTCTTCTGTAGTCGTCAAAGTCTTCTCTTCAGCTAGTCAGTTTCTAGACCTCTCTTGACCCTCTTGCCTCGTTCCTGCTGGCCGGAAGCCCTGAAGGTTTGAGCTTTGGGCAGGTGCTTCAAGTGCGTCATCCAGCCCTAATTGTCCGCACGGTGCCTCGTGGAGGAATCAGACATAGGCTGCCTGTATCTTGCCTGCGCGGGTGCAGTGCATGTACATTTCACCTAGACCTCACCCACCTCCCCACAAATTTCTTTTTCTAGTCCCACAGCCGTCAACATGAGGGAAAAGCTGAAGGCTGTTCTCCATAGGAGGAGGAAATCAACGCCAACACAGTCTCCTCGAACATCATACGACAAGTCTGAAGGTAGTAGTCCGCGTGCTGAGCGGCACCATACCTCATCACGTCAAGATGCTCTAGATTCTGACGCTCACAACCCCATCCAACCAGCCCATTCTGCCTACGATGGCGAACGGTCCAGTCACTCGCCAGCCTCGCAGATGATGCCTTCGCGGGATGACCAGTCCAAGGATACAGATCTTACTGGCTCTATTGCAGATGACTACAGATCTTACCTTCCTGCGATAGCCCCAGTTCACAATTCGACAAGTGAGCAACACGCTACCATCAGTGGTGACAGGCACCATATCAATGGCGGAAGCAATGGGAGATACGCAGGAGATGTAGTAGACAAGAATGCACATCAGCGGAGAGCATCTCTCCAAGCTCATCAATCGAAGCCTCTCCCAGTGATCCCGAGTACGTTCTACTACATCAACATTCCATGCGGACAAGATATTGACCTGAAAATAGACTTTTCCAGAATTGACCGCGACCATTCTCCCAAGCAACCAATTGGCAGCGGACCCATTAGCAGCACAGGACACGCAATACCTTCAAGAACAACCACAAACAAACACACTGTAGGCAGACCGCATGGCGATAGCTCTCGGATACTCGACAAGACTGTGACTCCAATGATTTCAAACATGTCTGTCAAACCTCACAGTGATCTCGAGACTACAAAACAACACAGTAGCCTCGACCGTGACCAAAATTGGAAAGCAAAGCAACAGTCGATGCTTGAGGGTGTTGTGGATCTGAAGAACACTGTTGATACAGATAGAGATACTACATGGGCTCCTGGTAAGCAATCACCTTTCTGGCTCTCCGAGTAGAGTCCTGGCATAGATCGTGTGACTAATAGAATTGCAGCCGTCACGCATGAGGTCATCAAGCCCCACGAACACGAGGTCATTCAGCAGCGACTCTACCGAGAGATCCACAACTACACCTACTACCATCGACTACAACCGGTCCTGCACACGGAGGTTCTCCCACCGCGTCACTTCATCCCCAATCCCGACGGCGAGGGCTTGATCGAGATCTCTGCTGACGAGCTACCGGCTCGTACAGGCAACAACAGATGGTGGGATATTGTCCAAAAGGAACCAGTACTTCCACAGGGTGCGTTTGAGTGGCGTACCGAGCCGGAAATCATCGAAGGCAAGCCGTACATGACTGCCGAGGGCTTCGAACGCAGGGAGACGACAATCATATATCCGCCCACATTGGAAGATATGTCGAACTATCGTGGGATGGTGCAACCAGTGCACTTTGATCACAAGACTGGGAAGCGTTGGTTGGGAGAATTGACAACCGTGGAGAAACTGAAGCAAGAGTCGGTGCGCGCAGAGTGTGAAGACTCGATGAACATGAAAGAGGTCACTGCAGGCTTGCCTGAAATATCGCCAAGCCCTACGGTCAAGCGGAAGCCTGTCGGTCTGGGCTCCATGTAACGAGCAATCCGAAAACTGACCAGTGTTAGTCGGTGGCTGACTGAGCGGGGGCGAACCGACTGGAGCAATTCCTACTTTAGCATGTACTTCAACAGGGTTCAATGACCGAATTATGATTCTTAAAACGCAATATCCCTCGAGACAGACAGCCGAGTTGCCTTGTCTGCTTCTTTTCATGACTTTGTATTCCATACGGATACTCTTTTCTTATGAAATCTGCCCTTGGTCCCTCCCACAATACTCTACTGGACTTGCAAGCAGGTTATCTACAACCTAACTGTTATACCCTAACGCCTAGTTTCCAGCGTCGATGAACCCAGATTCCATCGTATCATCGCGATATGGCCCTCACCGTCTCTAATTCCAAGCTTTACGGGTTGCTCGGTTGCGACATGTAAAGAGTAGCGAAGCATGCGTGAGGCGTCGCGGCCAAGGGTTGGCAAAGGCTCGATTAGAGCTACCTTTACCCGCAGGAGTGAGCCGGAACGCATCTGGCCAAGTATTCTTTCTGGCGAAAACAGCCTACAGCTGACACTAGTACGCCATCTTGTAGCGTCGCAACGGCAAGCCGTGTGGCAGCGGCATATTTTGGCGGTATTGTATGAGCCCCACGGGGGGGGGGACCAAGAGCGACAACCGAGGAATTGCGTGACAAAGGCCTCGATTCTTGGAAGACAGCTTCTAGTGCAGTTCTGCGCAGCGAACAACCGCGTAAATTCGGAGAGAGATTCCGATGCGAGCTAGCACCTGTCTCCGAAGTGTAGACAAGCCTCAAATGGACAGCGGAGACGAAGCAAGCCTGGAGCGGCGGCCAGCCAGCCCAGAGTTGCCAAGTTAGCTCCAACCATTAGGAGAAAGTCGCGGTCAAATTCATTGGAGAAAGCTTTGCAAGCCAAGATGCATCCCAACCGAAGGCTTCTCATCCATCAAATTGGGGGTAGGAAGCATCCGGAGACGCCGATTGTGAAGACAGCCTTGCGCAGTAGCGACATTGTGGTAAGCTGCGCATGTGAAGGAGAGAGTTGAAAGATGTCGCGAAAAAGCACAAACGTGCAAAGTCCCGCCCCGCCTTCAACTCCTCTCTACCTATCGCTATGTGGCTAGCGACACGGGCGCGGCTGGCACCCGAATCCCTGCACTACCGACGACGTTATCGGGTCTTTTGCCCAACGCACACGGGATATGGAGACGCGACGCATCATCTTCTCGACTGATGGGCAGTCATGTGGCCAAGGAAGGATTAGGAGCAGGAGTGTCTTCCTGCAGCCCCGCTGCGGCAAACACCAGATAGCCCATCGGACATTCGCCATCGACTAAGCCCCAACTCCAAATGGGCGGCATATCCAGGACAACCTAGCTGGGCTAGTGCGATCCACAGCGTTCACCACGAAGAGCTCATGCAGGGTTCATTCTCACTCGGTCACACTAGGGCAGTTGAGAGGTTAATTAGGACGGCACACGCACTTTCCCACCTTTCTCCGTCTGTTATCTAACTTTGATCAGCCTTGCTTTTCATCTACACATTGTCCCAAGCCCGAGCTTTGGTATATGGCTTTCGTGGTACAATATTTTGCTCTGCTCCTCAAGACCATACTCTGAAGTCCCGCCTACAGGCATTTCGACTTTCAGACAAAATGACTTCCACCAGCAAAGCCTTTGAAGCTGGCGGTCCCTTTGAGGTGAACAACAACAATCAGGAATATGTTGTCGACCAAGAGAAGAACGTGTACGACAATGGCCCCCGTCGCGCCAGTATGGTCGGATCTGTGAATGCAGTTAGCGACCAGACGCACCGCACGCTTAAGAGTAGACATATCCAGCTCATTGGCATTGGTGGAACCATTGGAACGGCCTTGTACGTTCAGATCGGCAGAGGCTTGATAAATGGAGGGCCTGCCTCCCTTTTCCTCGCCTTCACACTATGGTAAGTTTACAACCGCCAATGCGTTACAGCACAAAATAAAATCAATCCCCAGGATAACAGGCCTGTGCTGATCATGTTGAAGGTGTACTGTAATTTTGGCTATTACGCTCAGTGAGGCTCTCCATTCCATGTCCCCAAAAAGCGACCATATTCTTCCCATTGCGACAATGCCCATACACACTTTTTTCTTTCTCCAAAACTCCCAAAGCAACACATTTTCGCCACGCGCGCTATGATATCAGGCCAGCTAATACAGACAATTAGGTATCGCCGAAATGGTCACCTTCCTCCCCATCTCATCGCCATTCATTCGATTTGCGGGGCGCTTTGTAGATGACGCTTTCGGCTTTGCCGCTGGATGGAACTTCTTCGTCTTTGAGGCTGCTCTCGTCCCTTTCGAAATTGTGGCATGTAACCTCATCATTGGCTTTTGGAGCGATGCCGTGCCTCCAGGCGGCATCATTGCCATTGTGCTTGTACTCTATGCGTACGTTTATCCCTGTGTTTCCTCGTTGTTTGATTCGAGTCCACGAATACGCCAGTTTTCCATGCTTGCTTTGCGTTGAAATCACTTGTAGAGCTACAGATCATGTCTTGAAGATATGTCTTGGGCTCCTGTACGCCCCGAGCAAGACCACTCACATTGCGTCCGAATCTTCGGCCACATGTTTTTGAGCTAACAGAACATCTAGTCTTATCAATATGATGGCTGTCAAATGTTAGTATCCCCAAACTATCACCTGTGCTTGTACTTTTGAACTGACCTTGTATGAATAATATCAAGGGTATGGAGAGACGGAGTTCTGGGCTGCTCTCGGCAAAGTCCTACTCATCATCGGCCTGCTTATCTTTACCTTCATCTCCATGTTGGGCGGTAACCCAGAGAAAGACCGGTACGGTTTCCGGTACTGGAAAAACCCTGGCTCATTCGCAGAGCTCTACTACAAGGAAGAACTTGGCCGTTTTCTTGGCTTCCTCCAGTGCTTGATTCTTGCCTCTTTCACCATTGCCGGACCAGACTATGTCTCCATGGCTGCGGGAGAGACGGAGAACCCGCGCAAAGTGATGCCGCGCGCTTACAATGCCGTCTTCTACCGTCTCACTACATTCTTCGTACTCGGCTCTTTAGCCGTAGGCATCAATGTACCATACAATGACGCAGTATTGATTGATGCTTTGACAAAGGGAAAGCCAGGAGCTGCAGCCTCGCCCTACGTCGTCGCCATGAACAGACTCCGCATCGAAGGCCTACCCCACGTCGTCAACGCCGGTGTCCTAGCCTCTGCCTTCTCGGCCGGAAACTCGTACGTCTACTGCGCATCGCGCTCGCTCTTCGGTCTAGCCCTCGAGGGCAAAGCGCCCAAGTTTCTAACAAAGTGCACAAAGCAAGGTGTACCCTTTTATTGCGTCTTGGTCGTCCTTTTGATCGCCCTGCTCTCGTTTCTCCAGCTCGGCGAAAACTCTGCTGTCGTGCTCAACTGGTTCGTCAGTCTGGTCACGGCATCCCAGCTCATCAACTTCAGCGTCATGTGCTTTACCTTTTTGCGCTTCTACAAGGCCTGCCAGGTGCAGGGCTTGGACCGCAACACGCTGCCGTACAAAGGCATATGTCAGCCATACGCTGCCTACTATGGCCTGGTGTGCACCTTCACCATGGCCTTTGTAGGTGGTTACACGGTGTTTTTGAAAGGCCAGTGGGATGTCCCTTCGTTTTTGTTCTCGTACCTCATGTAAGTCTACTCTTCTTGCGTCTTTTTTTGTGTTTTTTTCTTCTTCTTCTTTCATTCATGAAAACAATTCTATCGGCACAATGCACATTGTGCCGGAAATAACACAGCTAATGAATCGTCATAAAGGATCTTCATTTTCCCCATGCTTTTTGTCGGATGGAAGATCCTACACAAGACAAAGTGGGTTCCGTCGCACGAGGCGGATCTGGTGTCTGGTTTGGCCGAGATTGAAGAGTATCACAGAAACTTTGTGGAGAAGCCTGAGACGAACCCATTCAACCGCTTTTTGGACAAGATGTTTGGGTAAGGATGATGAGAGGGAGTGGTTCTGGATAGATGGATGGGAGCTGGGATAGAGAGGAGACAAGCAAAGTCGTTCTTTACGCCTTCTGTGTGGATTTCCTTGCAAAGGCGGGCTAGGCATGAAGTTCTTTTTCTTCTTCCTCTTTTTCCCTTGACATTGGTGGAAGTCTCGCACTAACCCAGACAAGGCTATGGAAAACGCAACACAACGTATACACATAACGAATTGAATTTTAAATAAAAGGGTATAGATATCACAGCTGCAAACACTCATAGCTCAAAAGAAATACCAGCAAAGAGCAAGCATGATGTCCGTTTCCGTGCGTTTTTTTCTTCAAAACAAAAAGGTCGGTATATCGTCCACCTTTGCATCTTTCAACTTCTTCTTCTCCTTCTCCCTCTCCTGCTTCTCGTTCTGCTTCTCGCGCTCGGCTTTCCGCTTTGCTATTCGATTCATAGTTTCTTTACTCACAGAAACATTGTATGCATTCTCGGGTGCTCTGATATCAACTGAGGCGCTGGCTGACTGACTAAATGATGGTGAAGTAGTGCTGCTAGTAGATGTACGACGCGCAACTGGCGACTGGACAGGTACTCCTGCTGAGGATTGCGGTGGCGAGTGTGCCGTCTTTGGTACCCAATCGTCAAGCATGTCAAATGGCGTTGCTCGGCTTATTCTTGAG
>Ga0265780_10009449_pt1 | contig 11690 bp, 7 predicted proteins | sample P1T30metagenome_FD_192432 | JGI IMG/M metagenome (GOLD analysis project Ga0265780, IMG submission 192432) | Plant litter microbial communities from East Loma Ridge, Irvine, California - P1 T30 | ecosystem: Environmental > Terrestrial > Plant litter > Unclassified | place: USA: California... | reverse complement strand
GCCCATATGCTGTACACCGTTAGTGGCGTCCAGATACTCGCGACGCTTGACGCTTTCGGTGACCTTGAAGATCGCATCCCCGGTGGTCGGCTCAAAATCGGAAAGTGTAAGTCATCTGTATATCTATGTATCATGATAGTGTACTTATAGTAGCAGTCATCGCCGATTTGCAAGATCGCGAGACTGGCACTTTTGCAGGTGACGAGTGGGGAGAGCAGGACACGCGCTTTCTCTACGGCGCACTCAACGCTCTGTCTCTGATGGGCTTGCTTGAGCTAGTCGACGTCGAAAAGGCTGCTCAATACGTCGACTCGTGCGCCAACTTTGATGGCGGATACGGCACCAGCCCGGGTGCCGAGTCACACTCGGGTCAGGTGTTTACGTGTGTCGGCGCTTTGACCATCGCGGGGAGACTTGACCTTGTCAACCAAGAAAAGTTGGGCGCCTGGTTAAGCGAACGACAACTCAAGAACGGAGGCCTCAACGGCCGCCCGGAGAAGAAGGAGGATGTATGCTACAGCTGGTGGGTCATGAGCAGCATGGCCATGCTAGACAAGCTGCATTGGATAGACGGCCAGAAGTTGACAAACTTCATCCTGCAGTGCCAGGTCGGTGCTATCTTGTCCTCAAATCTATCGCTGTCTAACCATCCCAGGATCCGGAACTTGGTGGCCTCGCAGACCGACCTGGTGACATGGTTGATGTCTTTCATACCGTGTTTGGCATTGCTGGTCTCAGTCTGTTGAAATACCCAGGTCTCGAAGAGGTAGACCCTGTGTAGTATGTGACCATTACTCTCCCAGTTCATCATGCGTACTGACTGCCCACAGCTGCATGCCTCGATCCGTCACTCGTAGATGCTTAGGTAAGTAGATGTTCAAGTGAGATACCACTACTAGTCAAATCACACGTGGGTGGTGAGGTGGGTGCCTGCCTGCATTCACATATGTTCCTAACCAGTATCTCTTTGCATACCCACGTAATATTCATTCATCAGTTTTCATCCTCCCGCTATCTAATACCTCGCGTTTCTGCCATAGGCGTCGAGACACAAAGCGGGAGGAAAGTGAGGGTGGCTTCCTCTTTCGTTAGGGCCGAGCTTTTCCACGTGCTCTGCCTACTAGAACACCACCGACAAATCCATCCTTGCTGAACGCCATTTACTTCAATACTGCACCTTCCCCTCTCCTTCATTACGAGTGCTGGCGTCTGTCTCCTGCTTTCCTTTCATCTACTCCGGAAATGGGCTAGGAGCTACCGCAGTGACCGGCAGCCATCTCTGTACCAGGTCTCTTATGAGCACCTCTCCCACCGCCACTTCACCTCATCAACCCGCTCCTTTCGCAACGCTCTTTGCCTTCACTGCTGTGCTGCTCTTGTGCTTGTTTCACTTACGCTCCTTACCAACGCCGCGTTCACACTGCGGCTCTCACTTTAATCTACTGCAGCCTCTTTAGGCCTCCGGCATGGCCAACATTCCGCTTCACTGCAATATTTGCCCCAAAAAGCCCAGCTTCAGCGATGTTTCACATCTACTCACTCATATTGCCAGCAAAGGTCACTTGTCCAATTACTACAAGGTCAAAGTCCGGTCCACCAACGAGGAAGCATCTCGCCGCCTCGTTGAGACGTACGACCAGTGGTATGCCGAATGGGCTGTCGAGGAGCTGATGTCGGAGCGGATGAATCAAAAGGACAAACGTCGCACTCGTGCGAGGACCACTGGTATGTATCTCACCTACATCCCATAATACTTGAGACTGTTACTGACCGCACACCATGTAGCCCGACCCGTGCCCACGCATCCGCTCAAGATTGAAGCCCCAGTGCCACGCCCCGTACGTCGTGTTGCCGCAAGCAACCTCCTTGATCCGCGTCTATCAGGGCAGCAGCATACCATGATCAAACTGGAGCATTCACCTTCGCCAACGCCCCAGGCTAATGGACCGGTCCTCCGCAACCGCAATACCTTCGCGCCTCATATGCAATATTGGCCTACAGAGTCACGCGCCAGCTCCCGTAGCTACACCAACCAAGATTACGACACGTCTAGTGAATACTCAGACCCGAGCGAGAGGCGGAGACCATACCGGTACACCGCTGCAGCTAAATATGCTATCGAGGACGAGCCTGCCGAGGTCGTGGACCCAATGGCCGTCAGTGAGTCAACCAAACTCAAGGGGGTATACTGGCCTGGGATGGACATCTTCGACTCTGCTACCCCAGAGATGCGTCGTAAAAGGAACCAGAAGAAGGACAGCTCTGTCGTGGAACAACTGGAACTCAACTCTCAAGAAGTTGAGGCTACTGAGCTCATCTTCACCCCATTGGGCACTTTCAAACGCCAACGCAGAATTTCATGCTCTGAGTCTGACGAAGACGATGAGACTGAGATAAAAGCTGAGAGTCCTCAACCAGTGCGCAGACGGCCTGCACTCGCCAATCTTGATGCCAATGCTACTCGCCGCTCTACCAGACAATCCAAGCGACCTGTGTTTCCCTTCCTCAATCGCAATCAATACGACGAGGACCGCGGTCCGTCTGGGTATGACCACAGTCACAATAACTATGCTCCAAAGCGGAAGCGATTCGAAGTCTTTCAAGACAATGATGATGTTCCGTTCTCGCAACCCAGCAGCATGAATTATCTCACGTCTGGATTCACACATCAAGCATCTCCCTCCCCAGCACCTGTGTTCACTTCCTACAAACCCTTCAACGATCCTTTTCAGTACGAGAACAAGGAGAACATCCTACCCCCGTTCCATCAGACAGGTTACAGCAACTTTGACGGGCAACAAAGCAATGGCTATCAGTATCCCACCTACTCCTATGGCATCGGTCCTGATCAGCAGGCCTTCCAGTACACTAGCCATCTCTACAACACCACAAGCGCCTACCACCAACATGATCAGGATGATGATGACCAACGCACGATTACAGCGCCGCCTTCGCCATCTACGAGCTGAGTGCTTATCACTTATGCAGAGCTACCCTTGAACTCCTCAATGCGACACTTACCCCGCGCTGTCATCATGTCGCAACGGATACCCACTTTTCACACTCGTTCCATCTACCGGCTTATGCGTGCGACTTACCTTTATGCGTTACGTTTTGGTGTTCGATTCATACATGGCGTTACATAATTTACACCGCGATGACTATCGGCATACGGTATAATGTAGTATGATTTCCTTTCGAGAGACACGCTACGGGATCGCTGGACAGATACTCAGGCATGTTCTTTTCCATTTCTATGCCTCACTCTACTGTAAACTTTCATAGCAAACATGGGCTTGCTGGTGAGAAGCTGGTGGTCATGTACAGTATCGCTGGTTGTTCGTTTACATAATTAATACAGGAGCTGTGATAGAAGCAAACGTGCTATCTGCTACATCCGTATGAACTGCACAGTATAGACATCCGATCCGCGTTTGTACTATCTCGGTCTCATATACGCACGTAGTCCTTTGCTTTCTGCCCAGCCCGCATGTACGTCCCGCTTCAATGTTACTGTGGCGTAGCAACATCCTCAATGGTTTCATCTACTCGCCTTCTCATAGCCATTCTGGAAATTTTCCCCTCTTTTACTCCCACTTCCCACTACCCCCCATGACTTTGTTCCGTCGCACCTTCTCCAAATGCTCCACACTCTCATACCCATTTATCTTCGCATACAACACTCTCAACAATCCACCTACGACCCACATAATCACCCCGCTTACAACAAACAACCCGATTCGTTGGTTTGTCGTAAGTATCGCAAAGATGGGGTAGGGGTAGAAGCCATTCTGGGAGAAGCAAATTTCCTAGTTGGGAGATATGGTAAGCTGGGTGTTCTATGGGGGAGAGAGGCGGAATTCTTACAATCCAAATCCAATATGTGAAAGCGACAACAGTAGAAAGGGCTAAAGTGATCATAGGCGCAGATTCGTTCATAGGCGTTGTGGGCCATGGTGGGGAGAGGAGGACATAATCGAGCGTTAGGACAACAGCGGGGACAAGATGGAAGCCTAGGTCGTAGATAGCTGGTGGTAGTGGTAGATCCGGAGGCACCAGAAGTTTCCCGTCAATGGCTTTCAAGGTCCAGTATAGTACGCTGATGGTGACTTCAATCGGTGCTGCTACTAAAGCCAGATAGTTCTTGAACCGGAAGAGGTGCTCAGAAAGAGCTACCGCGGGTGGATCTGAATTTAGAGAAGGAGATTTTGAGAGGGCGGTCGATGTGAGATCTGCGATGAGACCGAAGATGAATGTTACTGTGGACAGGGAAAGGCCGATTATGGTCAGAAACTGGAGGTGCCAGCCGAAAGACAAGTTCTAGGGATTCGTTAGACTGTTTGTTTGAGCTGCATGGCTAAGCAATGTACGAGTGAACATAGGATTGGGAAGTTTGCTGTTTCATATGTGAAACACATATTGAATAGCAAAAGTAGCGATTCAAATGCAATTCAGGACGAGTAGCAGTTTGGTACATACGAAGATATTGGGATTATCTACTAGACTTCGTATATGTTAGCTGGTAGTGTATACGAAATTGATAGAAGCAGCACATACAACTTGAAGGAACTATAGAAGCTGATCAGACCAGCGACCTACAATGCAAATCATGTCAACATCTGACCTTGCCTACTCCTGGTCGTACATGTATTGCTTCGTCACTTACGTGCAACGCGCCAGAGAATCCTTTAGATGGTGAGTCGAAACGCTGCAGCGGATGCCGCCGGCTCGTCGTGGGTTTGACTTCTCCGGGCTTTTTCGATGATGCAGCCATGCCGTGTGCTGGAAATTGTAATATGTACAAGAACGAAACGACGCCTGGAAAAGCTGAAATCCAAGGATGCCAAAGAAAGATGATTCGAAGCTTTAGAGATCGCAATTCTTTCGGGTACACAACATGACGTATGGTTTTTCAAATGTTCACCTGCCTGCCAGCCAAGACACGTGGGTCCCACTACGAATGCCGTTTGAGCCTCGGAAGGTTGCCGCATCCGAACATGACTAAATCCACCAGCAACAACATGAGCAACCTGTCTGCCAGACTTCCGTCTCTCGTGGTTTTCCCAATTCAACATGCAGCCCGTTCGTATTGCGTGTACCCATATCATCTGACCTCGAGTCGGTAAGCGACTTGCATCCCGAGAGGCTAAACCTCGGCGAATCTCCGAGCCGCTTCGCACCGCAGGCTACGAATCAGACCTCAATCAGGCAGTCCGCATGGCAAAACCTCGGCACGCTTACGAGTGCCACTACGGTAGATCCTGAGTTGCGCCAATGATGCGCACTTCTGCTTCTCCACACAAGCGTCTTGCGATGTACCGATGGGTACGACAATGGTGTGCCTGCCGGAGACACGGTCAGTGTTGCCGAATGGGAATGGGGAAGAGCGGAAGACCTTGGGGTACATATAGTAACGGGTTGTGCACCTTCGGGTGTGGCATAGAGCGCTGATACCCTTTCGATTACCTATTCTTTTTGTTGAGTACATCTATCACTACGGCAGAATAAACGATAGGGTGTGAGCCATCTCACCACTTCTTTGGATTTTTGAGCGATTATTCTTCTGCCCCGCGTTAACGCAAACATGAGTGCGAAGGTTGAAACTGTCCTCCAGTCCTTGACACTAGAGGAGAAGATATCACTCCTTGCTGGGAAGGACTTTTGGGAGACAGTACCTATACCGGATAAGGGTGTCCCCGCCATTAAGGTAGGACCTGCGATCGTACCATCTACCATACTTTACAGCTACTGACATAGTAAAATAGACGTCTGATGGACCCAACGGTGCCCGAGGTGAAGTATTCACAGGAGGCACACGAGCTGCATGTTTTCCTGCAGCAGTATGTTCAGCCGCGACATGGGATCCTGCAAACGCAAAGCGCATAGGTCATGCTTTGGCAGAGGAGACCAAGACCAAGAGTGCTCGAGTGCTGCAAGTCTGCCGATATCAATACATACACGACGCATGCTGACAAAGCGCCAGTCTTGCACCTACTATGTGCAACCATAGACATCCTCTTGGTGGCCGTAACTTTGAATCTTTCTCAGAAGACCCGTATCTTGCTGGCAAGATGGCCGCTAACGTTGTAAACGGGCTGCAAGAGAAAGGCATCGCGGCCACTATCAAGCACTTCGCAGCTAACGAGCAGGAAACGGACCGCCTAAAGGTCAATGAGATCGTCTCTGAGCGTGCGCTGAGAGAGATTTATATGAAGCCTTTTGAGATCACTATCAAGGAGGCCAATCCCCTCGCCGTTATGACAGCGTACAACAAGGTCAACGGAACACACGCAGATTCGAATGAATTCCTTCTCAAGCAGGTCTTGCGCGGCGAATGGGGCTGGGACGGGCTCGTTATGAGTGACTGGGGTGGTGTCAACTCCACGGCTGACTCATTGAACGCTGGACTGGATCTAGAAATGCCTGGACCGACTAGGTGGCGCAGTGCTGATACTGTCCTCGAGGCTGTGAAGAAGGGACAGGTCACCGAAGCCATCATCACTGAAAGAGCGAGGAATGTGCTGAGGCTTATCGAACAAGTCGGTGGTTTCGAGAACCCGGAAATTCCGCCTGAGCAATCTATTGTCGATCCAAAGCACAGTAAACTTATTCGAGATGTGGCAGGACAGGGCATCACCCTCTTGAAAAACGACGGTGTCCTGCCACTCAAGAGAGAAGAGATCAAGGGCAAGACAATTGGTCTGTTTGGTCTAGCAAAGGAGGCTCTTATCCATGGTGGTGGAAGTGCTTCTTTGAATGCCCACTATCGCATCACTCCTGAGGAGGGTCTTAAGACTGCCTACGGCGACGATGTGGAATTCAAGTTCGCAAAAGGTGCAGCTACATATCGTCTCATCCCTCCTCTATCGAAGGGCTGCAAAGACTCCGAGGGGAAAGATGGCTGGACCATGGAACTGTTCAACAAGGGCAACACCAGTAAGCCCATCAAGACAAAGCACGGCAATAAGGAAGCTGCTTTTACACCTCTGCTCGAGCAAAGCGCCAAAGACAGCGAGGTTAGATTCACCACTACCTTTACGCCCCGTGAGTCTGGCTCGCATTATTTGGGTTGCTCAGGTATCGGTCCCACAGTCGTACACGTTAACGACAAAGTCGTATATGAACAGAAGCACAACTCTCCGGACCCGATGGGCTTCCTCTTCGGCGGAAACCCTGAGAAAGAGTTTCGCGTGCCGTTCACCAAGGGCGAGTCATACAAGATCCAGGTTCATTCGAAGCCACCCGCTGGCGAGTCAGATGAAGGCATCCTCTCGGGTCTTCCAGGTTTCAGACTGGGATTCATGTATGAGGAAGAGCACGACCTAGACATGGCCGCAGAAGCGAAGGACCTCGCAAAAGAATGTGACATCGCCATCGTCTTCACAGGACACACACCTGTATGGGAAACCGAAGGCCAAGATCAAGTTAGCTTCAACCTACCACGCGAAGGCTCACAAGACAAGCTCGTAGAAACAGTCGCGTCAGTCAACTCGAAGACCATTGTCGTAAATTCAACGGGTGTGGCCGTTGCCCTACCCTGGTTAAACAAGGTTTCTGCTTTGATACAAGCATGGTTCCCTGGCCAAGAAGCCGGTAATGCCATCGCAGATATCATCTCTGGCACCGTGAATCCCTCTGGTCACCTTCCAATCTCTTGGCCCAAACGCATTGAAGACGCGCCGGCACACGGCAACTTCCCTGGCACTCGGGACGACAAGGGACAGCTCACTGTCAAGTACGAAGAGGGTGTTTTTGTAGGCTACAGGCACTACGACCGCATCGCCGCAGACAAAATCCACTTTCCTTTTGGATTCGGCCTGTCTTACACGACCTTTGTTCTCACTGATGCACGTGTGCCTCAATCGACGCCCGAACAATTTGCGCCTAACGTCGAGGTCACGAACATAGGGGATGTCGCTGGAGCTACGGTTATCCAAGTATATGTCGGCAGAAAAGATCAATCGGCTGAGCATCCTGTCAAAACATTGGCAGCTTTTAAGAAGGTTTACTTGGAACCTCGCACGCAAGCGATTGTGCAGCTTGAGTGTGCGAACAAGGATTTCGCTTACTTCGATGAGGCGAAGGGGAAGTGGACTGTTGATCAAGGACAGTATGAATTCTCATTTGGTCAGAGTGCGGGGCATATCGAGCAGGTCGTCGTTGTTGACGTGGAGGGATCGAGGGGGCTGAAGTTGTAGGAGAAGTATTTAGGATGAGAACACGAAATGATTGATGATTCCAGATTGAACATGAGCCGTCTTTCTCCCTATCTCACTAGTTCTGTGGTCCTCAAGACTGCTCGTATGTGGACTTGACACGGTACTATAAAGCGTATGCATTGGCTGCGTAACATGCCAAATATGTGTGGCGTCATTGTGTACTCGAATGGACGTTCATGTAGTTCTTCCGCCATGTTCCAATACTACTTGCCCCTTCTTTTCTCTGGAGCCACATTTAATCCCTGCGTAGGTTTTCCTCTAGTTCTGCCTTTTTCTTCTATGATTCCCCCATCCTTTTCCCATCTCCTTAAGACTCTTCTTCCACCGGCACGTACCCCTCAGCTAACCAACTCCATATATTGAGTCCGATCTTAACGCCCTTCGTAACGGGTAACCCCGCATGCCAGCTCTCCGCATACCCACTCCCATCTCCCCGCATATTCTCCCAGAACACCGCATTCCCAGCAATCGGCTTGAAGATGACCCCCTTGCTTAGGTCTTCCTTGGGCCGTCCGTCCTCCACAGTATTCGCCGAGAGATCTGCATCTGTCGAAGAAGCGCCGTCACCACACTCAATAAATTGGCACCAACTTCCATCTTTAGGCCTCTCTAAACGCGGGAAGTGTGTTCCACCACCCGTGCAATTCGCTTCCAAATACACCATAAAAGAACTGACGCGTCCACTCTTCTTAGTCGCGGTACTCCAGTCGTAGTGGTATGTGTAATGGCCTCCAACGCCATATCTCTGGCTCCATAGTTTCTCAATGAAAGTGTAGGGTCGCCAGCCTTGAAAAACGCGAGCGCGCTCTTCAATACACTTCACTGTTTGGCTGCGGGGTAGGGGAGCCTTTTCCGAGTTGCGGATTGACGGATTGAGGGACTCAGTGCCGGAGGTCCATACGGTTGAGGGTGTGAAATGCGGGTTACTGTAGTGGGCTTTGTTAGTCTCAGGGAAAGACAAAGACGCAAGAGGAAACACGCTATGTTGTTTGTACTTGGCCAAGACAGGACATGCTACTCCATGAACTCAGGAAGATTCCTGTGAGCGATATAGTTCTGTCCATATGCAAAGACTAGAACAAGGTACCAAAGTTACGTACCTCAATGCCACAACTTCTTTTGCTTCCTCTTCGCCAATGAACCCCTCAATGTACACCACCAATGGCTCCCTGCTCAAGACATAAACTCCTTTGTATGCATGCGCCGCGCAACTCAAGTTCTTCTCTGGAATAACCAGATTCTCCAACTTGGATATTGTATCAACACCTTTTTTCGCACCAAGGCTACTGCCTGACAACGCTGAATCGGCATTTGTACGTGAGACAAGCAATGTCGACAAAGGCGCGCCCGCAAGTATATATGCTAGTGCGGCGAGGAAAGCATATTGAACGAATGATGTTATCGATAGTGAGGACGAATACGAGGACGAGGACGACGATGACGATGCGGAGGAGGAACGCTGCATCGCAAAAAACTGCACAAATGACACGCCGCAAGCAAGCAAGAACAATAACGACAGTAACCCTAACCCGAACCCGAGCAGATCCGAACCGCAGAGGACAAAAGCACTGGAACCGAGAAAGCGCGTTAAAGAGTGCTGTGGAAAATACACATCCAACACTCCCCCTTCAAAAGAAATCCGAACTAGACAAAACTAGGAAACAGAGATCCCCACCCGGGTGGCTATGTTATCACCGATATTAAGGGTCCTCGTCCACATCCCGCACCACCCCACGTGTCATGCTGTTGTACCTGTATTCAGTGCGTCAGATTAAATCGAGGTTGAGTGTTCGCCCCATGGTATGTGCATTTTTGCCCGAGTGTGTCTGGCCTCCAGACAGTGTTTGGGTGAGTACTGTTGTGGCTGGATGCGCTGGATGCACCCTTTTCCGACTTTTACCCCTGGCTTATATAAACACGGGCTGATGCGCTAGATGCAAAGACAGGGAACAAGGGCCATGTGTCATGACCACATGTGATCCGGTCGGTTCTGCATGTAATCTGCGTCCAGGGGTTGCGCGCGTGGATTGTGTTATGCTGGATCCTGGTCTAGGATGTGAGGGTTAGGAGATCTAGAATGGAGGGGCTGAATGCTTCTCCCGAGACTTTGGGCGCTGTACTTTCCACATGTACTTTGCTACTTCATCCGCAGTTCGTAGACTTGCTTGTTTAATGATTATCATCTTCCTTGCACTTTCACTTCCTGGGTCAGAAGCAAGAACACAGCGATCAAGCTTATCGAGTTACCAACAGGTAGCATCAAAGCGAATTTCTGGGATTGCACCTCTATAAACGCCACCCTAATGGTTCAGAAAAGGTATCAAAACAAGAATACAGAAGGCAGGGTAAACGAAGCTCAGAACAATGAGACTCTGGCGTAATGTCATCAATCTCTCTTGAAATAAAGACAAACAGTTGGTATCCCAAATCTACGCACACCTAAGGAAGAACACTCGCTCGCATGCTGACCCAAGCTGAACAAAGTCGTCTCCTGGGCTCCGGGATGATGTCTTCCCTTTCAAATTAGTCCAGAATGCAAAGATTCTGGCTGTTCAAAATATGCCGTAACATATATAGTCCATACACTGGGTATGGTTCGCGCAAAAGTGGTATCCTCTGGCCTCTCTAACTCGACGTAAAGGGTCTCCCTGCTTATTCGGCATGGACCCGCAATGCTTCCGCTGCCCCCTCCTGTTGTGTCACCTTATCTGATTGGAGCAAACCGTGGCAAGTACTCTGTACAAGTCGATTGCTGTATCACTGTTTCACACCGTTTTCCCGTTCGTGCTGCTCAGCAACTTCACGTGCGTAGAACTCGACCAGCATTGTTCCATACGCCTCCATCTCTTCCAAAGGTACAGCGAGGCGAAAGTCGTTCAATAACAGGAATTGCAGCTCTAAGTGGTTCAACTCAACTAACGGTAGACCGCCGACCTTGATGTTATTAGCAAACGTTTACATATTTTGTGTCGGCGAGTACAAACCTTGGCATATCTCGAGTTTGTATAAAAGACGTCAGAGAAGAACTTGCTGGCGCACGTAACACCGGCTATGACGAGACGATGTATGTTGAAACTGTCGACAACGAAAAAGTGTGAGAGGTTCAGTGCGTCCACGTCGAGATCTTGCTGAGGCGGTGAAGGCGGCTGAGGGCCCTCGCGTGGTGTTTGCGAGGGCTTGCCTAGGGAGCCTGACGGAGGAGGCGTGGCCGCCTGAGCGGAAGCTGATGCAGGTCGTGTGCTATCTGCCGGAGTCGAAGCCGCTGACATTGCAGACTTTGATTGTTCCACAGACTGTTGATTAGCCTTGCGAAGACCAGACATAGGGCCAGCATTTACCCTCTCTGTCATCCTGTCGAAGTAGACGAGTAAACTCAGGAAGACCTCATAGGTGGTTGGGCAGTATTTGTGAATTCTACTCAGATAGCTGAGGATAGAGATGCTGGGGACGTTCTTTCCATGAAAGGCCAAG
>Ga0265780_10009447_pt1 | contig 11690 bp, 10 predicted proteins | sample P1T30metagenome_FD_192432 | JGI IMG/M metagenome (GOLD analysis project Ga0265780, IMG submission 192432) | Plant litter microbial communities from East Loma Ridge, Irvine, California - P1 T30 | ecosystem: Environmental > Terrestrial > Plant litter > Unclassified | place: USA: California... | reverse complement strand
ACGTCACCGACGTCCCGCCGAAGGACCGCGACATCGCGATGGTGTTCCAGAACTACGCGCTCTACCCGCACATGACCGTGGCCGAGAACATGGGCTTCGCGCTCAAGATCGCCGGCGTCGGCAAGGAGGAACGCGCGACCCGCGTGCAGGAGGCCGCCAAGCTCCTCGACCTCGAGCAGTACCTCGGCCGCAAGCCGAAGGCGCTCTCCGGCGGTCAGCGTCAGCGTGTCGCGATGGGCCGCGCGATCGTCCGCCAGCCGCAGGTGTTCCTCATGGACGAGCCGCTGTCGAACCTCGACGCGAAGCTCCGCGTCCAGACCCGCACCCAGATCGCGTCGCTGCAGCGTCGTCTCGGCGTCACCACGGTCTACGTCACCCACGACCAGACCGAGGCGCTCACCATGGGCGACCGCATCGCGGTGCTCAAGGACGGCATCCTGCAGCAGGTCGGCACGCCGCGCGACCTGTACGAGAAGCCGAACAACGTGTTCGTCGCCGGCTTCATCGGCTCGCCCGCGATGAACCTGCTCCCGGCCGACGTGGCCGAGGGCGGCATCAAGTTCGGCACGCTGAACCACCCGCTCGACCGCGACACCCTCTCGAACGCGCGCGCCGGCCAGATCACGGTCGGCATCCGCCCCGAGGACGTCGTCGTCTCGGCCTCCGGCGAGGGTCTGCCGGTCACGGTCGACGTCGTCGAGGAGCTCGGCGCGGACGGCTACCTGTACGGTCACGCCGATGTCAACGGCCAGCGCGCCGACATCGTCGCCCGCGTGGACGGCCGTGCGCACCCGTCGATCGGCGACACGATCGTCGTGACGCCGAAGCAGGGCCACGTGCACGCCTTCGACACCGAGTCGGGCGAGCGCCTCGACGACAAGGCCGTGGTCGCCGCCTGACGCGGAACAGCCCCGACTGGAGGCGCGGTGCCGGCTGGCACCGCGCCTCCCGTCAGTCCGCACGTTAAGTCAGGACGCCCGCCCCGAGCACCGAAGGAACCGCCGTGCCCGACTCGTTGTCCATCACCGCAGCCACCGTCGACCCGGGGCTGCTCGACCTGCCGTGGGACCTCCCGCTCGAGGACTGGCCGGACGACACGATCGTCGCGCTGCCGAAGGGCATCTCCCGGCACCTGGTCCGCTTCGTGCACCTGAGCGGCTACGTGGTGGCGGTGAAGGAGACCGGTGAGGAGCTCGCCCGGGCCGAGTACGACATGCTCCGCACCCTGCAGCGCATGGACGTGCCGTGCGTGGACCCCGTCGCGGTCATCACGAACCGGGTGTCCGCCGACGGCGAGCCGCTCCAGCCGGTCCTGGTCACCCGGCACCTCCGCTTCTCGCTGCCGTACCGGGCGCTGTACTCGCAGACCCTGCGCCCGGAGACCGCCACCCGCCTGGTCGACGCCCTCGCGCTGCTGCTCGTCCGCCTGCACGTCATCGGGTTCTACTGGGGCGACGTGTCCCTGTCGAACACCCTGTTCCGTCGTGACGCCGGCGCGTTCGCCGCGTACCTCGTCGACGCCGAGACCGGGAAGCTCTACCCCGGCGGCCTGTCGAACGGGCAGCGCGAGAACGACCTCGAGGTGGCGCGGGTGAACATCGCCGGCGAGCTGCTCGACCTCGAGGCCGGTGGCCGGCTCGACGAGAACGCCGACGCCGTGGACGTGTCGAACCGGATCGTGGCGCAGTACCGGACGCTGTGGAAGGAGCTGACCGGCACCGAGGAGTTCGACGTCAAGGAGCGGTGGCGCATCAACGACCGCGTCGAACGGCTCAACGCGCTCGGCTTCGACATCGAGGAGCTCTCGATCCACACCACCGAGGGCGGCTCCCAGGTGCGGATCCAGCCGAAGGTCGTCGACGCCGGCCACCACCAGCGCCGTCTGCTGCGGCTGACCGGCCTCGACGCGGGCGAGAACCAGGCCAGACGGCTGCTCAACGACCTCGACGCGTACCGGGCGCGGAACGGACGCGACCAGCTCGACGAGGAGATGGTCGCGCACGAGTGGGTGTCTCGGGTCTTCGAACCCGTGATCCGCTCGATCCCGCGGGACCTGCGGGGACGACTGGAGCCCGCGGAGGTCTTCCACGAGCTGCTCGAGCACCGCTGGTTCATGTCGCAGCAGGAGGAGCGTGCGGTCTCCCTGCCCGAGGCGACGACGGCGTACATCAACGACGTGCTGCGGCACCGCCGTGACGAGCGGCTGCTCATCAACCCGCCGACGTCGTCGATCACGCTGCCGATCGCGGTGGTCGACGACGACGCCGACGACGTCGAGGACTGGCGCGCCTCGGTCTGACCCCGGCGCCCCGGGCCTCCGCGCATGGTGCCCGCGAGCGGGCACCATACGTCACGCTCGTCGCCGCTCGACGGCGGTTTCCGCCCGCTCGCCGTTCGACGCGCGGCGCGTTCTGCCCGCTCACGGACGCACAGGAGGCCCGGTGCCGGTCGTTCGGACCGGCACCGGGCCTCCTGCCCGTGCGTCGGGCCGCGCGCTACTCGGCGCGACGGCGCCGGGCGACCTCCCACAGGGTGACGCTCGCGGCGATGCCGGCGTTCAGGGACTCGGTGGCGCTGGAGATCGGGATCGACACGACCGCGTCGCACGTCTCGGTCACGAGACGGGACAGGCCCTTGCCCTCCGACCCCACGACGATCACGATCGGGCGGTCGGCGAGTTCGAGCTGGTCGAGCTGCACGTCGCCGTCACCGGCGAGTCCGAGCACGAACAGCCCCATCGACTTGAGCGACTTGAGCGTCTGCGTGAGGTTCGGTGCCATCGCGACCGGGGTGCGGGCGGCGGCCCCCGCCGAGGTCTTCCACGCGCTCGCGGTGACACCGACCGAACGACGCTGCGGCACGATGACGCCGTGCCCGCCGAACGCCGCGGTCGACCGGATGATCGCGCCGAGGTTGCGCGGGTCCGTGATGCCGTCGAGGGCGACGACGAGCGGGACCTCGTCCTTCGCGAACGCCCGCTCGACGATGTCCTCCGGCACGGCGTACTCGTACGCCGGGACCTTGAGCGCGACGCCCTGGTGCACGCTGTCGTGGCCGGTGATGCGGTCGAGCTCCGGTCGCATTACCTCCATGATCGGCACGCCGCGGTGGTTGGCGAGCGCGAGGACCTCCTTCACGCGGTCGTCCACCTCGATCCGGGCGGCGACGTAGAGGGTCGTCGACGGCGTCTTCGTGCGCAGCGCCTCGAGCACCGAGTTGCGGCCGGTCACGAGCTCCGAGTCGTCGGACTTCCGCGCCGGCGGACGTCCGGTGCGCTGCTGCGGGGCGCTCGACGCCCCGTGGCGCCCGCGCGCCGCCTCGAGCCGCTCCTTCGCCGCCTTCCGCTTGCCGGCGGGGTGGTACGGACGGTCCTCGGCCTTCGGCGTGGGCTTCCGGCCCTCGAGCGCCTGCGCGCCCTGGCCGCCGGAACCGACCTGCTTGTTGCCCTTGCGGCCCGACCGGACCGCTCCGGGGCGGCCCTTCTTGCTGCCCGAGACGTTCTTCATTGCTCTCTCCTGTCCGGCACGGCCGTTGTCAGGCGATGCTCCAGCGTGTTCCTGCTGCGGTGTCCTCGATGGTGATGCCCGCGGCGGCGAGGTCGTCCCGCACGCGGTCGGCCGTGGCGAAGTCGCGCGCCGCCCGGGCCTCCGCACGCTCCTGCACGAGCCGTTCGACGAGCGCGGCGAGCGGTGCGGCCGAGGCGTCCTGACCGCCGCCCGACCAGTGGGCGGCCCGCGGGTCGATGCCGAGCACCTCGACCATCGCGGCCACCTGATGGTACGCGGTCCCGAGCGCTTCCGCATCGTCGGCGTCGAGCGCGGCGTTGCCGGCCCGGACGGTGTCGTGCAGCACGGCGAGGGCCTGCGGCACCGAGAGGTCGTCGTCCATGGCGGTCGCGAACGCCTCCGGCACACCGGGGGCGTCCCGGAGCGCGACGCCCTCGAGCCGGGTCTCCGCGCGGGTCAGGAAGCCCTCGATGCGGTCGTACGCCGCCTCGGCCTCGACCAGCGAGCCGTCGTGGTGGTCGACCGACGAGCGGTAGTGGGCGGCGCCGAGGAAGTACCGGACCACCGCGGGGCGCGCGGAGCCGAGGAACTCGGCGGCGAAGATCGAGTTGCCGAGCGACTTCGACATCTTCTGCCCGTCGACGGTCACCAGGCCGTTGTGCAGCCAGTACGACGCGAAGGCATCCCCGGCCGCCGTCGACTGCGCGAGCTCGTTCTCGTGGTGCGGGAATCGCAGGTCGAGACCGCCGCCGTGGATGTCGAACGCCGGACCGAGGTACCGCCGGGACATCGCGGAGCACTCGATGTGCCAGCCGGGCCGCCCCGGCCCCCACGGCGACTCCCAGTTCGCGGTCGCCGGCTCGCCCGGCTTGGCGCCCTTCCACAGCGCGAAGTCGCGGGGGTCGCGCTTGCCGCGCGGGTCGGCGTCCGTGGCCTCGGCCATGTCCTCGCGTCGCTGCCGGGTGAGCGCGCCGTAGGACGCCCAGCTCCCGGTGTCGAAGTAGACGTCGCCGGATCCGTCGTCCGCCGGGTAGGCGTGGCCGCGCTCGATCAGCCGCTGGATGATCTCGTGCATCTGCGGCACGCTCGCCGTCGCCCGCGGCTCGTAGGTCGGCGGCAGGATGCCGAGCGCGGCGTAGGCGGCGGTGAACTCGAGCTCGACGCGGTACGCCCGGGCGAACCACTCCTCGTCGGTGCCGGCGGCCAGGTCGAGCACCTTGTCGTCGATGTCGGTCACGTTGCGCACGAGCGTGACCTTCAGCCCGCGGTACGTCAGCCAGCGGCGCCAGATGTCGTAGACCAGCGCGGAGCGGAGGTGCCCGATGTGCGGGGAGGACTGCACGGTCGGCCCGCAGACGTACATGCTCACGTGCCCGTCGACCAGCGGCACGAGGTCGACGACGGCGGCGGCGCGGGAGTCGTACAGGCGAACGGTCACGCCACCAGCCTAGGACGTCAGGCGGGTCGGACGAGGGCCGTGGCGATCGCGGCGAGCCCCTCCCCGCGTCCGGTGAAGCCGAGGCCGTCGGTCGTCGTGCCGGACACCGCGACGGGAGCGCCGACCACCGCCGCGAGCGCGTCCTGCATCGCGACCCGGCGGGCGCCGATGCGCGGGCGGTTGCCGACCACCTGCACGGTGACGGAGACGGGGACGAGTCCGGCGTCGGCGAGCAGCGCGACCGCACCGCGCACGAACACGTCGCCCGCTGCACCGGCGTACTCCGGGTCCGCGGTGCCGAACCGTCCGCCGATGTCGCCGAGCCCCCCGGCCGACAGCAGGGCGTCGCACACCGCGTGCGCGACCGCGTCGCCGTCGCTGTGCCCGGAGAGACCGGCCTCGCCGGGGAAGTCGAGCAGGCCGACCCGGCACGGGGCGTCCGCGTCGAAGGCGTGCACGTCGACGCCGAGGCCGAGGCGCACCGCGTCGGGCACCGCGGCACGGGCGCGCACGATCGACTCCGCCCGGCCGAGGTCCCACCGGGTCGTGATCTTGAGGGCGTCGGCGTCACCGGCGACGGTGCGCACCGTGCCGCCAGCGGCGTGGAACACCCCGGCGTCGTCCGTCTCCGACCGCGACGACATCGCGTACGCCCGCCGCAGCGCGTCCAGCGGGAACCCCTGCGGCGTCTGCACCCCGACGAGCGCGGCGCGGTCCACGGTCTCGAGGACGACGTCCCCGTCGACTCGCTTCACGGTGTCGGTGACCGGGAGGGCCGGCACGACCCCGGCGCCGTCGCCCGCGGCGACCGCCGCGAACACCCGCTCGAACTGCGCGGCGGGCGTCAGGCACCGTGCCGCGTCGTGCACCAGCACCGCGGCGACGGAGTCCGGCAGCACGGCCAGGCCGGCCTGCACCGACGCGTGGCGATCCGCGCCTCCCGGCACGACGGCCGTGTACGCGACCGCGGCCCCCGCGACCGCGGCGACCACCCGGCGGCACTCGTCGAGGTGCGACGACGGCGCGACGACGACCACCAGCGTCGGGTCCGGCAGCGCGAACAACGGCTCCAGCGCCCGTTCGAGCATGAGCCGTCCGGCGACCGGGACGAACGCCTTGGCGCTGCCGATGCCGAGCCGGGTGCCGGAACCGGCCGCGACGACGACGACCGCCCTGCTCACCCCGTCGGGGAGCAGAGCGGTCGTCGTGGTGCTCAGGGGACCGGCGCGCTAGGAGGCGAGGACCTCGTCGAGGACGGTCGATGCCTTGTCCTCGTCGGTCTTCTCGGCCAGGGCCAGCTCGGAGATGAGGATCTGACGCGCCTTGGCGAGCATCCGCTTCTCACCCGCGGAGAGCCCGCGGTCCTGGTCGCGGCGCCACAGGTCGCGGACGACCTCGGACACCTTGATGACGTCGCCGGAGGCGAGCTTCTCGAGGTTCGCCTTGTAGCGACGGGACCAGTTCGTCGGTTCCTCGGTGAACGGTGCGCGCAGGACCTCGAACACCTTGTCGAGGCCTTCCTTGCCGATGACGTCGCGGACGCCGACCAGGTCGACGTTGTCCGCCGGCACCTCGATCGTCAGGTCGCCCTGCGTCACCCGCAGCTTCAGGTAGACCTTTTCCTCGCCCTTGATGACGCGCGTCTTGACTTCAGAGATGGTTGCCGCCCCGTGGTGGGGGTAGACGACGGTCTCGCCGACCTCGAATTGCATGTATCAGGCTCCGTTCCGAGACGCCCAGTTTACCACAAGCGATTTTCGGGTAAGGGGAGCCTGACCATCTCCCCTCCCGGGGGCTCGCTAGGATGGGGGCGTCGGACCGACCGGTCCGCGTCGTGATCTTCCGGAGGAATCTCTTGCGAGCTCGGGTACTCGTGTCCGTCGCCGTTGCGGCAACCATCGCGCTCGGCGCCACCGGTTGCGAGTTCATCTCGCCCGCGCACACGCGGGAGATCAAGCAGATCACCGACGGCGTGAACGTCTCCACCGGCACGATCGACGTCCGCAACGCCCTCCTCATCGCCGACGACGCCGACGAGGCCCGGTTCGTCGGCACGCTCGTCAACACGTCGGACGAGGACGACCTCACCGTCTCGATCGAGGTCGGCGGCGACACCCAGACGGTCGAGGTGCCGGCCAACACGCACGTCGACCTCGGCATGGCGGTGTCCCCGACCGCCCAGGCCACCGCCGGCACCGAGGTCGGCGAGGACACCCAGGGCACGGAGCCGGGCACGGGCTCGGAGGTCGTCTTCCGCGACGCCGACGCGACCCCCGGCTCGCTGGTGAAGGTCTACTTCTCGTACTCCGGCGCCGAGGGCGTCTCGGCCAGCGTGCCGGTGCTGACCAGCGCGCAGGAGGAGTACGCCACCCTCGCGCCGAACCCGACGCCGTCGAGCACCTCGACGTCGCCGTCCGAGAGCGGCTCCCAGCCGACCGGCGAGGCGGGCGTCCCCGGCACCCAGCCGAGCGACTCGCAGACCGACTCGTCCGAGGGTGACAACGGCACGAACTGAGCTCGTCGCGCACGGCGCGACCGACGACTGAGCACGCAACGCACCGGAGGCCCGGTGCCGGTCCCGAGACCGGCACCGGGCCTCCAGTCGGTTGCGCCCGGAGAGTCGGTTGCGCCCGGAGAGTCGGTTGCGCCCGGGGCGGGTGTCAGCCCTCGATCCGGTACCCGAGACCGCGGACGGTGACCAGGATCTCCGGCGTGCTCGGCACGCGCTCGATCTTCGAGCGGATGCGCTTGATGTGCACGTCGAGGGTCTTCGTGTCGCCGAAGTAGTCGGAGCCCCACACCCGGTCGATGAGCTGCCCGCGGGTGAGCACGCGCCCGGCGTTCCGGAGCAGCAGTTCGAGCAGCTCGAACTCCTTGAGGGGCATCGGCGTCTCGGACCCGTCGACCGACACCGTGTGCCGCTCCACGTCCATCCGGATCCCGCCCACCTGCAGGATGCCGCTGTCCGCGGGGTCGTCCTCGACCCGCCGGCGGAGCACCGCGCGGATGCGGGCGAGCAGCTCACGCGTCGAGTACGGCTTCGTCACGTAGTCGTCCGCGCCGAGCTCGAGCCCGACCACGATGTCGACCTCGGAGTCCTTCGCGGTCAGCATGATGATCGGCAGGTTCGACCGGGTGCGGATCTGACGGCAGACCTCGGTGCCGCTCAGCCCCGGCAGCATCAGGTCGAGCAGCACGAGGTCGGGGTTCTCGGCGTCGAACTTCGACAGCGCGGTCACGCCGTCCGCGGCGACGGAGGTCTCGTACCCCTCCCGCTGCAGGAGGAACTCCAGGGGCTCGCTCAGGGCCGGCTCGTCGTCGACGATGAGGATCTTGGTCACGATGGCTGCTCTTCCAGTTGCTCTTCGAGTGCGGTGGTCAGGTCGGGGTCCGCCTCGGGCAGGCGGATGGTGAAGGTCGAACCCTTGCCGGGCTGCGACCAGACACGGACGTCGCCGCCGTGGTTCCCCACGACGTGCTTCACGATCGCCAGCCCCAGGCCGGTCCCGCCGGTGGCGCGGGAGCGGGCGGGGTCGACGCGGTAGAACCGCTCGAACACGCGGTCGAGGTCGGCCTCCGGGATGCCGACGCCCTGGTCGGTCACGGCGATCTCGACGAAGCCCTTCGCCGAGCGGACGCCGACGCCGACGCGGGTGTGGTCCGGGGAGTACTTGACGGCGTTCGTGATGAGGTTCGACACCGCCACCTGCAGCAGCCCCGGGTCCCCCATCACCCGCAGCTTCGACCGCTTCGCCCGGACGATCTCGATGTCGCGGGCGCGGGCCACCACCTCGTTCGCGTCGACGGCGGCCTGCACGACCTTGTCGATCGACGTCTCCTCGCTGTTCTCCAACGCGTCGACGGACTGCAGCCGGGACAGCTCGATGATGTCCTTCGTCAGGGCCGCGAGCCGCTCCGACTCGCTGACGAGCTGCGCCGCGAACCTGCGGACGTGCTGGGGCTCGTCGGCTGCGGCGACGAGCGTCTCCGACAGCAGGCCGATCGCGCCGATCGGGGTCTTCAGCTCGTGCGAGATGTTCGCGACGAAGTCGCGCCGGACCTCGTCGATGCGCCGGCTCTCGGTGAGGTCGTCGGCGGTGAGCAGGACGTACCGGTTGCCCAGCTGCGCGGCCCGGAAGCTGAGGTAGCCGATGAGCTCGCCGCTGCGACCGCGCGGGAGCTCGAGGTCCTCGCTGCCCATCTCGCCGCTCCGGCGCACCCGGTCGACGAGCTCGAGCAGCTCCTCGTGGACGAGCCTCCGCCGCACGACGAGCCCGACCGTCAGCGCCTGCGGGGACGCGGCGACGACCGTGTTCGACGGGTCGACGACGACGGCGGGGTTGTGCATCGTGGCGATCACGGCCGCGACGCCGTCCGGCAGGGTGCGCTCGGCCACGTCCGCGGCACGGGCGGTCCGCTCGGCGGTGATGATCAGCACCACGACGCCCGCGCCGAACACCCCGCCGAGGAGCATCGACAGTGGCACGAGCCACGCGTTGTCCATGCCGTCAGTGTAGGGATCGTCACGCGCGGTTCGGGCACCGTTCACCCCTGTCCGGGGTGCTTCCGGCACCGGGTGACGAAGCGTTCAGACGCGCGTCACCATCCGTTCACCTGGGCTGAGGACACTCGTGCGGTACGCATCAGAGAGGCAATCCCCCATGCGCGAAGTCTTCCAGCAGGAGCTCCAGGACGTCCAGGAGCGACTGACCGAGATCGCCGGGCTCGTCGAGTCCGCCATCACCCGGGCCACGCAGGCCTTCAGCGAGTCCGACGTCGCCCTCGCGGAGGAGGTGATCGCCGACGACGCGAAGATCGACGCCGCGGCGAACAGTCTCGACGAGATCGCGATCGACATCCTCGCCCGGCAGGCACCCGTCGCCCGTGACCTCCGCGTCGTCGTCACCGCGCTCCGCGTGAGTTCCTCGCTCGAGCGCATGGGCGACATGGCCGAGCACATCGCCCAGCTCTCGCGGCAGCGGTTCCCGGAGAAGGTCGTGCCGAAGGGCCTCCGCGGCACGTTCAAGCAGATGGGCGCGCACGACGTGGCGATGGCCCAGAAGCTCACGCGCCTGCTCGCCACCGAGGACATCGCGCTGTCGGCGGAGATCCGCGACGAGGACGACCAGGTCGACGAGCTGCACGCGAGCGTCTTCGACTTCGTGCTCGGCGAGACGTGGAAGGGGAACCCGATCGACACGGTCGACGCGACCCTCGCCTCGCGCTACCACGAGCGGTTCGCCGACCACGCCGTGTCGATCGCGAAGAAGGTCGAGTACCTGGCGACGGGCGACTGGACCGGTGCCGCGAACACGGTGGCCTCTCCCGCCTGACGCACCGCCTCCGCAGAACGCAACGTGGGCGGTTCCCCGCAGCGACATCCCGCTGCGAGGAACCGCCCACGTTGCGTTTTGCGATGGGAGGGGCGGGACGCCAGGATCGGGGCATGGCTCAGGTCGCGATCGTCGTCAACGGGATGCCCGGTTCGGGCAAGAGCACGATCGGCGCCGCCCTCGCCGAGGTGCTCGGGTGCCCCTTCCTGTCGAAGGACCGCATCAAGGAGCCGCTCGCCGACGTGGTCGGCCCGATGATCGGGTCCCGTGAACTGGGCGGCATCGCGATGGACACGATGTGGTCGATGGCGCGGGCCGTCGAGAACGGGGTCGTCGTCGACGCCGTCTGGCTGCCGTCCCGGGACCGGGACCGACTGGAGGCGGGACTCGCGTCCGCCGGGTCGCCGCGCGCCGTCGAGGTGTGGTGCGACGTCGACCGTCCCACCGCCGAGGAGCGGCTGCGGGACCGCTACGACCCGGGCACCGTGCCGGTGCGGCACGAGGTGCACGGCGAGTACGCGGACATCCTGGCGTTCTGGGACGAGCACGAGACGGGAGCGGAGCCGGTCGGGCTGCCCGGCGTCCCGGTCGTGCGCGTCGACACGACGAAGCCGTACGACGTCGGCGCGCTCGTGCAGGAGATCGCCTCGCACTTCGTCTGAGCGGCCTGCGGGCCGGCCCGTCCGCGGTTCGTACGCGAAAGCGACAGTCCGCCGCGGATCTTCCACGGCGGACTGTCGCTCCCGCGTGAGGGACCGAGCTACTTCTTGGCGCCCTGGGCAGCGACCGCGGCGGCGCCGGCGGCGGCGGCCTCGGGGTCGAGGTAGTACGCGGGCTTCGTCGGACGGTGGTCGTCGTCGAGCTCGTACACGAGCGGGATGCCCGTCGGGATGTTGAGCCCGGCGATGTCGTCGTCGGAGATGCCGTCGAGGTGCTTCACGAGCGCGCGGAGCGAGTTGCCGTGCGCCGTGACGAGGACGGTCTTCCCGGCGTCGAGGTCCTTCGCGATGTCGGACTCCCAGTACGGCAGCAGGCGGTCGATGACGAGCTTGAGCGACTCCGTGCGGGGCAGCTGGTCCCCGAGGTCCGCGTAGCGGCGGTCGCCGGCCTGGGACCACTCGGCGTCGTCCGCGATCGGGGGCGGCGGCACGTCGAACGAGCGGCGCCACTCCATGAACTGCTGCTCGCCGTACTGCTCGAGCGTCTGGGCCTTGTCCTTGCCCTGCAGGTCGCCGTAGTGGCGCTCGTTGAGGCGCCAGTCGCGCTTCACCGGGAGCCAGGCGAGGTCGGCCTCGAGCAGCGCGATGTCGGCCGTCTGGATGGCCCGGGTGAGCAGCGACGTGTACAGGACGTCCGGGACGATGCCCGACTCGGCGATGAGCTCGCCGGCGCGCTTCGCCTCCTTCTCGCCCA
>Ga0265780_10009446_pt1 | contig 11692 bp, 12 predicted proteins | sample P1T30metagenome_FD_192432 | JGI IMG/M metagenome (GOLD analysis project Ga0265780, IMG submission 192432) | Plant litter microbial communities from East Loma Ridge, Irvine, California - P1 T30 | ecosystem: Environmental > Terrestrial > Plant litter > Unclassified | place: USA: California... | reverse complement strand
CTCCCACCTGCCCACATACTCATCCCGCTGCCGATCCGCCTCAACCCTCATCTCCACCGCCCTCTCCTTCTGACTCCTCGCCTCGCGCAGACTCTCCTCGAGCCGTTCACACTCCGCCTCCCACTCGCCGCCGCTCTCATGGGTCATGGGACGATGGGGCTGCATCATTGTTTGATTTAGCTGTGGTGGAGGACTCTGCATGCTCAGACGGTCGAAGTCATGGGGAGAGTCATGTGGAGGGCTGTCAGGCTCAACCTCGTTGACACTGACTTGCAGAGCTTCGAGCTTGCTCTTTGACAAAGCTTCGGGAACGCCCATAGCTTGTGTGGTCATTGTGAAAAGAATTCAATGTCGAGAAATCGGAAGAGTTCCTCGATGATGTGAGAAGAGGTCCAAGACATGTTGTGCGAGGTGTATGGACGAGGTTGGAGAGCTTTAAACTGTCTGTCGCAACCTATTTCACCCCTCCTCCGTGCAGAATGCATCTAGAATGTGCTTCAATGGTTCTCAGCAACGCCACGCGCAGCTGAATTCTCAGCCCTGGGTGCAATCAGAATATGTTCGCGTGTGTGCAGCATCGAATTCGATAGGTCTGGACCAGAAACGGGCCGTACTGTCGCTTCCAGCACAATGCCACGGCAAAGCCGATAAAGAAACTCCATAGTGTATCAAGTGCCGGCTCGCGCAAGCCATCTGAACTATCAGCACGCTTTGAAGCGAGGTTTAATCCTCTTTCGTCCGTCGTAGGTGCGGCTGAACCCTAGTACACCCATTCTGGGTACAGCTGAAGCGCTAAGCACACGTTTTTGTGTACGCGATACACGGAAACGGCGACACAGCCAGCCTCAAAAAGCCCCTAGCTTACCTTGTGCGCGTGCTCCGTGTGCGGGGTGCTGGTCTAGGAGGATGCCGTCGCGGGAACGGGAACTACCCCAGTCAATGTGGCGCCACGCTAGCTGGCTGGACTATCATCCTTCGCACAGAATGCTTCGCGAGGCTTGACAGAAGAGCGCTGAAGGTGTTTGGGGTGCGAGCGAGAGCTCTTCATTGGAAAGAGTGAAGCTATCCGGCCGAAGCCGCAAACAGCTGAGGCTGTGGCTTGCATCCTAGAGAGACGGAAATGTACCGCTAGACCATGGCACTTTCCATGCGTCTCGAATACGCTGAGGAGGGTGGAAGAAGCACTCGGGCAGCGGAAGCAATCTTGAAGTATTTTTTGCAACTCGCGTAGAGAGAAGATGTGAGCATATAAAAGCAGAGCTTTGTGCCTGCTGGAAGAAGATATCAGCAAGCTCAACAAGCACACTCGTCCTCCTACCAAGTTCACCTCTATTTCCAGAAGCGGCTCATCACCTACCGTGTCCAGGATGTCGATGTCACCGACAATGGCGAAGATGGTTTCGCCATGCAGGACGGTTACTACAACTTCGAGGTGAGGTTGCTACAGTTGCGCTGACTCGCCACTACGACCAGGTGAGGAGGGTCTAAAGCACCTCAGGTCCGAACTGAAGAAGGCCCAGGACGATCTCGCAGAGGAGAAGAAGTGCTCCGCGTACCTGGTCAAGCAGCACGCGGATGACATTAGCGAGCACAAGAAGAATTTGATAGCAGTAGATAATGTAGCGATATCCAATGGTAGTATGTTTTCTTTTGCCGGCCACGCCCCACTTGCCTTTGGCGGAAGCTTGTCGCGCTGCGTGCGCTTCCACGGCCTTCTGGAGGGCCTTGATCGTCATGTTGCGTCCGAGGATACACCGAGCTGCGGGATGGCCCGCCAGTGAGGTCTGCCCTCGCTCCAAGCGATGCCGGATTGCCGTTTTCACTCCCGTTTTCGTGGCTGAGGTTACCAATTTTGTGTCGAGGGTGATGATTTCGGGTTGTGGTCTGATTGACGAGATTATTCCCTCACGTGGCATGTCTTGGCGTGTCATCAGGCGGCGCGACGTCTGGACCCACGCAAAGTGAGGAGAAGGGCCGGCCGTCCGTCACCACCATGCACTTCAGCCAGCACTGAGCGCGTGAACCGCCAGACGTCCTCGTCCATGTTGGAACGGATTTGACATGATGGCCACGTCGTCGACGACTGCACCGCCACAAGTGTGGCTTGCACGCACATGCAAGCTGAAGCACGGCGCTCGAGCCACCAATGCCATGTCACGCGCGAATTCTTTGTCGTGCTCCATTTTAGGATGCATACTATGTAGGTGTTTTCCGAGGATTGGGCAGCAGCAGCAAGATTGTTGCACGCTCATCTCCAGATCTGCTGCGCTATGGCATCAGTGTGGGCGAAAATTGAGGCTGCAGCAGGCAGTCGACCACTCCCAGCGACGACACGTTCGCTTTGGCTGCACGAGCAATGAGACGCCGCCCGCATATGCGGCCACATTCGCCTAGCGCTGGCCCAGGGGCTGCCCGTGAGCTGGCGATGCGCCCGCCAACACTCTTTGCTGGTTCCGTCACGATAGACGGGCAGCGGGCAGACCAGCGACTGGTGCAGCCCGCCTAGGTGCCGACCACTCGCCTGGCACCCCGCGCGCCCAATTCCATCATGCTCCCTCCCTGCAGTCCAGTCTAAAGCCGCCTCACTCTATAGTGCCGCCAGCGCCCTCCTGCTCTCCCGTTCCTCAAGTACCGTCAAGTCACCCCCAACGACCCTGTCTGAGCAGTGAGCACTGCGATCCAGCTGGTCATCAAGTGGATCTTGTGGAGCGTGGATTCAAGACCCTTTCCGAAAGCATTGATCATTCCTGACCGCCTCACACACCACCACGTCAAGTACCACACCGCACCCAGCTATACGGTCGCACGACATCCCTCCCGTCCGCACTGCGCTGCACCTGCAGGACCTCTCTTCAGATCGGCGCAATGGGAGTAGGCGAGACCATCACCGTTATTAACAAGTCGGGCAAGGTTGTGAGCAGTGCAAGTCCCCGATAAGCACCTGATGCGCCACGATAAGCCCCGTGCTAACAGTCCGCAGAGCAAGCACATAGTCAGCGTCTTCAAGGAGGCCAAGGCCGCCTACCGCGAGCGCAAGGCAGAGATCAAGGCCGAGAAGGACGCTGCCTACCAGCTGAAGAAGCTGAACGAGGGCGTCAAGGCCGTGCGCATCGACGACGATGTGCAGTCACGTGCATCGTCGCATCGCTCCAAGAAGTCGACAGCCACCCGCTCCAAGAGCCACAAACCCTCCACCCGCCTGAGGCCCGGCATCGAGCGGGGCTATACCGACAGCTTCTACGCCAACGACAGCCCGCGCACGAGCAAGCACCGCTTCGAGGACGACCTCGCAGGAAACGCACAGGATGCCCACCGCATGGAGATTGTTCGGAGGAACTCGGACCAGGCCGTCCAGAAGTCGACCAGACCAGAGCCGCGTCGCAAGTCCGAGGGCTACATCGACATGGACCTCGCATATGGCGACATCCCCCCTCCACTTCCCGCCAACAAGTACGACGACGGCGAGCTCAAGGAGAAGGCCTCCAAGATCACCATGTTGCTCGATGAGGCCAACTGCCTGCAGTACTCCGTCACCCAGACCATTGAGAACCTGCAGAAGAACCCCGAGGCACTCGCCGCCGTGTCCCTGACTCTCGCCGAGATCAGCGCCATTGTTGGCAAGATGGGACCCGGAGTTCTTCTCACCCTCAAGGGCAGCTTCCCCGCTGTCGCCGCCCTTCTCCTCAGCCCGCACTTTATGATCGCTGGAGGTGTTGCTGTTGGTGTGACCATTGTCGCTCTTGGTGGCTACAAGATTATCAAGAAGATCCAGGCCGACAGCGCTGAGAAGATTGCTGCCCCCGTGGAGATTCCCATGGCGCCCATGCGTGCCAGGGTCGACTCAGCCGCCGAACTTGACCAGCTGGACGAACTCGAGCCTGCCGAGCTCAGTCGCGTCGAGCTGTGGCGCCGTGGCATCGCAGACGTCGAGGCCCAGAGTGTCGGTACCTCTATTGACGGAGAGTTTGTCACCCCTGGCGCATCAAGACAGCTTATCGCCGCCGGTGTCCTCGACGAAGACGACCTCAAGTCTCGCCGCAGTGCTAGAAGCCGAGTGAGCCGCGCCGACAGCGAACGCCGCCCCAAGTCGACCCACAAGGCCAAGTCCGAGAAGAGCGTCAAGACAACCAAGACTTCCGACACTCGAAGGAGCAAGACCGTCAAAGAGACCAGCAGCAAGAAAAAGGACAAGGAACCCTCCGGTCTGAAGATGCTTTTCCGTGCTCACACCCACGCATAGTCAGGGGCAGTATGACTCAAATTCCCACACAGCGTCTGGCGTTCCGCCCGCATCATCACTTCTTTGCATTTAGCGCTGCTTTTACTATTTCCGCATATACCATTAGACGTCAACGTCGCAAGTCATTCTGCTTTCTCCCGAGTCTTGGGTCAAGGTCGGGTCAGACCTTGGGTGTATCATCGCTTTTTCTTCTACATAATATGTTTTATACCAAAATACAACGCTTACTTTGGGACACGAGAATTGACGTTTGCATTCTGATAGTCAAGGCCGGAAGGCCTCGAGCGTCTTCAGTCCATTCGACAAGATGCAATAACGAATTGTCTAACTTGTCGATTCTTCATTCTATCTACTCTTGTGGTCATCAAACCACATCACCACCACCCACCACCCCTAGTCAAACCTCATCCTCTTCAACTCCTGCTCCTCCTGCTCCTCCTCGTCCTCCACCTCATCCTCCATCTCCCACAACTCTCGTTTCGTCTCAGCCCGGTTGAACCCGAAGTTCTCCCGACTGAACCCATGCTCATACTGCTCAAGCTGGTTTCTCAGGTCCCGAATCTTGCGCGCGCGAAGCAGCTGGCGCCGCTCTTCAGACAGCACCAGACGCTGGCGGACCGGCGCACCAGCTTGAACCTGCGGCGAGCGCGACGCGAAAAGGGGGGCGGGAGGCTGCCAGAGACCCGGGGTCAAGCGGACGGGCTGTAACAAAGGCGACGTCGGCTCCAGGACGCTCTCTGGCGCAGGCGAACTGCCAAACAGGGAGTCGTGAGAACATGCAGGCGAGCTAGGATACGGCGTCGCCACACGCGCAACCATCTCGACGCTCTCCTCACGCAGCGGAACAGCCTTTCCAGCCGCCACGCTCATCTCCTTCTTCACCTCCTCCTCCTCCTCCTTCTTCTTCTTGCGCCCGCCCATCATCTTAATAGCGCCCTCGACATCCTCGACCCTCAGCGCCTTCAGATCCAGCGCATCCTGCAGATCGTTGGCGTACACGCATCGCGCCTCGCACGGACTCAGCAGCAACTGCAGCGCCCTAGCACGCTTCGTATCGTCGCCGTCGTCCATGTTGGTCATCTCAGCGAGGTCCGCGAGGGCGGCAAGCAGGCCCATGTCCCAGTCGGTGGGGTCGGAGGTGGGCAGGGTTTCGTCGTCGATGAGGCGCGAGGGGCATTCGAGCCAGTTTGCGATGATGGTGTCGATCAGGGTGTTGCGGTGGGTAGTGGTGTTTGATCGGGTCATTTTTTCGTGAGATGGATGGTCTGCACGTCGGTGGATGGAGGGCTTTGTTGGGTGGTTGTTGGTGACAAAGGATTTTGAGAGGGATGCTTTGAGAGAATGATTCGGCTGTGGGAAAGGATTGTGATGGGACAAAGATTGCGGAGGGAGTGGAGGGTTTTAAGGGAGGACTAGCGCGAGGGTGCGTTTGTAGGTGGGTGTGGAAGAGGGATTCACCGCGACTTTTGGTGGGGGTACAATCCTGGGTGAAAGTGAGAGCATGGCGACGGTGAGCAGGGAAGGCTATTGTTCTACGTGAATGATTTTTTGGACCGATGGACTGGGTATCTCTACATGACGGCGCAATACACTGACGAAAAAGCAGAAATATTGACTATACACAGATCCATGGCTTCTTCCATGATAAGCTCATGTCCCACGGTGAACGTTACTTCAAGACCGTTTACTGGCCCCATTGGCCCCATTTGACCTCGGCGCACCTGCATAATCGCATGTCTTAACATCGCACTTTGAAAAAGGTGTCTGTCTATACAAAAGTGGATTTTCATCGAGCTAGAAGATGGGAAACGATCGCGTGAAAGGCCTATTGTCATCTTTTACTTTGCGGACTGGGCTTGGACTCGCTTAGGATACAAAAGGCTGCAGGTGTTTGCGTTCCACGCAACCGCTCTTTGTTCTACAAAACTCCGTCAGTCAACTCACCAAACGAACTACTTGGAGTTGTTCCCTTTATCCCCAACCTCTTCGACCACCGAACGCTTTCAACAAGGGATCACACCTTCAACTCCACCCACCAACACCAACCCCCTCTACACCCACAAAATGGCTCAAAAACCCCTATACGCCCGCGAGCCCTTCCCCTCGATCCCAGGGGCGTCGTTCTCCTGACGGTGGCTCTCTGCTTCGGAGTCGCCGCATTGCTGTGATGCGCCGGCGCACTGTGCGCAATATCCGCCTCGATCTTGAGGCTGTTGATCTCGGCCTGGAGGATACGTCTTTGCCCTATGATAGTCCTGAGCGGTTTCGATTGAAGCGGGCCCGTGTGAATATGAAGAGGAAGTTGTTTGAGTTACAGGATCAGATGGAGGATGAATATCATGCTGAGGATGAAGAGTTGGAAGAGCATGAGGGGAGGAGCAAGAAGGTTAGGTTCGAGGAGTAGAGACTAAAGATTCGATTGGATCGATACCTATGTGTATGATTCAAGATGGTCATTGTACAGAAGGACCACTATTGTAGCACGTCAAAAACCATACAAGAGTACTGCATTGTATTGATCATGGCCATCTATCTAGGATGGAAACTACGCATGGACGGTTGACTCATGCTTCTCAATACCATGTCATGTGTCATTTACTCTTCTTCTCAGCATGTATAAATTTGACTCGACCACAAAATCAGTCTTCGACTATACCACAATCAAGCTGAAAAAATTACTCTTCTACACAAAAGTGTCCCTCAGGCCTATATCTATCGCACAGCCAGACTCTAACACATGGAATCGGTAATATTTCTGACCCCTGCTCTCAACGAGAAGGGGTAAAAAGTAACCTATCTAATTTCAGAGGTATCTGGAAAATCACCAGAGTACTTTATAGCTGTACAATGATCCAAGCTTATCTCATTACTTCATATATGAATAGATTGTTAGCTTATATCGTGTAGTTACATGGTGGGCACGCACGGCCTTTGCCTCGTGGTCGCATGAAAGACTTTGCCGCCATCAATCACTCCCTGCGCACGTACACCACGCAGCACATCACTCGGTAAGAACATTCACTTTGCAAACTTAGCGCGGATGCGCTATTCCTACAAAAGCCCTCGCAAAATGTACGCAATCACATCAACCTGGAAGATATACCCGTATCACGAAATAGCAGATCGCTTGCCAACCTACGCGATGAAGCCCTTGGACATCGCAGATTCGACCGCTCCCAACTTTGGCAGGTCTTCCCTTGCCAACATCTTCAGTGATATGGTCTGGCCCGCAGTCGATCTAGAAAATTGGCCCTTGCCGGTCCTCGCCTCCCTCTATAACCTCTCCAAGCTCACCCAACGGTCAGGCGACCCTCAGCGGGCCGGGCGCGTAATTGATCAGATCGAAGAGTTGTGTTTCGACCGCGCGATCAACGCGAGTAGCATAGAGGTCGTGGATGTCGAAACAGTCATTGCACAGTGGCAGGCCCAAGATCGAAAGCCGGAACTGGAGAAGAAGACGAAAGAGGAAGTCAAGCGGATGAAACACAGTGCGGCCTCTGTACCCAAGGATGTTGACAAGGCGAAGGCAGTCGTGAAGGACAAGACTGAGCGGCATCGTCGTGCCGTCCTGCGCAAGCGTGCCATCCGCGACACAAATCTAGACCTAGAAGACCTGGATGTCAAGATCGAGGGCGCGACTCATACGAATGGGCTGAAATATCAGCGCGCGGATAAGAAGCGGAAGTTGCTGGGGCTCGAGCATGAGGAGGCGGATTATGTGGAGTTTTGGAGCAGTGATGGTGAAGAAGAGGAGCGCCCGGTCAAGAAGGCGAGGGTTGAAGGACAGCATGTTGGGAAGTGAATATGTGCTATCACAAGCAGCGGGAAGGGGTTAGAGAGGGAAGGCGTAGTCCGATAGCGTCATTCGCAGGACATGATGGAGATTTGTGCATGGTCCAGTAGTCATGATTTCGTTTCCAAAGCATGTCAGAAGTGATAAATCGGCAATACCAGTATTTTAGCAGTGTATCGCGACTAGAAAACACTCAAAGACCACTTTCAATTGCTCAAAAATCGTCGACTGGTGCACGATGAGGATGCCGAGGTATGCGGTGATATGTCGGCGTGAGAAAGCTGACATGGATCACCGATAAGCGAGTCGTCTTTTCCAACCTCACCTCTTTCCTCCCAAACGTCGGGAGAAGACTGTAACTTCACTAGATAATTCATTTGATATAATCATGGGTGCTGTTATTTCTTTCTTACAGGATACAATCGCATCACTCAGCTCCGCCATTGCTCTCCTGGGTGCCTTATCAAACGAATTCAATCAGGCCCTACATCGTGCATCCTTAACTCCAGGACTTCCAGTTCCAAAGCCAACTCGCCCGTATTGGATTGAAAACCCGCCTTTCCCAGAGCTCGTCAACGCGCAATCGTCAGACTTGCCCAACACCGCTGATGTAGTTATTATTGGTTCCGGGATCGCCGGCGCAGCGACTGCACGCTCTTTACTCCACGAAAGCCGTCGTCATAACGTCGATACAGCTGAGAAAGTAGTCGTACTAGAGGCTCGCGAATTGTGCAGCGGGGCGACGGCGCGCAATGGTGGACATATTAAAGTCTCGCCGTATGAAGCTTTCCGCGTTTTTAGCCAGCAATATTCGAAGGAGCGCGCGGTGGCTTTGACGAGGTTCCAGATGTGCCATTTGGAGTGTCTGGTTGATTTGTGTAAGGATGAGGGTATTGAAGGTACGGATGCGAGGAAGGTGGAGACTGCAGATATCTACCTAGATGATATTGCATGGAGGAAAGCATTGAAGGATGTGGAAGAAATGAGGAAGTGGATGCCGGATATCGAGATTCGAGTTTGGGAGGGACAGGAAGCTCAGGAGGTCAGACATCGGTTAAGTGTGTGCAAAGCGATCGGTTTACTGACCAGAACAGAAATTTGGCGTCAACGAAGGTGTCGTCGGCGCGTTGTCGTATATAGCTGGCGCTATTTGGGCGTATCGCTTCACTGTGTCAATATGGGAGCGTCTCCAGAACGAATTTCCTGAAACTCTGGCTATTGAGACGAATACACCCGTAGAGTCAGTCAGCGTTCCAAACGATACGCCGACAAGCTTTCCATACGCTGTCCAGACTTCTCGAGGCACCATCTTCGCCCGCCACATCGTCCACGCAACAAATGCCTTTGCAAGTCAACTTGTCCCTGGTCTTCGCAGGAAGATCGTTGGTGCGCGCGCTCACATGTCCGCACAAACTCCAGGCCATTCATTTCCAAGGTGTGACGGTATGCGCTCATGGTCTGTGGTCTACAATGGTGGATTCGACTATATCTCTCAACGGCCGTCAAAACCCGAGGAAGCTCAGGGTGATGTAATGCTCGGTGGCGGCTTCATGCGCTCATCGAAACAGGGTGTAGACCAACTTGGAATCTATGATGATGGCGCCGCTCTTGATCCCCTCACCGTCTCGCACATTGCTGGCATCTTCCCAGCAGTTTTCCATCCGAGGTGGGGCGCAGGTGCTGAGTTGAAAAAGGTGTGGTCTGGGGTCATTGGCATGACAGGAGATTCGGTGCCTTTCGTGGGAAGATTAGACAGTAAGTGGACGCAGCGAGATGTGAAGCGCAAGGACGGCGCGAGAACACATGGGGAGTGGATTGCTGCAGGTTTCTGCGGGGAGGGTATGATATGGGCATGGCTCTGCGGGACAGGTCTTGGAATCATGATTGCAGGCAGTGAAGATGAGGATGTAAAAGAGGGACCTGGTAGACCTGGCGGCAGACTCGCGGATTGGTTTCCAGATGAATTGAGACTGTCGGCCAAGAGGCTGCGGAGTGCTGATGTGGCGAATCTGGCAAACCAAATATAAGAAAGCCGGGCAAAAGAATCGAATAGACTGTACGCCAATGGCTTGGTTTATTCTTGGTGCTACCATCTCAACAGTCATCAGCAACTACCTGCTCGTGGGTATCGATCTGATCCAGCATGTATACACCTCGGCAAAAGCTCTCACTGAACGTCAAGTCAGGCTCCGTTTCGAAACAAGGTGCCAGTTCGAGTACAAGCTTTCATTAAGTACTATGACCACATCGTGACTGTTTCATGTAGTCAGCATCAATCACTGTATTAATAGTTCCTGCTCTTTCCTTTGTTCTCATGACCTCCTTTACCCACCGCAATTGCGCATTCAATTCGACACAACCACTGCACTCCTTTGTTCTCAACCACACACACTCAGCCGCCGAACAAAGATTACTCAAGCGAACCATATCTTTCTCCACAGATAACGTAGACATGTCTTCCAACGCCGATCAACCCACCATGGCTCGAGCTGGAAGTATGAGCATTGCAGCTGGTCCAGACCATACCTTGCAGCCATCTGCCGGCTTGCATACACAAGCTTCTTCACCACGCTTGTCTCCCTCGGGCAATCCAGTTCAGCCAGGAACAGTATCGCCGGTAATTCATCCCGCTCCCGGCTCCCCTACCATCTATCCATTCCCTCTCTTCGATCATGAGCTGACAGCATCGTCTGCACAGACCTCAACATCATCTCGCTCGGATGCGGAAATCCTTGAGCATGATGATGAATTGAGTAGTCTTTCCGAGAATTCTCTCCTCAGCGAGTCATCACTGCTGGGCAACACTTCGAGTCCTTCACCTCGAATGTCGTCACCTCCGCGACCCTCATTGCAAGACGACACTGTCGCAGGTGCCTCAGCACTCGAGGCAGAAGCACCTCCCGTCCTGCGATCTCCATTTCCGCAGTATCCTCACGCACACGCTACTTTTGGCCGACCGGCTCTCATGCAACCTGCTCTTGGGCGTATCGGGTTACGACAGCCTGCACTCTCGCAGCCTCCAATCATGCCGAGACAAACTTTTGCAATGCCTCAAAACTTCCAGCCTTGGATGCCTCAACATCCCGGATACCAGCCTCCGATGGTGCCAGGACAGCCTGAATTGCCTCGAAATATTCAGCCTGTTATGCCTGTTCAGGGATTGAACCGCTTCTCGCTCTCACGGGGGCTCGTACCAAAGTCGCCACCGTCGTCCTCTCTTCCACCACGCCCGACTTTGGATCCTGCGCGCCGAGCGCTTCTTCGAGCCCGGGCCATTCGAAATCTTCGTAACGATCTAGAGGCTATGGACGCAAAGGTGGGCGAGATGCAGTTCAAGGCAAAGGAGATGGGATTCGTGGCGGATCGTACGGGCTTGAAGCGCGGCTTGTTCGATTGTTTGGACGAAGATGAGGATGAGAAGGAGGAGGATGAGAAGAGCAAGAAGGCGCGGCAGGAGTAGGAACGCTGATCAAGGACGCAAGGACGTGACTAAAACAGAAAGGGGGTAAGGAGAACTACATTGACAGCTGCGTTGCAAAATAGCGACTGTAAACGACAAGTTCAAAAGTGCGAAATATCATCGAGATGCATTATTGAATACCGTCGCAAACATTACACTACCGTGAAGTCGTCCAGCACACATCATTGCTTCCCCACCT
>Ga0265780_10009445_pt1 | contig 11694 bp, 14 predicted proteins | sample P1T30metagenome_FD_192432 | JGI IMG/M metagenome (GOLD analysis project Ga0265780, IMG submission 192432) | Plant litter microbial communities from East Loma Ridge, Irvine, California - P1 T30 | ecosystem: Environmental > Terrestrial > Plant litter > Unclassified | place: USA: California... | reverse complement strand
ATGAGGAAATATTGCTTCATGTAAGGCTCGGCGGCCTTCCACAGCACGATGCTCGCGATGGTGCTGAGCACACCCGCGATGAAGCTATTCTGCTGCACGCCCATACTGGGTAGGTATATGAAGCCACCTCCTGAAGAGTGCGGTGGTATGATGAAGATGTCGTAGTTGCCCGGTGGCAGGCCGCCGCTTGGGCCGGGGTCGGGAGGTGCATGGCTACCGCCTGTAGTCTTTGGGTTTGCGCCATGCGGAGGCGGCGGAGGTGGAGGACCGTCGTCCATGGTTGGGTAGGCCCACGAGGGCGACGAGTTTGGGTGCTATGGGATCGTTGCGTGGGGAGATTGAAGCTGAAATTGCTACCGGCGGAGGACGTCGGACGAGGCAGTGCAAGAAAACATCAGCTCCACTGACTCGAGATGGAGCGAACGGCAGCGGGGCGGTGTAGGTGGGGTGCGGCGGAGATCAATTTTTGCTTTGTGCAGAGGGCAATTGGGTTTGTGAACACGGTTGCAAACTATCTACGGCGTGCCAATGGCCTCATAATAATTCGGCTGCGGAGGGCGCTCCTCGGCGGTCCAGCTTTGTTTACGCCAAGAAAACATGGCTCGCTAGCGGGTGCGGGCCGTTGACGCTGCATGGCTTCCACACTGCACAACGCCCTCCCAGACCATGGGAATGACATCAAAGTCGGTTCGACCCAGACGCCCTCCAGACGCTTTACTCGCAGACATCCGCCGCTTAAGTGTTGTGGTGATTGCGAGGAGTGGAAAAGAAAGCTCTGTGTTGTTGCCCACTCGACGCGCATAAACAACACGTCACGCGTGAGAAGCGGAGTCGTAGTATCGCCGAGCGGTGTGCCTGTCACCAAACGAGGCTCCACGTAGGGCCAAGTGAGCTCCACGCATGGCACGCGTCACCATGCGATTCGGTGAGGACGTGGGGAGGTGGGTTTGCGTGCATTGGTGGAGTGGAGAGGGACGTGTTTTGATCGCTGGTGCAGAGCGCGCTGTCAGCACCCTCATAGCGGCATCCTCATAGTGGCACCCTCACGGTGGGAGGGCCAGGGTGTCGAACTGCTGGCCATGAAGCGAGCGAACCGAAGCTGTGTCACTGCGGGGTCGAGTCCTGTGAGACGAACAGGACAGGCCAGAAGACAATCCAGAAGGTTTATTGTTAGGTACACTAGCCAGGGCCGAGAACAGTGATGGTGTTGTGCGGTGCGTGTCGTCTTATCGCGCGAAGCCCGCCAGTAGTGATTGGGTCCACAGCACCAACAGCAGATTTTGGCACACTGCACTGAAAAACCTGGTACCGTTCACCAGCTGCTCTGCCCATGCGCAGCGTGTACTCTCATGTGCAGGATGTAGCTCCCATGTGGTGGGAGGTTGGATAGTAGACAGCCTCTTCTTATCACACGGGCTGCACATGCGCTGCGTCCACACCCTCATCCCTCCTCACTGCACGCGTGACTGGACCTTCTGCTGACTTCGGTCGTCTTCTCTCCGCTCCGATATCCGCCTTGAAACATGAAATGTTGATCAAACGTGATGTTAGCGTCGCGGTTTACCCCGCCCCGCGTCTGTTGAACCTCAACATGTCCGAACACACCCCGACGGCCGACAGTACCCTTTGCGCTGGCAGCTGCAGGCAGTGCAGCAAAACGTGCATGCCACCCGCGGCTATCTCGACCATGCCACGCTCTGGAGATATATATTCAGCCTTGCGGGAGTGGAGCTAGCACGCCGACTCCACTACCACGTCATGCCGTCGAATGCTTCGCGATCACGCCAGTCGCGCAGGACACGATCTCGACGCTTTCGTCCGTTGCCGGGATGATACGGGATGGTTGGGGGTACGTACGCTACACTCAAACCTGCTGATCGGATGCAGGTACAGGGTGTAGGAATGTTTGAGGCTGCACAGCAAATCAGCGCCCAACGAAAGTCGATGACAAGGAGAAAGTGATTGGGCAGTGCGACGTGAAAAAAGGCTTGCTGCATCGTGATGCATGCATTAGACCGCGTCGGGGCAAGAGGCACGGCAGCGACAGACTTTTCAACCGGACTCCCAAATTGAGAAAAATGGCGGTGAAGCGGGTGCTAGCGCCGGCCAGCTCGATCACCCGCATGCTGTCAACAAGTACTAAAGCTAGGGCAGCGGCACATCGCGCCTCCCTGTCCGCGTCCGACAAGACTCTAGAGGGTGACTGTTGCGTCGGCTACTCGTACACAGCAGGAACCCTCATCGACGACCACGACCATGTGGAGAACCGGCCTCCTCTACCTCGACCGCGGGGACAGCTCCATCCTCAACGCCTTGCGCAATGCGGGGTACGATACACAACAACAGCCCGGCACGCCTTCACGATCACCTTCGCGCCGCTTCTCCATGGCGAGCGACACGGAGAGCGCCCTCGAGGGCAAGCTCAAGCACGAGATGCGACAACAGCAGGGCGTCCAGCACTGGGTCATGCCGCCGGAGGTCAACGGCCTGAAGTTTGCCAGTCCCCGCGCCAGCCCGCGCACACGAGCGATTGACCCGGCCGATGCCCTGGGCCTCTCCACCGACGCCACCCTCTTCGAAGAGCCGCTCCTCTACTCGCTGGATCGAATAAAGGAAGACGGCCCGCCCGACTACTTTGCCTACGACGACCTCGCCAAGTCGCCGTCCCTCAAAGGCGACAGCGAAGAAGCTGTGTCCGTCACCAAGCGCCGCCCCTCCCACCTCCGCACACCCTCCACCCCCACCATCGAATCACGCCTCGCCAGTGCGCAACGGGCATCGCGGTCGCTTCCCCTCCGAGCCAAGACCAACGAAGGCCTGCTCCAACTCCAAGCCAACACCTCCAAGCCGCAGCGCCCCGCCAACACCCACCAACGCCGCATCTCCCTCGGCCTCCCCATCAAAGCCGCCAACGCGCAGGACCAGAACCCCCGCCACCACAGCCCGACCACCCGCTCCCTCCACCCATCCACCCCCAAGAAGCTGCCAAAGAAGACCGGGCCCACCTCGGCTATCCAGCAAGAGCGGGACTTGGAGTACAAGCACCGCCACACATTCATCGGCACCGCATCCCTCGACGACTTCCTTGAGGTTCTCGACGTATCGCCCGAGAACAACATTACAAACAAAGAAGCGGTCATAAGGGCATTCATCCTGTTGGCGTCAAGTGAGCGCCTGCTAGCACGACAAGCATCTCTCAAGCCCGACGGCTGGAGTGTTCTCGCGCGCACATCCGCCGACACCGTCAACACCGACTACGTCGAGCAAGCACATGCCAAGCTCGGCTCCATCGTCCTCCGCCAATTCCTCGACCTCATCACATTCAACGAGGAAGAAGAGGCCAACGCCATGGCCGTCGTCGAAGCCTTCACCGCCGCAAGTCATCTGGATGCACAAGCGAGCAAGAACCAAGCGAGCAAAGCCAAAGCCTTTCGGAAGCGAATGGTAAAAGACGGAGCCGCGCAACCCCAATAGCCGGGGAACCGCAAAGTTTGTTTGTTTGTTTGTTATGATTCCAGCGTTCCTTTTCCATCTTCCCTGATTCCAACAAATTTGTCTTTGCTTTTTTTGGTCCGTCAAATCCCCTTCTTCATGATAATGCGACACGATGATGCCGAATGTCTTATGTTATTACTATATAGCCCATCTCCTTCCTCTTCGTTGCGTCTGTCTACAAAGAAAGACATGACTTCTAGTACCGGCATTTTTAGCGTTCCACTACAACCCCCATCCCGCTCAGCCCATTTAGTTTCACTACTCAATCAACACAACCCCAACAATCATACCCCCTCCACCTCATCTCGCCCACGACAACACCTAGGATAGTTCAAAATTTTCCATCCCCCAGGCGACCTTGTTTGTAAGGCACGGCTATCGACTAGAATAGATCAAATTCGAAGCCGAGATATCCCTGTTCACCATTTTTGTCTGTATGCCTAATGTTTGTAAAATTCGTCACCGCTTCTCACCCACCAACCACCCACACCGCTCATCGTGTCATTTTAGTTTTCGGTTTTCTTCGGTTGTCAAGTTAGAGTCCAGCGTTTATCCTTGTTCCACCTTATTGCGACAGAGCCTCACCGTCCAATCCGGTTGGATACGTCATCGTCGCCGAAGTTTCGATGTTGCCATCTGACATCCGACCACCAACAGTCCGCATAATTACGATGCACACCGCCATGTCGTCTTTAACTTGATGCGCATTGGGTTCGATGATGGTGATCATGTATCCGCCTTGCCCTAGACGCCATCGATGAAAGTCTCAAATATGGCCGCCGTTCATGGTCTTGTTACGAAGCATCGTGATCTCATCGCCCGAACAAAGCGAAACATCTAGCAAGTGCGACTTTGCAAAGCCAGAGTCTCTATGCCACAGTGTCTGGCGCACGGATCGCAATACTGGAAATTGACCTGATGAAAGCTCATTGTAACAGTACCGGATGTAGAAACAATTGTAAGAGTAATTGTAGAAGTAAATGTAGTAATCATAGAAGCTGTCTTTTATCCTAAGCCTTCTTGAGACGAGTGCGCTAAAAGTTCCCCAAACTTCACTCACACTTTCCGGGCTTCGCGCTCGAGCTTTGAGTCTTCGCGGGGGACTCTGGGTGTGTGCATTGGTGGCTTGGTAAGTCGATAACGGTGGTTACTTCACCCACATGGTTTATGTAGAAGGTAGGCGATGTTGATCCACGACTGGGAACATACCAAACTCAACGACGTACCATCCACCGCTGAGATGTAACCCCTACTCCGGAGTATCGCAGGAACATCATGGTGCGTGGGGGAGGCGTAGCGGTAGAGTTTGAGGTTATCCGCAGCTTCCTCAAGTAGTTACAGGGCTGTATAGAAACTCTGGAGGTTATCAGAAGACATTCTGTTGACTTCTATGAGCGAGACATTGCAGCGTGCATGTGCTTACCTAAACTTCGCTTACCAGCTGGCAGGCGCAGGTATCCAGCAGGCAGCAGCCTTGAGAGCACTTCTGGCCCGCACCTCTCACCACATCCACGTCCCATTACTGGCAATAGCGGACAAGGCAAGGGAATGAATAACACGTAAGTCTGTTCCACAGTTTCAGTGTGTCTTAACTCCAGCGCCTTGAAGTTAACGAGACAGGTACCACCTTCCGTCCATCTTCCATTCCAATCATCTCCCAAAGGCACCACCACGACATGGAGCGAGCACAAGTTCCGAGCGCATCTGAGGACCCTCCAGGGAAGCGAACACAATCAGTGGAACTATCGGCTGCCACCTATCAGAGCCATGGTGATACATCCGAAATACGTGACGAAACAGTGCGTCAAGAATCGAGTAGCCTTTGTTCCAGATGTTCTTCCATTGACGTGGAGAGCCTTTTCGTCGATCTGGGGAGACGACACATGAAAAAATTGATAACCCTCGGAGAACTCGGGGTAGAAGCGGAGCTGTCGTCGTGCTCACTATGTCGCCTTTTCCATGCGGTGAGGATACAAGGTAGCGCTCAAACCAGGAACTACGCTCTGTACTGCACGGAGCCTCGTGATCCCTACCATATCAAAAATGGAACAGTGCTAGCTGTAGCCCAAGACAAGTTTGCACCCGATCCTGACTTTGCAGAAATGTTTGCGAAGCTCACGTTCAATGATGGAGCGTCTTGCGGCTTCATTGCATGTTCAAGCGCGTCAATGACGGCTCCTCACGTTCACTCGCTGCGGGCGCAATCTATCGATGCAGTCTCGATCGACTTCGACATCATTCGAGGTTGGATACAGCATTGTGGTCGAGAGCACACAGAGCAGTGCACCCAATTTGAATCATCCGCTTTGAGTCTAAAAGAGTTGAAGTTGATAGACTGCGAACAGCGACGGATCGTACCAGCATTGCCGACGTACGAGTATTCTGCACTCAGCTATGTGTGGGGCACGAGCAGGTCTGGCGACGATCGATGTGTCCATAACGAACTCCCCACTATCCTGCCACGCACTATCGAAGATGCTCTGAAAGTCAGCAAGTTGCTCGGTCTTCGACATATTTGGATCGACAGATATTGTATTGACCAAGAAAACGATATTGAGAAACAAATCCAGATACAGCAAATGAACCTCATATATCAAAACGCGTTCGTGACCATAGTTGCTGCAGCAGGCTCTGATCCATATTACGGTCTTCCTGGCGTTGGCGCTACTCCGAGAACTCATCAATCAAATGCCTGGATTGGAGGGCGATGCCTTGTATCAACTCTACCAGACCCGCGGAGGCTCATCAAGGCCTCTAAATGGATGCATCGAGCATGGACCTATCAAGAGAGCTTCTTTTCAACCCGGCGTATCGTTTTTACAGAGCAGCAAATGTACTATGAGTGTCGGACTGGCCTTGCTTTCGAGACAGTTGATAACCCCAGCGAATGGTCGACAGGAATTTTCGACGACCAGTACGGGTACGAAGACGATAGCGCTTGGAAGATCTGCTCTCGTCTGGCTGATTTCTGCGGGAGAGAACTATCTGTCAGCTCCGATGCTATACGCGCGTTTCGAGGAGTATTCCATAACTTCAGGAGAAAGAAGTTTCCCGTTCATGAATACCTGGGTATTCCCATCATGCCGTCAAAGCCTGAAGGATGGAAAGGATATTTGAACCTGCCAGAGTGTAGTAAGAGTGAGGCTTTCGCCGCCGGGCTCTCTTGGTGCAACACAGCGTTAGGCGCCAGGCGTCCCCTGTTCCCTACGTGGAGTTGGGCTGGATGGACGGTGCCCATCAATTATGAAACTGAACCATGTAGGAAAGGGCTCAAACTCGAAGATGAAAGACCATTAAAGGTCTTCATAGAAGCCCATGATGGATCACTTTTAGACATGGATGAGCAAAGCGACGTCTCGCTAGACGTGGGCATACCTGGTTCCTCTAACAAGTTCATCCACATTGAGGCATGGACGATACCTATTGACATCCAGCACTCCCCCGACGAGACAAACCGCTGGGTGTCCTTGAGTGAAGTACATCGATGTAATGGAAATTACTCCGGGTATTTTGCAACATTCCAAGACGATGAGAAATCTCTCCGAATTCCGCTGTTTTCATTGTACCAGCAGCACAACAAAGGTTCTGCTACACAGCAAAGCTACGCGCCAGACTTCCAACAAGGTAATCTGTTGGGCATAGTTTTGGGCAGATGCGAAAAGCCCTCATCTGGTTATTTCACTGATAATATCTTTGTTATGATCGTTCATGAGAAAGAGCATTATTACGAACGAGTTGGACATATGGTGATAAAATATTGTTCCTTCCACTCACTCGAAAACAAGGGCCCCCTTGCTAATGTAATACCTTGGCCGCTTTGTTTTCGCTTGAGGAGAAGAAGGATCATTCGCTTGGGCTGACGACAGCTTATTCAGTTGTGTTTAGTGGATCATGGTGTGTTGGATGTCAGAATCTATTCGAAGACACACCCTGCATACGCGGCTATCACGGCTACCGGCACATTTCGGAAGTCCATCGCCTGGTTTAGCCTCAACACCACGGCGCACGGTCGGCGCCCTGATACCTGCGCCACAGCATGCATCGTCACTGTGGCGCATAATCGTCTCATTCGCTGTCCACTTCAGGGACAAAATCTTGGTGCACGGTTATTGCGGCGTTGCAGGCGAATGAGATGGAGAGGAGATGTGCCGGCGCCCTGCATTCGGTCCTTGTCTGCCACGTAAGCTGCTTCGAGTTGGTAGCAGGGGCAGAGGGAACAGTTAAAGACTTGAAGGGTTCGCCCACTTTTTTCTGTTCCAGCCACAGGTACAGCCACACCTTCTGTCGCTGAGCCTACTACGACTACGAGAATATCTTCACAAGAAAGAACGCGACAACCTAGCACATCAACGCGAATCAATCACACACGCACGATGCCATCATCCACAGTCCGTCAACCCTCCTCAAACTCTCCAATTCCCATACTCACATTGTGACAGAGTACAGTCCTCCTCTACTTCCTCGCAATATGGATCCCCTTCCTCCCCGTCGCCATGAAGCGCGGTTGCGCCGCCGACCTCTTCATCAACATCGCACTTTGCATCCTGGGCTGGATCCCCGGTGTGATACACGCTTGGTATATAATTAGTCAGACAGAGAAGGTTCCTGTGGCTTGAGAGTTTAGACTGCGCAGCGTTGGCCACAAAACACTCCAGATACCCAAATGTCACTTTATTCTTCCCTCACGTTTGAGTACAAACGATGGCCATTGCAAAAAAGAAGGCTGAACGTAGCAGCTACAAAGACTTTCTACTACGCGGCGCTCGCCTCGTTTACTCCTTCTCTCCTTCCCCCAACCCCTCTCATCCATCCCTTTATTTCCCAAACCCATTCTCGGGCGTGCATCCAGCACAGCCACTGATCTTTCCATTAATGACGTTGAAGGTGCCGCCATCGCCAGTGTTGCAACCAATGACGTCTGGATCGTTTGTTGTTGTACAGAAAGTGCCCTCGGGGACTCTGACTCCTGCGGCGACTGGGGTGCCGGGTGGTGGGTTGGATCCACGTTGTGGTGTTGGGGAAGCGACAACAGCGGCCACCAGGGCGAAGGCTGTGATGAAGGAGGTTGATCGCATTTTGGATTGAGGGGGGATGGTTGTGTGATGCGACTTCCGGAGTCGTTGGTGGTTGGTGTGAAGAAGAAGATGGTGGAGATGGTAGTAGTGATGATGGTGATGATGCTTCTTCGTTGTGGACGAAGGCGTATCTATATATGCAGTATTCCTCGTCATTCATACCCCAGCTTCATCTTCAAAACGTCGCATCGTCCCATCTCGCTAGTCCAAAGGTAGAAAAAACGATTACACGAACAAATCGCCATGTTGGGCATAATGTCCGTCGTCCGCTCTCCTTCTCACTCTGCGCGTTTCAGTCTACGATGTTTCGGGGTATAGAGACTTGGCTCTACTCGCACGAGCCCGTGTACATGTAGTAACATTGTAGATTAGGCTAATATCGGTAGAGTGATGTTCTATCGCTCCGTTTTGGTATTTCTCCGGGGATAGCGCCGTGGGAAGAGCTGTCCAGCACATTCGAAGCATGAACATCGCAGGAATCGAGAATATATTGTAATTATTTACTTGAACTGATACATACGACCATAGGATCATGAAAATTAGGCTTCCCGTCCGCTCAGCCATATACAAGCATGATACCGGCGGATTAGTAGTTAGGTGGGTGACCACTAGCGAATCCCCGCTGTTGTATGTTTTTGCCTTCTTTTTTGCTCTTTTTTGGTGACCTGGCTAGGAGAAGGCGTGCGTGTGGAGGTGGGGAAGATGTAGAAGGGAAGGAGAGAGAGCGGGGGCTGATAGTGGCGGGGTCGCGTTTGGAAAGAGATGTCGGGTGCAGTTTGTCATGATTTCATTTTGCTCTCCAGACTGTCAGTGAGTTAATTCCACCGTGGTGAGACGGATGGTGGGATGGTGTTGGATGTGACTCTTCCCTCCCTTCTCTCCCACTCTCGTGGCATATCAGTAGCCCGTATAACTATCTCTCGCACCCATCATATTCGTCCTCGTTCTCCAACCCGGAAGGTCCACCACCAACTGCCTCGTGAGCAGCGCACTGAACGCATTAGCATCCACATCGGCAACGACAATGTCGACACTCGATAGCAGCGGAAGACTCACCCAGACGAGAACCACTAGGAATCCTGACCAATACTCAACTTGATAGACACATCCAGACCGACGGAAAAGCAGGTCTTGGTTCCGTAGATCGGGAGGAGAGAGAAACCGCCGCCGCAGTCAGGCTTGGGGTAGGTGTTCACTATAACAACCAACGTCAGCCGAATTCATTCCATCAAACCCACTCCAATCATCAATTAAGAGTGCGGGAATGGAGACACACGAGCATTATACTTGATATCCCCATCCTTACCCACAACCCTGATACTCATCACCCCATCAGAAAGCCCATAGCAGATATTTGGATCAATCCAGAGGAACTCGTAGGCGCCGCCGCATTCGGCTTCTTTGAAGGTTTGGGCGCGGACTTGGGTTTGGGCGCGGACTTGGGTTTGGACGCTGGGGTCTGCGGTGGTGGTGGGACTGGGTGTGGGTGTGGCGCTGGTCGCGGCGCTCCCCAAGAGGGCGCATAGGAGAATAGTGGTGAGCATGGTGGTGAGCTTGGTGGTGAGCATTTCGGTGGGGAGATTTGTTGTGGAGATTGGCGGGTTGGAGTCGTGGGTGCGAGCGAGGAAGGTGGTGTTCGGGTGGTGTCTGAGATGGGTTGGTGTAGTGGGTGTGGGTGGATGGAGTGAGTGATTGATGTGCGTGTGATGGTCTGGTTTGGTGGGTGAGTGGAGTGAGAGTGAGTGAGTGCGTCTGGTTTGTTCTGCTTGAACAACCCGAATAGCATTGACGAAGGAGGGAGAAAAGGATAAAGGGCGAGCGAGCTGTTTATAACGCCCGCTTGCCGTCCTCGAGACCTGAGCAAGTTGCGTGGTTATCTGATGCAAACGCGCCGAGGTAAAAGGATCCGGGGAAGCGACGCCTGACCGCGCGTCTCTAGGTGAAGGTACTCGGTGAGGGCAGTCGCGACCCTAGCTGCGGGGTTGATATCGTGGCGAAGTTGCGATTGCGGTGATCGCGGAGAAGGCGTGGTTGGCTGGTACGTAAGATACTAGCAAACGGTATCGAGGGGGAGTGTGTCACCGCGAATTTGATGATTGGAGGTCAGAGGTTAAGCAAGATCGTAGGATGAGGTATCTGTTCGGACGGCGAAGGCAACAATGGCGGTCTGGGAGATGCGGTGTTGCTATAGAGCGGGATGGAGGTAAATGGAAGTGAAAGTGAAGATCTAGTCACAGTCACACGGCGGAGGGATGATGTGTGGCAAACGGATAGCGACAGTAGCACTGAGTAACTTGGACAGAGATTAGCCAAAATATGTTGCACGAAAGTGCTGGGTGGAAGGAGCGATTTAGAACTGTGATTCGAGCACTGTGGTTGAGGTCATATTATGACTGATACGATCATGAGCCGGCATTGAAGCCCGCCAATGGACGCGACGAACAGCCACAGGAGCATGAAACGATATCCAGAGTGTCGAAATTGCACCTTCGAATGTGAAAAGTCGATAGCATCGTTTGCGGACGAACGCGTGTATCTCAACGCCTCCCATGACACTTAACTCCTCACTCGTTAACCGGCTTCGCACCCAGCATCCACCCAATCCCACTCGCAAGCGCCCCTGTGGCAGCATTAGCCACCATATCCCTCCTCCTCACCCTTTCCTGCGCATCGATACTGCCCGTCTCACTGCCATCCATACTAACCCTGCCAGACCGCGGTTCCGTACTCGGCGCAACCTGCATACCCCCACTGCTACTCCGGAGTGGAAATGCAGTCTTCGAAAACGCGGCCGCAGCCCCTCTCGCCACATCAAACAACCCCATCGGCGATTCTTCCACCGCACCCCGCCCCACTTCACGGCGCTGCGGCTGCACGGTGATGGAGTCGAGGTCAAAGGCGCCAGGCAGTTTGCGGTCGGCGGCGTCGTTGAAGCGTTCTTCGGCTTCGGTTTCTTGGGCGAGGAGGTGCATCATTTCGGCTTCGCATTGTTGCCATACGCCGAGGACTTCTTCGAGGTGGTTGGGTGGGGCGAGGAGGAGGGCTTGGCTGAGGAGTTCCATGCGTTGCTCGAGGCGGCGGAGGTCGGGGCGTGCGGTGGAGCTGGACTGAGTCCAAGAGGTGG
>Ga0265780_10009444_pt1 | contig 11694 bp, 16 predicted proteins | sample P1T30metagenome_FD_192432 | JGI IMG/M metagenome (GOLD analysis project Ga0265780, IMG submission 192432) | Plant litter microbial communities from East Loma Ridge, Irvine, California - P1 T30 | ecosystem: Environmental > Terrestrial > Plant litter > Unclassified | place: USA: California... | reverse complement strand
TTACTCTGTAATTCTGCGAGGGGGATAGTAGTGGACATTGCAGGGGTGGTCTTGCCAATACCAGCGTTTGCCATGAGGACATGTACCTTCTATCAGTCCGTCTCTCGATTGTTAGACAGAAGACATACCTCTCCAAACTCCTCAAAGACCTTTTCACGCATAGCGACAACTTCATCGATCTTCGAGACATCCACTTTCAACCCCCAAACTTCTCCAACGCCAGAAACACCCTTGATAGACTTGACAGCGGTATCTAGGGTCTCCTCATTCAAGTCGACAATAATGACGTGCATGCCTATAGCAGCATATTTTAGTGCTGCGGCTAGTCCAATACCGGATCTAGGATGATTAGATAAGGATTGTCAATGAGGAAAGGGGTGGGCTTACGCTCCGCCGGTGATGACCGCTACATGTTTCGCATGGAGTACTGAGGAATTATGGCCGTGCATCTTTGTTCTCGTTGCTGATCGTTGAGTGTTCAGTGAAGTTGTAGAGGTTCACGTAGATGATAAGGTAGTCACACCTCCACCCCTCCTCCACCTGGTCTTGTGCCATTCCATACGTCATGCGTTATTTTCGGAAGAATCCCGGTGATCCGGCACAACGGGGCCGTATCGTATTCTAACTTAGGGGGTGGATGGTCTAGTAATAGCAATCCAGTAACATTCACCATCTGTGCGAGATATACAAAAGATGATAAAAGGCGCATAGCATCGAGAGAAGTCGCCCCACGATCACCTGGTCGACAGAAGCTCAAGACCCGGTCCGAAGCTTTCAAGTGGACAGGATCCGGGCACCTTTTTCCCACGAAATGATACCGGACTTCTTCTCATGGATGTGGGATTTTCTCATAGGCTTTCGCTCATCCTCTCTTCGGCCAGATCGAATGGAATCGAAGCAAGACATGTGAATGTGAGAATCTGAATCCTTTGATGGAGGTATCATACCTCTGATGTCACACGTCTACACTCCCATGACTTTGCCGAACCTCGGCTGTTTTCCTTTGACGGTCTAATAGTGGCCTGTGAAGCTCCACCCGCCTCTACACATATATATGTCGATGATCTTCATGACCCCTGAATCCCACTCTCGATAGCTATCCCAACTTTGTCACTCACCTCACGCACATACTTAGGAAAACTAATCAGATTTACCATGTCGACCACTCAAACCGGAGTTCCCAAGGACATTGGTTACGGTATATCCGTCATCGACTTTCCGGCTCATGTCCTATACAACGCCAAGTACAGACTCGACGAGAATAACAACACCATAGGCGAAATCATAGACTTCGCCAACACCACACGAATCCCAGATGATGATGCCTCTATCGGGTTGACCTGGAATGGCAGTGACAAACGATATGTAGCTACTTGTAAGGTCCCGTATGAAGATGGGGGGCAAAAATACCTGAATTCAGTAAATTGTACGCCTTCCCAATCATTCAACGTCACAGACGAGGACGACCTCACAAAACAACGCGCTGCAGTCTCTATATATTGGTCCAAACCCAACGGAACGGCAGACTTCGACTCGGTCTACCTCTTGGTGACGAAAAGTCATGTTCATCATCCCTCCGCAGTGGTAGAAGCTGCACCGGTCACCAGCTCTGCGGCAAGCACGAATCACTAAGACCGGTATCTCATCGGAAGGCTTACCACAGTGGATCCTGTACAATACCGGTAGTTTGAGCTTCGCTTCTGGAGTGGTCGGGTGAGGAAGAAAGGTTGGGCGATGACAATGCTTGGAGACGTTGATTGCTGTCAATAAGTAGGCAGGGAAGTAGGTGGTTGTATTTATTTTGTGCACCCTGTCTATAAGCCATCCGTAGGAATATCTGTTTGTAGCCGCTTCTCACTTCTCCATGTAGTGCCCACCCCGCTTACCTCCTCTGACGCCTTCCTGGGATACTCTTCTGACAAGACAATCGCATGACTTTAATCGCATGACGAATTCAGAGATGGTCCACACATGTTTGCTAGTCTTTGAACAATTGACTGTGTGTGTTCCAATATTGAATGTAATATGTCAGCTAAATTTGACATGGGAAAAGAGTCTCAAGCATTCAACTCTTTGCGTCGCATCGTGGAGACAACACGGGAATTAGGGTCGAGTTATGCGTAGTATACCGGCTACCAGTAATGGACGTAGCACAATGCTGGGGGCATACAACTAGATATCGTCAGATATCGCCATGAATCATAATCGTTACACCAAGGCCCACCGATAACCTTCTAGTATACACTATGCCAGAACCTTCCGGACATTCTGCTGCTCTTGGCCACTTGGTCGAAGCTCAAAGGATATCTGGCACCGATGAGAACGAGACTTGCGTGACAACCTTTGTTGCTACTCCTGAAAGTCCAGACCGAGCCTACAGAACCTTTCATATCAGCTGCACTACCTTGAAATGAAAGGTAAGGTGCACCGCCTCAGCCCATAGGTAGCATGATCCTTTCTTACAACTGAGGTTCCACATCGCAGCGACGATCCACCAGCTCCACAGACCTGCTGTAAAAGGCACTGGCATAGAGTGACGTCAAAACTTGAACGCGTTCCAGTCACTTCAGGACTCAACGCCTCTCCTGACTAACGGCCATATGAACCTGTGGGTTTGACGGTTTCCACTCTCCTCCCTATTGCTAGAGGTATATCACCTCAACTTACTCGTCACCTTCCCACCTATCTGCCACTGTCAGATTCACTTTCCTTCGCTCAACACCAGCCCGTACTCTGAACCCAACACCATATCGACAAAAATAAGCATGTCTACGCCCACTACTACCCCGTCCACCGCGACTTTCTATAAGCTTTATGAACCGGAAAAAAGACTGCCCGACTCGATCGATCACTCAAGCGTCTATCAAGCAATGTACACGCCGCATGAAGGTGAATTCGAGAGTGGGACTGCCAGGTTCAATCCGGTGCGCAGAGGATTTGAATTCACCAGGGATGATAGCACCCCAGTATCAGAGCTGGTAGATCGTGCAAATACTCTCGCGATGGTCCCCACAACAGAAGGATATATATTCCTCTTTGGGAAACCGTTAACGCTTGCGGAGGTTGCGGATCGGAGCTATGAGAGCAGGAACAGTGGACAGCCGAATACAGCGGACGCCTGGAATCAAGATTGGGATACAGGAGAGGATTCAGAGCCTGAGTTGCTATACCCGGACGACGAAGGGGATTCGGACGATGGAGACTCGGACGAGGCGGAGGAAGATGTTCGGACATTCGGAGAAGAAGATAGTGTGAAATGGCAGAGATATCGATTGAATTATATACACGATTTACTCAAACATCCATGTTGTCCCATGTGCACCTGTACATAAAATTGTTACACAATCATGCCGTGTACTTTTGCAACCCCTTCCTGCTACTCTCAAGTTCTCTACATAGCAAGTTTGGTCAGTGTTAATTTGCCACCGTGTACATCTCCACAAGCAGCTACACTGCGGCCACATGAAAGGGTCTCAGCACAGCTTAGTGCCGAAGGAATCAGCCATCCGTTGTGTATTATGACCTTGGTAAGGGGCCAGAACCCTTTCAATCCGCTCCACAGGCTTTGTACGAGAGACTTGCATTAGGAGTAGTGTCGGAGGCTGTGAAGCCTTGTCTTGTCGTCGATTCTGTAGCACTGTGTTTAAGATGGGCAAAAGACGAGCTTATGAACATTGATGATCAGAACGAGTGAATCTTCTTCGAATGATGCAACATGATACTTGAGCAGTGACACGTCAAGCCGCATAACAGTGAAGCCGGTCCGAAGCATCAGCTTGTACAGTGTCTCTCTCTGAATCCTCTTGTCATTACCCATATTCCTATAAGATCCTTGTTGGAAGGATCGTCAAGTTGGTGGCTCCTATGTTACGCATCAATATACGGTCAAGCTACTGCCCTGAGTAGCAGCATCCTGCAACAATCGACTGACATATTATGTTCCAAATACTCACTCAATGTCGGCAGTGATGTTATCAAGGGCAAGCTGCATGATATCTCTTTGCCTCATTGCGTTAACGGAGGGGCTCTCCCGGGTCCATTGACTACTGCGTATACTACTCAATATCTGTTCCCGTTTTAGAAGCCGTTGTCCCAAAAGTAGGCTTGGAAATGCCAGCAAGGGGTCAGACAGAAAGCCCAATTACAACAAAGGATCCCTGGAGCTAAGTGCGATATACTGGACAATCCATTCATGTATTACCTGAGTGCACCACCTCACCATCACAGATTTAAGCCGTCAGTCCTCTCACTATCAATCATCAACATTGAACACTTGATTTTTACTGCAGACATAGGCCTCTCGATATGATGTCTTACTCATCTCCCCGTCCTTCCGCCACTTCCAGGTCAGCCACTCCGCTCTGTATGTCCATACCACCCAGTAGACTTCTGTGATGCTGATATGTTCCAGCGGAATGTGAGACGATGTCAGAGACCCACGGAGATTCGGACAATACAACCCATGTGATCCCTTCCCAACGTCGTCAGTCATGTATCAGGCAAGAACCCTCCTCCCAGAGTTCCGAGTGCTCCGACCCATATCAGCGACTCCAACAACTCTACGACCGATTTGATGCAAGTATCGCCTTCGGTGAACAGTCACTCCGCAACTTCAAGCCAGCCACCTTACATTCTGGCCCAAACAACACAATTACCGACATCCTTGCCTACTGTCCCAGATCTGGGCTCAGTCGCGACGTTAAACCTACATTCGGGGCCTCAATCCCTGCCTTGTACGATGAATCCTCTGGCTTGATTGTTTTCGAGGGGGATATCTTTACCGACGAGCAACCTAGTCTGATAGTTGACAGCATCGAAAATCAGAGGTGGCGGCAGAAGATCTACCAGATAAAGAGCAACGTGCCAACACCTAATGGGACTGTTCTCACCACCATTGTGGTAGGGGGAATCACTGACGACATTCTGAGTCGCCGAAGCGCCACAAGAGTCAACTTTCTCACAAGGCAAACTAAGGGGAACTTGGGTCTCATTAGCCCACCGTCTGTGAAGGTGGCAATTCAAGAAGATAATGAGGGAGATAGAAAGTGAGAGAGGTCAGCTATACAAAGGGGTCCTGAGCAAATGGCAGATGTATCTTCAGTACAACAAGGAGATTTTGAAGTCAGCATTTTACATGTTACATATGAGCACATGCAGAATTGTTCGATGTTGTTTCTGGCTGGGTGTGTCCTGGTACATGTTTCTCAGCATGGAGGCGTTAGAATAGCGTAGCTGTATGTACTATCAAAACGGATCGACAACACCAGGGGTTGAGGTGTGTTGTGTGACGGAGAGAAAGGGTCTCCTGCTTCAGATCTTGCGTATTGCTGCAGATGCCTATCCAGGCGTCCTGCGCTACCGGCTTGTCCGATCAGTTGTGAATCTTCACCATCGTTTCATTGCTATTGCTTCATTGCTATTGCTTCATTGCTATTGCTACTGTGGACCTCCTGAGTTACTTCAGGAGCACATGCCTTGCTATTGCTCGAAGGGGAAGCACAGACAAAGACAAGCGCCAATACTGGTGCAAACCGTACAAGTCTTCTTCTACGGGTTAAAACGCTACAAATAGTTCATGGTACCGCCACCTCTCCTACCCCCAGCTTGTTTGCAGCACAGTGCCAGGAAGACCTATCGTGCAGTATGTGACCACCGTAGGAAAGGGATGAATCCTTTCACCCAGCTCCACGGTCTTATGTTGATACATTTGCCACCGACGGTCCGCATCAGAGGTGGTGCTCCCTTGTTCAAACATCCTTTGTAGTGTCTCCACTTTCTTCTCACACACAATTATGTCATCACGTCTCCGGTGAAAGTCTTCTTTATCTTCACTTTAGCATTCGACTTTCAACGTTGCAACCTAGTTATCCACATATCCCTCGAATACTCTTTTTCACAATCACACCTCCTAACCGACATCACCCATCCAGATCCAGAGCGTCCGCATTCAATTGGCACTCTTCTGTCAAGTCCGTATTCGAGCTCTTTCTCTCGATCAACTCTGTAACCCAAATGGGCAACAAGTTCCCCACGGCGGACTTCTACTCAAACATCAAACTGAACCCTTCTTTGACATGCGATGAAGATTCCATAGTGACTGCCACTCCGCATAGAGCAACGGTCAATCTACGATTCTCCTCCATGGGCACATTGGACCAAGGTGCGACGACTATCGCCATTGATCTTCCCGGCGGAGCAAAGCTTGTACACTTCGACAAATTTGAATCACTTTCCTCGGTATCTGGCGACTCGGGGCAAATCACTTACCTTTGTGATGCGAAGACCGGCACTGGCTGTCTTGTTCGATGGCCTCGAAAGCGACAGTCGCACTGTGCAACGACTGATCCGACCGTATCGAAGGCATCACAAGACAACAGATCGGCTTCCGGGGCGAGAACCGAGAAGGCAGTGATTGAGGAGGGAGATGGCGAGACTTTGTCAGGTCACTGAGATCGAATGATGTACATACACGTATCGCGATGAATGTCATGAGATACATTGCTTGTAAAACACCTTCTTCCTGCACCCAGCAATTGTCTTTTTTGGTAGCTTGCTGACGTAGACTTGTCACCATGCCCACTCATAGCCCAAAAGTCAGAGATTGCGCAAGTGGCTTCAACTGCTGGCTCAGGGGGACCAGTATCCTCTCACTCTCCCTGCGTTCAAAAATAGCTATATCGCAGCATCATAAAAGGTTCCCAGCACAGCGTAACGCCCGAAATCAGCCGTCCTTCGTTCCACCACCCCTATTGTAGATGAGATATCCTTTAAATCTGCTCTACAGCCTTGACATGAAAGGTTCGCCATAGGGGCAGCGTCAGAGGGATAAATCCCTTCTCTAATTATCCTTTTATTGCTGTATCCACTTGCCTTCCTAGCAGTAGGTATATTAGCAGGTCCTTGGTTGAAGATCTCCTCTTCTCTACTTATCACCCTCACTCGGTCAAGTTTCCCACCCTCTGATCCACTTCGCCACTGCCCTACGCCCAGCACCGCAAATACTTCGCATTCACAAATTGCTACCAGTACTAAACATGTCCCAGCCCAACTCTTCTAAACTCGAGTTCTATCAGTCCAGTGGCGTGCGGCACCACACCTCGATCTCACAGCACCAGTCTTATCCAGCAATATACCGGCCCGAGGAAGGCGAACGGCGTAGTGGGGTGGCTGCGTGTTGGGACAAGGAAGACAAGCAAGGCGCCAGCACAACAAAGACAACCATCACATTCACACAAGAGACGTCCCGAATGTCGGACTTTGCGAAACGTAAGGAAGTTGGACGTTTCGATGTGGGAAAAGGAGACGAGATAATCTTCCTCGACGGCTCCGTTTACAGGACGGCAGATCACAGTGCCCAAAGCTTTCAAGAAGCCCTGAACCTCTTCTCCGAGGGAAAGTGACAAGACGAAGGCCGAGATTCAGGGTGGTACACTGGGAGGGGGGCGGACTTTCGAAAGGGAAGGAGCGAGATGAAGAGACGTTCCAAGGAGAAGACACTGTCAAGGCCAATGTAATCAGTTGACTCATACACACAACTCACACATACATCCATATCGTCTATACACAACTGTACATACATTCACAATACAATCATGAGATATCCTTCTGTAAACCCTGCCCACCTCTCCTAGCCAACGTCTCCGAGAGCCCCAGCCCACTCTGCTGCTTGTAGAACCCTCCCGAGACTTCCTCTTTACCATATTTCTTCCTCAATAAAGCATCTTTAGCATCTTCCATTTTCTCCTTCTCAGCCCTCTGAGCAAGAGACATGGTTCGGGAATCTTCAAGTTGAGATGCTGAGGATTGCATTGCTGCTAATCGAGCTGCACGCTGTTCGTCCATTGCGTTGCCGCTTGGTGGCGGTGGGCGAGATGGAGGTGGAGGGCGAGAGGAGGTGGGACGTGAGGCCATATCCATCGCTGATGGGCGAGAGATGTTTGGTTTGGTTTCATGATGATGGTGAGTGTGATGGTTTTCGCGTGATCGATCATAATCCCGGGGCGGTGGGAGTGGTCTATCGTCGCGTGATCGATTGTAGTCTCTTGGTGGGGGTATGCGGTCGTCGTATTCCTCCTTGACCCGTTCACTTCGATGATGACGGTCGCGACTATCATCTCTCCTGCGCCTTGGACTATCGTCGCGACGTCTGTGATCCCTCTCCCTCCTAGGCGACGAGCTGCGCGTTCGACTTCTGGACCTATCGTCATACCGGTCCGAATCGCGACGAGAAGAGTGCCGACGATGACTCCTATCCCTATCATCCGAGTAATCCGACCGAGGTGAACGGTCTCGTCCGTGGCGTCGATCATGCCTATCCCTCTTCCTATCTTCCTTCTCTGCCCTCTTTCGTGCTTTTCTATCTTCCTTTGATTCTCCCTTTTCCTTGAGCTCTTTTGCTTTTGCCATTTCCTTTAGTTTCCTTCGGATCGCTGGATCATTCTTCATTGCTTCGATGGCTGCTAGTTCTTGTTTCTTGATCATGAACATGGGATCCTCCCGGATCTTGCTTGCGGTATCTCGAGCAGTGTTGGCGTTTTGTACAGCAACAAAGTCCTTGTGCATGTTCCCAATCTATCATCAGCTCATGTTCACTTAAGAAATGGATAGCTTACATTCTTATCACCCTGCGCGAGAACCTCATCAACCCTCTTCTTTCCCAGTAGATAATCCTCCATCTCCCTCTCTCCCATCTTTGCTCCTCCTAATGCACCGCCCTCGCCGGACGGGGCAGCATACATCCAATCAAGCTTCTCAACCCGCTTTCGTCCAGTCGACTCTTCTTGCATTCGCTGAAGTTCGGCAAGTTGTCGTTCTTCCTCTTGCTCCTTTCGGAGTTGAGCTAGTTTCTTCTTTTCTTCATTGGCGGATTTCTCGGCTTTCCAGACTCGCTCTTGATTGACGAGGAGTACTGGGTGCCAGGACTTCTTCCTGTTATATCAGCTTCTGCTGCCAAAAGAGGGGTTGAAGACGTACATATTAAGATCACCGCCACCCATCTTGACTGATTGTTTATTGGTTTAGGCGAAGAGTGAGGGGTTTGACGATGCCTAATTTCTGATGAATTGATGGCGATGCTTCACTAGTATCGGCCGTGCTATTCGAGGGCTGAGCTAACGGAGTGTTTGTGTGATGTTGGTGTAGAGAGATGCAAGACAGTCAGTCGCGTACAGTAGCTTAGGTAGTCTGGGATAAAATGTAATAAATGTGATATATTTATTTCATAACCATTTCACTACACTTGACCCTCACTACTGCTGTCTATACACGATTAACTACTCTATACCCTATATCCTATACACTCCCCCTAAAAGGCTAGCTCATACAACAAAGAGCTCATAAAGGCCAACCTACTCTTTTTTCTCACTTACATTCACTGTCGCCAACATGTCCACTGAGGATTACGATGGTCAGTACCCCGAGGATTTATCTTAGCATCACTGATTTTTAGAATTCGGTAATTACATCGGAGCAGACTTAGGTTCAGACGACGATGAAGATGATTTCGATATCGCACCAGCTACTTCTGCCCCTTCTGCGCCTGGACCCAGTGGAGGCAATGGATCGTACGCGCCATTGGAGGGATTAGAGGATGAGGACGAGGATATGGAGGAAGATAATGGGATGGAAATGACTTTACATGGTGTTGATGGTCAGCTATTCAATTGACAAGAGAGCGTAAAGCTGATCAGAAGGTACTGCCGGAAATCAAGTCGTGTTACACGAGGACAAGACTTATTACGCTACTGCCGCCGAGACGTATGGAGAGGATGTGGAGGCTATGGTTCAAGAGGAAGATGCTCAGCCATTGACTGAACCCATCGTTGCTCCTATCAAGAACAGGCGATTCGCAGTCCAGGAGAAGGGTCTACCTACCACGCGTTTCGACAGGAAGTGAGTGTGCTCATCATGATATAGAGAGAGAGCTGATGATAGCTTCATGATTGATATGATGGATCACCCATCGATGATGAGGAATGTTATGGTCGGCGGAGCTATTCACCACGGAAAGACTTCTTTATTGGATATGCTAGTCTTGGAGACGCATCAGGTCGCATGGGATGCCGACAAAGCTGTTCGTCCTGAGTATTACTATTCCAATACCAGCTAACAACTATACAGATGCGTTATACCGATACCCACACCTTATCCCGTTCTCGTCAAATCTCCATCAAGTCCGGCCCAATGTCGCTCGTCCTACAAGATTCCAAGGGCAAATCGTCCCTGATCAATATCGTCGATACACCCGGCCACGTCAATTTCCAAGATGAAGTCGCTTCCATCGCTCGACTCGTTGATGGTGTTGTTATCGTCGTGGATGTCGTCGAGGGAGTCATGCACGGAACAGAGGCTGTCATCCGACATGCCATGCAGGAAGGATTAAATATGGTCCTTGTCGTCAACAAGATGGATAGATTGATCATGGAATTGAGGTTACCGCCAAGTGAAGCCTTCTTCAAGATCAAACATACCATCGAGGAGGTCAACTCTGTTATCGCGTAAGTCCAGCTATCGTTCTCGGTGCGCATCAGCTGACGAGATAGTGCTATTGATTCTGATGAGAAGTACCGCCTCTCCCCCGAGCGTGGTAATGTCGCTTTCGCCTCTACTCAAATGGGATGGTGCTTCACTCTCCGCTCTTTCGCTACCATGTACTCGGATACATTCGGTTCATTCGATATTTCCGAATTCGCAAAACGTCTATGGGGAAACATCTACTTTGATTCTGAGAAACGTAAATTCACCAGAAAAGCAGCAGATGTCGATTCAAAACGTTCTTTCGTACATTTCATCCTTGAACCTTTGTACAAGCTATATACCCAGGTCTGTCTATATCAGTTCAATAGAATGTGACTGACCTTTCAGGTGTTGAGCGAAGATTCAGAGACACTCAAAGAGACTCTTGCGGATCTTCGAATCACCTTGAAAGCTTCTGCGTACAAGATGGATGTTAGGCCTTTGTTGAAGGTTGTTCTTGAAGCTTTCTTTGGACCTAGTGTCGGGTTGGTGGATATGATCACGGAATTCGTTCCTTCCCCTCTGGAGAATGCCGCTCTCAAGGTAGGTCGCCCATCACGTCTAGCAATTTTGGCTGATGATTAGATCCGTAATACATACACTGGACCCTTGACTTCGGATTTGGCAGATTCAATGATGAAGTGTGATGCGCAAGGACCAACGATTGTTCAGATTACAAAGCTATTCCACACCTCCGACGCGCAGAGTTTCAGGGCATTTGGAAGGGTCATGAGTGGATCTATCAGGCGTGGACAGGCTGTTAAAGTCCTGGGAGAGGGTTACTCGTTGGAGGACGAGGAAGATATGGTCAATGCCGTTGTTGAGGAGGTTTTGATTGACGAGTCAAGGTGAGCTGCCGTGCCCGTAATCTGCGATAAGGCGGAAAGCTGATGATCAGATACACGGTCGACGTAGATCGAGCACCCGCTGGAGGTTTAATCCTGCTATCAGGAGTCGACGCATCCATCAGTAAAACCGCTACGATAGTGGGCAAAGATATCGAGGACGACCTATACATTTTCAAACCCATCAAACACATGAATCAATCCATCCTGAAAGTCGCGGTCGAACCCCTCGCTCCATCGGAATTACCAAAGATGTTGGACGGGTTACGAAAAGTCAATAAATCGTATCCCCTCCTCACTACCAAAGTCGAAGAATCTGGAGAACATATCATCC
>Ga0265780_10009443_pt1 | contig 11694 bp, 11 predicted proteins | sample P1T30metagenome_FD_192432 | JGI IMG/M metagenome (GOLD analysis project Ga0265780, IMG submission 192432) | Plant litter microbial communities from East Loma Ridge, Irvine, California - P1 T30 | ecosystem: Environmental > Terrestrial > Plant litter > Unclassified | place: USA: California... | reverse complement strand
CACGCCGACCACGTCGCTCGAGCTCGCCGACCTGATCCTCGAGCAGGCCGACGTCGCCGTCGTGCCCGGAGAGGCGTTCGGCCCGAGCGGCTACCTGCGCCTGTCGTACGCCCTCGGGGACGCACCGCTGCTGGAAGGCGTGCAGCGCCTCCAGCGGTTGTTCTCCTAGGGCGGGCGGCCCCCGCCGCCCCGCGGACGGGCTAGAGGGAGAGGCCGAGCAGCACGGGCTCGGGGTGCAGGACGACGCCGAACTCGGACGCGACGCGCTGCTGGACGAACCGGGCGAGCTCGACGACGTCCTCGGCCGTGGCCGAGCCGCGGTTCGTCAGCGCGAGCGTGTGCTTCGACGACACCGCCGCGCCCGAGCCGGGCAGGCGGAAGCCCCGGGTGACGCCGGCGTGCTCGATGAGCCAGGCCGCGCTCAGCTTGACGGTGCCGGCCGACGGGGGCGGCGGGGCGGCGGGCTCCTCGCCGAGCGGCACGACGCGGTCCTCCGCCTCGGGCTCGGTGGGCCAGCGCGGGGCGTCGGTCGGCAGCTCGCTCGCGACCCTCCGCGGCACGACGGGGTTCGTGAAGAACGAGCCGCACGAGGTCGTGTCGGCGTCGCCGTCGTCGAGCACCATCCCCTTGGAGGCGCGGAGCTCGAGCACGCGCTCGCGCACGTCGGCCACCGGGACGCGCGCCCCCACCGTGACCCCGAGCGCTGAGGCGAGCTGCGGGTAGGAGACCTGCTCGCTGACGCCGCCGTCGTCGCGGAGCGAGAACTCGACGGAGGTCACGACGCCCCGACGACCCTGCTTGAAGACGCTCGTGCGGTAGCCGAGCCCGAGCGAGGAGGCGGGGAGGCGGACGAACTCGCCGCTCTCGTCGTCGAGGAAGTCGACGGAGGCGAGGGTCGACGCGACCTCCTGCCCGTAGGCACCGATGTTCTGCACGGGCGAGGCGCCCGTCGAGCCGGGGATGCCGCTCAGGGCCTCGAGGCCCGACCAGCCCTCGGCCACCGTCAGCGCGACGAGGTCCTCCCACGGCTCGCCCGCGGCGACGCGGAGGCGCACGCGTCCGTCGACGTCGTCGAGCCGCTCGACCCCGCGGGTCGCGACGCGCACGACGGTCCCGTCGTACGGCTCGTCCGAGGCGAGGGTGTTCGACCCGCCGCCCAGGACGAACCACTCGTCGCCGTCGGCCCACGCGGCGCGGACGGCCTCGAGCAGCTCGTCGGTCGTCTCGGGCTCGACGAGGCGGGCCGGCTCCCCGCCGACGCGCATCGTGGTGAGGTCGGCGAACGAGGTCACGCCAGCGTCACCACGACCTGGGCTTTGCCGAGCACGGTCTGGCCGCCCGACGCGACCGTGAGGTCGACCCGCACGGTGCCGGCCTCGGGGTCGACCCTCGCGACCGTCGCGGTGACGACGATCTCGGCGCCCGTCTCGGGGTCGACGACGACCGGCCGCGTGAAGCGCACCTGGTAGTCGGACACCCAGCCGATGACGCCGCCGTCGTCGCCGGCGCCGTCGAGCCACTCGACGACGGGCTGCACGGCCGTGCCCATCGTCAGCATGCCGTGGGCGAGGACGCCGGGCAGGCCCACCGACGCGGCGACGTCGTCGCGGTAGTGGATGGGGTTGAAGTCGCCCGAGGCGCCGGCGTAGCGCACCAGGGAGTCGCGGCTGACCGCGTACGTCTTCTCGGCCACGACCGTGCCGACCTCGAGGGCGCTCACGCGTCGTCCCCCCGCACCACGAGGGTCGAGACCGCGGTCACGACGTGCTCGCCGGAGGCGTCGACCATCTCGGAGGACGCGGTCACCATGGCGTTGCCGCCGAGCGCCTTGACGGCCGTCACGGTCAGCGTCGCCGTGAGCTCGTCGCCGGCCACGACGGGGCGGCTGTAGGAGAAGCGCTGCTCGCCGTGGACGACCCGCGCGAAGTCGATGCCGGCGTCGGGCTCGGCCAGCAGCTGCGCGAGCGTGGCCTCCTGCACGACGACCGGGAAGGTCGGCGGCGCGACGAGGTCGGCGTGGCCGGCGGCGCGGGCCGCCTCGACGTCGACGGAGAGGGGGCTGGTCGAGGCGGTGGCACGCGCGAACTCGCGCACCTTCTCGCGTCCGACGAGGTAGGGAGGGGCCGGCGGGAAGACCCGCCCTCGGAGCTCGGGGTTCACTGGCACGGCGTCGAGTCTAGACGGGGGACGTCGGAGCCCGACCGGGCTCCGACCCTGGGGCCGATGTCGGTGGTCGGGCGTACGGTCACGGGCATGAGCGACTCCAACATCGATCCCGACATCACGCCCGTCGACCCCGCCGCCCCCGAGGGCGGCGACGCCCCGGCCCCCACGGCCGGCGAGACGCTCGGCGGCGAGCGCCCCGACGCCTCCAACACCGCCTCGAAGGACCCGGAGCAGTGGGTGACCGGCGACGAGCCGATCACCGGCCCCCAGGCCAGCTACCTCGACACCCTCGCCCGCGAGGCGGGCGAGGAGCTCCCCGCCGACATGACCAAGGCGGAGGCGAGCGAGAACATCGACCGCCTGCAGCAGAAGACCGGCCGCGGGGCCTGATCGTCGCTCAGCGCCCGGTGTGCTGACGACCCTTCCCGCGCGGCAGGGTCGGACGTACACTCGTCGCACGTCTGGGATGGTGCCTCGACGCGTGCCCCTGCTGACCAGGTCGCGGGACCGGCTCTGATCCGCCGGTCCCCCGACCAGGGTCCCGGGGCCCGGGACGTGGCCGGATCGTCATCGATCCGGCCACGTCCTTCGTCGTCCGTGGCCGATCCCTCCTCGACCGGGCGGCCGCACGCCTGCCGTATGTTCGTCTGATGGCCACGATCGCGACCCCGAAGACCTCCCCCGTCGTGGCGCTGCTGCGCTCGTGCCATCCGGGCCCGACGGCCACCGTCACCCTCCTCTCGCTGGTGCTCGGCCTCGCCGCCCGCCTCGAGCCGGTGGCGCTGGTCCTCGTCGTGGTCGGCGTGCTGGCGGGCCAGCTCTCCATCGGGTTCTCGAACGACCTGCTCGACGTCGACCGCGACCGCCGGGTCGGCCGTACCGACAAGCCGCTGGCCCAGGGCCTCGTCTCGGGCCAGGCGGTGGCCGTGGCGGCCGTCGCCTCGTTCGTCGTGGGCGTGGCCCTCCCGTTCTCGCTCTCGCTGACCGCAGGCCTGGCGCACGTCGTGCTCGTCGTGTCGGGGTGGGCCTACAACGTCGGCCTCAAGCGCACCCGCTGGTCGGTCGTCCCGTTCGTCGTGAGCTTCGGCCTGCTGCCGGTCGTCGTGATCACGGCGTCCGACCCACCGGCGACGCCGGCCGCCTGGGTCGTCGCCGTCGGGGCGGTCTTCGGCGTGGCGATCCACTTCACCAACGTGCTGCCCGACCTCGGGGACGACGCGGCGACGGGCGTCTCCGGCCTGCCCCACCGCCTCGGTCGTCGACGGGCCGGCCTCGTCGCGTTCGCGGCCCTCGCCGTCTCGGCCGGGCTGACGGCGGCGGGGCAGCTCATCGCCGGGCCCGGGGTCACCGCCGTGGTGGTCGCCGTGGTCGGACTCGTCGTCGTGCTCGGTCTCGCCGGCGCCGGCGCCGTGATCGTCGCGCGGGGCGGGGCGACCCGGACGCTGTTCCGCCTCGTGCTCGCCTCGGCGCTGGTGCTCGTCGTGCAGCTGGCGCTGAGCGGCACCGCGCTCGTCGCCTGAGCACGTCTCGTCGGCGTGACCTCCTCGGCCCGTCCCGGCGTGCTCGGTCGGGCCGCCGTCACGCGAAGCGCATGGCGTAGGTCGCGGCGAGCAGCCGCGACGCAGGCGACCGAAGCGCCGTCGCGAGCGCGACCTGACGCGCCAGGTGGCCCCCGCGGCCGGTCGGGCGTCCGAGGGCCATGTTGATCTCGGCCTGACGACCGGCCCGGCCGGCGGCGCGTCGCCGTGCCGACTCCGTGGCCGTGAAGGCCACCGCGTCGTGACGACGACCGCCCGCCGCGCGGAGGGCGCGGGTCAGCACAGGCTCCCACGCGACCGCGTCGAGCCAGCCGAGGTTCATGCCCTGGCCGCCGATCGGGCTGATCTCGTGGGCGGCGTCGCCGATGAGCAGCACGCGCCCGACCACGGTCCGCTCGGCGGTCCGGCGCCGCGGCGCGAACTCGCTGAGCATGGTGGAGGTCGACGGGTCGACGTCCGCGCCCGTGCGCCGGTGCACGAGGGCGGCCAGGTCGTCGGCGGTGAGCGGCGTCGTCGACCCGCCCCGCGCCTCCCCGGGGCCCTCCCGCCCGGGACGCGCGTCGCCGACCGAGGCGACGAAGCGGCGCACGCCCCCGGGCAGCGGGAACGACTCGACGACGCCGTCGCGTCCGACGTCGACGACGGCGTCGTCGCCGTCGCCCGTGCGGTCGGCGAAGTCGCCCATGACGAAGCGGTCGCGGTAGAGGCGCTCGGGGGCCGCGACGCCGAGCAGGTCGCGGATCGTGCTGCGTGCGCCGTCGGCGGCGACGACGTAGCGGGCGGCGACCTCGAGCGGGCCGTCGGGGCCCTCTCCGCGCAGGACCACCCGCTCGTCGTCGGCGTCGAGCCCGCTCAGGGTCGTTCCCGTGCGGAGGGCTCCGGGCGCGAGCTCGTCGAGGCGGTCCCTCAGCACGGCCTCGGTCGCGTCCTGCGGCACCGCGGCGACGAACGGCCAGGGGCCGGGCAGCCGGCCGAAGTCGACGACGCCGAGGGCACGGTCGCCGCTCCGCGCCAGGCCGCGGCGGATGCGGACGGCGCGGGCGAGGAGGGGGTCGGCGGCCTCGACGAGCTGCAGGGCGTCGAGCGACGGCGGGTGGACCCCGATCGCTCGGGAGAGCACGGGGGTGCCGGTCCGCGCCTCCCAGACGACGACGTCGTGGCCGCGCCGCGTGAGCAGGGCGGCGGCGTAGACCCCCACCGGCCCGCCGCCGACGACGACCACGTCGTGCGTGATCACGGTCGGCCGTCCCCGTCGAGCGGCTCGAGCACCAGCCAGAGCCGGAAGGGGGACCGCCGGAGGACGCGCCACCGCGGCGGCACCGCCGACCGCAGCTCGTCGGCGTGCCAGCTGCGGCGGATCGAGCGGAGCCCGTCGGTGCGGACGAAGGAGGTGCCGGCGAGCGGCAGCGTGCCGACCGCGTAGGCGACGTACGCGACGGCGCTGCGCCGGATGTCGCTGTGCAGCACGAGGCGCCGGGCGAGCCGCTCGCTGTCGGCGAGCACCGCCCGGCGCGCCTCGTCGTCGAGGTGGTGGAGGACGTGGTTCGAGACGACGACGTCGAAGGACTCCCCCGCGGCCACGAGGTCGCCGCTCGACGCGCACCGGTAGGCGACGCCCGCTCGCGGTCGCCGGGACGCGAAGTCGTGCGCCCGGGCGTCGGGGTCGGCCGCCGTGACCTCGAGCCGCAGCCCGTCGCGGGCGGCCCAGCCGGCGAGGCGCCGGGCGAGGTCGCCGCCCCCGGACCCGAGGTCGAGCAGGGTCGTCGGACGGTCGCGGTCGAGCAGCGGCCTCAGTCGCTCGACGTAGGCCCGCCGCCACCCCGCCACGAGGGCGTTGACCAGCGGGAAGACGGCGTAGGTGCGTCGCAGGCCCGCCAGGTCGGCGGCCTCGTCGTCCATCAGCTCGACGAGGTCGACGTCACGGCGGCGGAGGTCGAGGCGTCGGGCGCGCGCGGGGCGGACGGTCGGCGACTCCCTCGTGGTGGCCGGCGCGCCTGGCGTCACGACGTCGTCCGTCGGGTGAGCAGGGCCGTCTCGACGGTCAGCCCGGGCCCGAAGGCCATGGCGCACACCCTCGAGGTGGTGGGCGGGAGGGCGACCGGTGCCGCGCCTCCGGCGGTCTCGAGGTGCTGCTGCAGGATGAAGAGGACCGTCGCGCTCGACATGTTGCCGTGGCGGCGGAGGACGTCGCGGGACGGGGCGAGCTGATCGGCGCTGAGGCCGAGGCGCTGCTCGACCCGGTCGAGGATGCTGCGGCCGCCCGGGTGGACGGCCCACCGCTCGACGTCGGCGACCGAGCAGCCCCCCGCGGCGAGGAGCGGCACGAGGGCGTCGTCGATGTTCTCCTCGACGATGTGCGGCACGTAGCTGCTCAGCACCATGTCGAAGCCCTGGTCGCCGATGCTCCAGGCCATGTCGTCCTCGCCGACGGGGGTGAGCACGGACTCGAGCACGTCGAGGTCGAGCACGGTCGATCCGGCGGGCGCCGGGCGCGCCGTCACGACCGCCGCCGCGGCGCCGTCGGCGAAGACGGAGGAGGCGATGATCGCGTCGGGGTCGTCGGACGACCGCAGGTGCAGGGTGCAGAGCTCGGCGCAGACGACGAGCACGACCGCGTCGGGCTCGGCGAGGCAGGTGTCGCGCGCCGCGCGGAGGGCGGGGAACGCGCCGTAGCAGCCCATGAAGCCGATGTGCAGCCGCCGCGTGGACGGGGCGAGCCCGAGACGGCGGACGAGCAGGTAGTCGGGCCCGGGCGCGAAGAAGCCCGTGCACGAGACGGTCACGACGTGGGTGACGTCGGAGGCCTCGACGCCGGGGGCCCCGGCCAGGGCCGCCTCGGCGGCGCGGCCGAAGAGGTCGGGGCTGCGCGCCACGTACTCGGCGTTGCGGACGCCGGTGGTCGGGGCGAGCACGCGGCCGTCGGGGTCGACGAAGACCGGGCCGGCGGGCACGCCGTCCTCGGGGCCTCGGGGGGCGGGCACGTCGCCGCCGGCCACCCCGAGCTCGTCGACGACGGTGTGCCTCGTCTCGATGCCGGACGCGTCGAAGACCGCGCCGATGAGGCGGGGGGCGAGTCGTCCGAGCCCGGGCTGGCTGCGGAAGAGGTCGCGGACGTCGGGTTGGCGGATGACCGTCGGGGGCACGGCCGTCCCGATGCTTCGGATGCTGACGGGCATGCGTCATGGTATTCCGACGGGGGCATGTGCGCCTGGGAGGCGGGGCCGGGAACTAGGGCCCGGGAGACCGCCTGCGCCGGGAACGACAGAGGCCCGAATCCCAGGGAGTGATTCGGGCCTGCGGTAGCGAGGGCGGGACTCGAACCCGCGACACCACGATTATGAGCCGTGTGCTCTAACCAACTGAGCTACCCCGCCGCAGGCTGTCAGGGCGTCGCGCCGTGACCAGCCGGAGCCCCGAGTCAGGATTGAACTGACGACCCCTTCCTTACCATGGAAGTGCTCTACCACTGAGCTATCGGGGCGTGACCAGAAGGCCGCGGACGAGCCGCTGCCGATCGGCACCAGACAAGGGTAGCAGAGCGCGGACGGCTCGGTGAACACCGGCGCCCTCCCCCGACCACCGCCCGCGAGACCCGCCCCGACCGCCCCCGCCGGGTCCAGGATGGCGTGGTGCACAGCATCGAACTGCTGCTCGACGAGGCAGCCGACCAGCGCGTCCGCGACGAGTGGGCGGCGCTCGCGGCCGTCGACCTGCCCTCCCTCGCCGACCACGCGGGCGCGAGCAACGCGCCGCACGTGACGCTCCTCGCCCGGCCCGTCGTCGACCCCCGGCACGACGGGGCCCTGGCGGCGCTCCTCGGCGAGCTGCTCCCCCTGCCCCTGGCCACGGGCGCGCCGCTGGTCTTCGGGCGCCCCGGGCGGGGCGGTCGCGGCGGCTGGGTGCTCGCGCGGTCCGTCGTGCCGACGGCGGCGCTCCTCGACCTCCACCGGCGGGTCCACGACCTCGCCCCGGGCGAGGGCGACGTGCCCCACACGGCGCCGGGCGCCTGGTCCCCGCACGTGACGCTGGCGCACCGCCTGACGGCGACGACGCTCGCCAGGGCCCTCGAGGTGCTGGCCGACGAGGAGGCGCGCGTCGCCTCCCTGCCGACCCGCGCCTCCTCGTCGTCCGACGTCGCCGCGGCGGCCCGGCGGTGGGACTCCGACGCCCGCGAGGTGGTCGCCCTGGGCCCCGTCCGGGAGGCCTGAGCGCTGCCGTAGGGTTGCCGCATGTCCTCACACGAGACCTCGAGCGACACGCTCGACTCCCCCGCCGAGAACGACACCCGGACCCCGGCCGAGCCGACCTCCGAGGCGGCCGCCGTGCGCAGCGACGGCCTGGAGTGGTGGCGCTCCGCCGTCATCTACCAGGTGTACCCGCGGTCGTTCGCCGACTCCGACGGCGACGGCGTCGGCGACCTGCCCGGCGTCACGGCCCGGCTCGACGCGCTCGCCGACCTCGGCGTCGACGCCGTCTGGCTGTCGCCCTTCTACACCTCGCCCCAGCGCGACGCGGGCTACGACGTCGCCGACTACGTCGACGTCGACCCGCTCTTCGGCACCCTCGCCGACTTCGACGCCCTGCGCGCCCGGGCGACCGAGCTCGGCCTCCGCGTCATCGTCGACCTCGTGCCGAACCACTCGTCGTCCGACCACCCCTGGTTCCGCGAGGCGCTCGCGTCCGCGCCCGGGTCGAGCGAGCGCGCCCGGTACATGTTCCGGGAGGGCCAGGGCGCCGACGGCGAGCTGCCCCCGAACAACTGGCAGTCGATCTTCGGCGGCCCCGCCTGGACCCGCGTCACCGAGGCCGACGGCGCCCCGGGCCAGTGGTACCTGCACCTCTTCGACACCACGCAGCCCGACCTCGACTGGACGAACCCGTGGGTGCGCGACGCCTTCGTCGACGTGCTGCGGTTCTGGCTCGACCGCGGCGTCGACGGCTTCCGCGTCGACGTCGCCCACGGCATGATCAAGGCCGAGGGCCTGCCCGACTTCACCCCGCCCGCCGACGCGGGCAGCATGGGCGGCGGCCAGGGCGAGGCCGTCACCCCGCCGTACTGGGGCCAGGACGGCGTGCACGAGATCTACCGGTCGTGGCGGACGGTGCTCGACGAGTACCCCGGCGACCGCGTCATGGTGGCGGAGGCGTGGGTCGAGCCGCTCTCGAAGCTGGCGAACTGGGTGCGCCCCGACGAGATGCACCAGGCCTTCAACTTCTCGTACCTCGAGACCGGCTGGTCGGCCGCCGAGATCCGCCGCGTCGTCGACTCGTCGATCGAGGTCTTCGCGAGCGTGGGCGCCCCGAGCACCTGGGTGCTGAGCAACCACGACGTCGTCCGGCACGCCAGCCGTCTCGCCCTGACCGCCGAGAACCCCCAGGGCTACGGCATCGGGCCGAGGAGCCCCGGCCTGCCGATCCCCGAGCTGGGCCTCGCGCGGGCGCGGGCGGCCTCGGCCGTGATGCTCGCCCTGCCGGGCAGCGCCTACCTCTACCAGGGCGAGGAGCTCGGCCTGCCCGAGGCCGTCGACCTGCCCGACGAGGCCCGACAGGACCCGACCTGGTTCCGCACGCACGGCGAGCGGTACGGCCGCGACGGATGCCGCGTGCCCCTGCCCTGGGAGTCGGGCTCGCCCGCCTTCGGCTTCTCGACGACCGGCGCGTCGTGGCTGCCCCAGCCCGACGACTGGTCGACCTACGCCCGCGACGAGCAGCAGGGCGTCGCCAGCTCGACCCTCGAGCTGTACAGGACGGCCCTCGCGCTGCGCTCGGAGCACGAGCTCGGCGTCGGGTCGGTCGAGTGGCTCGACGGCTGGGGCACGGAGGTCGTCGCCTTCCGCAACGGCGGCGTGACGGTGGTCGCGAACACGGGCGACGTCGCGGTCGAGCTGCCCGTCGGGGACGTGTTGCTGTCGACGATGGCGCTCGACGGGCCGGCGCTGCCGGCGAACGCCGCCGTCTGGCTGCGATCGGAGCCGTCCGTCGGCTGAGGACCCGGTCCGACGACGAAGCCCCCGACCGATGCGGTCGGGGGCTTCGTCGTGCTGACGGGGCGCGGGGACGACCCGAGGCCGTCGCGCGCGCGCCCTGCTAGTTCGTGTTGGCCTGCAGCCAGGGGTACGGGTCGACGGGCACCCCGCTGAGGTGGATCTCGAAGTGGAGGTGCGCACCGGTGCTGTTGCCGGTCGAGCCGACCTTGCCGATGACGGTGCCGACGGTGACGGTGTCGCCCACCGAGACCGTGACCGAGCCGGTCTGCATGTGCGAGTAGGTCGACGTGACCTTCTGGCCGTTGATGACGTGCTCGATCTCGACGTGGTTGCCGAAGGCGCCGCCGGGGCCGCTGACGACGCTGACGGTGCCGTCGGCGATCGCCTGGATCGGCGAGCCCGCGCCGGGCACGAAGTCGAGGCCCTCGTGGAAGGTCGAGCAGAAGCTGCAGTTGCTGACCTGGCGTGCGCCGAAGCCGCTGCTGATCGGGACGCCGGTCTGGAAGGGCCACTGGACCGTGCCCTCGAGGTCGTTGCTGAACGTGCTCGTGCTGGTCGACGAGTACTGCGTGGCGACCTTCATCTCGGTGACCGAGTAGCCGTCGCGGTCGGCGACGTCGTCGGTGGCCCCGCCCGCGACGAAGGTCTGCGTCGACATCGGCGAGCCCTGCGCGGTGCCCGACGACGCGGTGTCGACGAGGAACGCGTTGGCCGGCACGCTCGTCGCGACGAGCATCGCCCCGGCGAAGAGCATCGCGCCGACGACCGTCACGCGCTTGCTCGTGCGGCGGAAGGCCGACGGGACGGAGGCGCTGGTCGCGGCGGGCGCAGCGGCACCGGAGGCGCGGCGTGCGGAGCCTGCGGAGGCGACGCGCCCGGCGGGTGCGCTCGGACGCGTCGGGGAGGCGCTGCGCGGAGCGGCCGAGCTGGTGCGGCGAGGAGCCGCGGCGGCAGGCCTCACCGAGGCGGGCGATGCGGCGGCAGGCGCCGCGGCGGCAGACACGGTGGCGGGGGCGGAAGCAGTGGTCGCGGACGCGACGCGGGCGGCGGAGCGACGCGGGCGTGCGGACGCGGCGGCCTCGGCGGCACGCTCGGCCTCGCGGGCTTCGCGGCGGGTCAGGTAGACGGGAGCCTCGGGGCGTTCCGTCAGGACCTCGGCGTCACGACTCGACGGGTTTCCGTCGCCGTCGGGCTCGGCGAAGTGCTGGGGGTTCGACACGTGTGATGGATCCTCGGGGTCGTCGGGAACGGAGAGGCGGAGTGCACCCTCTTCTTCTCGGCCGCTACCTCGTGACCTTGGTCACGGAAAAGTAACGAACCTGTCCAGGGTAGCGGCTCGTTCACCAGATGGCTACCCGCGTTCGGGTGCCAGCCGGGCGGAGACATGAGACATCCATGTACCGGTGGTCTCGGCGATGGCCGGCCACCGTGCTCAGCCCTCGCGGAAATCGGCCGTCAGCGGCTCTTCTCACGCCCGACCCAGGGTCGTCCACAGATCCTCGGCGATGCTCGGCGAGGCAGCGAGCACGAACGCCGCGCTCGGGGCGGCGTCCGGTCGGTCGCCGTGCACGACGGCTCCCGCCTCGCGGGCGACGAGCGCACCGGCGGCGTGGTCCCACGGCTTGAGCCCCTCCTCGACGTACGCGTCGAGCCTGCCGGCGGCGACGGCGCAGAGGTCCAGGGAGGCGGCGCCCATCCGACGGACGTCGCGCACCTCCCCGATGAGGCGGCCGAGATCGGCGGCCTGCTCCACCCGGCGTCCGGAGTCGTACGAGAAGCCCGTGCCGACGAGCGACTCGGCCAGCGACCGCGGGGCGGAGGGCGACAGGCGGCGCTCCCCCAGCCACGCGCCTCCCCCTCGGGAGGCGGTCCAGACGTCGCCGGAGACCGGGTTGACGACGCAGCCGGCGAGGGCCGTCCACCGCTCGGGGTCGCGGCCACCGGAGACGACGGCGACGCTGACCGCCCACTGCGGGATGTCGTAGAGGAAGTTGACCGTGCCG
>Ga0265780_10009442_pt1 | contig 11697 bp, 11 predicted proteins | sample P1T30metagenome_FD_192432 | JGI IMG/M metagenome (GOLD analysis project Ga0265780, IMG submission 192432) | Plant litter microbial communities from East Loma Ridge, Irvine, California - P1 T30 | ecosystem: Environmental > Terrestrial > Plant litter > Unclassified | place: USA: California... | reverse complement strand
TGCGCACCAAGCCGAGGCTGCGCAGGTTGTGGGCAATCTGCCGGCGGCGAAACCGGAAATTATTGCAGCGGTCCAGGATTTTCCGCAGGAAACCGGCCAGCAGCTGGTCTTCTTGCTGGAAATGCCACACGTTGATGTGCACCCCCTTGAAGGGAAATTTCGCCTTGCCCAGTAGGCTCTCAATCTGGAGCATCACCGAGCTTTTGCCCGAGCCCCAATCGCCCGACAAGGCCACGGTATAGGGCTCGTTGGTGAGCGGATGGGTGAGCAGGCCCACCACCACCGGCGCCACGCCCAGCTGCAGGGAATCATCGGCGGTGGGCTGGTCGGGCTGGCCGGGCGCCGCCACGGTGGCGTCTTCCAGCTCCAGTTTGAGCTGGGCCGTATTTTGCTGGCGCACCCGCCACAGCTGCCACGCCAGATACGCCACGTAGCCAGCCCACGCCAGCAGCAGCCCGGCCAGGTAGTAAACCGCCATGGGCACGGGGGCATCGGTCTGGAAGAGCGTGATGGATTTCATGGTTGCGACGGGGCTGTGCGGCCTTGATGGTGGCTTTGGGGACTTACTCTTTGCCTTTGGCTGGGGCTGATTGGTTTTGTTGGGGCATTGCCTGATTGGCTGGGTTGATTGGGGACTGCTGAATGGGAGACTGATTGTTTGGCTGGTATGAGGGGGCTTTTCCCGACTTGGCCGCCTGTGCGGCGCGGTTTTTTGCTCTTATAGCCGCCGCGCCGGTGGTATCTGGTTGGGTAGCACCCTTTGCTGACGTGTTGGTTTTGGGTGTTTCCTTAGGTTGAGGTTTCCGTTTATTTAACACGGCCTTGGCTTTGGTGGTAGCGGGTGTTTTCGTGCTTTTACTTGGGCGGCCGGCGGGCGTCGTGCTACCCGAAGCAGAGGCATTGCTTGGGACCTTGGAACTGGCCGCTGGTTTTGGTGGTGTCAGCTGGCTGGAGTCACTTTCCTCGGGTTCGGCACTAGAAAATGGCCCTCCCAGCCGTCCGGCAAACACGCGGGTTGGGCTTATAAGTAAGCAGTGTCCAGATTGCCCAGGTGAAAAAGCTGCATCAATGAGTCCTGCAGACAAAGGGAACTGACTTCCAAATTTGGAAGAAGCATAATAGACAGCTCCTGTCTCGACTGAGCCGTCTTGTCTAAGCAGCCGGGGAGTGCCTTGGGTGCTCACCTCAAAATAAATGATTGGAACTGTAACAGCTGCTGTTGACCATATTCCACCTGAACTGATAAGAGTAGAAGTGTTAATGGAGAGATGATTATTGTTGAGCTCTGGAGTAGGGTAAAACCTCTGATACAAGTAGGATGATGCTAAATCCAACTCATCATTGCTCCCAAAAGCTGCTCGTTTCCATTGATACCTAGAACTTCTCAAAGTGTCTAAAACCAGTCCGCCTAATGTATCTACTTGCATCCACGACGCGCCACCATCGACCGTTCGCTGCATCTGCCCACTGCCGCCGATGACCACCGCCCGTTGTCCGTCGGCATTGGTCGCCACCCAGCGGGCATCCAGCTGCTGGCCAAATGGATGCCGAACTGAATCGAGCAGGCGAAACTGCGCGTCGTACACGCGCACGGCTCCGCCATCGCCTACCAGCAGGGCTTTGCCACCCCAGTTCAAAGCCAGCGAGCGGGCCTGCGAAGAGTCGACGCCCAACTCGTGGCGCTGCCAGCCGCGGGCCGTATCGCGGCTGAACAGGATTTCCGCCTTGCCATCGCGGTAGGCCAGAATCCACCAGGTTGAATCGGGCTGCACACCTACTTGTTGGTAGCGGTAGCCACGGAGGGCCGCCCGCTCGGGATAAGTGGCCAATTGATAAATGAGCAGCAGCAACAACGCCGCTCCTACCAGCAGCACCCAGCGCAACCGCGCCCGCAGCCGCCGATGCTGGTCAATCAGGTCAACGGCCGGACCGGGAGTATCGGTTACGAAGCTGCTGGCGGTGGGGGAGGACGGCGCAGACATTGGCTAATGGTCGAAAACGGAGCAATGTGCGGTGCAATATGCGGTGCAATATGCGGTGCAATATCGAGACGTATTAACCAGCTTGGACGGCTGCTTCAGGCTTGGTAGCGAGGCGCTTGGAGGGCAAAGTGGGCATGGTGATGTTTTCGCCTTTGCGGCCCTGTTTGTATTGCTGCAGGGCCTGGATAACTTCATGCGTCGGATTAGACCCCAGCCCGATGAGCAGGCCCGTAAACGCCACCCGTAAGCCCGCGCTGGCCGGCAATGCCGCCGGGGCCGTACCGGCCGCATTTACAGCCGCAAACACATCCAGCTTAAACAAGTACGCCAGCACCAGGCCCAGCAGCGCCCCCAGGTACAGGCTGAGCAGGCGGCGACCCGGATTGTCCTTGAACGTAGCCAGAAAGTCCTGCATCCCGCCGATGGCCGTATCGGCCAGCGCCACGCCATTGCGCAGCTGAGGCAGGTAAGCATCGTATTTGGTTACCAGAAAGTTGACGGTCTGCGAAGCTGCTGCGGCCAGTAGCTGCATGCGTTGGTTGGAAGGGGCGTGGGCCCGGATGTCGTCGAAGCGTCGGCGCATGGCGGCCATGTCGTTTTGGGCGCTGGTTAGGTAAGCTGGTAGTTGCTCGGCCGTAGTTTGAGCCTGCGTAAGAGCCGTTTCCACGGTGTTCTGAAACGGAGCCATGGCATCGGTGAGCTCCAACTCCAGCTCATGCACCTGCTTGCTGATAGAAGTCATGGGCCAGTACACTCCGATGTGCGAGCCCAGCAAATTCCAGAAGCCCTCAATCACCCGCTCGATGCCCACCGCTGCCCCCGTAATAAAAGCCACCGTAGCTACGGCCTGCGTGGACTGCTGCCCATTGCCAACGCCCAGTACAACTCCAATTCCGGCCCCGGCCAGCACCGCCGGGGCCAGCAGCTGAATGGCGCGGTTCCATCTTTCATGCGCATTAAAGTCGGGGGCGGTAGATGCGGGCGCAGTCGAACTAGTAGTAGGTGTGGCAGTAGCAGTCATAGCAAGGAAAGGTAGGTAGTGGATGAAAGTAAGTCTTTTAGGTGTTAAAATATAGCAAATTAATTTATGTAATATAAAAGATGCCTTTCTGGATGGAATAGGTGGATAGCGGTTGGTGCAGGTGCTCGCCTGCAACTCAGCCCTTCTCCCCAAGAGGGTTAGCATCGGGCATGCACCGGCACAAAACGACGCTATACCCTTATCGGAGTATCCCAAAAAGCCACTGCCTGCCAGGAAACAGCCACGAGAGGCGGCAATTATCCGTAGTAATTCAGCAAAAAATAAGGGTCTTTCGCTCGGCTGGTTTCTGGCTGCCTGCCGTATAAACAGGTCAGCTTGTGCTACGTATTCAACTAGGTAAGGCTCGTTTGCTCATTGCCATATTATTGATGGAGCCTTTTGATAATCAGGTGCAAATGTGGCGCGCCATCCTGTCTCAAAGGCTCTGACTGGTGCGAGCTGGGCTATTGCTGCGCCACGCTTTACAGGATTTATGAACCAAGTGCTCCCCTTAGAAAATACGCTCACGTCCGAACCCGCCGACCTACTGCCGACGTTGCGCCGGTCTGGTTTCTGGGCAGTGCTGCGCCGGCCATTTACCCTGGATTTGCGGGCACTGGCGCTGTTGCGCATGGCCACTGCGGCCGTCGTGCTGCTCGACCTCGCCATTCGCAGCACCGATTTGGAGGCGCATTACGCCAATATGGGAGTATTGCCCCTGCCCGCCCTGTTCGAGCGGGCGTGGGGGGCGTATGAGTTTTCGCTGCACACGGCCAGTGGGTTGTGGCAAGTGCAGGCCGGGTTGTTTTTGTTGGCGGCGGGCGCGGCCGGGGCGTTGTTGCTGGGCTACCACACGCGGCTGGCCACGGTGGTTTCGTGGGTGCTGCTGGTGTCGGTACAAAACCGTAATCCGCTCATCAGCCAGGGCGGCGACGACCTGCTGCGGATGCTGTTGTTCTGGGGCATGTTTTTGCCTTGGGGCCGGGTGTGGTCCTGGGATACGCACGATAAGCCCGCCCCGGCGCGGCTCGACTATTTCAGCGCGGCCACGGTGGCGTACATCGTGCAGCTTAGCCTGCTGTATTGGTGCACGGTCTTGCTCAAAACCGGTTCTGAATGGACCACCACCCACACGGCACTCTACTACGCCTTCAGCCTCGACCAGATACTGCTCCCTGGGGGGCGACTGCTCTACCCGTATCCGGAGCTGCTGCGCGGCCTCACCATCATGACCTACTACGTCGAGCTGCTGTTGCCGTTTGCGCTGTTTGTGCCGGTGGGGGTGACCTGGTGGCGTCTGTTGGTTATCGGGGTGCTGTTTGGGTTTCACCTCGGCATTAGCCTCACCTTGTATGTAGGCCTGTTTTTCCTGATAAATATGGCTTCGGTGCTGGGGCTGCTGCCACCGGTGGCACTCGACTGGCTCACGGGGCGAATGGGCACCCACGCGGCGCGGGTCCGGCGTGGCGTGGGCGCCCGTTTGCCGGCTTGGCAACTGCCCTGGCGCCTGGAGCGCACCCACACGCCCACACCCGGCCTCCGGCGGTTGGGGCGGACCGTGCGCGAGACGTTTGTGGCCGTGGTGCTGGTCTACGTATGCTGGTGGAACCTCGACGATGTGGGCGTGCTGCGCCCCGCCGGCAGCCTGATGGCCAGCCCGGTGCGCTGGTTTGGCTACCTGTTTCGGGTCGACCAGCACTGGGGCATGTTTGCACCCAACGTGTTTAAGGACGATGGCTGGTACATTTTCGAGGGCACGACTGCCGACGGCCACAAGCTCGATTTGAACCGGGGCGGGGCGCCTCTCAGCTACGCCAAGCCAGCAGCCGTGGTATCACTCTTTAAGAATGACCGGTGGCGCAAGTATTCGGAGAACTACTTGTTCGTCAGCAATACCTGGATGCGGCCCTACTACTGTAACTACCTGCTGCGCATCTGGCACGAAGACCCTGCCCACGCGCGGCTGAAGCATCTTTCGGTGATTTATATGAAGGAGGTTTCGCTGCCCGATTACCAGGTGGCAAAGCCCACCCGGGAAGTGCTGTGCGACTGCGAATAGCTTCGAATGACTAATAGATAGGTTGCTATCGAATGGAAAATAAGGGTTTTTCCGGGTGAAAATGCGGGTAAATACAAGACCATAAGCCCCGTATAACCTCGGAGTCGCCAATTAGGCATTTCCTTTCTTTCCACTTTTTCCAATCTATTTATTATGAAACGCAGATGGCTTTCTTTGCTGACGGGCCTTGCCCTATGCTCATCCCTCGCGCTCGCTACCGGGTGCGATGACGATGACGATGACAACGCAACCCCAAGCACAACTTCCGGCTCGACTAGCGGTACCACCTCTGGAACAACTTCGGGAACAACAACAACGGGCACAACCAGCGGTACTACATCGGGCACAACCAGTGGCAGCACCTCCGGCTCGACTAGCGGTACCACAACATCGGGTACCACGAGTGGCAGCACCTCAGGTACAACCAGCGGCACCACGACGTCTGGTACCACTAGCGGTACGACATCGGGCTCTACTTCTGGCACGACCAGTGGCACCACAACTTCCGGTACCACGAGTGGAACCACTTCCGGCACTACATCGGGAACCACCAGTGGAACCACTTCCGGAACCACGACTTCCGGTACTACTAGTGGCACGACCAGTGGCACCACGACATCGGGTACCACAAGCGGCACGACTTCCGGCACAACCAGCGGCGGCACTACTTCGGGTACCACTAGCGGTGGTACGACTTCCGGCACAACTAGCGGTGGCACGACTTCCGGCACAACTAGCGGTGGTACGACCTCTGGTGGTGGTACGACCTCTGGTGGTGGTACGACCTCTGGTGGTGGTACGACCTCTGGTGGTGGTACAACCTCTGGCGGTACAACATCTGGCGGCACGACCTCTGGCACTACCAGCGGTGGTTCTACCTCCGGCAGCACTACCTAAGGCCCGACAAGTAGCCGGCAGCATTGCTGCCGGCTACCCTTCGTGCTTATGGAATATTGAATTCATTTTTAGCGCAATAGAACACGCGTGAATACAATACATGCTTAGCGTATAAGCGCTTAGCCAATTAGGCTAGGTGTTTTCTATTTATTTTTCCTTGCTTCTATGAAAACGAACCCCAAATGGCTGCCCATGCTAACGGGCGTTTTGCTCTGTTTGTCGCTCACCTTATTCAGTTCCTGTTCTGCTTCCGAAAACGCCGGTTCTACAAGCGGCTCCACCTCGGGCAGCACTTCTGGTTCTACAACTGCAGGTAGCACTTCCGGGGCTACCAGTGGCAGCACCACGTATGGCAGCACGTCAGGCTCTACATCGGGCAGCACTACCACTGGCACTACTTCGGGTTCCACTTCTGGGTCTAGTACGTCGGGTTCTACCTCCGGCAGCACTTCTGGCAGCACCACCTGAAGCTACTCTCAGCGCGTTTTGAAAGGCCATATCCATGAAGGATATGGCCTTTTTGCTGTTGCAGCAGTCCGCAGAACGGTACCTGCGCTGCGCGTCTTTTGGGTGGCCTTATACCCAGTGCTACTCCGGAGGAAATCTAATGACGCACGCTGCCTATCATCAACGGGCTCAACCTTGAATGCCCATCCACACCCTCGCGTCAGGCCCAGTGCTTGAGGTACTGAAAAACCTCCGGGTGCGTGAGCAGGCCGCCGTGGTGCTGCTGGCTGAACACGGCCGTACGCACGCTGGCTCCGGCCGGCAGGGTGGCTTCGTCGCCGAATACCGCGTGGCCACGCGCACTGCCCTGGCCCACCAGTCCATCGCCAAAGTATTCGCGCAGAGCCGCCGGCCGTGATGTGCGCAGCCACGCACCTATCAGGATGTGGTATTGCACGCCGGGCAGTGGCGGCACGGGCGTGCGCGGCGGCGTGAGGTCGTTGGCGTGGACATCCTGCCAGTCCTCATCCACCAAAATAGAGTAGCGCAAGTCCTTGATGCCGTTGCTGCGTTGGTTGAGCGCCTTGCTCAGAAAGCGTGTTGGAAACAGGTTGATGCGCTCCAGTAGCCGCGCCGTGAAGTGCGAATTCTGCTCCAGCCACGAGCCATCGTTGGGCGTGCCAATGAGAAACACCGAACGCAAATGAGCCAGCCAGGGTGCTTGCTGAGTGAAGCGTTGATTGGGCTCGGGAGGTATTGCTGCGTCTTCTGCATCAACTCTTAGCTCTTCATTCCTAACGCTCAGCTGACCATAATACCCTGCCGAGCGAATAATCAGCCCGCCCATGCTGTGGCCCACCAGCACCAGCTCGCCCACGGCGTCGGGGTAGGTTTCGACCAGCTCGGTGAGCAGGCGGCTGAGCTCGCGGCCATTTTCGGAGAGGTGCAGACCGGAGTTGAAACGCAGGTAAAGGGCGCGGCTGTGGGTTTCTTCGGCCAGGCGCGGACCGTAGCGCCGGCTGCCGGGCGGGTCCTGAAACCCGGTTTGCCAGATGAGCTCGTCGCCCATCAGGCCGTGCACGTACACCACCGTTTTCTGGCGCGGCTCCGTTAGGCGCAGCTCGGCCACGGGCACATCCTGCCCACCGCGCCGGAAGCTCATCCGAATGGCGCGTGGGTCGTAGCGGGCCGCCAACTGGTCGCCGAGGGCCCCGTTGAGCACGGGCAGGAAAAAATGCTGGTGGGCCTGCCCGGCGCGCACTACGTAGCTGGCCCCGCGCACGGGCAGCAGGGCCGCCCGCCCCACGGCCCCCAGGGCGCGGCGGAAGCGGGAGGGCCGGGAAGCATCGGAATCGGACATGGGTGGGAGGGGCTAAGAACGGCGAATGACCCGAAAGTAACGGCCCCGTCGCCATTGCGTTGGCCTTCCGCCCGAAATCAACGTACTTTGCAAGACCAATCCCAAGCACTACTTCATGAAGCTTTCCATTCGTCCCGCCCTGGCCCTGCTGCTGGGCACCGCCCTGGCGGCCTCGCTTTCGTCCTGCGACTACCGTTGGAGCCCCGGCGAAAACGTGCAATTCAAACACGGTTTTAGCAATCCTCCCGGCTGGCACAACTGGGACGTGAACCGCGACAGCGTCAACTACAAGCAGCGCGTAGAGCCGGCTGGTGGCGAAGGTTCGGCCGCAGCCATCAAGAACGGTACCGTGCAAGACCAGCTGAATTCGGCTCCGGCCGGCAAAAGCAGCCTCTCGCCCCAGGATGCCAGCGGCCAGCTAGCCGACCCCGGCCAGGCTACCGGCGACAAGGGCAACGACAAGTCGGATAAATAATTTTTAGCTCTGCTATAAAAGCCCCTTATCCCCCGATAAGGGGCTTTTTGCGTTCAGCCCAAGCTGAGCATTGGGCAAGTGGTAGCCTCCGCCGTAGCCAAAAAAGCCAACCCCCGGCTCCCGTAGAACCGTAATGTTTGTGCTTTTCAACTCCCACTACTTCACCCGTTTGCTTATGCTTTCCAATGATGCCACGCGGGCCGATACGCCTGCTTTCACCGCCGTAGTGCCCGGCCTGAGCGTGCTGCGCGATGTGTTCGTGAACCTCTACTACGCCTTCCCGCAGGACCAGCCGCAGGGCCCCTGGGTGCTCATCGACGCGGGCCTGCCGGGCTCGGCCGATAAAATTAAACAGCAGGCCGAAGCCCTGTTTGGTGCCAACACGCCGCCCGCCGCCATTCTGCTCACCCACGGACACTTCGACCATGCCGGGGGCCTGCAAGGCTTGCTCGATGCCTGGCCCGAAGTGCCAGTGTATGCCCACCCCTTGGAATTGCCCTACCTCACCGGCCTCTCCAGCTACCCGCCGCCCGACCCCACCGTGGGTGGTGGCATGATGGCCTACCTGTCGTTCATGTACCCCAAAACCCCCTACAATTTCGGTGAGCGGGTGCAGGCCCTGCCGGCCGATGGCAGCGTACCCGGCCTGCCGGGCTGGCGCTGGGTGCACACGCCGGGCCATGCGTTTGGGCACGTTTCGTTCTTCCGTGAGCACGACAAGGTGTTGGTTGCTGGTGATGCCTTTACAACGGTTTTTGCCGAATCGGGCCTTGGCACGCTCACCCAAAAGCAGGAGGTGCATGGCCCTCCTGCCTACTTCACGCCCGATTGGGATGCGGCCCGCGCTTCGGTAGAACTACTCTCGCGCATGGAGCCCGAGGTGGCCGCTACCGGCCACGGCATCGCCATGCACGGCGAAACCCTGCGCCGTCAGCTGGCCGACCTGGCTGCCCGCTTTGATGCCACGGCTCGGCCCAAAAATACCCGCTACGCGCAGCAGCCTGCTACCGCCGATGGCCGCGGTGTAACGTCGGTGCCGCCGCCCGTGGTGAAGCCCTGGCTGAAGGTGGCGGCCGTCGCTGGCCTGGTGCTGGGAGGGGTAGCACTGGCCAGTGCCGGCAAGCGAAAAGGCCGGAAAAGCAAAGGGCAGCGTGGCGAAAAGCCTTTCGGTAAGCAAGCCCATAACCGATTCCGCGAAGCCGGTGCGACGCGCTCGGCTAACCCAAGCCGCTCGCGCGACACCACTGGTATGGCTCCGGTCGACCAGCAGTACACCGATTCGTGGAGCCGCAAAATAGAAACGCAGTACCCATAGCCATTCAATAGCTAGTGGTGAAGTAAAAAGCCCATTCCAGCGCTGGAATGGGCTTTTTACATTGATTGAATTACTAAGAGACCTACAGGGCCACCGGCGGCTGGCCTGGTCGGGCATAGCCAAAGCGCACGGGCGGTGCCACCGAGTGGTAGCCGTCGAGGCCGGAGATACAGGCGGTGGCCAGCGCAGCCAGGTCCAGGGTGCCATCTTCCCGCAGCCCGTCTTCCCGCAGGTAAACGTGCTCCACGGTGCCCACCAGCAGCACGGTACCATTGCTGATGGGGTGCTCCTCCAGCAGCCGCAGTCCGATGCTCAACGGGCTTTCGGCTACGTAGGGCGCAGGAAAACCATCGCGCCACACGGCCGTGAAGCCACATTCGTCGAACTCCGAAACGTTGTCGGGGAAGTTGGCCGACGTATAGTGGGCCGATGCCGCCAGGGCTTCAGGAACCTGGTTTAGGGTGTAGCAGCCGCTGGCCTTGAGGTTGGCGTAGGTGTGGCGGGGCACGGTGGTGGGGCGCGTCACAATGCCCAGCAGGGCAGGGTCGGAGCCCAGGTGCAGGGCCGAGCTGAACACCGCCAGGTTGGTAGCGCCGTCGGGGGCGGCCGTGCCCACAAGGTTTGCCGGCTTAAAGCCCGGCAGGCCATTGACGAGGTTTAACCGGTAAATTTTTTCGAAGCCGGCAATGTCGGCGGCGGTGAGGTGGCGCATGAAGAAAAGCGTAGGATGGACGTGCTGCGGCAATGACCGGCTTGTTCCCGTAATTGTTCAGCCGGAGCTAGTGCACGTTTGCATCCGGTGTGCGGTCGAGGCACAGGCGGTTGTACTGGCAATGCAGGATGAGGACGAACAGAAAAAGTCCATACACTAGCTGTGTGCCCACGGTGGCCCATTGCTCCAGCAGGCTGCTGCCAAACACCAGCACCGTCATCAGCAGCATAGCGGCAGCCAGAGCCGAGCGGGTAAGGAGCCCAATAATCAGGAGCAAGCCGATGCCGCCTTCTACGAACGGCAGCCCGGCCGCAAAGGGCTGCACCAGCGCTGCCGGCAGCATAGAATTGGAAAACTGCTTCACCATGCCCGCTTGAAAAACCGCCAGCTTGGGCAGCCGCACCAGAAAATGCGCCAGGAAAGCGACGCCCATCAGCAATCGGCCCAGCACAAAGGCCAGTTCGGAGTTTGTTAATCTCATTGCGCAAATGATGTTGAAAGGCAAGTACTGTTTGCGTCAACGGGGTTTAATGCTGGCGGGATGTGCTGAACCGCTACTTAATGCTGGCAGCCCAGGCATCCATGCGCGTTTCCAGTACCGCCAGCGGCATAGACCCGCCAGCCAGCAACTCGTCGTGGAAGGCGCGCAGGTCGAACTTTGCGCCCAACTGCCGGCGGTACCGGTCACGGAGTTCATTGATTTTGAGCTGACCGGTTTTGTAGCTCAGCGCCTGGCCGGGCACGGCCATGTAGCGCTCCACTTCGGCCGTAGCACCCTGCTCGCTAATGGCCTCGTTGTCCATCATGTACTGGATGGCTTGCTCGCGGGTGAGCTTGCCGGTGTGCAGGCCCACATCGGCCACAAGGCGCAGGGCGCGGTGCATTTCGGCGCCCAGGTGGCCCATATACTGGTTGGGGTCGGTGAAGAGGCCCAGCGGCTTGCCCAGGCTTTCGCAGTACAGCCCCCAGCCTTCGCTGCAAGCCGAGTAGCCCCCAAAACGGCGGAATTTGGGCAACGCGGTATTCTCCTGCTGCATCGAAACCTGGAAGTGGTGGCCCGGCAGGGCTTCGTGCAGAAATAGGGTTTCCATGGCGGGGTTGGCCACGGTGTTATACTTGGTGGCATCAAGAATGGGCACGTAGAAAATGCCCGGCCGCGAGCCATCCGGCGCGCCGCGGTTGTATTGGGCCGAGGCAGAAGCGGCCCGGTACGCTTCGGTAGCGCGCACCTCGAAAGGCGTTTTGGGGCCGTGGCTGAACAAGGTTGGAATCGTAACCTCAACCCGGCCCTGGATGGCCCGGAAGGAGTTGATAACCTCCGCTTCGGTCTTGAACGGTCGGAATTTGGGGTCGGTGTTTACGTAGTTGAAATAGCCTTTGAGGTCGCCTTTGAAGCCCGTTCGGTTTTTGGCAGTGTCCATTTCGGCCT
>Ga0265780_10009441_pt1 | contig 11697 bp, 9 predicted proteins | sample P1T30metagenome_FD_192432 | JGI IMG/M metagenome (GOLD analysis project Ga0265780, IMG submission 192432) | Plant litter microbial communities from East Loma Ridge, Irvine, California - P1 T30 | ecosystem: Environmental > Terrestrial > Plant litter > Unclassified | place: USA: California... | reverse complement strand
CGTGCATAGCACTAGTATAGTTCGCGTTTAGTAGGTAGCTAGTGCGTTTAGGGAGTCCGACGCCGCGCAGGGGCTAAAGTGTTACCCTTTTGCTCCCATCTCTGCTTTGTCGCACGCAGCAATTCTCGATCATATTAGCGAACTACCTAGTTGCAATTGATTCACCATGACCTCCCCAACGTCCCACACAATATTGACGATACGAACGTGGTGCGATGTATCAAGCCAACTTCCTCTCAACTTCAAATCGATACTTCCCAGCCAGACTTGGACGCGCATATCAAGCCTATGCTTGAACAACCGATAGCCGAGGACACACTTGATGACTGCTCAACGCCGCACGCCTCAGAAGACCAGGGTTCATCAGGCGAGACTCTCGACAAGATTGAAATGAATATCCGATATTCCGACGGGCTCGTGGAAGCCGTGCTGGAGCTATACAAATCTCGCCTGGCACCTGAGCTGTCAGAAGAGCTGGCTGCACTCCTGTTGTGCGTGAACAACACTATGCGCTCTCTCTCTCTCTATCAGAAATTAGCGATATCCTCAATAATCTCTCACATCCGCGTCGCGAGCCGGAGTCAATCGCCATACACATTCGAGAACACTACGGGGCTCTACTGAAGCTTGTGAGAGACGACGGCGTAACAACATCGCCTCTTGGTGACGCACTCTGGAAGCTACTGGAAAACCCCTTTCAATGCATTCCATCATCCACGAAAGTCTAATTCGTACAGCCATGGGTAGCTGCATACTTCCAAAGGCAGAAGCAATCACAGGAGCCTGAAGGCCCTGGGACTGATCTTGTGGACATCCACGCTAAAGTAAAGATACTCAAGACTTGCTTGACATCTATTGTTAACAGCAATTGGGGCGATGTGGGAAAAGAGCAGACGGGCCTAACGCTATATGCTACCGAACATTGGCTCGACCACATTGAGCACGTCTCTCGCGCCGACCTAATCAAATATTGCGATATGCAAACACGACATGAACTGAGCAGACTATTGTTTCGGCTCCTCAATGATGAGGAAATTCTACTACGTTGGCCCCAGAAGATTGCATGCTCGGCATTTACCCTTGGGAACGCTAAACTAGTTGCAGGTCTTGCCAGTGCGCTAGTAGACCAGGACTCTGCACAAGCGTATGCGGGATGGGCCACATCGTGTCAGGACAAACCGCAAGTTATCTTCTTACCAATCGCTAAGGTTATTTTGCATCAGGTTTTGCATCAAAGATGTTGGCCTCTTCCCTTGCTGTGCATCGTTGTTAGTATCAAGGCACTAGTCGATGGCAGTGCGAACGCCGACGACCTGCCGAGTGAGCTCCCAATGGAGACACTTCTATCAGCAACGAAGTGGTTGGGACCAACTGAAAGTGCGGAATGGAATCGAAACGTTGCAGTTGCTTTGAGGAACTCTGACCATTACGAACAAGCAGTAGTGTACTTTGAAAGAGCACTGTGGATCGAGCCGAATAACATGGCGGCACGCGATGGACTTGCCAAAGTATATAGATATATGCGCGATTACGAGACTACCATTTCATTCGGCGAAGAAACCATAGTGCTGCTCGGGCGGGCCGAGGACAACGGCATTGCGGATCGATACACACATGCCCAAATTCATGAAGAGCTCGGATGTGCTTACTCAAATTTGGCTGGGACCCATCGTATGCTCGAAGATTCTGAAAAGATTCTACATGCCTACGAACAGGCCGCCTATTCAGGCAAAATCGAGTTTGATTGGCACGCATATGTCAGAGAACTTATTAAGATCCCAGAAGAAGTAGCATTCCCCAAGATGTTGTCCTTCCTCGCTTTCTTGCAGACTAAAAAGGACGATGACGCCGGCAACTGTTTAACAGTCTATCTGCCGGGGTATGTAGGTATCTCGACTCGCATTCTGCCATCGCCATCGGGTTGCGGGCTGCGAATAATGCTGGAAAGCTAGAATGGCTTGCTTCCGCGCATGAAGATGGAGTGAGAGAAGCCAAGAAGAAGACCCACATGCTGGCGCTACAGATGAAGTCCGAACTCGCACGAATCTACATCGACCACTTGCACGACTACACCAGGGCCGAACCCCTGGTCATGTAAATCGCTCATATCGTTATCGTCATCCAAGAACACACAAAAGCCAGCGCCAACATATTGAAAAAAGTGGCAGAGAACTACTCTCACCTATCAGTTCGCAACATGGTCATCACAGGATCACCTTGCAACCTGCTTAGCATGGAGGCACTTGCCCAGACCAGTGTCAACCAGGACGCCAGAGAACGCATCATCTGGGGCGAAGGCGCCGAAGTTTTCTTCGCTCAAATAGAGCGCAGATTAAACCTCACCACAGCCGCCACCGCGACCGTGAAGTCCTGGATCGAAGCATGTTGCCATTTACTCACGCATGAAAGCCACCACAATATCACGTGGGCCGGGCAGCTATCCCTCGTGAATGCGCTTCTCGCCCTGGGCCACCGCAACGACGCATTGGATTTACTACGAGCAGACCATACTCCGTCGTCGTGGGCGTGCGATTTCTGCAATCAGAGGAAAGACGTACAGGCTTCGTACCATGCGATAAAGGCTGGCGAGTCGGTGGGATACTGCGAGCTTTGTTTCCAGATGGCTTGTGCGAAGTGTATGCCTTTGATACACACGGATGAATACACGAGGTTTTGCGTCCCGGGACATCGCATGCTGGAGGTGAAGCTCGGCGGACCTTTAGTGTTCCGGGGCGTGCAGATGGAGAAAGCGAAATGTGCTGAGATATTGAGGGGGGGAGTTTGGAATACATGAAGAAGACGAGGAGAGCGAGGACGAAAACAAAGAAAGTGAGGAAGAAGATCCAGACTGGGACAAGTGCTCTGCAGCATCATCTTGAACGTCATTCGTTTCAGCCTGCGTAATACACGGGTATGCATGGATATCATCATAACCTTGACAGTCCCAACGAGTACTCAGCGCGTTGCATCTCTCACCATTCTACATCCTGCGCATATTCTCCACGGTGAAGTACGTGATTCCGCCCCCACTTTACCCAGCCAGCTCCAAGCCTTTTTCTCCAAACCCGTGGCCACATGTCTCTCTCTTTTTACATATTCATTGTTTTTTTTCTGTTTGGAAATCAAATGGACGGGATCGAAGACTACGGCGGTGAATCTGAAGGAAAGGATCACACTGGAAAATAAACACGGAAATGTCACAGATATAATGGCGTCAGGAGTTTTAAACTCAGCCCACTTCGATGCATGTCCTCTCACCACCTTCCGCTCGGTCGTTAGACGCACCCATCGCTTCTCCATCTACACAGACGCACACTGAAGCCGCGAAAAAAAAAAAAGAAAACGCTAGGAAAACGTGCCATGTTGCCAAGAAAACCAGCACCGCTTCCACCATCCCCAGCCGCCAGGAAAATTGCTTATGCGAATGAGTGCAAAGCAAACTTCACTTATTCAAAGCCAATCAAATATGCTCCCTCGAAAGAAAAAAAATATAGAAATTACTAAACACTACACACACACACACACATGCGACAAAACTGCGTAAGATACAGGGTATAAGTCCAGGAAAAAAGCCCTCCATCTCCCCATTTAACCCCCCTCTAACCATTCCCCCCCTCCCTCCAACCCCAATCTTACCACCTACTCCCCTGCTCCTTCAACCCCTCGCCCACCACCAACCCGGGAATACTAAACCCATACCCATCCGTCCTGCCCTCGCGATCACTATTGCTAATCTCTACCCTGAGCGCGACGTCCAAGCCGTACGGTCCGCAGAGGCCTGTGGGCGCTAGGCCATTGGCGGCCGGGTGCTGCGTGCCCGCGCCCTGCTCGCCGATGTGGATCGGGTGGCGGGGGTTATCTTTCTTGGTTGGGGGCGCGGAGAGCACAGAGGTTGCGCTTGTGACGGAGGGTGCTTGGCCGGGGGCGGGGGCGGGGGCGGAGAGGGTGGCGGAGGGGGGAGAAGCGGATTCGCAGATGATGGCGTAGTTGCGGGAGGGCATGGTGGCGTGGTTCTTGTCGCTTGTTTTCTTGTCGATTTTCTCCGAGTCGGGGAGGTCGACGTTGCCGTTTGTTAGGCTGGTGTCGGTGCGCGTGGTGCCGTTGGTGTTGATCTTCTGGCCGTTGGAGTCAAGGCCTGGATCGCGGTCGAAGATCTCGAGAAGCGTCTCGTCAGTGTCGTGGTCCAGGTGGTGCACCTTGTTGCGGCGGGCGAGCAGGTTCGCGACGGCCTGGGGAGGGGGCTTGTTGGTGATGGCGGAACTGATGATGTTGGGGATGTAGCGCCAGTCCTGTTCAGCGGGGATGGCGTGTTTGGGGTTCGAGTAGAAACGACCAACAGCACCGAGATGGACGTCTCCTCCGAGAATAGTCACACGAGCCGAGTGCTTCTTAGAGAAGTTCTGGAGCATCTGGATGAGCTCGCGACGCTCGGTCTTGTGCTGACGCGCAGTGTAGTGGTCGTCCAAGTCATCGAGCAAATCGACCTTGCCGTCGAACTGGTTGAAGAAGCTACCAGCCAGACCAAAGCGCTTGTTCAGGAACTTGATCGGCGCGATGAGTGGCGACTGAAGGATGTTCTCCAACCAAATCAGACGTGGGTAGGCGATGGGCACACCAAGCAGCAGGATGAGGTGCTTCAAGTCCTTGTTGGCTGAGTACTCCTTGTCCAGACGGTCGAAGAGCGCCTTGTACGTTTCGGGGTAGTTGATCTGGTGACGAGTGCGCTCGGTTCTCGCATCAATACCAGCAAAAGCAATGCGGGCACCAAGCTGGCAGTAGATGCTGCGGCTGCGCTCCTCGACGTACGGTCCTGGCTTGTGCCCAATGATGTATGATGGGTCGCCTACATCGTCCGTCATAACGAATGTGTCCTTGACCTGTACCGGGTCGGCGGGCGTAGTGCCATTTGTGCCATGAGCAACCACATCCGTAGTCTTGGGCGCATCGGTGGTGTACGTGCTCTTCGGCGGAGCAAGATGGTGCTGGAAGAGAAGGTAGTACTTGTGCGCCACACCACCAATACCTCTGAAAACAGCACACTTCATAAAGTGATCAGTATACGACCCAAAGCCATCAATAATGTCGTGATCGTCCCAGATATTGACCTGCGCAATCTGGCTATTGGCAGTCGAGAACGGGCGCTGGCCATACCACTTCACATAGTTGTTGAAGTAGTACTCATCGCAGTCGTCGCGCATCTGCTGGCCAAAGGGATAATCGCGGCGCTTGTGCGGGTTGCTAATCGCCGTCCACGCCTTCAACGGGCCGTCGACGCGCACTCCGTCGTTGTAAATCTGGTCGCCACCACCGATCATGACATGGAAAGGCCTCTGCTCGTGCATGCGGAGCACGTCGTTCCAGAGCGCGGGGCCAGACCAGGCCTCAACATCAGTGCCTACACTGAAGCCGTTGCAAGAGTGGAACATGATGCGCATGGACTGCGATGCGGCGGGGACAACGAAGACGTGCGGCTTCTCGAGCTTCTGGCGGTCGACGTAGACCAGGTTCTGGATATCGTACTGCCATCGCGACTCGAACTGCTGGAAGGGGGCTTCGATGATGAAGCGCCAGAACGCCCTCCTGGGATCCTCGTACAGCTTCTCGCCGTGGAATGTCTTCGCCTCTATGCTGAAGGCCGCATTACCCGCACTCGCGTCGACTGCGCCAGCCGGTGACAGCACGAGCTGGGGGTTCTGTTGGCCGGGTGTGGTGACGATCAGGACACTTCCATGCCAAATTGGCTGCCCGGTCTGCTGGTTGCTGGTGCGTCTGTAGTTGAGAAGAGGGCCGGCGATGACATCGAGGCCGCCTGAGGTGCTGAGAACCTGCGGTCCATTTCCAATACCAGTGACGCCGCTAGCGTCTTGTTGCGGGACCGGGTCACTCTCGGGGACGGCGTGTTGGTCGGCCATGATTATCGAAGCGAGAGGTAGAATCGCAGCGCTCTTGGATTTATATCTGTCTCCGCCTCCCAGTCAGTCCAACACTGCGAGTCAAGTAAGGGCGACTCACCAATTCCTATGCGCCTGGTCTTTCCGTCGCGCTTCAGCCAATGTAATTATCGGCGATGAATTATTGTACGAGCGCAAACAGTGTATCAAAGACAACGCAACTCTTAAAACCGTAAAAGACGTGTACGAGGACGAGAGCTGAAAATGCGCAGGTCAGGTCAGGTCAAGAAAGTTGTTGTTGCAGCAATGCGCATCAGCAGGGATACGGTGCCGCTAGCCGATCGTTATGACATCTTCGTTCACGACACCCTTCTCGTAGCACCCTATCAGAGGCGCCTTCATTACACTCAAACCACTCGGAAAAGTCCTCATCAGAAACCTTCAGCGATCAATGGCGTGTTGACGCGCTCGTTTCGCACCCTGATCGCGCAAAAGTGCTTCAGCATCGTTGCTATGCGACCCACACGCTTCCTCGAGGCTGGGAACAGCCACAAGCCAAGCCCCTTGTGCATGCCAAGCGATTCTTGTGCACACGGGATGACGAGATTGAGTGGTAGTGGCGTGTGGCTGATGAGGGTTCGTCGATCCAATTGAAAGCTTCGATTGGAAATCTTGTGTGCACTGCGAAAGTCTCGTCAGACAGGCATGTGACCGGTCAGAAGAAGCTGAAAATCTGCGATACGTTGATCAACGCTGTTTGTATCTTCATGAAATTCGCTATTTAACAAACGCCACCCAACTGCAACATCATAAATTCACTGAACCAAACACCCCCCCTCCCCCTACTCCTCCTCAGGCAAGACCTCATCAGCCTCTAACCCCATCTCCTCCCCCACCCTCCTCACCACATCCCTAATCGCCTTACAAGCCGGGCTATCGGGATACGCCGTCAAAAAGCTCTCACCATAATCACACGCCATGCCAATCCTCGGATCCAGCGGAACCGCGCCCAAAAACGGGATATTCTCCAGTTCCGCCAACTTCCTCGCACCCCCCGTCGACGCCCTGAAAATCTGACTCTCATGCTTACACCCAGGACACACAAAGCCCGACATATTCTCCACAATGCCAAGGATAGGAATGCTAGCTTTTCTGCAAAAGTCCATTTCCTTGCGGACGTCGAGAAGGGCGACTTCTTGGGGCGTGGTGACGAGCACTGCGCCGTCGACGCCGCTTGCTTTGAGGAAGCTGTTGACGCTGAGATGCTCGTCTGACGTGCCTGGCGGTGTGTCGACGATTAAGAAATCCAACTCCCCCCATTTGACGTCCATGAGGAATTTCTTGATGAGTCCGTTCTTCTTGGGTCCGCGCCAGATCACCGCGTCGTCGCGATTTGGCAGCATGAACTGCACGCTCATGACGCCCAGGTTCTCACTCACCCACACGGGCTCCCAGCCATCTGCTGTGGTATGTATAGTCTCCTCTTCGACGCCCATCATTTTCGGGATGCTGGGGCCGCAGATGTCCGTGTCCATGAGGCCGACAGTACTATCCGGATTCGACGAAAAGCCGTGGGAAAGCATCGTGCTGAAGGTCGATTTTCCGACCCCGCCTTTGCCGGAAAGGACCAGGATCTTGTGCTTGACAGAGGAGAGGCGTGCGGTTATGAGGGGGATGTCGGGGTCCGGGCCCTTGGGCGCGGAGGCGCAGATGGCTTGGTTGGGGCATCCGGCGCAGTTGTCTGCTGTGCCGGCTTGTTGTGATTCAGGGCCTGGACAGTGCTCTGTGTACATGTGTAAGTGTATGTTCCTATATGTCGTGACTGGGCTATATCATAAGTGGCGGGGCGCATCGTACCTGGCTCAGGTGCAACAAGCTTAGGCGCTGCCTTGAGGGGCGCATTAAAGTCGATTTGCGTCGGCTCTTCCAGTGAGGGTGCCATTTTGTATGCAAAGGCAAACGTGTAGGTGTGGTGGCTACATGGTTGTGGCAGGGAGAAAAGAAAGTGTAGCTTGCTAATCAACGGCCATCATAGGGCTGAGATCGCCTAGCATTTTGCCCCACGTTCCGTCCCGACCTCGGAACCACTGGCTAGATTCGTTCCGCTTTCACGCATTGCAAGTGGGGCCATCACAACCACCATCCTAAGTTCACATGTTTGAGTGTAATCTCTATTCGTGCATTCATGCGCGTCTATGTATTTTCTTCATCGCCATGCTGGCTCCCAACTTCCTCTCACTTCACAGTCATCTACTTCAACTTCACCATAACGTATGGGATCTCAACATCCTCCTCGTCCTGGTCTTCTGCCGTAATCTCAAAGATGACGTTCTTCTGGTGCTCTGGCACTGGCTTCTTGCTGACGTGTTCGACAAGCTTGCTCATTCTGGAACGTGTTAGCACATCTGCAAAGTAAAAAGAGGATTCCAAACTTACGACAAAGGCATTCGGTCCTTTAGCTTGGACGGAGGGTAGAAGGACGCGTAGAGCAAGCTCACACCAGAGCTGACCATCTGTATCGACAAGCCCAGCTTCTCAAAGTGGTCGACAAACTGTTGCAGAGTAATGTCTTCCACCTCAAATCGGTCCCATAGCTTGTCGATGGTGACTTCGCCATTGGGTCCCTTGTACTTGCCCTTGGGGCTGGCGATAGGCTCACTGAAACCGAAGAATGGCAACGCCAAGTTGATGAAGCCGTTCTTGTATTGCTCAATGTCAGTCTTGCCGTCGATGATCTTGTACAGCTCAAGGTTGACAAGACCCGTGACAAGCGCCGTCGTGGTAGCGATGGCAGGGATGATCTTGCCGGCAATGAACTTGGTCTTGTGACGATCTGCCGTCTCGATCTTGTAGTTCTCTGCACGAAGATTGCTAGCTGCCGTAATGAAGTCGATGTGGTGGTTGGTATCGTCGTCCTTCTCGAACTCTACAGGCTCTAGCTTGTAGCCAGCCAGCGACTTTGGTGCTGGAAGCTGGTTGATGATGTGGTTCAATGAATCGTTCTCATCACCGCCGCCTGCAGCCTGGTTGGCGTTCGGATCAGGTTCGGAATCGCTGGCCTGGATCTTGACGGTAGGGTCTGGCTTGAAGTCTGGAACAATCATGTCGTTCAAGACCTCAATATAATGCTCGCGCGTCGCGTTTGGCTTGATGCCGTAGTTGAAAGCGTGCAGATGCGCACCTGCCTCCACGTACGTAAAGTGCGTCTCATTGTTGGGGTCGAACTTCAACGGGTCTGGCGCACGCTTTGGTCCGGACCAGAACTTCTGTCCAGAGCCGGTCGTAGAGTCCTTGGGGAAGTTGTAAAGGAGTTGCGCAATCTGGTGGTTGTAGCTCTTCTCAAACTGGTGGCGAGCCCAGATGATGCAGTCATCGTACGACAATGGCTTCTCGGTCACTAAGAACTCCTTGAGTGTCTCTAGAGTCTGCTTCTCGTTGCCCGACTGCTTCAGCGATGCGCCGAGGTAGTCAGTCTGTGTGAGATACAGGTTGACAACTTCCGGTCCCTTGACAAATAGCGAGTCGAAGTTCTCACGCGCCCAGGCAATCGTGTGTTCGATGCGATTGGGGAAACTTCGAAGTGTGCACATTGGGAACGACTTCTCTGGCGGATCTTGTGATGAGGAGTATGACTCGGTGATGAATGGCAGCACAACCTGGACGTTGCCCTTGGTGCCGAGCGTACCACTGTCGAGCAAAGGCTTGCGGAAGAAGACGCATCGTCGGTCGACGTATGTGCGTGCCTCAACATTGTCGAGAGCGTTGGTGACGGCATCTAGCTCGTTCCAGAAGGTCTCGTTGAAGATGTGCTCCGTCTCAGGGCCAACCTTGTCCTGCAGCGTTGCGATCTTGCCTTTAAGGTCTGGGTTCATTGCCTGCACCGCCTTTGCAGCAGCGTCGCTCTTGAGCTTACCGACATCTGCTGGTCTGAACAGGAATTGTCGGTTCAGGTTGCTCTTTTCGATTTGGTCGTTGTCCGTAACGGTGATGTTTCCATCCGGACCGGTGCCGAGACCCATCATCGCCCAGTTCTTGAGCATCTCGCAACCGATAGCACCAGCACCGACAAGGAACTGCTTCATGTTGCTGAGCTTCTTCTGGTATTCCTGACCGAGCACAGCAATCTGACCATCGTAACGCGAGCCAATCGGAGCGCATTGCTCCTCCGAACGGGCTGTCGATGTTGGTATCGACTCTAGCGAATCGAAGTAGAGAAATTGGACAATGGGGTGAAATTTTCCGGAGACAGACTTCAAGACCTCTTGCGCAGCCATTCCACCGAAGAATGCTGCGATCGGGCTAAGGTCACCACGCGCTTGGTAACTCAGCTCCTTGATCAGCTTCTCGTCAAGCTCAACCTGCTCAGCTCCCGAGCCAGCGATTTCCTGCGCAATCTTCAAAACCTCCACGGCATCGGCCTCGTGGTGCGGTCGTGGGAACTCTCCCTTGTTCTGTGTCGCAAACTTGTGCAGAGCCTGGATACCGACGTGTAGCTGCTGTGGCCGGTCAAACTTGGCGAAGTCGGAGATGAGGAGCTCTGGTTTTGCCAACTGCTTGCTGAAAGGCTCGAAGTTGATGATTTTGGGCATCTTAACCTGGATGTACTGGCCACCGCTCTGGTATGTGCCTAGTCCGGAGACGTCGCCGATGGAGAATGTGTATGGTCCCTTGACCTCGATCTTTCGTGGCGCGCAGCCGTTGAGAGCCTCCATGCCCTTGACCTCTGAGAAGGTGACCCAGTCGCCATCCTCAAGACCATGCCTGGTCTCATCCAGCGCCGAGACCAGACCAGACTCATCGATGCCTGCAATGATGCCATTTGTGACGTTCTCGCCGGTGGGGTCGCCAATGGTAAAGTTCTTGCCGAAGTCGGTGAAAATGGTTCCGAAGAGACCGTATGTGTCCGTGATGACAATGTAGATGCCGTTGTAGTGGCAGTAGTCTGCGATCTTGATTTGGTCCTCCAGCGCCGTATCTGTGAGGACAATGACCTGGAACTGCTTGAGCTGAGCCAGGTCTGACGTCAGATCCTTCCCGCTAAACTCCTGCACGGGTGTGTATGGGTTGAGCTCCGAGACTCGCGGCACGGTGACTGATGCGCGGGGCTTTCCGACGTCTTCGGGGTGTAGGAAGAACTGCGACGACAGATCGGCGAGGGCGGCGGGCTTGGGGTCGAACAGCGTCAGCGACTTGACACCAGCGAGCGCAATGTTCTTGGCGATCTCAACACCAAGACCCCGCAGACCGGCAATGAGGACGTTGGAAGAGCCCATGCGCTTCATGGCCTCGTGGCCCAGCACGTACAGCTGTCGGCTGTAGAGGGACTCGTCGATGTCGCCATTGTTGCCAGAAGCCTCTTTTAGCTGCTCGACAGCTGTGGCAGGACTGTCGACCTGCATGCGTTCCTTGGTCGTGTTAGTCATGTTTGAGAGTGAGGTTGAAGAGGCAAGCTGCTGGACAGGGTCATGTCATGGTTACAAATACACAGCCCCACCAACGGCGCCGTCTAGCCCAACAGCATGCCAAACAGAGCTTCTAATTACTTACTGCCATGATTTTTGCTTTCTTATCTGGACCAGCGTCCGTAAGCGAGTGTTTTCTCTTCGACGCCAACTTGCCGGCCGTGAAGAACTTGGGGAAGGGGGAAGTGGGAAGTGGGAAGTGGGAAGTGCCGGACGCGCGGGTGCTGCGTTAGTTGGAGCGTGAATGTGGGAGTCGGAAAAGTTGGACTTGTGCTTTTGGTGTATGGGCAAGGGCTAGAAAAGGAGGGGAGAGTTTGAGGCAGCAGCGTGAGGCCGTGGTTGTT
>Ga0265780_10009440_pt1 | contig 11698 bp, 14 predicted proteins | sample P1T30metagenome_FD_192432 | JGI IMG/M metagenome (GOLD analysis project Ga0265780, IMG submission 192432) | Plant litter microbial communities from East Loma Ridge, Irvine, California - P1 T30 | ecosystem: Environmental > Terrestrial > Plant litter > Unclassified | place: USA: California... | reverse complement strand
CAACTGGCCGTCAGCTGTTGCCGGGGTGGGTGACGACCAACAGTCGTCACGCTCTGGCCGCTGCGCTCGCCGAGCATGGCTCGGCGCTACCGCGGTACTGACGGCCGCTGGCCGTCAGCTGTTGCCGGGGTGGGTGACGACCGTCGGTCGTCACGCTCTGGCCGCTGCGCGGGCAGACAACCTGCGCGGTCAACGCACCATGAACTGCCCGCGGCAGCCATTGCTGACCCATACGCCGTTGTTATCCCAGCCCCAGCTCTGGCCTTCGATGCAGGCCGTGCCGGACTTCTGCTTCACCAGCCGCGCATCCTGGCGGATGGTGACGTTGCAGCGGCGCTGGCGACGATCATTGGAATCGCAGTCGATCACCTGGCCGGACGAACCCCAGCCATTGCCGTTGCCATTGCCACCGCCCCAGTTGCCCCCGCCGTGGCCGGGTCGCGACGGACGCCCACGTTCACCGACGAACTCCGCGCGGCAGCCATTGCTGACCCAGACGCCATCGCGCGACTGACCCCAGCTGCGGCCTTCCACGCAGGCGGCACCAGACAGCTGGCGGACCAGCCGTGCGCGGCCGTCCAGACGGCATTCCTGATCGCGGTTCTTGACCGACTCACAGCGGATCGTATTGCCCCCGTCGTAGCCATGGCGGTCACCGTCGCGATACTGCGCCTGCGCGGAGCCGGCAACGCCGGCGCCAACCAGCAAGGGGAGACAGACGGCCCACAGCATCGAAGGGCGGCGCGAAACAGATAGTTCCTGGGTCATCGTGGTGCGTCCTGGTGTGGCGGATGAACCGAGCATGGCGCAACCCGAGGGCCGCGCAAAGAGAGCCCGCATACCCTCGGTCGCTGCCCATTCAAGTAGGCGAGCGGAAGCTGAACGGGTTCACCCGGTCTGTGCGCCGGCACTCTGCGCCCCGGCGTCAACCGTAGCTGACGGTATCGACAAAGGCGTCGCTGACCTCCACGCGCACCGAGCAGGCCTGCCCGGTACGGGTGTGCAGCTCCCGGGCCAGCGCATCGGCGAAATCGAACGCCGCACTGCCCTCGTGGAAGGAAATGGCTTCCGGCTTCTGCGGATGCAGCACGCGCCAATGGCGCTGCTCGTTCTGGACGCGGATCAACATAAGGTCTCTCTCTCCATGATCGGACGGAGTGCCAACCAGATCGACGATCGCGGGTAGCAGCCTTGCCCCCCCTGTTCTTCGCCTGACCCATGACACCAACGGCCCCCGCCAGTTACGGAGGCTAGGGCATATTCGAGTCGCACGGCATCAGGGTTTTCTGAAATTTCAACCGAAGCGGAGTACCTCCACGGCCGTGCCAAAGGCAGCCACCTGCACCGTCACCGCTGTGCCGGTCTGCCCGTGATGGTCCAGGGCCAGCGCCGCGGCGGCATCGAAAGCCTCTTTTCCGCAGATGAAATTCCGCGAGCGCTCCCAGCTGGGATGCACGACACGCCAGTGGCGGCTGATGTTCTGGACGACGATGACCATGGGCGGGCTCCGGATTGCAGCGGGGGCGCCATAAGCGACAGCGCCATGCATGCAGCCTAGGTCGCCGCCCTTGGGCGACCCATCGTTCCGGTCTGAATTGCCCTGCCCTCACATGACTGACGCTGTTCACAAGCCCGGTTCCGTGATGCTTGTCACGGCGCTTTAACCATTTCACACTACGTACACCTTAGGGGGCCCCTTCCACATGCGCACCTTTCTGTACCAGCGTCCTTCCCTGCTCAAGTTCTACTTCGGCGCCAGCTATGTGATCCTCGTCGAGGAGCTGATCCGCGCATCGTTGTTCTGACACGGCGGTGGACGCCGCGCCCGGCGCATTGAACAATCACCGGCTCTCCTGCCTGCGTGAGTGTTCCATGTCCGACCTGCCTGCCCTGCCCGTCCTGCAACCCGGCCGCTACCGCCATTTCAAAGGCGGCCTGTACGAGGTCGTGGACGTGGTCCGCAGCAGCGAGACCCTGCAGCCGATGGTGCTTTACCGCGCACTGTATGGCGAAGGCGGCCTATGGGTGCGCCCCTATGCGATGTTCGTGGAACAGGTGGACCTCGCCGGCGGTAACCAGCCGCGTTTCGCCCGCCTCGACGATTGACCGTCAGGCCGACAGCGCCGCATGATCGGCGCATCTCCTGGCGGATGTCCCGATGCGTAGCGCGTGCCTGGCCCTGATGGTTTGTTCCACCCTCTTCGTCAGTGGTGCCGTGCAGGCACAACAGGCCGACGAACCGCCGTCGTTTGATCGCCCCGGCATCGGCCTGGGCACCGGCATCGTGCCGCGCGGCGCGCTGGCACTGGAGCTGGGACTTCCCTCCCATGAACGCGATCGCGATGCCGATGGTCTTCGCACCGAACAGCTCTCCGGCGAGGTGACGCTGCGCACCGGCCTGTTTGAACGCTGGGAACTGCAGTTTTCCGGATCGCCCTGGCAGCGCCAGCGCAGCCGTTTACCCGGCATGGCCAGCACGCGCACACAAGGCGGCGGCGATGCACAGCTCGCCCTGAAGTGGGCACCGCCCACCGGTAGCGAGACCGACCGCTGGGCACTGCTGGGGTCGGCCACGGTGGCACGCGGCGATGCGGCGCTCAGCGAGGGGCGCCAGTACGCGCTGGCGGGCAGTTATGAGCATGACTTCAGCGACCACTGGAACGGTGCACTGTATGCCAGCCACAGCCGCGGTGACGGCGAGCGCAGCACGGTGTGGTCGCCCAGCGTATCGCTGGCCCTCACGCCCCGGCTGTCTGCATTCGTGGAGGCTGGGGTGACCAAGGAACACGGCGAGCCACGGGAAACGGTGGCCGGTGGCGGGGTGACCTGGATGTGGACCGATCGGGTCCAGCTTGATGCATCGCTTGATGCCGGACTGGATGCCCACAGCCCGGACCTGCAGGCCGGGCTCGGGATCTCCGCGTACTTCGATTAAGCGTACCGACGAGGGTCAGCACGTCAGCCAGGCTTTACCACGGTGCGAACATGGTGACCCCTACGATGACCAGCACCACGGCCAACGCGATCATCAGGTAATGGCTCTGGCGCCAGGACGGTTTCGGTTTTCCAGGGGTATTCATGGGTAGTGCTCCAATGCGTTGGCTTACCCCCACAGAGTGCGTTACAGCCGGCATCGACGAAGTGCACGCCGCGTGCAGGCCGCGTCAGCATCATGCGCTCCCCGCCTGCACGAAAAAGGCCGGCGCTTCACGGCGCGGGCCTCTCGTTTCTGCCTCACTGCGGCTTTATCTGCGGGTGCCGTCCAGCCAGTTCGGTCCCTTGTTCTTCAGGAAGAAGATGTAGACCACCAGCGACACCGCGATCACCGCGGTGATGTAGATGACGAACTCATTCACCCGACCGGCCTTCAGCGCGCCCTGGTACAGCAGCGGCGCGGTGCCGCCGAACAGCGAGTTGGCCAGCGCGTAGCCGAGGCCGACGCCCAGTGCGCGGATGTGCGCCGGGAACAGTTCAGCCTTCACCACCGCGTTGATCGACGTATAACCGGTCAGGATGACGAAACCGGTGGCCAGGATGAGGAACGCCGACAGCGCCGAGGTCTGCTGCGGCAGTGCGGTGACCAGGTACCAGGTGTACAGCACGCCACCGACACCGAAGAACACCAGCAGGCTCTTGCGACCGATGCGGTCGGACAACAGGCCACCCAGCGGCTGCAGCAGCATCAGGAAGGTCAATACACCCAGGTTGATCAGCGTGCCGGTGATCACATCGTCGCCGGCGAAGGCGGTCTGGATCATCTTCGGGCCGTTGATGGTGTAGGTGTAGAACGCGACCGTACCACCGGCGGTGATCAGGAAGCACAGCAGCAGCGGGCGCCACTGGTTGACGAACAGTTCGCGCATCGAACCACTCGCCTTGGCCTTGCCATCCTTCGCTGCTTCGATCGATTCCGCGCTCAGCGATTCATCCATCGTACGACGCAGCCAGAACACCACCAGCGCCCCGATGCCACCGATGCCGAAGGCCACGCGCCAGCCCCATTCGGAAACGTGCGAGGTGTCCCAGGACAGCAGCATCACCAGCAGCACGGCCTGCGCCAGCACGTGCCCACCCACCAGGGTGACGTAATGGAAGGAGGACAGGAAACCGCGCCAGCCGGGCACGGCCGCTTCGGACATGTAAGTGGCACTGGCGCCATACTCACCGCCGGTGGCGAAGCCCTGCAGCAGGCGTGCGAACAGCAGGATCACCGCCGCCCAGATGCCGATGGACGCCGCAGTGGGCGCGATGGCGATCAGGAAGGAACAGGCTGCCATCACGCTGACCGATACGGTAAGCGCCAGGCGGCGGCCGTAACGGTCGGCGAACCGTCCGAAGTACCACGCACCGATGGGACGCATGAGGAAGGTGGCGGCGAAGATGCCCCAGATGTACATCGTGGAGTTCTTGTCGTCGGCCGAGAAGAACTGCGATTCGAAGTACTTGGCGAACACCGAATAGACGTAGACGTCGTACCACTCGACCAGGTTGCCGGCCGAGCCTTTCAGCGTATTGGACACCGAACGTTTCAGCGCGGCGCGCTCCGAAACGGGCGATGCCGCGGTGGATTGGGAAATGCTCATGGGGGAAAACGGCCCTCAGGTTGAGCCCCCTCGGGAGGGGGGCATTGGATCCGGCGCTGCCGGCGACGCGCAATGGCGCCGCCAGCTGGATTGCCGAGGCAAGTACCTTACCTGAGGACGACGTGAAACACCGTTACACCTTCGGGCTATGGCATTTACCGGTCGGCTGCTCCCGCGACCGGTCGATTTTCGCTGAATGCGCGACGGTGCAGATCGTGGACACCACGTTGATGTGGGCGGGCGCATTCTGTCATTCGTTACCAGCGCGTGAGTGCGCCGAGCACCTCTTCCCATGCCGCAGCTGTCAGAGGAATTGAAAGTCCAGGAAAGGATGACCGCCGTAGGCGCCCTCCAGGTGCTGGATGCGGCAGCGGGCGCGTCATTGGACCGCATCACCCGCTTGGCGGCCTTCGCATTCGACACACCGGTGGCCTTCGTTTCCATCGTCGGCGTGGATAACCAGCGCTTCATCTCACGGGTCGGGCTGGAGATCAGCGGAACCGACATCCGCTCTTCCGTCTGCTCCTATACCATCACCTCCCCTGACGTGATGGTGGTCAGCGACCTGCGCGCCGATCCGCGATTCGTGGAGAACGGCCTGGTCTGCGGTCCACCGCATCTTCGCTTCTATGCAGGCGCGCCGTTGATCGCCAAGAACGGCGTGGCAATCGGCGCCATCTGCGTCATGGGCGCCGAACCGCGCGAGCTCAGCGAAGACGAACGCCAGCACCTGAAAACGCTCGCCGCCATGGCGATGAGCCAGTTGGAACTGCGGCGCCTGTCCGGCCGCCAGGATCCGGTCAGCGGGCTTTCCAACCGCCACCAGTTCCATATCGACTATGACGGGCTGGTCGCGCGCGCAACCTCCGGAACGATGTACGCGGTCATGCTGGACGTGCTGGACGTGCCGCGTCTGGACGAAGCCGGCCAGGCACTCGGCCTGCCGCCGCTGGAGGCGATGATCCACCGCTCCGGTGTGCGTCTGCGCGTGGCGTTGGAAGACATCACCGACATCTATCACGTCGGCGTGAGCCGCTTTGCGTTCCTGATCGACCTGCCCTCGCCCGACGACGTGGAGGCGCTGTTGCTGGAGTTGAAGCAGCGGGTCATCCGCCCGGTAATGGCCGCCGCGGTGCCGATGTCGCCACAGTTCCATGCCGGCATCTGCGCCTTCGATCCCAGTACCGACAGCAGTAATGACGTGCTGCGCAAGCTGCTGGTGGGCGTGCAGGCGGCGATCAGCAGCCGCCACGATTTCTGCTGGTATTCCGAGCGCCGCGACGAGCTGCTGCGGCGTGGCTACCGGCTGGCCGCCGATGCCGAACGCGGCCTGCGCCGTGAAGAGTTCTATCTGCTGTTCCAGCCGCGCGTGGATACGCAGACCGGCGCGGTGGTGTCGGCCGAAGCGCTGATCCGCTGGAACCATCCGCGGCTGGGCCCCGTCGGCCCGGCCGAGTTCATTCCGGTGTTCGAACGCACTGCGCTGATGCCGGCGGTCAGCGACTGGGTGGTGGACGCGGCGCTGGATCAGCTGGCGGCGTGGCAGCGCGAGGGTCTTTCGTTGGGGATGTCGATCAACCTGGCCGCGTCCGACCTGTCCACCGAAGGCATGGCCGAGCGTCTACTGCAGAAGCTGGCCGCGCGTGGCCTGCCCCCGAACCTGCTGGAAATCGAGATCACCGAAGGCGAATGGCTGCGCGCCAATACGGTCGCCGGCGACCAGCTGGCGTGCCTGGCCAGGGTGGGCGTACGCGTGGCAATCGATGACTTCGGCAGCGGCTACAGCAACTTCGGGTATCTCTCAAGGCTGCCGATTTCCACCATCAAGATGGACAAATCACTGGTGGACCATCTGGCCGATGACCCGGGCGCACGGCTGAAGGCGAAGGCCATCATCGAGCTCGCCAAGGGCCTGGGCTACACCACCGTGGCCGAAGGCGTGGAAAGCCTGGAGCAGCAGCAGGTGCTGACCGAACTGGGCTGTGACCAGCTGCAGGGGTACCTGTTCGCCGAACCCCTGGCGGCGCACGAACTGGCGTCGATGATGGCCCGGTAGTGAGGGCCGCCTTCGGTGGGTGACGACCGTTGGTCGTCACGCTCTCGGCCTGCCGCTGCGCTCGCCGAGCATGGCTCGCGCTACCAACGAAACGAAAAAGGCCCGCGCATTGCTGCACGAGCCTCTTCTTCACCACAGTGGTCGGGACGGCCGGATTCGAACCGACGACCCTCTGCCCCCCAGGCAGATGCGCTACCAGGCTGCGCTACGCCCCGAATATCTGCAATGTTGCCCCGCCGTTGAAGCGGGCCGTGAAGTATAGCGGATCAACGCGAAAAAAGAATCAGCGGCGAAGCAGTTGCAGCACTTCTTCCAGTTCCACGCGGACCTGCTTGATGATCTGCTGGCTGAGCGCGGCTTCGCCACGCGCGTCGGCGCCATCCAGCCGCAACCGCGCCCCGCCGATCGTATAGCCCTGTTCGTACAGCAGGCTGCGGATCTGCCGGATCATCAGCACGTCATGGCGCTGGTAATAGCGACGGTTGCCGCGACGTTTGGCCGGCTCCAGGCTGGGAAATTCTGTTTCCCAGTAACGCAGCACGTGCGGCTTGACGTCGCACAGCTCACTGACCTCACCGATGGTGAAGTAGCGCTTGGCCGGTATCGGCGGAAGCTCTCTGTTACTGCCCGGATCCAGCATACGCTTCCACCCTTTCCTTGAGCTTCTGGCCCGGACGGAAGGTGACTACCGTGCGGGCGGAAATCGGAATTTCCTCACCGGTCTTCGGGTTGCGACCCGGGCGCTGGTTCTTGCGCCGCAGGTCGAAGTTGCCAAAGCCGGACAGCTTTACCTGACGTCCATGTTGCAACGCTTCACGCAGCACATCGAAGAACGCATCGACGAATTCCTTGGCCTCACGCTTGTTCAAGCCGACTTCGTCGAACAGTTTTTCGGCCATTTCAGCCTTGGTCAGTGCCATCGCCTGCTTACCCCTGGGTGCTGCCCGCTCAACCGCGGATCCGGGCGTGGTGTTCACGCTCGATGGCAGCGACCACCTCGGTCACCACCGCGTCCACGTCGCGGTCCGTCAGAGTGCGCGACTTGTCCTGCAAAATCAAGCCCATAGCGAGACTCTTGAAGCCCGGCTCGACCCCCTGCCCGACATATCGGTCGAACAGGTTCAGCTCGCGCAGCAGGGGCCCGGCGGCCAGTCGGACCGTAGCGGCCAGATCGGTCCAGGCGACCGCATCGGGGGCCAGCACGGCCAGGTCGCGACGCACCGCCGGGAAACGCGAAAGCTCGCTGGCACGCGGCAGTTCGCGGGCGGCCAACGGCGCCAGGTCCAGCTCCAGGGCGTAGACGTCCACATCGATGTCCATCGCCTTGGCCAGGCGCGGGTGGATCTGCCCGATCCAGCCCAGGCGGACATCGCCGCGGTAGACATCGGCCGAACGCGCCGGATGCCCGTAGGGCTGGGCCGAGGGCTTGAAGCTCAGCTCGGCGCCACTGGCGGCGGCCAATGCTTCCAGGTCGCCCTTCAGGTCATGGAAGTCGACCTTGCGTGCGGCCACGCCCCACTGCTCGGCGTCGGCGTCACCACAGACCACGGCGGCCACGCGCTGGGTTTCCAGCGGCGCCGGCGCGCCTTCACCGGCCTGCGCGGCAAACGCGCGGCCGATCTCGAACAGGCGCACGCGGCCGGCCTGGCGGGCCACGTTGCGGCCCAGCGTGGCGACCAGGCCCGGCAGCAGCGCCGGACGCATCACCGCCAGTTCGGCCGACAGCGGATTGGCCAGCGGCACCAGGTTGTCGACCAGCTGCCACTGCTGCAGCAGCTGCGCATCGACGAAGGCGAAGTTGATGGTTTCCTGCAGCTCGCGCGCCAGCAGCTGGCGTCGCACGCTGAGTTCTTCCAGGCGGGTTTCGCTGGGCATCGCCACGCGCGCGGCGCCGCCGGGCAGCGTGGTCGGGATCTGCTCGTAGCCGTGGATACGGGCCAGTTCTTCGATCAGGTCTTCTTCAATGGCGATATCGAAACGACGGCTCGGTGCGGTGACCTGCCACCCCTCGCCCGCTGCCGCCACCTCCATGCCCAGCGCGCGCAGGATGCGCTCCACTTCGGCGTCTTCGATGGTGATGCCCAGCACGCGGGTGATGCGTGCGCGGCGCAGCATGATCGGCGCCGGCGACGGCAGGTCGTCTGCGCGCAGCGCTTCGGTCACCGCAGAAGCGGTGCCGCCAGCCAGTTCCAGCACCAGCGCGGTGGCGTGCTCGATGGCCGCACGCGGCAGCGCCGGGTCCACGCCCCGTTCGAAGCGATGGCCGGCATCGGTGTGCAGGCCCAGCTTGCGGCCGCGGCCCATGATCGCCGCAGGCGCGAAGTGCGCCGCTTCCAGGAAGACATCGGTGGTGGCGTCCGTCACGCGGGTGTCGAAGCCGCCCATCAGGCCGGCCAGGCCGACCGGACGGTCCGCATCGGTGATCACCAGGAAGCTGTCGTCCAGCGCGGCGTCGCGGCCATCCAGCAGCTTCAGGGCTTCGCCCGCGCGCGAACGGCGCACGCCGATCGGCCCGCTCAGCGTGGCGAGGTCGTAGGCATGCATCGGCTGGCCAAGATCGAGCATCACGTATTGGGTGATGTCCACCAGCAGCGACACCGGACGCACGCCACTGCGGCGCAGGCGCTCGGCCATCCACAGCGGGGTCCTGGCGGCCGCATTGACCCCTTCGATGACCCGGCCCAGATAGCGCGGCGCTTCGGCGCCGGCATTGAGTTCGATCGCCAGCTCACGCGAGCCGGTGGCCGGCACCGCATCGGCGGCGAACGGCACCACCTCGCTGCGGGTGGCCGCGGCCACGTCGAACGCAATACCGCGCACGCTGAAGCAGTCGGCGCGGTTGGGGGTCAGCTTGATCTCGATGCTGCTGTCGGGCAGGCCGAGATACTCGACCAGCCCCTGCCCCACCGGTGCGTCATCGGGCAGTTCGAACAGGCCCGACGCGTCGCTGTCCAGGCCCAGTTCCTTGGCCGAACACAGCATGCCGTTGGAGTCCACGCCGCGCAGTTTGGCGGCGCTGATCTTCAACGCGCCGATCTGTGCACCGACCATCGCCAGCGGCGCGACCAGGCCCGGACGCGCGTTCGGCGCGCCGCAGACGATCTGCAGCAGTTCGCCGCGGCCGGCATCGACCTGGCAGATCTGCAGGCGGTCGGCTTCGGGGTGGCGCACGGCCTCCACGATGCGCGCGACGACCACGTGATCCAGGCCACCGCCGAGCGCGTCGACCTCTTCCACTTCCAGGCCAATGGCGGTCAGCACGGCGCTGAGCTCATCGCGCGAGGCGGTGGTGGGGACGTGGCTGCGCAGCCAGTTTTCAGAGAATTTCATGTTGTTGCGTCCTCGTTGACGACCAGCGGTCGTCACTACCGATAGTGTTTACGCGAACTGCTTCAGGAAGCGCACGTCGTTCTCGAAGAACGCGCGCAGGTCGTTCACGCCGTAGCGCAGCATCGCGAACCGCTCCACGCCCAGGCCGAAGGCAAAGCCGGTGTAACGCTCCGGGTCGATGCCAACGCTGCGCAGCACGTTCGGGTGCACCATGCCGCAGCCCAGCACTTCCAGCCAGCGGGTGCTGCCATCGGGCTGCTGCCAGGCGATGTCCACTTCCGCACCCGGTTCAACGAAGGGGAAGTAGCTGGGACGGAAACGCATCTCGAAATCGCGCTCGAAGAACGCGCGCACGAACTCGGACAGCGTGCCCTTGAGATCGGCGAAATTGGAATGCTCGTCCACCAGCAGGCCTTCGACCTGGTGGAACATCGGCGAATGGGTCTGGTCGCTGTCGCTGCGGTACACCTTGCCGGCGGCAATCATGCGCAGCGGTGGCGCGTGCTCGCCCATGTAGCGCACCTGCACCCCGGAGGTATGCGTGCGCAGCAGGCGGCCATCGCCAAAGTAGAAGGTGTCGTGCATCGCACGCGCCGGATGATGCGGCGGGAAGTTCAGCGCTTCGAAGTTGTGCCAGTCGTCCTCGATTTCCGGGCCTTCGGACAGCTCGTAGCCCAGGCGACCGAAGATCTCGGTGATGCGCTCCAGCGTGCGGGTCACCGGGTGCAACCCACCACGGCCACCGCGACGGCCCGGCAGGGTGATGTCGATGGCTTCAGCGGACAGGCGCGCATCCAGGGCGGCGTCTTCGAGTACCGCCTTGCGCTCGGCCAGCGCCGTGGTCAGCGTGTCGCGCGCGCGGTTGATCGCTTCGCCGGCGGCCTTGCGCTCGTCGGCCGGCAAGGCGCCAAGCTGTTTCAGCTGCGAGGTGATGCTGCCACTCTTGCCCAGCAGGGCCACGCGCAGCTGTTCCAGCGCATCGGGGCTCTGGGCGGCAGCCACATCGGCCAGCGCCTGGGCGGTCAGGGATTGGATGTCACTCATGGGTGCCGGAACCTCGGGTCGGATATGCCCTCGCGATGCGCGAAGGGCCGACCCCCGTCGCCACCGCTGTCCGGCCGCCGCGCGTTGCGCTGGCCACCGCACAAAAAAGAATGGGGAAGGACTTGCGCCCTTCCCCATGCATTGCCTTACCTGCGGGCGTTGCGTCAACGGCAACGACCGAGGAGGACTTATGCCGCCAGAGCGCCCTTGGCTTTTTCAGCCAGCGCGGCAAAACCGGCCGCGTCGTGCACGGCGATGTCTGCCAGCACCTTGCGGTCCAGGGTGATGCCAGCCTTCAGCAGGCCGTTCATGAAACGGCTGTAGCTCAGGCCATTGATGCGGGCCGCGGCATTGATACGGGTGATCCACAGCGAGCGGAAATTACGCTTCTTCTGCTTACGACCGATGTACGCGTACTGCTGGGCCTTGATGACGGCCTGCTTGGCAACGCGGAAGACCTTGCGACGGGCATTGTAGTAGCCCTTCGCCAGAGTCAGGATTTTCTTGTGGCGGCGACGCGCCTGTACGCCACGCTTTACTCGTGCCATGTGTCAGTTCCTCAGAGGTAAGGGAGCATGCGGTCCAGACGGCCGGCGTCTTCTGCGCGGACGTGATTCGTCTGACGCAGGTTACGCTTACGCTTGGTCGCTTTCTTCGTGAGGATATGGCTACGGTTGGCGTGGCC
>Ga0265780_10009439_pt1 | contig 11698 bp, 10 predicted proteins | sample P1T30metagenome_FD_192432 | JGI IMG/M metagenome (GOLD analysis project Ga0265780, IMG submission 192432) | Plant litter microbial communities from East Loma Ridge, Irvine, California - P1 T30 | ecosystem: Environmental > Terrestrial > Plant litter > Unclassified | place: USA: California... | reverse complement strand
AATGATGCGCACCTTGCCTGGTACGGCCGGCGCCAACGCCAGCGAGGCCAGCGCCGCGGCGTTTACGCGCGCCACCTTGGCCACGTAATCAAAATCGACGAACTGCGTCAGGTCGCCGATCTGCTTGCCGCCTTCCGTGCGCACGTTCTGGTGCTGGTGGTCGAAGTCCTCGTTCGGTTCCGTGAAGCGCACGGCCGCGTAGCCGCGGTCGAGGAACGGCGCATGGTCGCCGCCGCGCAGGTAGCGGTCGCGCCGGTTGATGATGGTGACCTTGAAGTCCGGGACATAACGCTCGCCCACATCCTTGACGGCACGCGCCAGTTCGCGCGTGATCGAGTCGTTCTCGCCGCCGGTGCGCACCAGGGTTTTTTGCTCGTCGGTGAGCGGCTGGTCGGCCGGCACGCCTTCGGCAAACAGGCGTACTTGCGTGTTATCGCGCTTGCCGTCGTCGCTCATCGAGCTGCCGATGATGTCGTTATTGAGCATGCCGGCGATATTCAGGTTCTTCTGTTTCGCCTTCTCCGCGAAATCGCCCGAGCCATACAGGCCTTGCTCTTCGGCGGCGACCGTCATGAACACGATGGTCGCGTCGAATTTGTACTGCGCCATCACGCACGCCATTTCCATCACGGCGGCGGTGCCGGATGCGTCGTCGTTGGCGCCCGGTGCATCGCCTTCATAATCGCCATCGACAGTGCGGCGCGAATCATAGTGGCCGCTGACGACGTACATGCGGTCGATCGATTGCGCCTGCGTGCCCGGCAGGGTAGCCACCACGTTGACGATTTCCGTCGGCTTGGCGATGCGCTTGTCGACCGGGTGCATGTGGCCGTCGAAGCGCACCTGCAGCTTGCCGGCGCCGCAGCGTTCCAGGTCCGACTTGATCCAGCGCCGCGCGGCGCCGATGCCGCGGGTTTCCGAGACGGTCTCGGACATCGTGTGGCGCGTGCCGAAGCTGACCAGTTTTTCGATGCGCGCCTGGATGCGCTGCGGCGAAATCGCGCGCACGATGGTGTCGATTTCAGCCTGGTGGGCGTTGACGTCGGGTTCGGCGCTGGTGGCATTGGCGGCGCTGGCGGCAGCCATCAGGGTAATCAAAAGCTTGCGAGAGAACTGCATGGTGCTCCTTGGTTAAAAAGATCTGGATCAGCGGAAGGTGTACAACGCGGTCACGTACACGAACCGCCCGCGCGGGTCGCTGTAACTGACATCGTACCCGCCCAGGAAATTCGATGTGAGGTTGGTATAAGGCGGATCGCGGTCGAACAGGTTTTTCACGCCCACGGTGAGCTTGGTGGACTTCCAGCCGGAATACGTCAGCTGGGCGTCGAATGTCTGGTAGGCGTCCACGCGCCGTGGCGTGGAGCCGGCTGCAGCCAAGCTGGACAGCGCGTCGGTATAGGCTTTCTGGTAATTCTGCGACAGCGATGCACCGAGCTTGCCCATCTCGTAGCCGATGGTCGCGTTATGCTTCCAGCGCAGCACCACGCCGCCGCTGGCGTTGAGCGCCTGGTCGAGAGAGCTGGTGTAGTTGCCGTCCGCGCCCTGAACATCGTATTTGCCCAGGTAGGTGCCGCTGATGCGCGCCGTGATGCGGTTGCCGGAGGCGAGTCTCCAGCCATATTTCGCATCGATGTCGACGCCGGCCAGCTGCGTCTTGAACAGGTTGGTGTTGGTTTGCAGGATGCTGATGATGGGGCCGACGCCGCTGGCGTTGCCGTCGGGTGCGCCGCGCTGGATGAAGCTGGCGTACTGGTTGGCGCGGGCGGCGGTGGCAAGGAAGTAGGTCGATGACAGGCCGCCCACCACGATCGCGTTTTTCAAATTGACGCGGAAGGCGTCGACACTGATCGACAGCTCCTTGACTGGCTCGATCAGCACGCCGAGTGTGTACGACAGCGACTTTTCCGGCTGCAGGTTCGGGTTGCCCCCGGTGAGGGTAGTGAACTGGAAGCTGCAATCGGTGGCCGCGCCGGTCGCCAGGTTCGGGCAGCGGAGCGGGTCGCGTGTACCGTTGGCGGTGATGCTGGTCGCTTGCGGCGTGTACAGGTCAGTCAGCGACGGCGCGCGGAAACCGGTGCCGACCGAAGAGCGCAACAGGAACGTGTCGGTCGGCTGCCAGCGGATCGACGCTTTTGGATTGACCGTGCTGCCGACACCCTGGTAGCGGTCATAGCGCGCGGCCACATCGAGGTCGAGCTTGCGCGCCAGTGGTGCGCTCAGTTCCGCGTAGGTCGACGCCACCGTGCGCGCGCCCGTCACCGGAAACGCATTGCCACCGAGGCCGGCGATGTCGCCGGTCTGGATTGCCACCGACGGGTTGTACTCGAATTTCTCGCGCCGCAGTTCGGCGCCCAGCGCCAGCGCCACGGTGCCGTTGGCAAGGCTGAACAACTCGCGCGAACCTTTCAGGTCGACAGACGCCATCGACGTTTTTGAGCTGAACGCCGTGCCGCGAAATTGCGCCGCGCGGACCGCATCGATCGCGCTCTGGTCGGTGGTGTCGCCAAACGGGTTGATCACGCCGCTGTTAAAAATCGGCAGCGTCTTCGAGTACTGGGCGTAACCGGACAGCAGGTCTTCGTTGACACGGCTTTCGTTGTACAGCGCTGCCGAATCGAGGTCCCAGCCCGACCAGGTGCCGCGCACGCCCACCAGCAGGCGTGCGTTTTTGGAATCGTCTTCGGTGCTGCGCGCGCCGTCGATCACGTCGCGGTAGTTCAGTCGCAGGGGTTGGCCGGCCACGCCATTCGATGCGGCAAACGCGGTCGGATAATAGGGACTCGTTGGCAGCAAAATAAAACCACCCAGGCCCAGGTTGCCGTATTGCGCAGTGAGCGCCTTGAAGGCCGGGACGTACGGATTGGTGGCGGTGGTGATCGCGTTGTACGCCAATGGCACCGGCTGCGTGGATGAGCGGGAGACGTTCGATGTGTACGACGCCTCGTAATAGGCCTCGGCATTCGGCGTCAGCGCCAGGCGGCCGTTCGACAGGACATTCGCCTTCTGTGAATACGGCTGGATCGACGCGTACTGGCTGTTGTCGAAGCTGCAGCGGGTGGGGGTGAATGGCGACATCACCGACACCGGGCCGCAATTGGGCAACTGCGGATTGCGCAGCGCCGAGCCAATCAGCACATTGGCGGGAAAGGAGATCGACGACGTCAGGTCGTTGCGCTCTGCGACATTCAGGCGGTTGGCGAAGGCGCGGTCGGCGCCGAGGATCGCGTTGGTCTCCTGCAGGTTGATGCCGAAGGTGACGTTGTAGCCGTCGTCGCCCATCTTGCCCCAGCCGGCAAACAGCGATGCCTTCTTGTCCTTCCCGGCGCCGCCTTGCGACGGCTGGCCGTAGGTGCCGGTCAGCTCGATGCCATCGAAATCCTTGCGCAGGATGAAGTTGACCACGCCGGCGATCGCATCGCTGCCATACACGGCGGAGGCCCCGTCCTTGAGCACCTCGACGCGCTCGATGGCGGACAGCGGAATGCTGTTGATGTCGACTGACGAGCCGGCGGAGCCGGCCGAGCCACCGCCGTAGACAGCGACGCGGCGGCCGTTGACCAGCACGAGCGTGCGCGCGCTGCCGAGACCGCGCAAGGACACCGTGGCGATGTTACCGCCTCCGTAGCCGGACGCGTTGGCGGCGGTCGTGCTGCTGCCGGCGCTGCTGAGCGAACTGAGCTGCTTGACCAGTTCCTCGGTGGTGGAGGCGCCGATGCGGTCGATGTCGGCGCGTTTCAGGATTTGCACTGGCAAGGCGGTTTCGCCGTCGATGCGCTTGATTTGCGATCCGGTGACGACGACGCGCGCGACGGGTTCCGCGCCCGGGTCGCTGGCCTGGCCGGCAGCGATGGCCGGGAGCGCCAGTGTGGCCGCGACCAGGGCCACGGAACGTTTCAGGGGAAAGACGTGATTCGGCATGCGCAAAAACTCCTCAATGACAACGTGGGGGACGGCTCGGAAAACATTCGATGGCGTCGTAGCACGGGTAGCGCACGGAGGATTTGACCCGGGTAGGGTCAAGTGGTGTTGCCAATAGGTAAATCATACCTTTGTAACAGTGCAAAACCTTGCTATATTAAATGCAATACAACAGTGAAATTTGCACGAACGTTGCACGTATTGGAGAGAGGGCGCAATGAATCGTTCAAACCTGAAACTGGACCGCGTGGACCGGAAAATTCTCGAGGCGCTGCAGGCCGATGCGCGCCTGTCCAGCGCTGAGCTGGCCGACCTGGTCGCGCTGACGCCATCGCCATGCTGGCGTCGCGTCAAGCGGTTGGAACAGGACGGCATTATCTCCGGCTACCAGGCGCGGCTCGATTCGCGCAAGCTGGGCTACGAGGTGACGGCGTTCGTGTTCATCTCGCTCGACAAGAACCACACGCAGTACATCACCGAGTTCGAGCAGGCGGTGCTGGGCATCCCGCAGATCCTGGCCTGCCACCGCGTCTCCGGACGCTATGACCATCAATTGACGGTGGTGGCGGAAGACCTCGAATCGTACGGGCTGTTTGCCGAAAAATTCATCAACGGCCTGCCCAGCGTAAAAGAGGTGTACACATCGTTCGTGCTCAAGGAGGTCAAGGCGCCGACCAATCCCCCGCTGCCGCCGGGTTAGATCACGCTTTAAATTAAACCTCGGAAAGGTGTGAGGGGAGTTTCGTCATCGTGGTTAGACTTTGTTCAACTTTACTTCACCTGGAGTTTAAAAATGAACGAGACCAACCTTCAAAGCTGTATCGATGCGTGCAATGAATGCGCCGATGCCTGCAACTACTGCACATCGATGTGCCTGCAGGAGCCGGACGTAACGCCGATGGCAAACTGCATTCGCCGCAACATCGATTGCGCCCAGCTGTGCCGCACCGCGGCCGCCCTGATGGCGCGCGGCAGCGACCATGCGAAGTCGATGTGCCAGGTTTGCGTGGAGGCCTGCCGTGCATGCGGTGACGAATGCGGCAAGCACGCCATGGATCACTGCCAGCAGTGCGCCGAAGCGTGCCGCCGCTGCGCCGAGGCTTGCGCGCAGATGGCTTGACGCGACGGGGATGGCGGTATGCGATACTCGGCATTCCTTGATTACCGACCCGCTGGAGAGCCATGTCCCTGTTGCGCCATATCGTTGCCACTGCATTCGCCGTCACCCCTTTGCTGTCCATTGCGGCGCCGCTGGATCCCGCTACCGCGCCACTGCTGGACCGCATCTCGGCCAACTCGATGCGCGGCAACCTGTCGTTCCTCGCATCCGACGCGCTGGAAGGGCGGGGCACGCCATCGCGCGGGCTCGATATCGCGGCTGAATACATCGCCGCGCAGTTCCGCCGCGCGGGCCTCGAGCCGCTGGGCGACGATGGATATTTCCAGACCGCCGACTGGACCAAGATCGATCCCAAGCGTGACAAAAGCGCGGTAGGCGCCGCTGCCGCGCCGATCAAGGTACGGAATGTGGTGGGCATCCTGCGCGGGTCCGATCCGGTGCTGAAGGACAGCTACATCCTCGTCACTGCGCACTACGATCACCTGGGCGTGAAATCCGGTCCCGGCGACCAGATTTTCAATGGCGCGAATGACGATGGCAGCGGTACCGTGTCGGTCATCGAGCTGGCCAATACGTTTGCCGCGAATGGCGTCAAGCCAAAACGCTCGATCATCTTCATGACCGTGTTCGGCGAAGAGCATGGCCTGGTGGGTTCACGCTACTACGGCGCCCATCCGCTGGTGCCGATCGCGAAAACCATCGCCGGCATCAATTTGGAGCAGATCGGCCGCACCGACGACAGCGAAGGGCCGCAGAAGATGGCGTTCGCCGTCACCGGCTTCGACTTCTCCGATATCGGCATGACATTGCGCCACGCTGGCGAAGCGACCGGCGTCAAGGTGTTCAAGCACCCGGTCAACAGCGACATGTATTTCGCGCGCAGCGACAACCAGGCGCTCGCCGACCAGGGCGTGCCGTCGCACACCATCAGCGTCGCCTACGACTTCCCGGATTATCACAAGGCCGGCGACAGCTGGGACAAGATCGACTACGACAATATGGCGGCGGTCGACCGTACCGTGGCGCTGGCGGTCTGGCAAATTGCCAACAATCCGCAGACGCCCCAGTGGAGCCGCGACAATCCGAAAGCGGCAACTTACCTGAAAATGTTCACGGAACGCGGGATGAAGTGAGTTCTGCTACGCTGGTGTGATTCCCCTCACGCCAGCACCCCATGAAAACGATCCCGGAAATTCTGCAGCACGCGAAAACCATCGCTGTCGTCGGCCTGTCCGACAAACCCGACCGCGCCAGCTACGGCGTGGCCGCCTACCTGCAGCAAAATGGCTACCGCATCCTGCCGGTCAATCCCGCCAGCGCCGGCCAGCAGATCCTGCAGGAGACGGTGTATGCCAGCTTGCAGGATGCGGCTGCCGCCTTGCCCCCAGGGGTGAAAATCGACATCGTCGACTGTTTCCGCAAACCGGACGCCATCGTGCCGATCGCGCGCGACGCGATTGCCGTGGGCGCGGGGTGCCTGTGGATGCAGCTGGAAATCGAGAACGAAGAAGCTGCGCAAATGGCGCGCGCGGCCGGCCTGGATGTCGTCGAGAACCACTGCCTGAAAATCGAGCACCGCATGCTGGCCGGGTGAGCAGCAGCGGCTTCCCGGCTGGGCTACAATGACGGAAAAACAACCGTACCGGATTGAGACCAAATGAAATTACCTGCCCTGACGCTGTTGTTGTCCTCCCTGTTTGCAGTCGCCGTATCGCCTGCCCACGCTGCTGCGCCAGCGCCAGCTGCAGCTGTCACCAGCGCCGCCGCGCCGGCCGCGGCCTGTCCCGCCGTGCTGCACCAGAGCTTCAAGCGCCTGCAGGACGATGTGCCGCAGGACTTGTGCCAGTACGCCGGCAAGGTGGTCCTGGTGGTGAACACGGCCAGCTACTGCGGTTTCACTTCGCAATACCAGGGCCTGGAAGCGCTGTACGCAAAATACGGCAGCCGCGGGCTGGTAGTGCTGGGCTTCCCTTCGAATGACTTCGGCAAGCAGGAACCGGGCAACTCGAAGGAAATCGCCGATTTCTGCTTCAACACCTACGGCGTGAAATTCCCGATGTTCGCCAAGAGTTCGGTCAAGGGCCCGCAGGCGAACCCGCTGCACGCCAGCCTCATCAAGGCGACCGGCGAAGAGCCGAAATGGAACTTCACCAAATACCTGATCGACCGGAACGGCAAGATCCTCGAGTACTTCCCAAGCAAGGTCACGCCGGACGATAAAGTGCTGGTGTCGAAGATCGAAAAAGCGCTGGCGATGTAAGGGCGCCCACAGGATTCGGAAAAAATAGTAAGCCTAAGATTTACTCCAGTCCGAAGCGGTGGAAACCTTTCCTCTTCAACATTCCGGCTCTGCCGCCAAATATAGCCCCAAGTGAGGTGGATGTACTCCCAGCCCAGTGGTCGTTGCCGGGGCATTAATTCCCACGCGCAGGTTTGGCACAGATGCGTTTCCGAATACAGGCTTCGGCAATGAGAACATTAGGCACCCATGCCAGCCATGCAATGTACTGGTATGCCGTGATGAAATCGATCCCCGTCATTTGAGAGATCGGCAAATATAGTCTGAGCGTCACTGCCGCAAAGGTTAAAGCGTAGGAGCGGATCATCCAGACGCGGTGTTGTGAAAAATCTTTCGCGCGCGCTGTCAGCAGGCCCTGCACGGTTACGTAGACCCACATCACGCCGAGTACGCCGAAACCTGCTGCCGCCATGGGTCCCGATGACACCCCCGTCGAGAGGACGACTCCAGAGACGCCGCCGACAATGCAATTGAGAACGTAGAGCCACCCACACGCGCGATGAAGCCCGGGCCAGCGTTGCCGAAAGGCGCCTGAAAGTTGGAGGATTCCGAGTAGCAACGCGGTGGATGCAGTGCCTGCATGCACGACAACCCAGTGATCGAAGAATCGATTGGCGAGTACATTCGACGGCACCAGGCCAAGCTTTACAACATAGCGGTACGAAAACAAAGCGACGAACGTGCAGAGCAGCACGCCACAGTAGCGCACCCCTTTCGCTACCGCTGACGCCGGTGTCATTCTCAATACCAAGCTCTCATGTGCACCCGGCTCCATCACCTGATGTCCTCCCACCAGCGCTGATTGTCCCGGTCCCGCCCGATGGTGACCGCTTCTCCCAGCACCGGTGTAGCCAGCGCAATGCCCTGTTTTTCAGCCAGCTGGACAATCTCATCCATGGGCGCCCGCCATGCATGGAACGCGAGATCGAACGTACTGTTGTGAATGGGCATCAACACCTTTCCGCGCAGGTCGAGAAACGCCTGCAGACTTTCTTCCGGGCGCATGTGCACAGTGGGCCAGGCCGGATCGTAGGCGCCGTTCTCCATGCAGACGACGTCGAAGCCGCCGAAGCGCTCGCCTATCTGCTGGAAGCCACTAAAATAACCTGAGTCGCCACTAAAAAAGATGCGTTGACCGGCCGATTCGAACACCCAGGAGGCCCATAACGTGCGATTTGTATCCCACGGACTACGGCCTGAGAAATGTTGCGCCGGTGTCGCGGCGATCACCAGCCCGTCCAGCGCGACCGACTGCCACCAGTCCAGCTCGATGACACGGTGCGCTGGCACGCCCATTCCCACCAGTCGCGCCTTGAGACCGAGTGGTACCAGGAAATGCCGGGCGCGGGTGGACAGAAAAGCCATCGTGCGCGCGTCAAGGTGATCGTAATGGTCATGCGAGATGACGACACCGTCGATCTCCGGTAATTCCTCCAGGCGCAACGGCAGCTCACTGTACCGGCGCGGACCGGCGAAGTGCACTGGCGACGCGCGTTCGCTGAATACGGGATCGACCAGCCAGTATTTGCCGTGCAGCTTGAGCAGCAGTGATGAATGGCCAAGCCGGATCACGTGGTTGGCGTCGTCGCCCAGATCGTTCAGTATTTGCGCCGACAAATGCTGTACTGGAACAGGTGTCCGCGGCACGGTGTCGACCTTGGCACGCACCAAGGTGCGCAGCCCCGCCATCCAGCTGCCGGCGCCGGCCATACCGGCGAAGCCGTCCTGGTTATGGAAAACGCCTTTAGCAAACTGGGCAGATGTGGCGTATGGCGCCGTGTCGTGGGGCGCACTACTCACCGCACAACCCACCAGCAACGGTAAGCCCAGCACGCTGCGGATAAAATTTTTAGTACGCATGGTGTCAGAGGGTCACGACCAGCTTCGCAGCAGATATGCCGGCAGCGTGCATTTCCATGGCAGCCGGAATTGCATCCAGGCTGTGACCGGCCACGCGGGGCGGCGGCGCTGGAACAATGCTCCCGCTCGCCAGCGCCGCGCCGAGGAAGTCACGAAAAATTGCTGGCCCCAGTGTCCCTTGCATGAGTGCGGTACCCCAGATCGGCCGCGTGGCGACACCCTTCAGGCGGGCACGCAGCGCAAGCCCAGCAAAGCCGAAGAGCAGTCTCGGCAGGCGCGTCAACTTCCACCCGAATTGGCCGGCGAGCGGGGCATCATCGAGAGTCACTGGCGCGCTGACCATGGCGACGACACGCCGTCCCTGGCATCTGGCGATCACATCGATACACGGCGCCCCCGATCCCGACGCGATCGCCAGTGCACCGACGACATCCCGCCCGGACAGGTAGCGCACCAGCGCATCGACAACCTTCGCATCGCGATAGTCGAATACCTCGCTGGCGCCAAGCTGGCGAACGTATTCGAAGTTCCGTGGCGACGCGGTGGTGACTACTTCGTAACCGGCAGCGACCGCGAGCTGGATGGCACAGCTGCCAACGCTGGTTGATCCACCCCAAATCAGCACAGTCTGACCTGTAGCCGCCGACGGAAGAATGGTCGGCGTACGCAAGCCGAGCTTGTCTTCCAGGAACAGGCCGCAAGCGGCGGTGGCGATGCCCAGCGGCAGGACCGCCGCCGCCTCAAAACTGAGTGCGTTGGGCAACTTGGTCGCTGCGTCCTGACGCAGGATCACGTAATTTTGGAAAGCCCCCTCGGCGGCCCGATCAGCAAGCTTATCCATACCCAAGGCTAATCCCAGCACCCGGTCGCCAATCTTGAAGCGGGAAACCAACGGCCCCACTTCCACCACCTCGCCAGCGACATCTGATCCGAGCACGGCTGGATAGGTGAGCCAGGGAGTGGCCATGCTGCCCAGCGTCTGCACGACGCGGTCAAAGGGATTGATGCCCAGCGCCCGCGTGCGTACCAGCAGTTCGCCGTCGCCCGGAATCGGCATCGCGGCGGCCGACATCGTGAGTACATTGCCCGGTCCAGCCAGCCAAACGGCTCGGTTGACAGCTTCTTTCATATTTCTCCTTCAGTGGAATGAGCAGTGGTGAGTGCCGACGGCAAGCAGCTGCCGGTGATAGGGCTTGATGAACGCTTCCCAGCAATGCAGGTACTATAGAGACCAATAGCCGAACGATCTATGACAGAGCGTTCCAATTTCTTCTTCATTCGTTCACAATTCATGGATCCACTCTCCCAAGTGATCGCGCTGTCCAGGCCCAAAAGCATCACTGTCGGCGCGACCGATGTCGGCGGCAGTATTGCCATAGGATTTCCTGTGCATGAAGGAGCCTACTTTTACTCGGTGGCGTCGGGCGATTGCTGGCTGGATATTGACGGCGTCACGCCACTGCGCTTGCGTGCGGGCGACTGCGTGGTGTTGCCAAGTGGCCGGCCGTTCCGGTTGGCCAGCGAGGTGGGACTTCCGGTCACCGATGCAGCCGTTGTCTTCGGTGACCGCCCTAATGGCTCGATTGGCGCTTACAACGGCGGCGGGCGCTGCATGATGTTTGCCGCTCATTTCGTGTTTGACAGTGGACTTTCCGATTTTCTACTGAGCGTCCTTGATGTGGTCGTGCGTATCCATGACCCCTCCGCCAAAGCTGCCTTGCAAGATGGGATCGAACAGATGATCCGCGAATTGCAGCGCGGCGAGCCGGGCAGTGCCATGGTGGTCGAGCATCTGGCGCATATCGCGCTCATCAAAACGTTGCGGTTCCATCTGTCCGAGGTGGCAAACGAGCGCCCCGGCTGGCTCTATGCGCTGGCTGATCCGCGACTCGGTCTGGCAATCGGCGCGATGCACGCTGATCCGGCCAAGCGCTGGAGCGTGGCCTTGCTCGCACGCGTAGGCGCTATGTCACGTACGGCTTTCGCAATACGCTTCAAGGCCAAGGTCGGCATGACACCGATGGCCTATCTTCTGCAGATACGCATGCTCATTGCCACCAAGCGCCTGCTGGAACCTGGCGCGCGCGTCGCGGTGGTGGCGCAAGAAGTGGGCTACGAGTCGGAAAGCGCCTTCAACGTTGCTTTCAAGGCGAAAATGGGTCTGCCTCCACGACGCTATGTAGCAACCGCGCGGAGCGGCATGCGCTCCGCGCCCGAGAGCGGAGCGATTTGATTGGCGTATTTCCGGGAACGCCCAGTGTGTTTCAAGCACACGGAGCCCCTTTCGTCAGTTTGGAAGCCATGCGGCAGTTCTCAGCTGCGTTTGCCGGGGACATCGATCTCAAGGATCCGACGGTATCGCCGCTCTACGTTGACTTGCAGGGATTGCCACCGGCTTTGTTCAGCGTTGGATCAGTCGGTCCCTTGCTGGACGACAGCCTTTTCATGCATATGCGGTGGCAGGCGGCTGGGAACGTATCGTACTTGGCCATTTATCC
>Ga0265780_10009438_pt1 | contig 11699 bp, 10 predicted proteins | sample P1T30metagenome_FD_192432 | JGI IMG/M metagenome (GOLD analysis project Ga0265780, IMG submission 192432) | Plant litter microbial communities from East Loma Ridge, Irvine, California - P1 T30 | ecosystem: Environmental > Terrestrial > Plant litter > Unclassified | place: USA: California... | reverse complement strand
CACGCCGAACCAAGGCTTGTGCTGGTACGCCCAGGAGGCGCCATCGGGGCCCAGTAGCTGGTCGACGCCCACCGCCAGGCCGATGTTGAAGGCCCGGGCATCGAAAATGGTGGCCACCCCGCCGTGCAATACCACGCCTTCGTATTCTGCGGCCGTTGGGCGCAGCTGGGCCACATCATCGGTGATGAAGGTAGAGCCCGCGCCGATGAAGGCGCCATAGCCCAGGCCCGTGGCCCGGACGTGCGCAGTGGGCCCAAACGGTGTGCTGCGCTTGGTGTTCAGCGAATAAAAATCGAGCCGCCGCCCCACGTAGATGGCCGCGTTGAAATTGGTATTGAGCTGCACCGGAACCCCGCCCTGCGGCGGTCGGACCTTAAACGGAATGGTGAAAACGTCGATGTCGAGCCGTCGACGCAGCAGCACCAGCTGGTGGTTGGGCTGGAGGTGGTAGCGGTAGGTGCGGGGCGGCCCGGCGGGCGCATCGGGCGTTAGGAGCAGGGTGTCGGCGTGCTGCTGCACGTAGAGGCGGGTGGTGGGCAGGGCCGCCACCAGCGAATCGGGAGAGGCGTGCCGCACCACGCGGTAGTAGTCGTCGTCGAGCTGTGTCACGTTGCCCACCACCGCGCAGCCGCTCAATGCCAGCATTCCACACCCTATAGCAAGCCGCCACATAAGAACTGTGTTTGCGTTAAAGAACGTCATGCAGCGCGCAGCATCTTGCGTACAATAGTAACTCAACCAATTGATACACTGCTGCACGCGAGATGCTTCGCTGCGCGCTGCATGACGTTCTGAAAAAGGCCTATAGCAGCGTGCCGTGCAGCATCACCAGGGCCACGGTGAAGTAAATGATGAGCCCCGTCACATCAACCAGCGTAGCCACGAAAGGCGCCGACGACGTGGCCGGGTCCAGCCCCAGCTTCTTGAGCAGCAGCGGCAGCATGGAGCCCGCCAGCGAGCCCCACAGCACAATACCCACCAGCGCAATGCCCACCGTGAGGGCCACCATCAGCCAGTGCGGGCCATAAATGGGCGTGATGCTCTGCCACACCGCAATGCGCGCAAAGCCCACAATGCCCAGAATCACGCCCAGCGCCAGCCCCGACAGAATCTCGCGCCGCAGTACCCGCCACCACTCGCCTAGCGTGAATTCGCCCAGCGCCATGGCCCGAATGATGAGCGAGGTGGCCTGCGAGCCTGAGTTGCCGCCCGAGCTGATGATGAGCGGAATAAACTGCACCAGCACAATGGCCTTCTGCAGCTCGCCCTCAAAAAACTGCATGGCCGAGGCCGTAAGCAGCTCGCCCAGAAACAGCACCACCAGCCAGCCGGCCCGCTTCTGCACCATGCGCATGAGCGGCGTGGCCAGGTAGGGCTCATCCAGTGCTTCGGAGCCGCCGAGCTTCTGAATGTCCTCGGTGTCTTCTTCTTCCCGAATGCTCAGAATGTCGTCCTGCGTCACGATGCCGAGAAGAATGCCTGTATCCGACACCACGGGTAGGGCCACCCGGTCGTTGCGTCGGAAAATATCGATGGCCTCTTCCTGGTCCTGCCCGGCGTTGAGGCTCACGTAGCGGCGGTCCATCAGCTCGCGCACCCGCACCGTGGGCGCTGCCAATAGGAATTCCCGGATGCGGATGTCGTCAATCAGCACGCCGTGGGCGTCGGTCACGTAGAGCATGCTCAACGTTTCGGACTGCCCGCCGTGCTGCCGGATGTAGTCGAGCACCTGCTGCACTGTCCAGTTCTCGCGAATGGCAATGTAGTCGGGCGTCATCAACCGTCCCACCGAGTATTCGGGGTAGCCCAGCAACTGCAAGGTCACCTTGCGCTCTTCCTCCGAGAGGCTTTGCACCAGCTCGGCCACGAAGTTGGCGGGCAGAAACTCCAGCAGGGCCGTGCGGTCGTCCGGCGACATCTCGTTGAGAATGTCGGCCATCTTGTCCTGGGCCAGATTGTCCAGAAAGTGCCGCTGTACTTCTAAGTCGAGGTATTCGAACACCTCGGTGGCCAGCTTTAAGGGCAGCAGCCGGAAAATAATGAGCTGTTCCCGGTCCTCTTCGGCCTCAATGAGGGCCACCAGCTCCGAAGGCTGGAAATTGCGGAGCAGCTGCTTAAGCTTAAAAAATTCGCCCTCCTGAATCAGGGACGTGATGGTTTCCACGGTCTGCGGCTGCATGAAAAAGAGGGGAGGGGAGATGCTTCGCTAGGCAAGCGGGGTTGATGGAGAGAATAAGCGGCACAAAAGTAGGGCGAATTGGGCGGTTTGCAGGTATTGAAACGGGTTGTTATTCGGTATAAAAAGAACGCCGGGCTCATTCAACCACGCCACCGTGTGGCGCGCCGCCGAAGCCTCTCTGCCGGGAGCCTAACTAGTTATATAGCGGCCGAATAGCGGCGGAGAGAATTCAGCGGCGCGGCGCATGACGTTTAAATGTCTTGCGCTCCCGTATAATTCTGACCGCGCCGCCCCATCTTGCCTGCCCAATCCCGCGTTTATGCCCGCTGATTTTCCTTCTGCCGCTCCCTTGGGCACCCTTGCTGTGCTCGGCGGCGGCGACGATGACCGGTTCCTGGCCTGTCTGGCCAGCCTGTTGCCCGACCGCACCGCGCCCATTGAAATACTGACTACGGCCACGCGCCGCCAGCCCGCCCGCACCGCCGCCGCCTACGCGCATGCTTTGCACCAGTTAGGCTGCCCACATGTGCGGCACCTCCAGGTGTGCGAGGACTACCCCGCCGACGACCCCGATACGCTCCAGCGCCTACGTCGGGCCGCCCTCGTATTCATGAGCGGCGGCGACCAAGAGCGTATTACCGATTTCCTGCTCGGCACTGAATTTCTCGAAATTCTCAAAACGAAATACCAGGCCGAGGCCGGCTTCATCGTGGCGGGCACCAGCGCCGGTGCCTCCGCCCTGGCCGAATTTATGCTCGTGAATGGACATGGCTGGCGCAGCCTGCTCGGCGGCCAGATTGAAGTGAAGCCCGGTTTGGGCCTGCTGCCCGGCGTGCTGCTCGACCAGCATTTTGCCGAGCGGGGCCGCTACCCGCGCCTTATGCACGCCGTGCTAGCGCAGCCCACGCTTTTGGGCATTGGCCTGAGCGAAGAAACCGGCCTGGTTATCCGACACGGCCAGCCCGCCGAAGTTTTTGGCGAAGAAGCCGTGGTGGTGGTGGATGCCGCCCATACCACGCACAACAACCTCGCAAGTCTGCCTGAAGACGAGGTTATCAGCGGCCACGGCCTCCGGCTGCACTTGTTGGTGAAGAACCAGCAACTGGACTTAGCCGCACGCACCGTGCAGCCCTAAGGAACCAATGCGGTGAGGGCACCAAAGTCCTATACCTTTGCGTTGATGCCGCAAAAATATTCTGTGTTGTTCATGCGTATTATTCGGTTGTGGCTGCGGCCGCTACGTTTCGTCGGGCTAGTGTTGCTGTTGGCCACGTTGTTGCCGTGGGCCTGCACACGCAAAACCGTTTCCTTCAATAGCACCCCCGAGCAGCCCATTGCCGCCGTGCTGGCAACCGATACACTCACGCGTACTGGCGACTCGCTCAACGGTAAGCCCTCCTTAAGCACAGCCCGAAAAGTGGTGCTCACCAAAGAGCAGGAAAAAGCCGCCAAGGATGCTGAAAAATCCGACCAGCGCAAGGCCAAGAAGAAGAAAAAGAACGTCTTCCTGGGAGAGAAAATGAAAAAGGCCTTCACCAAGTCAGGCCCTAAAGGACGCAACCAGATTATTGAAATTTTCTACTATCTCAAGTACCCGAAGCCCTTGGCCGATTACGCGCCAGCGCATTACTACTACGACCCCAAGAAGCATAAAATCCTGAAGCTGGCGGCCATTGAGGAAGACTTGGGCGCATTCAAAGTTCTGCACGGCCCCTATAAGAAGATGCAGAACAACAAGGTGCTCGAAACAGGTTACTACGCTCTTGGCACCCGCCACCTGCGCTGGGAGCGGTTCGATAAAAACGGGGTGCTACTGGCGAAAACGCACTACGAAATGGGTTTTCCGCGCGACGCCAACGTGAGCTACTACGGCGAGGACCGCGCCAAAGTCAACGAAGTGGTGCCTTACGTGAACGGTAAGCTGGAGGGCGACTACGCTAAATTCCTGCTGAATGGCCAGCCCGACTGGCGCGGCCAGTTTGAAAACAACAAGCGCGTGGGCGTCTGGACCAAATACTGGGGCTTCCGGGGCCGTCGCCGCTATGAGTACCAGTATGGCGAAACTGGCTACGACTCGGAAGTGGCCGAGCCTGAGCTCATTCGCGAGTACAACCGCGACGCGAAACTCATCTACGACAAAGAAAAGAACATCGACACCCGGGGCCAGGCCGACGCGCCCGCTCGACCCAACCAGAACCGGCCCGGCTACACGCCCCGCACCGTACCCAAGGCCGCGCCAAAAGTGGCCCCCAAGCGGCGCTAATCAATAGAAAGCATCTTCGAAGTGCTCGATGCGAAAGCCCTGGCTAAGCAGCGTCAAGGCCAGAATATCGAAGCGGATATCGCCGCGCCAGTCCAGCTCTTCTTGCAAGTGAGTGGCCGCGAGGCGAAAGAGCTCTTTCTTGCGCGCTGAAACAAATGTTTCGGGTGTGCCAAATTGCTCGGAAGAACGGGTTTTGACTTCGGCAAACACAAGCAACTCGCTGCCACGCCGCAATACTAAGTCTACCTCGGCCCGGCCATGCCGGTAGCCCCGCGCCAGCACCTCAAAGCCCTGAGCCAGGTAGTATTCGGCAGCAGCCTGCTCGCCTGCCTGGCCTAATTGATGCGGCGCATGAGCCATAAATAACGCAGGAGACAAACGTGGTAAAATAGGAGACTGGAAAGCCAAAATGCCGGTAGGCTCACCCAATGCGGCGACACAGTACCGCATTGGGTGAGCCTACCGGCCAATGTGAGCCAACCCCAGGGCTGCGCAAGCTAATGCCTACGGTGCTTAGTACCTTTGCGTCCCGTTTCATCAACCCTTGCCCATGGCTTCCCTTGTAGAACAGTTTTCCCCACAACTGCTCGACGCCCTCTCTCTTGACGACGCCAGCGCCCATCCCAACCGCACGGTGCAGGTGCAACGCCTTGGCTTGGTTGATTACGTAGCCACTTGGCAGCTTCAGGAGGAATTAATGGCCGCCACCATCGCCATCAAAACCCTAAATCGTCAGGCCGAAACCACAGGCGCGGCTCAGCAGCCCACCCCCAATCACCTGCTGTTCTGCGAGCACCCGCACACCTACACCTTAGGTAAAAGCGGCAAGCCCGAGCACCTGCTGCTGGACGAAGCCGCCCTGGCTGCCCATGAGGCCAGCTTCCACCGCATCAACCGGGGGGGCGACATCACCTACCACGGTCCCGGCCAGCTGGTGGGCTATCCCATTCTCGACCTCGACAATTTTCGGCCAGATATCCACTGGTACCTGCGCACCTTGGAGGAAGCCGTCATCCGGACCCTTGCCGAGTATGGCCTGAATGCCGGACGTATCGCCGGCCTCACTGGCGTATGGCTCGATTGGGAGGAAGGTGCCCCCAACCCCCGCAAAATCTGTGCTTTTGGAGTGAAATGCAGTCGGTGGGTCACGCTGCACGGCCTTGCGCTCAACGTGCATCCCGACCTTTCCTATTTCGGGCATATCGTTCCCTGTGGCATCACCGACAAGGCTGTGACATCGCTGGCGCAGGAGTTGGGTGGTGCTGCTGTCTCGGTGGCTGAGGTACAGGAGCGCCTACTGCCTCATTTGCTGGCACTATTGGGTGCTACGCTGGCTGCTACTGCAACTGTATGAGCTGTCAACTGTCAACTGCAGTCCTAATTCATTTGAATGTAATCCGTTAAACCCCTTAAAAAATCCTAAGGCTCTGTGAAACAAGATATTCCCTTTGAGCAGGTAGAAGGTGTTTCGGTGGCGGTAGTGCTTGCTGCTGATAATGCGCAAACCCCCGAAGGCCAGCCTCTTTGGCAAGTGTACCTGCTCAATCATAACGACTTTCCGCTGACAAACGTCATCATCAACGCGAACGGCTACGGCCAACAGGAAGATGGCGAAAAGGTGCGGACTTCTACTTTGCGCTACCTGTTCGAAGAAGTACCTGCACACACAGCCGTTCCCATCGAACCCCTCGACCCGGCCTTGTTTCATCTCAACAATCAGTACTGGGTGAGTTACTACCACGGCTCACAGATTTTCGATAAGAAATTCATCTTTGTGCCCGATTCCATCGTGCCCGACAACTTTACGCATATTGCTCTGCTCGACCGCGTAGGCATTTTGCACAGCTAATAAGCGCTTCTCTACCACGCGGCTTTCGGCTGTTTGCCAATGGCCAAACCCGTAATTTGTCTTGCTATGACTCAATTTGATATTCCCCTGGCCCTGTCGTGGATGTGGGCGTTGCTGGTATCGCTGTTCGCCGTACCATCTATCATCTACATTGCCCACCTCAAAAACATGCTCGATACGCCCAACGGCCGTACCGTGCACCAGTCGCTCACGCCGCGCTTGGGCGGCGTAGCGGTGTTTGCAGGGTTCATGTCGGCACTCACTATTTTCGCACCGTTACAAAACGGCGCCAAAGAACTGTTGGCTGGCTGCATCATCTTGTTTTTCGTGGGCCTGAAGGATGACCTCGTGGGCATGTCCGTTTCCAAGAAATTTGTGGGGCAGCTGCTAGCCACAGGCATTGTGATAATAATGGCCGATGTACGCATTACCAGTTTCCAGGGCATCCTAGGTATCGGTACTTTGCCCATTGGCATCAGTTATGCCTTCACGCTGGGAGTCATTGTAGGCATCACTAATGCCATCAATCTCATTGACGGTCTCGACGGCTTAGCCGGCACTATCGTTCTGATTATCTGCGGCACGTTCGGGTATTATTTCTACCAGTACGGGGGCGCCAGCTACGGCAACTATGCATACGTGGCCGTTTGCCTCATTGGCGGCCTGATGGGTTTTCTACGCTACAATTTCCATCGTGCCCCCATTTTCATGGGGGACACGGGTTCGCTTGTGTGCGGCTTTATTGTGTCGGTGCTTGCCATTCAGTTCATCGAAATGGGCCTGCGGGTGGGACAGCCCTTTGGCTCGTCGGCCCCATCGGTAGCCGTGGGTATTCTGTTTGTTCCGCTGTTTGATACGATACGGGTGTTTTCGTTGCGTATGCTGGCGGGCAAGTCGCCTTTCTCTCCCGATAAAAACCACATTCACCACCGCATTCTGGCCATGGGCTTTCAACAAATCAGCACGGTTTTGCTGCTGGGCTTGTTGAATATTCTGGTGGCGCTATTAGTCATTCATTTCGCCTACCTTGGCAACACTGCCCTCATTGCCGCATTGGCGATATTCTCGGCCTTGCTCAGCATTTTCTTCGGGGTATACCAAAGCCGCATTTCTCGTCGGCAACTACTGTCTGCCGAAGCCGGTAACTAATTGTATCATGACTGCCCGGATATTCTGGTGCCGTGCGACCTGGCAAGCCATAGTGGCCTTCTGGCTGACTATAGCTGGTAGCCTGCCCGCTGCCTACGCCAGTGAGTACCGCCAGTTGCCACCCGCGCCCCCAGCATCCATCTCTGCCGACTGGCTGATTCATGACGCCGCCCAAAACCGGCTAATCTTCTACTTGCCTGGTTACCACCAGCCTGCCCACGCGTATTATCAGTGGGTAGCAGTCAGTCGTAACCAGTCGTTCCCGCTCTCGTTCGCGGCTCAGCGTGGGCTCAGCTTGTTCATTGATAATCAGCTGATTTTTACGGCTCAGGCAGCAGCTACTTACTCAATTGACTTAGCACGTCTGCTCCCACCGCGGTTGCCATCGGGCCGCCACTTATTGGCAGTTTGGCAGCCCGATGGTGTGCCTGCGCTTGCTTCTTTTTCCGGTGTCCGTCCGGGTGAGAGTGCTAGCCTGACCACGGCCACCCTCGCCGGACAAGCATTGCCCCGCTTGCCTGGTCCGCAAGGCCAGAGCGTCTACCTGGGCTTATTATTAATACTGGGATTGTCTTACGGTGCTGTGCGTACTACCTACCAGCCGGGATTGGCGCGTATTTTCCAGCTTGATGAATTGTTCGGGCGCGGCAGTGACCAACAGGCATTCTTATCAAAGCCAGCGTTTTCGTTGCTCAATTTGCTACTGGTGCTCCTTTTCGCCCTGTCATTTGCCCTGTTGCTCACCGCTATTCATACGGACCTTCAAAACCTTCCCCTGCTGCGCCGTTTTATTAATATTCCTGAAACGGCTATTGTCGCAAGGGTGTTTCTCTACACTGCTATCATTACCTTATTTGTCTTCGGTAAGTACCTGTACGTCGGCATTATGGCTTATATATTCGACTTACTGCCGTTGGTCGATATCCAGTTTCGCGAGTTTTTGCGCACTACTCTACTAACAGGATTGTTCCTGCCCTTGGTACTGTTGCTTTACCTGAGTCTCAATACAAGTTTTCCCGCAACTGTGGCATGGGCTGCCAGTGCCGCAATTGGTATTGTTCTGGTTGGCTCGGTACTACGGGTGGGGCGCACTTTGCACCATCATGCCTCGCTGCTGAATTTGCATTTGTTTGCCTACCTTTGTGCTACCGAAGTACTGCCTTTGTTGGTTTTGCTTAAACTTATCGTGTTCACGTACTGATTGGCCCGTTCGGCTGCACGCCTTTGAGCATTCTTTCCTTCATATCGTTCTAAGCATTACCCTTTCTTCCTTGTATGGCCGATAGTGCAGACAAGCCGGGCACAGGCCGGCACGCCAAGCGCATCAGTAGCATCCTGGTTACCCAGCCCAAGCCTGCCAACGACGTTTCCCCCTACTTTTCCATTGCCGAGAAATACGGCATTAAAGTAGATTTTCGGGAATTTATTGAGGTGCAGCCAGTATCCTATAAGGACTTTCGGCGCGAAAAAATTAATATACTGGACTTTACAGCGGTTATTTTTACCAGCCGTAATGCTGTAGACCACTTTTTTCGCATTTGCCAAGAGGCTAAGTTGGAGATGCCTGCTGAGATGAAATACTTCTGTATTTCGGAGCAGACAGCTAACTACCTGCAGAAGTATATTGTGCTCCGCAAGCGTAAGCTTTTCGTAGGGGAACGTACGGCCGCCGACCTTTTTGACGTCATCAAAAAGCATAAAGGCGAGAATTTTTTGTACCCGTGTTCCGACATCCGCAAAGACGATTTGCCAGTGTTTATGCGGGCCAATAATCTCAAATTCTCAGAGGCTGTTATTTACCGCACTGTCGCCAGTGACCTATCCGATTTGTCGGATGTGAAGTACGATTGCATTGCATTTTTTAGCCCCTCCGGCATCAGCTCCCTGTTCATAAATTTCCCTGATTTTGTGCAGGATGGCACTCGTATAGCCGCTTTTGGCCCGACTACAGCTAAAGCTGTGCTTGATGCTGGGCTTATTCTGGACATTGAAGCGCCTCACCCAAACGCCCCCTCTATGACCGGTGCCATCGAGGCCTACATCCGACGGCATGCCCAACCAGATGTAGGTAAGGCAAGTACTAAAAATACTCAACCCAACGTTTAGCTCATACCCGAGTAAAGAACCGGCGCAACCCTGCTTTGCGCCGGTTTTTTTTGGCCAAGTTTTTTAAAGACGGTTTTTGCCTTACATTTGGAAGCTATTCATCCTGTAGCAACCACCCACCATCTCTTTCAAAACACCTCCCTCTTCTTCCACCATCACCACCCCCCGCTTCTATGAAAGGAACGTTACTCGCGACCCTGCTGCTAACGGCGGCAGCTGGCTCGGCGCTTGCTCAACAGCAACCCCAGTTCACCCACTACGGCCTTAACGGCATGTATTTGAACCCGGCTTATGCGGGCATCAAAGGACAGGGTGAAGTGAGCCTCATCGGTCGTTATCAGTACCTCAACTATAACGGTACTTTCGACGGCAACAATGGTTCGCCTCGCACGGGCCTCGTCACCGTTTCGCTGCCAATTCCCGCTCTCAGTGGCGGTGTCGGCCTAGCAGTGTACTACGACCAAGTTGGCCAAGCCAAAATGACCAATGCGGCACTGTCCTATTCGCAGCATATCAAGCTAGGCTCGGGCAAATTAGGCTTTGGTATTCAAGGCATCTACACTTACCTGAGCAAAGGCACTTACATTGCTATCAACCCAGAAGACGTTAACATTCCCAAAGACGCTTCCGACAACAAGTTTGATGCGGGTGCTGGTATCTGGTACGAGTCGCCGAAGTTTTACGCTGGCATCAGCATGAATAACCTGCTCCGTTCAGAATATTCATTCAAAAGCGACGCTACTTCCTCAAACCAAGGCCGGAAGAGCAATTACTTGGCTGAGAATCACGCTTATTTCACTGCTGGCTACAATATCGAAGCATCTTCCTCCGTTATTGTAACACCGATGGTACTGGCCAAGGCCGTATTGCCAGGTGATTTTTCAAGCTCCAGCAAATTTGACAACGCAAAGAACTATTCCTTTGAAGGTGGCCTTCGTGCTACTATTGACGATAAATATTGGATTGGTGCGAACTACCGCCATGAAGAGTCCGTTTCAGGCCTGCTGGGCTTAAGCTTTGCTAAGGATAATGCTGTCCGCGTAGGGTATGCATTCGACTTCATTGCCTTCAACCAAGATGCTCGTGCGTTTAGCTCACACGAAATTATGCTCACCTACCGTTTGCCGAAACCTGGTCCCACTACGCGACCAGCTATCCGCACGCCTCGCTACAGCTTCTAATACTCCTATTTTCTTGTCTTGCACTAAAGATGAGCATTGTCCTATTCAGTTAGGATAAAATTTAGTCAGCCATTTGGCCAATAAATCGGATTAACCGGCTTATTTACGCTAATCAGCGTGTTTGCACACAATTTGGTCTTTTAAATCGGGATGCAGGTATTGCACCACGGCTGAAAAGAGTGTAGATTTGCCAGACCATCCAACTGTACTTTAGCGGTATTGACAATTAAAACAGATTTCTAACACTCATGAACAAGATTTTAGCATTATCCCTTTTTGCTATCTCCGGGGCATTATTAGGCGGGTGTGGTTTTGGCAAGGGTCCTACGGGTGACCTTGTAGGTTCCGAGGACCGTCCGTTCTTCAACCCGCAGGAAGTTCCTTTCGGAATGGTACCTTGCCCCGGCGGCACGTTCCATATGGGTCAAACTGACCAAGACATTTCTGCCTCTATGGTCAACATGAACAAGCAGGTGACTATCGCTGGCTTCTACATGGATGAAACGGAAATCACCAATAACGAATACCGCCAGTTTGTGGATGCCATCAAGCAGGATTCGCTGGATGTGCTGGGTGAGGAATATGTAATGACCGAACTCTATCCTGATACCACAGTATGGGTTCGTGACTTTACCTACCATATGGGTGACCCACTGTTAGAGTACTATTATACGCACCCAGCATTTGATGATTATCCAGTAGTAGGTGTTGACTGGTTTGCTGCTAAGTATTTCTGCAATTGGCGCACTAAATTCCGGAATGCCGCTCGTGAGGAAACCGGATTGGCCAGTGACCCGAACTTCCGTCTGCCCTCGGAAGCTGAGTGGGAATACGCCGCTCGGGGTGGCCGCGATTTGGCTACCTATCCTTGGGGCGGTCCCTACTTGCGCAATACTAAAGGTTGCATGCTAGCTAACTTCAAGCCTGGCCGTGGTGACTATGCTTCCGATGGCTTCGCTTATACTTCAGAAG
>Ga0265780_10009437_pt1 | contig 11699 bp, 8 predicted proteins | sample P1T30metagenome_FD_192432 | JGI IMG/M metagenome (GOLD analysis project Ga0265780, IMG submission 192432) | Plant litter microbial communities from East Loma Ridge, Irvine, California - P1 T30 | ecosystem: Environmental > Terrestrial > Plant litter > Unclassified | place: USA: California... | reverse complement strand
CAGCGTCGATCAATGCCTCGCGCTGGCCGACCTCTTCCTTGCGCTGTTGTTCGAGCGGCGCCTGCAGCACATTCAGGGCATCGGCAAATTCCTGGTCGAGGCGCTTCTTGTCCTTGCGGTCGATCGCGCCCAGGTGGCTCCATGCATTGCGCAGGCGCTGCACTTCGGCTGCCACCTGCTTCCACTGCACGTCGCCCTGGTCCTGCAGGCGGACGATTTCAGCTTTCGCCTCATCGAGCAGCGCCTGGCCTTTGGCCGCGTTTGCGTGGCGCTCTTCAGCCAGCTGGCGGAAGTGCGCGGCAGCTGGCGCGTAGGCCACGCTGCAGGCAGCATCAAAGCGTTCCCACAGCGTTTTGGGCGCCGCGCCGGACAGGCTGTCGAGCGCTTTCCAGCGCTCGCGCATGCTGCCGACCTTCTTTGCCAGCTCGGCCATCGGCAAAGCCTGCGTCGCCATCTGCTCGACTGCCTTGATCAACTCTTCACGCGAGACATTGCCGCCCCAGCGGGCCCAGTCGGACAGGCGCTTGAACTCGCCACGCACATGGGCGAGGCGTTCCGACTGCGCCGGGCTCAGGCGCAGATTGCGCTGCGCCTTGCTGTCTTTCAACACCTTGTCAAGTTCAGCGGCACTGCCCAGCGAACCCTGCTCGAGCGCGGCTTCCATTGCATCGAGCGCATCCAGGAAGGAGCGGTCGGCGCCTTTCGCCGGGGCCGGCGACCGCTTTGCATCTGATTTGCCGGCGTCGTCCTGTGCAGGCGACGGCGTGGCGCGCACCGGCTGCGGCAAGCCGGCCAGCAATGCATCGAACCGCGCTTGCAATGCAGCGCCAGCTTCACCCTGCGGCAAGGCAGGCAGCGCGGACCAGGCACGTCGAACGGTATCCACTTGCAACGCCTCGACCGGCTGCGCGGCCCACGCATCGAGAGCGGCGCTGCGGGCAGCCAGTGCCGCCTGCTGCTGCTCGCGCCCGGCGAGGCCCGCCTTGACGCGCGCAAGTTCCAGGTCGAATTCGGATACCAGGCTGCGCGGCAGGGAACCGCGTTCGGGCGACGCCATCGCGGCAGCCTGGTCGACTTCCATCTGCGTCACTTGTTCACCCACGTTGACATCCGCTTCGCTCGCGGCCAGTTGGCGCAACGCGCCGAGCCGGTCGATCATGGCGCGTTGCAGCTGCACCTGGGTGTCGAGGCGCGCGCCCAGCGTGGCACGCACGGCAGCGAATGCCTCCGCCAGCTCGGGCGCCTTGATGACTGCCCAGCGCCGGTCCAGTTCAGCGACATGGTTCGGCGTCAGCGTTGCGGCGCCAGCCAGTTGCGTGGCATCGTCGACGATGGCGTGGGCACGGGCGGCTTCCGCATCATGGTGGCGCAGGGCGTCGATGCGGCCCTGCATGAGCTTGGCGACGCGGCGGTCCACATTGCGCATCGCGCCATGGATTTGCTCGAGTGCAGCACGGGAATGGACTTTGTCGGCGGCTTGCAGGCGCAGTTCAGCGTAATCGGATTGCAGGATGAAGGCCACCGCAGCTGCCTCGTCGTCACCCACGGTGCGCAGCGCGGCGGCCTGGGCGTCGCGGGCGGACGGCGCTGCGGGGACGGTATCGACTGGCGCTGCGGCGGTGGCGGCGTCGCGCCCGGCCTTGTCGCCGGAGCGCTTGAACAAAAATTGGAACATGATGGGTCGCGCTGCCAAAAACACCATCATAGCAAACAACTACTCTTTGAATGGCTGGCAACCGGGGCGTGGAACGTACAGTGTGAGTCAGTGCAGTGTGGTCAGGCGTGTGCCAGGCCGCGCGGGCTCGGGCCGGGAGCGCCATGCCTGGCGGCGCGGCATGACTGGCGCCGGATCGCTGCGCTGCTCCTGCAGGTAGGCATCGTGCGCCAGCAGCTGGTTGGCCAGCGCGAACCACGCCTCGCCGGTGACAGCCGCACGCGCCAGCGGATACAAGGCTTGCTCCTCGCGATCGAGGCGGGTCAGCCACGCGGTGCAAAAGCTGTCGACCACGGCGCAAAACGCATCGACCTGTTCGCCATCATCGATGGGGCCGCCAAACGCGCCCGACACCGCGAGCGCATCGCCCGACTGCACGCTCAGGGCGTCAAGTTCGGCAAGCAGATCATCGGCCAGCCGCGTGGCGCGTTTTACCGCGGGAACGAGAAATTTATCCGACTTGCGCCAGTGGCAGGCATCGTGCAGCTTGTGCATCGTGTCCGTTGCATGCTCGACCTGGGCGGCCGACAGCGCGCCCTGGTTCACATAATAGGCGTGCAACATCTGGCGCAGCGACTGCAGGCCAACCCGGATGCGTGTTTGCTCGACCGCCAGGGTCACCAGGGTATAGGTCGCTGTTAACATTGTTTCTCCTAGGGATGTTTTCACCCTGGCCGGACGTGCGGATGCCTGGCGCGGCGTGCGCAGGCAAGTGGCGTGACGGTCGGGGAAATTCGTTATGGGACAGGCTGGCGACTTGCTTTGCATTGCGGCCTGAAGGAGTTCCAAGTGTAAGGAGAGCAAACATTTGAAGTTTGATCTCGCTCAAATTCACCATGATGGTGCATTTGGAAATGCTGCACTTGCAGCAATGACGAGGGGTCGGAATTCACCGAATTTCAGCGTGCGGATTGTGGATCCTTTGCACTGTGCGTTATAGTCATACCTGTTTATTTATCCAGTACTTGTTGGTATTTTCGGAAACTATTTCATGCGCCTGCTGCACACCTCCGACTGGCACCTGGGCCAGACCCTGCACACATTCGAGCGGAGCTACGAGCACCAGTGCTTCCTCGACTGGTTGCTCGATACGCTGGTCAGCGAGGACATCGATGCGCTGTTAATTGCCGGCGATATCTTTGATAACAGCAATCCGTCAGCAGCCGCCCAGCGCCAGCTGTACCGTTTCCTGCAACAGGCGCGCGTGCGTTGTCCGGCCCTGGACATTGTTGTCATTGCCGGCAACCACGATTCGCCGGGGCGCCTCGAAGCGCCAGGCCCCTTGCTGGAAGCGCATGGCACCGTCGTGGTCGGCAATGTTGCGCGCAAGGACGACGGCGACATCGACCTCGACCGCCTGCTGGTGCCGCTGCACGGCAAGGACGGCACGGTGCAGGCATGGGTCCTGGCGGTGCCGTTCCTGCGTCCGGGCGATGTGCCTCGGGTGCCTCCTTCCGAAGATGGCACGGTGCTGGACCCTTACCTGCACGGCATCACCCACCTGTACCGGCAGGCGCATGCGCTTGCGCAATCCCGGCGCCAGCCCGGCCAGGCGATCGTCGCCATGGGCCACTGCCACATGGTCGACGGCCAGTCGTCGCTCGAATCGGAACGTCGCATCGTCATCGGCGGTACCGAGGCGCTGCCAGCGGCAATGTTCGACGACGCCATCGCCTACGCAGCCCTCGGCCACCTGCACCTGGCCCAGCGCGTCGGCAAGCAGGACCACCTGCGCTACAGCGGCAGTCCCCTGCCCCTGTCTTTTGCCGAAGTCGGCTACACGCACCAGGTGGTGCGGGTCGACCTGGACGGCGGCCGCGCCACCGCCATCACGCCGCTGCCGGTGCCGCGCGCCGTCCCCCTGCTGCGCATCCCGGCCACGCCGGCGCCGCTCAAGGACGTGCTGGCCGCGCTGGTCATGCTCGACCTGCCCGACGCGCCGCTGCATGCGCAGCCGTTCCTCGAAGTGCGGGTTTTGCTTGACGCGCCCGAACCCAGCCTGCGCGCGCAGGTCGAGGCCGCGCTGCTGGGGAAACCCGTGCGGCTGGCAAAAATCGAACCCACGCGCAAGGCGGCGGCGCTGCAGGAGGTCGAGGTGGTGCTGACGCTCGACCAGCTGGCGCACATGCAGCCCGACGATATCTTCCGCCGCCTGTACAAGCAAAAATACGATGAAGACGCGCCGCACGAGCAGCTGACCGCATTTGCCGAGCTCATGCTCGTTGGCAGCGATGGGGCGCCGCAATGAAGATCCTCAGGATTGCCGGCCGCAACCTGGCCTCGCTGGCAGGCGAATTTTCAGTCGATTTCGAGTCCGAACCGCTGGCCTCGGCCGGCCTGTTTGCCATCAGCGGCCCTACCGGCGCCGGCAAAAGCACGCTGCTCGATGCGCTGTGCCTGGCGCTGTACGGCACTACCCCGCGCCTGCCGAAAAGCGCGCGCGGCGGCAGCGCCCTGCCCGATGCGGGCGGTGAAGCCGTCTCCACGTTCGACCCGCGCAACCTGCTGCGGCGCGGCGCGGCCGAAGCATTTGCCGAAGTCGATTTCGTTGGCAACGACAGCCAGCGCTACCGGGCGCGCTGGAGTGTGCGACGCTCGCGCAACAAGGCCGCCGGCCTCTTGCAGGCGTCCAACATGACGCTGCACCGGCTGCCCGATTTATCCCCGCTGGGCGGCACCAAAAGCGAAGCGGCAGCGGAAATCGCCAGGCGCATCGGCCTCGACTTCGAACAGTTCACGCGCTCGGTGCTGCTGGCGCAAAACGAGTTTTCAGCCTTTCTGAAAACCGACGAAAACGAGCGCGGCGAACTGCTGGAAACACTTACCGGCAGCACGGTCTACAGCGACATTTCCCGCCGCGCCTACGAGCGCTACAAGGGCGAGCAGGAAGCCATGCGCCACCTGACGCGCAAGCTTGCCGACCAGGCTCCCATGCCACCGGACGAACGCGCGCTGGTGGACGCCGAACTGGTGACCGCCACCGCCGCGCTGGACGCTATCGACGCCAATCGGTCTGTGCTGGAACAGCAGCTGCGCTGGCACCAGGAACTGGCGCGCCTGCAGGCAGGAGTGGCCCAGGCCGAGCTGGACGCGGCTGCCGCTGCGACCCAAGTTGAAGAAGCGACGCCCCGCCGGCGCCGGCTGGCCACGCTCGATGCTGCGCAGGACGCGCGCCCGTTGACGTCCGACCTGGCCCGCCTGGCGCAGGAAGCCACGCACACCCAGCGCGCGGCGCTGGATGCCGAAGCCGGCCTGGCGCGCGCGGTGGAAGCGCACCAGGCTGCGGGCCGTGCGCTGGAGGCGGCCAGCGCAACCGTCAAGGCAGCCGAAGGCGCGCAGCAAGATGCGGCGCCGCTGCTGGACGATGCCAAGCGGCTGGACGCCACGGTCGCGGCGCTCGCGCCCGTGCACGCGCAGGCGCGCAGCGCACGGGATGCGGCACGTGCACAGTTGACCGAGGCCCAGGATGCGGTAAAGGCCAGCACGGCGCAGATTGCCGCAACGCAGGCAGCCCAGCAAGACGGCGCAACCTGGCTGGCGCGCCACGCGGCAGGCGAGGCGCTGGCCGCGCAGTGGCCACGCTGGGACCGCCTGTTCACGCAGGCCGAGGCTGCTGGCGCGCACGTCGCCCACAGTGCCGATGCCCTCGCCGAGGCCACCCGGTCGTTTGACGCCGTGGCTGCGCAAGTCGCGCAGGCGGCATCGCAGCTCGCCACCGCGCAGGCGCAATTGCAGCAGCGCGATGCCGCGCGCCAGGCAGCCGCCAGCGCGCTGGCCGGATTCGACAGCCATGCCGCAACCCAGCAGCGCCAGCAGCTGGAAGCGCAGCGCGAGGCGCTGGCAGTGGCCGAGCGCACATGGTCGTTGCTGGCCACCACGCGCGCGCGCCACGAAGAGGTGCACGCGCAGGCCGCGGCGCTCGAACAGGCTGCGGTCAACGCCGCCACCAGCCTGGCCGCCGCGGAAGAGTCAGCGCCGGCCCTGGCAGCTGGCGCCGAACAGGCCGAGCGCTCGCTGGCGGCCGCCGAGCTGGCCTGCGCCGGCGACGTGGTCGATCTGCGCGCCACGCTGGTCGACGATGCACCGTGCCCGGTCTGCGGCAGCGAAACGCATCCTTACCAGCACCAGGATGCACGGCTGGACACGATGCTGGCCAACCTGCGCGCTGAAGTGCGGCGCTGCCGCCTGCAGGTGCAGGACAACCTGGCAGTCCAGGCCAGCAGCCGCGCCGCGCAGGAAAACATTGCCGAGCGCCTGCCGGCCCTGCAGCGCGAACGCGCGCAATTGATCACCTCGCTGGTGGAGCTCGATGCCGAATGGCTGGCCGATCCCGTTGCCGCCTCGGCGCCGCCGGCGCCGCAACGCAGCGACTGGTTTGGCGCGCAATTGACAACGCTGCGCGCCACGCTGAAGGGCCTGGACGAGCAAGAGCAAGCCGCCCGGCGCGCGGTCGCGGCAAGGGACTCGGCGCAGCAAGCGTGGGAGCAGGCGCAGGCAGCGGCGGCGCAGCTGCAGCAGGCGGCGCATCACGACGCGGCCCAGCTGGCTCGCCTGGAGGCCAAACGCAACGCACACACCACGACGCACACCGGTGCGCTGGCCGCCCTGGCTGGCGTGCTGGCAGACCTGGACCCGGTGCTGGCTCCCGCCATGCCGGACTGGCAAACGCGGTGGGCCAGCGGTCCGGCTGCCTTTCACGCCGCCCGCGCGGCCAACGCCCAGGCGTGGAGCGAACGCCAGACGGCCCAGGCCACGCTCGCCGCGACACTGGCCACGCAACAGGCGGCGCACGCCACGCTGGCGGCGCGCGTCACGCACCTGGACGCCAGTGCAATCGACGCCGAACGCGCGCTGGCCGGGCGGGACCAGGAACTGCGCGCACGCCAGCAGGAACGCGCAGCGTTATGGGAAGGCCGCGCCGTCGCGGTGGTCGAGCGCGAGTTTGCGCAGGCAATCACGGCGGCACGCGATGCGTTGCAGGTGCAGCAGGGGTTGGTGCAAGGCGCCGCGCAGGCGGAAGCTGGCGCACGCACGGCGCTGGCGCAGGCGCAATCCCACATCGCCACGCTGCAGACCGCGGCAGAGGCCACGAATACGCGCCTGGCTGAGTGGCTGGACGAATACGCTGGACGGCTGGCTGGCGCGGATGCGCAGGACCTGGAAACCATTGCCGATGCCGCCGCGCTGGGCAGTTTGCTGGCGGTCAGTACTGGCTGGATCGCACAGGAACGCGCGGCCCTGGCGGAGCTTGCCGCCGGCGTGCAGCGCGCCGTCACGGTGCGAGCCGAGCGTCACGCGCAAATGGCGCAGCATCAGGCTGCACAGGCCGCAATGGCCGCCATGGCTCACACTGCGCCCCTGGCTGCCGTCGAGACTGCCCTCGCCGCGTTACTGGAACAACGCCGCGGCGCACACGACCTGGTGGCCAGCCTGCGCCTGCGCGCAGCCCAGGACGATGCGCGCCGCATGGACGCCGAAGCGGTCCTGGCCGATATCGAGCGCCAGCAAGCCATCGAGCAGCGCTGGGGCCGCTTGTCCGAGCTGATCGGTTCGGCCGACGGCAAGAAATTCCGCAACTATGCCCAGCAGTTCACGCTGGACGTGCTGCTCGGTTATGCGAATGCCCACCTGGCCCAGCTGGCGCGGCGCTACCGGCTGGAGCGCGTGATCGTTGGCAACGCGCCGTCGCTGGCGCTGATGGTGCGCGACCAGGACATGGGTGGCGAAGTACGGTCGGTCAATTCCCTGTCCGGCGGCGAATCGTTCCTGGTGTCCCTGGCGCTGGCGCTCGGCCTGGCGTCGCTGTCGTCGAACCGGGTGCGGGTCGAATCGCTGTTCATCGACGAAGGCTTCGGCAGCCTCGACAGCGAAACCCTGGGCGTCGCCATGGATGCGCTTGACGCGCTGCAGGCGATGGGCCGCAAGGTCGGCGTCATCTCGCACGTGCAGGAAATGACGGAGCGGATCTCGGCAAAAATCCTCGTGCGCCCGGCTGGCGGCGGCAGCAGTGCGGTGACGGTCAGCATGTAGCCAGGGCAGGAAAAATGCCTGGCGACCTCCTGTAGAATGCCGCTTTCCCAGCATTTTTCAAGTGAACCACCATGTCCAAACCTGCCCGCATCCTGACTTTCAAATGCACCGCCTGCAGCAAGCCCGTCAAGGTGTACCTGCAAAAGGTGTCGGCCTGCTCGCACATTCAGCCTTACCAGGGCATTTGCGATTGCGGCGAAGTGCGCCGCCACGCCACCGGCGACGCCACCACGGTCGCGTCCTACCTGGCCTCGCCAACCGGCACCTGGTCGCACCACCATTAAAAGAACGCCATGACCATTGCCACCATCAGCTGGGCCACACCCGACGGCGCCACCGCCAGCGCCACCTGGCGGTCCGGCAGCGGCCTGGCCGTCCCGAAAAAAGTCATCGTCGCGGATGACCAGATGACTGCCGATGCCGCCTACCACCACGCGCTGGCAGGCACTGCGCTGCTGTGGCGCGGCGACTTCCAGAATGCGCGCCAGCTGCTGCAGGCCATGGCGCGGCGCATCGACCACAAGCCGGCCCGCACCAGCCGCGCCAAAGCAGTGAAGGCCGCCAAGGCGCCGCCCACACCGCTCGAAGCGTTTCACCTGCACCGCCTGGCCCAGTCGCAGCGCGCCCGCACGCTTGGCATGCTGCTGATTGGTTTCGACGCCGATTACACGATTCCCATGCGCCGTGCACCGGATGTGCAGCTGGCGTGCAATGAAGCCTGGGGCCGCTGCGAGGCGCCGTTCGTGGCGTCGCTGCGGGAACTACTGGGCGTGATCGGGGCGCATGAATGGCGCAAGAACGGTGTGCCAATCGATGCGCTGGGCGCGAAGATCCATCCCTGGTACGGCGTGTTTTCGCCGATCCGTGGCGAGTACGTGCAACTGGTGATGGACGCGCCCTTGCCCAATGCCGCGCTCGACAAGGCATTCGACATCGGCACCGGCACCGGCGTGCTGGCAGCCGTGCTGGCGCGGCGCGGCGTGCGCAAGATCGTCGCCACCGACATGGACCCGCGCGCACTCGGCTGCGCCCGCGACAACCTGGCGCGCCTCGATATGGCGGACCAGGTCGACGTGGTGCAGGCCGACCTGTTCCCGGAAGGCCGCGCCGCCCTGGTGGTCTGCAATCCGCCGTGGCTGCCTGGCAAGCCCAGCGCGGCGATCGAAGCTGCCGTGTACGACCCCGACAGCCGCATGCTGAAAGCGTTCCTGAACGGCCTGGCGGCGCACTTGCTGCCTGGTGGCGAAGGCTGGCTGATCCTGTCCGACTTTGCCGAGCACCTGGGCCTGCGTTCACGCGCGCAATTGATGGAATGGATCGCGCACGCTGGACTTGCCGTGATCGACCGCATCGATACGCGCCCGGTCCATCCGCGCGCGAGCGATGTGACCGATCCGCTGCATGCCGCGCGCGCCGCCGAGATGACGTCGCTCTGGCGTTTGAGCGCGCTTGATGGCGCAAATACAAACTAACCTTGCAGCGTGTTGCCAGGCCGAGTACAATTGCATCCGCGGGGTGGAGCAGTCTGGCAGCTCGTCGGGCTCATAACCCGAAGGTCACAGGTTCAAATCCTGTCCCCGCAACCATTCCATAGCGCCCTGATGCGGTTGATCGAGGCGACTGATCAAAGACTCATACCAAAGCCCGACTCTCGCAGCCGGGCTTTTGTTTTTGCGGACAGTTTTCTGCTGCAGCGTAGCATCATGAGAGACAAAAAAGATATTGCGACGATCGACCTGCCAGGTTTCGAGCCAGCCTCGGCGCCTGACGTCCCGGCCGTCGACGCTGCCGTAAAAATAGCGCGCAGTGCACCACGTTCGCGCCGCGCAACACTGAAACAGGAGCAGCTGGAACTGCTCGAAGAAACCGACGCGTCCGGCTTGCCGGTTTGGCGCCGCGATGACACCCTCGACCTGACCGGCCTGCCGGTCTGGGCGCCCGCCTGAACTGCCGTACTATCTCTGCTGGAACCTGTTACGCCATGACCCAAGACCTCGACTCGTTTGCCACGCTGGCCCTGTCCGCGCCCTTCCTCGCCAATCTCGATGCGCTCGGCTACAAGCAGATGACCGCGATCCAGGCTGCCAGCCTGCCGCCGGTCCTGCAAGGCCGCGACCTGATTGCGCAGGCGAAAACCGGCAGCGGCAAGACGGCAGCGTTTGGCATTGGCCTGCTCAGCAAACTCAATCCTACCTGGTTCGCGGTGCAGGGACTGGTGCTGTGCCCGACGCGCGAACTGGCCGACCAGGTGGCCAATGAATTGCGCCGGCTGGCGCGCGGCGTGGGCAACGTCAAGATCCTGACGCTTACTGGCGGCACCGCCATGCGCCCGCAGATCGCCTCGCTCGAACATGGCGCGCACATCGTGGTGGGCACGCCCGGCCGCATCCGCGACCACCTTGGCCGCAGCACCATCGACTTGTCGAAGGTGCAGACGCTGGTGCTCGATGAAGCCGACCGCATGACCGACATGGGTTTTTACGACGAGATCGCCGGCATCGTCAGCGCCTGCCCGAAGCGCCGCCAAACCTTGCTCTTCTCGGCCACCTACCCGGACGACATCCGCACCGCCACCGCCCTGTTCCTGCACGACGCGGTCGAAGTCTCCGTGGAAGCGACGCACACCACGGGCCAGATCGAGCAGCGGTTCTACGAAGTCGGTTTCGACGAGCGCGACGAAGCGGTGGGCAAGCTGCTGGCGCATTTCCGTCCGGTCTCGGCGCTGGCCTTCTGCAACACCAAGGTCCATTGCCGCGAACTGGCCGACAGCCTGCGCGCGCAAGGCTTTTCCGCGCTGGCCCTGTACGGCGAACTCGAGCAGCGCGAGCGCGACGAGATCCTGGTGCTGTTTGCCAACCGCAGCTGTTCCGTGCTGGTGGCAACCGACGTCGCGGCGCGCGGCCTCGACATCGCCAACCTGGAGGCGGTGATCAACGTCGATGTATCGAAAGATACCGAAGTGCACGTGCACCGCATCGGCCGCACCGGCCGCGCCGGTGAAAACGGCCTGGCCCTGTCGCTGTGCGCGCCCAACGAAAAGAAATGGGTGCGCCTGATCGAGGAGTACCAGGGCGTGCCGGTCAGCTGGCATACGCTGGACGAGCTCGAAGGCGACACGTTCGACGTTGCGCCGGCGCCCATGGTGACGCTGGTCATCATGGGCGGCAAGAAGGACAAGCTGCGGCCCGGCGACGTGCTGGGCGCGCTCACAGGCGATGCTGGCCTGGTCAAGGAACAGGTGGGCAAGATCAATGTCTCCGAGTTCATGACGTATGTGGCGCTCGACCGCCACGTGGCCGAGCAGGCGTTCAAGCGCCTGGCTGCCGGCAATCCACTGGGTGCGGATTTTGGCGCGATCAAGGGACGCAATTTCAAGATGCGCTTCATTAGCGTTTAAGCTGGGGTCTGAATCATCGTCTCATCGCTGCCAAGACTGATGCCCGGGCGACACAGTAAGCGTCGCCTAAAGGCTGCAAATCTGTCATCATCACGCTGACTAAACATGAGCAGTGACAATGAATGACACCCTGAACACCCATGAACGCCAGATCGAAGGCCGCACGGTCCGCGACATCGCCGAGCGCAGTCCCGCGCTGGTCAACGAGGTCTGGTGCCGCAAGATTTTGCGCCAGCTCCTGCAGTCGCTCGACGCGCAATATACCCATGACGGCCCACACCGGCTGATCATGCCCGACACCATCGTCGTGCAGGCAAACGGTGATGCGGTCCTGTTGCCCGACCCCGACGCCAATCCGGATTTTCAGCCGGAAATTGCCGCCGACCTGCGCGCACTGGCCGCTGTCATCCACTACGCCATCACGCACGAGATGCCGGCTGCCGGCCCCTTGATGGGCCGTGGCCTCGAAGGCTACAGCGACTCCCTGCTGGGCGCGGTCGACCGCTGCATGGCGCCAAATAAATCCCAGCGTCCACAGACGGTTTCCTAACTCCGCTA
>Ga0265780_10009436_pt1 | contig 11699 bp, 8 predicted proteins | sample P1T30metagenome_FD_192432 | JGI IMG/M metagenome (GOLD analysis project Ga0265780, IMG submission 192432) | Plant litter microbial communities from East Loma Ridge, Irvine, California - P1 T30 | ecosystem: Environmental > Terrestrial > Plant litter > Unclassified | place: USA: California... | reverse complement strand
ACTGACAGAGCACCTACCAGGTGTAAAGACGTTAACCTCGAACATGGCAATAGGATGCGGTCCAATTGGCTTGTCCCAGACTCTGTAGATTCGTAGTTCAGGAACTATCACAGTCAGCATGTGTATTTACGAAAAGTTGGTTGACATCTTGCATTCCCGACGTATGCGTTCCCAGAGTTCATTGGCGAACTTTGTCTCTTCTGGATCGGTTTGGAGGAAATAGATGTGGATGCTGGTATATGATTAGTATCTGGGAATCATGTACGCAGGGTAGTAAGCATACTCAAAGCCGCCTCGAATTCCGTTGGTAATGGGAGCTACAAAGGAGTTGTACGCTTCACTCTTCTTTCCAGTGGGTGGGTTGATGTAGGATTTCCCATCATCTGCCTTTTCGCTGCATAAAAGTCAGTGGTCTTGTATAAAGAGCGTCTTTTACGGAAGTAGAAACCACATACTTGGGCAGCGGCGAGAGGCCTTCGTAACCCTTCAAAGGGGATTCATATGTATATAGACTAGGCTCTGACATCGTTGTATTGTAGAACTGTAAAAGAATGAGGCTGATGGAAACGCTACTGTGTTGAACAATATGTGTGATGCTGAAGTACCCCGTTTGGTCAAGAGGTAACTCGGCTTCTTTGTCAGCGCGGAATTAGAATCGCGCATCGCATACTCTCATTCAATACGAGCCCAACACTTTCTCGAGGTCAATCAGCAATTGGCCACACAATGAAATTGAAGGCGTCCAAGAAAAACCGAGCTCAAAGTGTTAGATTACGATATATGGCTCCAAAATTCCAATGAGGTCAGATACATTGTCATGCAAGCATACAGAAGCACTGGGCACTTTTGAGCCAACATCAGTAGGTACTTCCGTGCAGACTAACGGTCTGTATTGTAGTCTTACATGCATCACTCACGATAGCATGACTCCTCACCGACAGATAAGAGGTGAGCAGTTAGCCTCAGGACTCTTATCGATACATGGAGTGCTTCACGTACAGTAGGCGCGCGCACGGAGCATTGGAGGGGCATTTGACCCTTGAGTCACCCCGCGCCCACTCAATATAACTGCTGGTCCCGGCAACAACCCAACAAACACAACACAGGACACCAATTGCACCCATCATGGCTGAAGCCACCTACTATATCGACGAGGATGTCGGCCACGATACCGTCGACCAGACCGGCGACGAGTCGCTTCCCTACAAGTCGCTCGGATTTGCTGTCCTTACCCGGGGTGATACGCACAAGTTCCTTACGCGGAAGAGCGTTACAGGCGAGGTTGCGGAGGGCGCAGACGCTTCTTCGAGATTAGAATGGAAGGAAGTCGCAAAGTCTGCCATGAAGAAGGCGGTCAACTATGCAAAGGCACAGAAGAAGAAGGCCGAGAAAGAGCAGGGCCAACTTGCGTCGCGCATGAAGGAGGAGGCCGACCGCAACAAGGTACTGGACGAGGCTAAGAAGGTTGTTATAGAAGAAGATTCTAGCTTGCCACAAGCAGTCAAGATCAAGCTCGACGATACCGATCCAAAAAAGATCACACTTGGAGACGGTAAAGACACAAAAGGTACGCGTGTGCGCGTATTTGGCCGCGTACACCGTGAGCGGAGACAAAAGGATGTCATGTTCGTCACGTTAAGGGACGGCTATGGCTACATGCAAGTCATCTTAACCGGCAACCTCGCGAAAACCTACGACGCCCTTACCTTGACCCGTGAGACGAGCATGGAAATTTTGGGCGAGCTGAGGCAGATCCCAGCCGGTGCACACGCTCCCAATGACCGCGAACTGCACGCCGACTACTACAAGATTCACGATGGGTGGAAAGCAGCGGGTGGCGATGATGCCATTACCAACCGTGTTTCCAAAGACACTGAACACGCGACACTGTTGGATCTGCGACATCTCACTCTGCGCGGAGAGACAGCATCCAAGGTTATGATTGTCCGCGATGCCGTCGAGTTTGCATTCAACCAGGTATACAAGGAGATGCGGTTACGCAAGGTCAGCCCTCCAGCGCTTGTCCAGACCCAAGTCGAAGGCGGTGCCACTCTCTTCAAGTTCGGCTATTACAACGAGGAGGCCTACCTTACCCAATCATCTCAACTCTATCTTGAGACATGCCTACCCTCCATGGGCGACGTATACTGTATTGAGAAGTCGTTCCGCGCAGAAAAGTCACTAACCCGCCGCCATTTGGCCGAATACACGCACATTGAAGCCGAGCTTGACTACATCAACTTCGATGATCTGCTCACCCATCTCGAAGAAGTCATGTGCCGCGTGCTTGAAGTCACCATGGCCGACCCCGTCGTCAAGCAGTACATCATGGACCTCAACCCTGAATTCCAGCTCCCAGAGCGGCCGTTCAAGCGCATGAAGTACCAGGATGCAATCGACTGGCTCGTCGAGCACAACATCCCCAACGAAGACGGCGAGCCGCACAAGTTCGGCGACGACATCGCCGAAGCTGCGGAACGCAGGATGACAGATATCATCAACAGGCCCATCTTCCTCACCCATTTCCCCACCGAAATCAAGGCCTTCTACATGCTGAAGGACAAGGACGACGCACGGGTAACCGAGAGCGTAGATTGTTTGATGCCAGGTGTTGGCGAAATTGTCGGAGGAAGTATGCGCATGGACAACTACGATGAATTGATGGCTGCTTTCGCAAGGGAACAGATTGATCCTGCCGCATACTACTGGTACACTGATCAGAGGAAGTAAGTTAATCTCGTATACACAAACTTTTAGCTGTATCAGACTTGTTTTACTGACACAACTCCAGATACGGTTCATCCCCCCACGGCGGCTATGGCCTCGGTCTCGAGCGCTTCCTCGCATGGCTCTGCAAGCAACATACGGTCCGCGACTGCTGCCTTTATCCCCGCTATTTCGGCCGCTGCAAGCCCTAGTCGTCAGGCTCTCCTGTCTTGTGGTGTTTCTGAATACGTGTAAGTGTCTACTGTTACTACCTACCTGCCTGCACGGGCTTAGATAGATGAAATACCCGGTATTGGTGGTATTCGTAGCACGTAGAGGACAGGCTGGCGACTGTGTTTTTTCGTCATTAAACTTGAGCTGAGTGAATGAGGGTGGGGGCTGAGCTGAAGAATGGAGATGTTCTTGATTTCAAACTAGGCTAGAACTCAGCCACGATAAATGACATAATCAAAGGAGGCATTGGATCTTACCCTTTGCTTCGGTTCTAAGCATGTTCCCTCATAAAATAACTACTCAGCTGCTATTATTACTGCCCTTTCCGGGGCCATGCTATCCCATCGTCTTCCACCCGAGTTTATCGGGGGGGAAGATGAGGGGTATAAAAAAAAGGGCGCCCGTGGAAATCTCCGTGACGCACTCGTCTAACCCGCAGCAAGACTTACCGAAGAAGATCTCGCACTTGCTCCGGTCTGCTTTCTAATTGGTTATTCATAGATAGCTTTGCATCGCTCGGTGGGGTGAGTGATGGGGGTCGAAGTGGGGAAAATCACCTAGCTTTGAGGAAAAAAACACATACAAGGATGAAAGCTGGTAACGAGTTGATCACTAGGAGAAGTAAGTTGGGGTATTTTTTGTTCTTGTTGTTGATAGGGGCGCTTTTCTCTTCCCCCCCCACGCCCCAAGTTTGAGAAGCCTCACTTTTCGACTTGCGCATCTACTTTCCTGTTATAAACCAGAATTACGAATACTTATGAGCGAGCACCTAGGCTTGTTTGAGCACGTTGGCAAATTGTTTCTTTGTATCTTTTCTTCTCTCTTCTTCAACTTGTAAAATGAAGTGTGAGAGATGTGTAGATAACGTACATCGTTCTATCTGGTAGCGGTGTTGAAAACGCTTAGATTGATGGACATAGTCAAGTTCGATATACAGAGATACACACACAAATATATATGTAGATGAAGAGGATACCAAAATATTGCATACACCCCAATCAAAACCCCTCCTCCTTTATATTCATAACAGGGCTATTACTTCGCCATACAATATATCCATGTGCCTAGAAATTTGTTCCCTTCCACAACCATCGGGATACCAAAAAGACTGCTACTATTCCCACACGTCAAAGAGACCCTGAAAATTCTGAGAGGTGCAGAATTATACAAACTTTCATCAAAATGTGAAAAAGTAAGTGTACTCTCCTCCCTTGCTTCCTCCCTCAGTCTCTTAACTTGTTCCATCGAATGCATACCAGACATCCCGTGGCCACTGCGACCCAATCCAACCATCTTCACCTCAGAAAAGAGAACGCCTACGACTACGACGAAACCGAAGCCAGAATCCGAACAAAAGCAAAAAAAAGTCGCTCATTCCAGCCGAAGAAAAAAAGAGCTAAAATGTATACACAAAACTCCTCGCTATGCAGTTGTGGTACAAGCCCGGTAAACGAATCAAAAAAGCAAAGTTTAGAACCCCTGCAAATAACGAAGCTGCAGGTTTACATCTCTTGCTTTCTATAACCGAGCGGGAAAGAGAGACATGAATGTCGAGCGCACATTCAAATGTGCGCTCGAACCATATTCCAGATAAAATTCAAGCCCGCCAATGTTGAAAAGGGACGTGAGAAGGGGGACGATGGGGGATACGCTTTTATTCTTTCAAAAGGGGGAGGACATTCGTTGTTGACGTGTCTGGCAAGGATAGTTGGCCACGCGTCCGTTAGCGAACATACATGTCGTGTTCGGTTTGCTTAACTGGGATGAGTAGGCTGATGAGCTGAGCAGAGCATTTTCGCGCATCGTCACTGTCAGGCTGCGTGCTGGGCATCACCATGACAAGAATGCATTAGGGTATCGGTTGGAAAGAAAGTCGTGTGTTGAGTGCATGATAATTGTTTCCCAGGTCCAGATGGGTCCAGGTGCACGGTGGCGTCACAACGACCAGGCTAGATAATTAGGTTCAGATCCGGTGTAGCCTGCGCAGCACTCAGGCCCCAAGACGAAGCTTGATGAGTTGCTGAAGCTTCTCCAACTCGGCGCGCTCTTGTTGTGAGGGCGGTGGTGGATCTGCATTGGACAAGGCAGTGATGACATTCGGGGGAGCTTCGGACTGTTTCACGCAGGTTAGCGCCGATGATCCAAGACTAGCCCAGTGGGGCACAGGGAGGTGTCTTACGGTGAGACCATAGATGAGCGCTTGGACTTTACCCTCGCTCAGGTCGACTTCTGGCTCCCTCTTTGCCAGCTGTGCTAGCGTAAGTGCTGCCTGCTGCTGTTCGATAGGACGCGCGAGGTAGTGTTGGATAGACGCCTTGCGCTGCACTGCAACCTCTGCGGCCTTACGGGCTTCATGCTTCTTCGCAACACGACCACTGGACGATGCATTAGTGACTAGCGCAATGACATGTTGATGTGACTGTATGTACCTTTTGACCTTGCTGACAAAATCGAGGATGACTCCCTTCTCGGGAACACGGAAGATCTTGGAGTTGGCATCCTTTGGGTCATTGTCGCCGAACACGTAGTTGCCTTCGCCATCAGTATCGTCATCACTATCGTTCATGATGTCGATCAGACCGTTATTGCGCATACCACGTGAAAACGTTGGCTCAACATACTCAGGGTTCTTGAGCACTCGAACTTTGCGTGGGATCCGGACAACCGGCTCGGCGTCGGCCATCTCAGCATCCTGATCATTGGAATTCAGATCGTTCTGCAGAAGCAAACCGCTGCGAAGATCGTTTTCGATGTGTCGAGGACATCTCCAGGCATCTCGCTGAGATGCCTCATGGCTGATATGTGGTGGGTTGGCAAGAGGTGGGTCGACGCAGTCCAAATGCCAGTACGCGTGACAAAAGTCGCACTTGAGCATCTGGCGCTTATTGCCACTCGACACGCCACACTGTGTACACAAGATTACCTTATGCTCGGCATCCAAGGCTTTTGTGTATTCAGGCTTCTGGTAACCGTAGCCACTGTTCTTCGCGCTGTTGAAATGTTAGTGCCAAAACGCGCGACAAAACGCGTCACACTTACAGTGGGAACTTCTTAATCTCCTCAAAGTAAGAGCCATCAGGACGCGCGGAAACGCCCTCGAACATATTTTGGATGTCTTGAGGCAGGGCAAACGCGCGAGGGTTGGTGCGTTCGAGCTTGTTGAAAAGCAGGCCCAGAGACGGATAAGAGTCTGCGGAATCATCAGGTGCGGCGAACTTCGCATTGCACTCGTAGCAGTAGAAGGCTCCATCAGGTACCTGTGTTCGCGGAGGATCACAGCACAGCAAATGGAAGACACGTGGGCAGTTTTCGCAGCACACAAACTCGCCTGCGCCCCTACACGCAGAGCAAAAGTCGTCGCTCTCAGACTGCGGCGAGTTCTGGCATTCTGTCAGTGGTGAGGAAATAACTGAAAGTGGAGGAGAATATGGGAATTTGAGAGGGGTAATATTCGTAGTGAGCAACATTGGGGTTGGGAGATGAAAAAGAGGAATTGTCGTTGATGGATTGTGTGGTGGAAGAGGAATGGTGTGGTTGGATGCTTCGGAATTTGAGTGGCACTTACTGGGTCATTGTCATCAGGCCCCAACTGTCTCGAACCGCCACCACCAGTAAATGCTACACCAGCAATAGGTCCTGCATCTCGATTTTTGACCGGCCTATGTGTGGAACGGTTAGTCTTGTAATGATTTGATGGGTTTTACGATAATGTACGCGCAAACACGTAGAGCTTGCTGAGTCGACGTGACGCTCTGTGCTAATACGGGCACATGCATGGACCACCGCTCCGACCAAAATAACAAGGCTGCTTGAATGATAGAACGAGAGTACTTACGATCGTTTAGTCCTGGCACCTTGCCCGTTGGTGAGTTTCACCCGCTTGGGCGCCGGCCCAGCCGATGGTGTTGAAGGCCGGGTCGCTGCCGCCGACTCGAACTGCGGCGAGGAAAACCGTAACGGATCCTCTCGCAGACGCTTGTTGCCGTGGTTTGGAACTCGTCCAGCGCGTCGCGGTTGATCAGAATCCATAGGCGGTCCTACGGCGATTTGAGATTCAGTCAGAGACTCAGTCTCTAAGATCTCATCATCAAAGCGGACATCAGAGATGGGTGGAGGATTCTGCTCAAACTGGCGGATGGGCTGTTCTTCTACCAGCGCCTTGCGCATCTCGTAGATCCGGTCCTCTTCCGCTTGCTGCTCAGCGGTAGGTGGCTGTTGTTTGTAGGCGTGCTTGCCGAACAGCTTCCCCACGTTGCCCTTGTTCTTTTTGGCAGCACGTGCATGGGCAGCATTCTTCGCCTTCTTCGCTGCTGCCACTGCTGCTGCCGCAGGCGCAGCGCCCTTGTTGCCGTTGACCTGCACTGGCTCTGGGGGACCTTTCTGGACAATCTCCTCGTTAACATCGGATAGCTCAGAATCGCTTCCTCCTGTGTCAGATGTCCTTGTCACAGGAGTGGGCGCTGTGGCAGACAGGCGAACATCAATTTCCATCGCATGGTCCCCGTTGGTGGTTGCTCGTTTTCGGGGCGACTTTGAGGGCATTCTTGGTGTTGACTCAGCTGATGATTCTGCTGTTGCAGGGAGAGCAGGTGCTGTGCTGAAGGGATGAGGTTGCGTTTGCGTGGACTTTTGATCGAGCGCTGATTGCAATGCCTTGTGTGTGTTGCTGGTGGAAAAATTGGTCTGGTTTATTGGCTTTTGATCCGGATAATCATATGCAGCCGACACAGAGTCATCGGGAATAATCTCACTGCTAGCCCTCGGAGATGGTTGCTGGCTGAAGAATGAAGACCCGTGGCTCAGGGCGGATGCTTGGTCATAGCGCCTGTCTTTGCTCAGACCCAGTTTAATCTTCTCTTCGTGCTTGACCATTTTGATGAACTTGCGGAAACGGTGGTACTGCGCATTTGTGCTCCTCTCATGAATGACTGCATCTATTGCCTCTGCTAGTTCGGGATCGGTCTTGCTGTGCTCAAAAGCGCGCCTTAAAGCGACGCCCACGTAGCGCCTACCCTGTTGGCCGTTGGCCTTTGAAATGGCATCGTTGACGGCAATCTGTATACGCTGCGTGGTGGCTTCGACTGGTTCCGACATGGAAATAGCCTGAACTGCCGGACTGGCGGAGACCGAGGTGCTCTTGGGGAAGCCGTTCTTGACAGGCGTTTTGCCAGTGACGGGTGTCTTGCCCCTGACAGGAGTTTTGGACAGCTTGACCTTCTTCTTCGTCTTGGTGGGCTCATAGTCGTCGTCCTCGTCGTCCTCGAGGATGGGGAAGCCAGTCTGCACCTCCTCCTCCTCATGCCGCTCAGAATCATCGGGCTCGAGTTCGGGAGCAGGAGTGACCTCTGGCGTAGACCCAGCCTCATCGCCAAAGGCCATGCTCTTCGCCAGCAATGAGTTTCGAGGAGCCGGTCCGTCGAGAGCGCGCGCGCGCTGTTTGTCCTTTGCCTTTGGGGGTACGCCGAGGGGGGCCATATTTTCCAACACGCCGTGCCGCGCAAAACCGTGCTCTTCAAATGAGGGGGCGAGAGTTTGCGGTTGCGGTTCGGTCCACTCGGTGATTGAGCGCTGCTTCTTGTCGTGCGTGGGCTCGCTCGGGGTGCCAGTGGGTGAGGCGTATGGCGTGGTGCTGGACCTTTGTTGCGATCGAAAGTCGCGCTCCCGGGCAGACTTGCGGAGGGCCGGCATGGCGAAACTGTCACCTGGTCAGCGCGCTGTAATACATGCAATCACTTGGACACTTACTTTGCGTGGAATCCACGAATTTTACACGCCGCAATGCCGAGCCCGTGGTTGGTGGGTCGGTGTTGCGAGAATGCGAGTTGCTGAAGGTTGTTCGAGGGAGCCCTGGACGCTTGGACGGGCCTTCTCATTATGTCAGCCCCCTACACATGTGCGCATATCGCACAACACCTACCTGATGCTTAGATACTGATTGTTGGATAGGCTGGAAGATGTTGAAAAAAAGGTCTCTGCTGTTTGTCTGCTGAGGTTCAATGAATTGGAGAACGAGGCCAGTGCTACAATAGCACAAGAGATTCCAGAAATTCAACGTCCGCTTGTCCCGTTACGCGCTCGACTCACCTTCACCAGCCCCCAGTCACCGCCTAAGTTCGGGATATGAATGCGAATATACCCTGGATAACCTAAAGCAGTAACTCACGTGTGTGCCCGCGCTGATATTTGTAAACTTCATGCACCGTTAACTCAGGGGCACAGGCTGTCCATGTCTTACAGGCTGTAAAGATGACAACATGTCTTGTCATCCCTGGAAGATGAGAGTGGAGATACCAAAGAAAACTGGCATGACAAACCATAAGCGGAACAGACTACACAATGCAGGAAAGGACTTTATCACTTCTACACTGCCAATCAGGCAACACATATAAAGTCGAATATTACTACGATGGCATGCCCAAGAAAAGTGCAACGGTGTCCAGCGAACTGATCTTTTTTTGGAGGTTGCTATCGCTTCTACTTAAGCATGACCTTTGACCATAGTACACGGCATATCGCATGTGAGCAGCATCCAGCCTTTTTCTCCTGCGGTGCCATTTTCACGCTCAAAACAAATCATGTCGTCCAGATCCAACGTCGGAGGGACAGGGTGGCGCTATGTGATTGTGATTTGCACCTACTCCTCGTCGTCACTCTCCTCCTCTTCAGCAGCGGCGGCCTCTCCAGCAGCGGCCTTCTTGGCGGGCTTCTTCTTCTTCTTCTTGTTCTTCTTTGTCGATGTCTTTCCGATGGGTTGCTCCAGAATCTTGAGAATCTCCTCATCCTCAATCTTCTTTTCAGACTTGTACTTGGAAACGTCAATAGCAGTGGGCTGAGCAAGACGCTGCATGCCGTTCTTAGTGATGGCTGCCAGGTAATTAGCCACTGACCCACATTTTCTTCATTTTCGGTCTTGACAAGCCGAATATGCTCTGGCACAGACCCATGACCGCCGCAATCGGCCAGTATCGGGCAGACAGCGCAATCGGAGCAAAGGGGGGACGGAAACCGTAAAACTTACCAACAGTGCTGAACAATCGAGCGACAGGCTGGTTATCCTTGTCGACAACGACTTCATACTGGCGAAGTACACCTGTGCGGACACATTCGACAACACCAACCTTGGCCGTCTTCTCGTCCTCAAGCTGGCGCAGACTGAATGGGAAGGTACCAAACTTCTTGACGACCTCGGATAAGAGACCTCGCGAAGTGGGGCGCTTGAGCTGGTAGGTGGTAGCCGTACGTCGGTGAAGGGTAGTCCTGTTGCCGTTGGTCTTGACCTTGCCGCTCCCCAGGCTGACACCCATCTCGACACCCCACACTTCGCCGACCTCAGGCAGACCCTCGCCCTTGACGCCCTCGCCAGGTGCAAGGATAATCTTCTTCTTCGACTCAATCTCGTTGTGATCAAACAGCCAGATGGTGGTGCTCTCGACTAGGTTGCAGCCGTACGCTTTGACGACCTTCTCAAGCATGGTGGTCATTTGATTCTGTGTGTAGGGTTTCTTCGAGGCGGCCTTCTTCTGCTCTTCCTCGTCGCCTTGAGCCACCAGACCAGGCGGCACCATCAACCTCAGTAGAAGCTCGTTCGCGTAGTGTGTCGCCAAGATGAGATCTGCCTCACGTCCAGTGACTTCATCAGACTTGCCGACAATTACATTGTCACAAACAATGGCACAGAAGCCATCGATCTGGGCGCCCAGCTGGATCTTGACAACCTCTCCTTCCTTCAGTGTCGTGGCGGCCTCCTCGGCGTCGGTCTTGAGTGGTGTGTATGGGGTGATGTAGGCGCTCGGCGAAATGGTAGTGCAGTGTCCAACGCCCTTTGGGACCTTCTTGCCCTTGTAAACCTTGGCAACTTCCTCCTCCAGAAGCTTGTCACCTCGCTCACAGAGCTCGACAATGCTGGCGTCGGCGGCAATCCATCCTAGGTACCCGTCAGTTCAGCACTGCGTCTCACCACGCAAACACAATATGAGGCTTGGGAAGGAGACATACCTGAGACTTCCTTGAGGACCTTCTGCGAGATTTCGGCGGCGACCTTGTACTTGGTAATAGTATCTGGGTTCGCCAGAGAGTAGTCTGTGGTGTATTAGCTTCTGCGACTGTGGGAAAGACCAGGTTCTAAGTTATTGGTCGCTGAGTAGCTTGCTCTATCGACAAATGGACAACGCAGTCGAATGGCGAGCTTACCGATGGGTGTTGTTTCGGCCATCTTGAGTGTAGTTGAGTGTGGAAAGATGGTCCAGGAGCTAGAATTGGAGTGGTGCGCGGTCGTGCCTGTGTTTAGAGCAAGCCCCTCAGTGGGGTGCTTTCGAGCTTTCGCTTAGCCCAAAGCCCAATGACGACGATCGCCTGACAACGTCACATTCGCCATTACGTTGCCCTGGCCCTGATCCTCCCGACATTTTACGCAATGTGAATGGTGCGTGCCTGATCAGGGATCTAGGTATCTCAGAGCCCTTGACAGTTCTCAGAGGGTTGATTTAACAGAACATACAAACAAAACAGTGTTGAAAAGATATGCCTTCAACATTAAACCTGTAACCATAAGACAGAAGAATGCATCCGTACCAGCCAAACACACTTCTCCAGGAACAAAGACTCGATCACATCTACATAGACAGCTTTGCATTATACTCACCGAATACACATCCGATTGCAACCCTACTAACCCACCCCTCAAACCCTCAACATCAAATCTACAACAACCGCCCTATGATCACTACTATAAACCCTATCCGCAAATTTATTAGGCAACA
>Ga0265780_10009434_pt1 | contig 11703 bp, 14 predicted proteins | sample P1T30metagenome_FD_192432 | JGI IMG/M metagenome (GOLD analysis project Ga0265780, IMG submission 192432) | Plant litter microbial communities from East Loma Ridge, Irvine, California - P1 T30 | ecosystem: Environmental > Terrestrial > Plant litter > Unclassified | place: USA: California... | reverse complement strand
TTCGATATTCTTCAACATGGGCCTGTTTCTGCCACGCTGAACTCCGTAGTTTCGGTATGCGATGCATTGTCTCGATTTGGAGTCGTCATCATCTATGAGGTGCGCATTGAGCCTGTAGTGGTCGATTTCATTACGTCTTACCGTCGTAAGACTCGTCGCATTCACCTAAACTGTCAAGTTACACAGCAGGCTATACATTGTTCAATTTGTTCGGACGTTGGTTTTGAGTGCGTCAATACAAGGCATTGTTTACCCGGAGGCCGAGATTGATGACATGAACCTTGCTTCCGATACTTTCGGTGACATGTCGGTTCCCTCCCTTCCGCTATGTCGACATCTGCCGCAACCCGCCGTAAGACCTAACAAGTGCATCAGCACTACGGCAATGAGAAGCGCATCTCACACAGCCCTGTTCATGTCTTAATCAGACTACACGTCGTGTGACCCTGACCGAAAAGTCCTCCATAATCCACATCCCGGCATTGTATATCTTCGCCGCTTCTTGCGGATGCACGATGGAGAAGTCGAACCGCCTTAGTAGCTCGACAAACACCTTGTTGAATTCCATCAACGCGACGTTCTGGCCCAGGCACTTGTATTTTCCGTAGTGGAAGACTAGGTCCACGGTACTGGCCATGTGCGCAAGACGTGCAGGATCTTCCGAAGCGTCCAGCCAACGTTCTGGCCTGAAGAGCTCAGCATCTGGACCGAAGATATCTGTAGAGTGCTGGATGCTGAGATAGGAAGACCCTATCTGCGTGCCTGCAGGAATGAATTTGCCGGCAAGGATATCACCGCCTGCAGGAACGCTTTTGAAGTTCGACCCACTCGCTGGGGGCAGAATACGCAAGCCCTCTTTGATCGCAGCCTGAAGGTACGGTAGTTGTCGCGCCTCAGCATCCGTGATAGGCGAAGAAATCGTCCCAGCAGCAATGCCGTTATCGATCTCCGCTTGCAGTTTTCTATAAGAAGACGCGTTGGCCAGTGTATGCAGCATAACAGCGCGGATCGTAGACGCCGAAGTATCGCTACCAGCGATAATCTGCAGGAGCGCTTCGCTCGATGCTTCTTCCGGCGTGAGACCATGGCGAATAAAAGATCCGAGCATGTCGGACTTTGGCTTGGAATCTTCGGATGCAAACCGTTCCGCAACCGCTTTCCTTGCCACGTTGATGAAGGCCCCGAAGCCGAGCTTGTCGCTCTCTTTGGGAAGCACACCTCTCAACAGGCGCGAATGTAACATATTCGCCAGCCAAGGTACGTACGAAAGCGCCATCATGACGGGGACGTATGTCGTGGTGATCTTGATGTAATCGTGGAGATCGACGTCTTGCTTTAGATACCCCATCGGTTTCCCGAATGCCAGTGCGCTGATGACGTCGAGGGTGAAGTACTGTGTTTTGAGCGCTAAATCCATAGGTCGGTATTCAGTCGCGGTCGAGATATACTTCGTCTCGATTAAATCGATGAAAGCGGCTACCTGTTCATCAACAGTGCCTTCCATAGACTCATTCTCCTTCCCAGAGTAGCCAGGAGCCATCTTATTCCTCAGCTTCAAATGCGCTGCCTCGTCGCGCATCGAAAAGAGATTGTCGCGTCCAGGCTCCAACTTCATCGCATCGTACCATGGCCCTCGTGTGTACTCTGATCGTACTGCTGTCGTTCGGCGCACGATATCTGGATCGCTGGTGACCAGGTCGGTTGGGCTGACGCGTACCAGCGGGCCATATTTGTCGGTTAGTTCTTTCGTCGCGAAAGGCAGTTGCCCTCTAAGCGATTTCGATATGATCCAGTAGTTGGAAACTGAAGCCCAGAAGGGACCGGGGATGTGCGATAGCCGGTACCATTGCAGTGCGACGCGGGTTAGGTATGTAAGTAGTAGTGCGGTTGGTACGCCAATCGCGATGAGGCTGTTGTAATTGCTCAGCGTGGGGCTGGCCCCGCCATCGTCAACGCTGCCCGCCATTCTACGACGGAATACACTGAAGGAGGAGGAATACTGTACGATGCGAATTTCGTCTCGCGACGCATCATATATGTCTTGCTCATTGCATTGCTGGGCGTAAGCATGTTTTGTCGTGCATTATCGCACGGCAGGCATCTCTCGCTGCTTGAGTCCCTTCCCGTACTAGCCTGCAGACAGGCACATCGCACAAGGTTTACACCCAACCGCTCAGCGCGAACATGCCAGGCAAAACCTTTCGTTACTATTCAGTAGTTCTGTTGAAAAAGAGGGTGAGGTCTACATCTCCTTAATTACTCAGAGTCTTGTGCAGAAGCACGCGCGCGTGTTTGCCAGTGGTGATGGAAGGCATGAGTTGTAATCATTGCATACTGACACACATAAAATCTATCTCAAAGCAGTACCCCGCATGACACCGATTTCAATCCCCTGCTACTCAATATCGGCCGCGTCATCGTGCGTGAGGTCAAAGTTATCAATCGCCGACGTTGCGCATTTGAATGCTATGAATGATGTTGCCAACGCCTCTGAACTCGAAAATACAGCACCCCATCATGAAATCGTTAGCACACAAAACGAGAAACCTCGAAGCCACACCTACTTGTACACTGTTTCGCAAGACGATACACCGTTCGATCCCTATCGACCCGAGCACCAATGTAGATCTTGCACCAATCACTTGTGTTGCACGTCGTTCGAATCAGGCAACTCCTGAGCTACCGGAGCCGTGTACATCTCCTGAGTACCCGAATAAAACTCATTGTTCTTTTTCTCTGGCTGACCGTATTGAGCTGGCATCGGTGACAGCGCCGACATTGGTGACATTGGCGAGCCATAGGCGTGTTGTTGCGGCGTGGGAAGACCATCATCCGGAACGACTTTACGGTTGCGTTTGCGTCGGAAACATAGAAAGAAGACAACAGCGATAATAGCTATACCGCCTAGTGCAGCGCCGATCCCGATACCTGCTTTAGCGGCCGTTGACAGCCCTTGCTCAGATCTGATATGGCTCCCTGTTGTGCTCACATCAGTGTCGTTAGGTGAGTTCGGCTTCACGCTCTCAACGACACTCCAGTGTCCCGCCCAGCTCTGGTTGAAGTAGTTCGTCTTCTCGCTATCCCAGTAGTCTAGAGTGGTTGCTCCGTCGGCAATGTCCGTGAGCTGATCACCTAGGCCCTGACCATTGAAGCCTGGTCCTGGGGCTTGACCCAGCCATGTGATCTGCGAAGCCCAGTTGCGACCAACATACGCTGCTTGGAGGAACGCACGGCCTAGTCTATAGCGGTCATCCTCGTTTGTAGGCGTGTAAGAGTGGCAGGGAAAGTAGGGTGTTGGCTTTTCGACGATAGGTGTGTCAAGTGTGAGGTTGAGTAGTGCGAAAGGGACTTTGATCGTGACGTTGAGGCTAGCTCCAGAGCCAGGGGGGAAGGTAAAACTGAGGTATGCGGGAGAAGTGACGATCTTGGTGTAGTTTTGGGTCGTCGGTCTTCCAGAGAAAGTATTTCGTCGTTGGATAGTACTTGATCGGAAGTACCTTGGCAAGGCCTTCGCATGTGTTGTCTGGTAGTGAGAGGTACGGATTACGAGGGTCAATGATGACTTGTTGAGCTTTGCCTGTCTCGCCAGTGTCGGCGACGAGCAGATTACTGATGCTGTCCACTTCGAAGGGTGATTCGCCATACTCAACTCCGATGCCAATGTCAAGGAGGTCGACTTTATCCTGGTCTCGAAAGGATGTTGGTGGACCTATAACGCGACCTTTGTTGTAGCCACCGAAGACCAGCGAGCCAGGGTAGTCAAATGCAGCCGATCCGATATGTAGCAGGTACGAATATGAACCGATGATGCCATCCTTGTATAGCTTGCCGTTATAAACGTTGAGTGATACGTCGTACCCCGCAACAGTGTCGCTCTCCGAGAAGGTCTGCACTTGCTCTCCGCCCCCAAGACCCAAGTAGCCGAGCCTCATCCCTGACACCTTGCCATCAAAAGCCGTGATGTTTCCCAAATTCGTATGTATGATTGAGGCGTTCCATACTGTCGTGCCGCGGATCGTCAAGGCTCGATCAGTGTAGTTCGCGGGGCCCGCAATTAGACCGAAAGATGGAATCTTGACAGTAGGGTGCCACCCACCCAGTGGGAGGAAACTTGTTGCACCAGCATCTGGCTCCCATGTGCCTCCGTCACCACAGGTACTATCAGGGAAAGGATCGCAAGCCGATCGGCTGAAGATGAAACTCTCGAACGATCCTCCCGGATAGACGTCGACGTCAGCGTGGTTCTGACCTCCTATTTTCAGATTGGTGTCGTTGCCTCCGACCGTAATTCGCACCGCTTGCCATGGCCCATCGGGTCCATACTTCTTGTCACTCCATGGCACATCGAGGTGGCTCTGCGCAGTCGAGCGAACTATGAAGAAGACCAGGAAATTGACGCCTATTTGGAGGAAAGATCGTGAAGACATCGGACAGCGTGTGACTATGGTATGATGAACAGTGTGATAAGTCGTAACAAGATATCTTACGATCAGTCATGGCCTGCTATACATAGTCAGTGCGAGCCGGTGTGTAGAAGGTACCCCACCCGTCGGTGACACGAGCCTTCCGATCCATGTAGGTTGGAACGGATAACAACCTACATGGCGTTTCGGATGAAGTCACGGGCGGGGCCCGAAGTTTGCACGATTGGTCGAAGATGCTGTTCTCGGTGCATACATCGGTCCTGAAGTACTATAACAATAGCATTGTGCATCGCACAGGATGTACTCCGCCGACAATGTAACCTTTTTGTTGTCGTCATGCGGTCATTTCCCGACAGCATGTAGTCAGCCTTCGTCTTGGGGTGTGCCTTGCTGCAAGCAATCTCGCCCGCAGTGTCTTCTCGAGGGACGGAGAAGTGGCCATGACCTACATTTGCAAGCATCCAGCGACGCTCCATGCCACGCACTCTCAGTTCTTGTTTACTTCTCAACGCTCAAGGATCGTCTGTACATTAGGCATGTCTTCAAACTCTTCCGCTCTGCCCTCCTTTTCATGCCATGGTCGTGGTTCGTATATACCGCTCTCCGTACGTTTCCAATATGCACTTTCGGCACGCAGGCTGCGTGTTCTTTTCATGGTTGGAGCCTTTCTACTGCTGGCGGGTGTCTTAGTAAGGTACGATGAGCATGTTGCTCGACTTCCAACACAATTCCGGCAATTCACCAAACACAACCCTCCTCCCATGACAGGGTCATTGCAGTGCTCGATGCCAATCACAGACGAAAGCATTGTCTGGTCAGACTTCGCATACGTACAATATGTAACAAACTCGAACTACCTCTGCAACTCTCTCATGATCTTTGAAGCACTCAGACGACATGGGACGAGAGCCGACCTTCTCATGTTGTATCCACAGATGTGGAAGGTGCCCAAAGATGTACTCGACGACGACGCACCTCCAATCGAATATGAAGGCAAGCTGCTTGCTCAAGCTCGGGACCAGTATCACGCAAAGCTGAACCCTATCCAAGTAAGGACGTATGTCAATGAGAAAGATGCGACGTGGCAAGACAGCTACACGAAACTGTTAGCATGGAATCAGACTCAGTACAAGCGCGTGATTTCTTTAGACTCGGACGCGACGCTCTTGAATGTACGTACCTCTCCCCGTCGACAAGCGAAGCTGTCGCTTGCTGGAATGACCGGTGTTGACGATTAGTAGCATATGGACGAGCTATTCCTCCTTCCCACGGCTCCGGTTGCCATGCCTCGCGCATACTGGCTTGAACAATTCTTCCTATCGTCCCAACTCATAGTCATCGAGCCATCGGAGGATAGCTGGCAGCGGGTGCAGAGCGCAATGGAACACCATGAGGGCCACGACTACGATATGGACATCTTGAACAAGGTGTTCGGTGCCTCGACTCTTGTGATACCGCATCGTAGATACGATCTTTTGACTGGTGAATTCCGTCACCAAACCGATCAGCATGAGGCTTACCTTGGTTCCCCAACGGAAACTTGGAATGGAAGAGATGCTGTGAAAGAAGCCAAGTTCGTCCACTTTTCAGACTGGCCGCTGCCGAAGCCGTGGTTGAACGCGACAGAGGAACAGGTCGCTAGACAACGACCACCATGCGCATCGGTGTCAGAAGGCGAGTTGGATTGTACGGACCGGGACGTGTGGTTGGAGCTTCGTAGGGACTTCTCAGAGCGACGTCTGGTATGTCAATTTTGTTTTCTGCAATGTGCAGTACTGACAGCTCGCAGCGGGTCTGTGGAAAGGCTTACGACAACGTATAGGTAGCGGGTTAGATGCACGCCGTATCGAGCGCATGCCATTCTTCTCTATTGGAAAGGCTGTTGATGTTGTTGATTCCAACTCGGAGGCCGGTTAAGTCGAACAACGCGTATCAGATCAGTTTCCTATGTCGCGAAGTAGTGTATCATATATGGCTGAGTGGTGTTGTCGATGGCGCAGCGGACGCGGTGATATAGCGGAACAGCGGAGAAGGAGCCGTGAGCCCACCCAAGCAGCTAACGATAGCTCCCTGCGAGCTTGGTCAGCCGGACTGTATATGATTAGTATATGCGTCATATGCCAATGTTGGTACCTATAAATGCTGTGGTACCACAATGTTACGATACGTGCGAAACCTCCAAAGAGTGAATCTGTACACACATAGCCAGAAAAACATGTCGCATCTTCAGTATTACGCATACCCCGGCAAGGGCGAGTCGGCCAGGGAAAACACCAGCTACAGCCAGTCAGTCCGGATCGGCGACCGCATTGAGTGTGCAGGCCAAGGTAATTTATACCCATGACTTCCTTGAGCTCAGCACGCTGATGACTGCGCCTGTAGGTGGATGGGATCCCATGACCAGACTCATACCCGGAGACATCGACGCCCAGATCGACCAAGCTTTCCAGAATGTGGAACTCGCTCTGAAGACCGCTGGTGGGAAGGGTTGGTCGCAGGTGTTCCGCGTAAACTCTTATCACATTCCCATGGACAATGAGGCGTTGGGGGCTATGGTGCGGAATTTCAAGAAATGGATGCCGGACCATCAGCCTATCTGGACGTGTGTTGGCGTTGTCAAACTAGGCGAGGATGCTATGAGAGTGGAGATTGAGGTGTCGGCTCATGATCCTCAATAGAGGACGGTGATGGAAGGTTCGACGAGAGCTGGTTGGACGCGTTCCTTAGGGAGCCGTGGATGGATTCAAAAGGACGACCTTTGTAGCCTATGCATGCGAAAGTCGATCTCTTGTATGAGCTTCGGGATATTGCAAAGAGGCCAATTCGAATTGCGATCAGTCAGCATCAATGCGAGATGGCGTGGTTAGTGATGCGTGACGTGGAAGGTGCGGACTTTGGGACGGAACACGTGAAAAGGCGATGAGGCTTGCCAAGATTATCGGCGCAACTATCACCGACGGGATTCTTCCAGTTCTAGCTCTTGCGACGCGCTCCGTACTCCACGCGCAACTTCGCTACCAACTCCATCAATCCCAATATCTCATTTCTGCGCCCAGACGAGCACTTGATACACGATGCCGAAGTTCTTCTGCGACTACTGCGATGTCTACCTCACCCACGACAGTATGAGCGTGCGGAAGGCGCACAACAACGGCCGCAACCATCTCCGCAACGTCCAGGCCTACTACGAGCAGATATCGAGCGACCAGACACAGCAAGTCATCAATAGTATTACCGACGCATACAACACAGAAGGCCAAGCCAACCCGCTGTTCCAACAGAATCTGGCTGGTGGCTTTCCTGGAGGACCTATGGGCGGAATGCCCCCAATGGGAATGCCACCGATGGGTATGCCTGGGTTCCCGCCGCCAGGAATGCCGCCTATGGGTGGAATGCCTCCAAATTTCATGGGCCGTGGAGGTCGTAAGTTGTCGCATAATTACCACACACGATCCTATACTGACAGCGCGACAGCTCCAATGCCGCCCAACGGAATGCCACCCTTCCCTCCGCCAAACGGTATGCCCCCGGGCCCTGGCGGTATGCCGCCCTTCCCACCACCACACATGGGAGGCGGCCCACCCCAAGGAATGCCGCCCTTCCCTTTCCCACCACCAGGACAGGCAGGCTCACCCCCTGGAGGTATGCCGTACCCACCACCAGGTGGTATGGGAATGCCACCTGGAGGTCCTCCTGGTAGATACCCTCCTGGACCACCGGGACGTTAGGAGCGACCTGGTGCACATGGAGGAATGATACCTGCCTTTGGTCACGACAACTACGCAGCTGAGGCCCTTGAGGCGGGAATGAAGAGGAAGAGGCAGAACGATGAAGATATACCCGGAGTTTCCATGAGGGGTGGTGGACGAGAAGGAGGTGGAGCAGCTACAGGCGCGAACGCCATAGTCCCGACACGGATCAAGAGGGTATAGCGCAGGCTGCGACCATACGCTAGGGGAAACGAGAGCAAGACGGCTGTGAAGGCACTTGGGAATGAGTACGTCCCATCCCCAGGCTGTCGCGATGCTTTCGGCTCACGCTCATGTAGTATTACTTGTCAAAGAGTTCATCAGTAATTATACGTAATGCGGGTTACGAAATCTATATCGAAACTCACAATACGCCCATCGTTTTCAGTTGCCGACCGCCTTCTATCTACTGAACAAACTTCTAGTGAACGTTTCAACATCCATCATGTCCATGCCCAACGCCTTGTTTACCGCCCTGTCCATTTCCCACCACACGCCATCCCTGGCGAATACCAGCCTGTACTTTTTGATACCATCTTCTGGCGCCGAGTCGAGCTCCTTCTTTAAGTGCTCAATACTCCACGCTTCTTGCTCAACCTGCTTCCCGCTCACCCGCTTGACAATATCAGCCAGCTGCCCATAACTAATCGTATCGCCCGCGATGTACAATACACGGTCCTCAGCTTTCACATCCCCCACTACGACCCTCGCCAACACCCGTCCAATATCATTCACACCCGTCACAGTAACCTTGTGATTCCAGTCTCTCAAACACCTCACCATCACTTTCCCGTCCTTCTCTTTACTTCTATCCACGATCCCCCAGAACTGCTCGAAAAGGAATGACATGAAAATCCCCGTACTAACAACCGTCCACTTGACATTACTCTCCACTGCCTTCCGCCGCAACAAATTCCTCACATCGCGCTGCGCACCAAACAACGGCATCATCCCTTCCCCATCACCAATGACATCGTAATCAACACCCCACTGCCAGGGAAAGAACCAAAGCTTCCCTTTCCCCTGCTCTTTTCTGATCTTGCCAGCCAACAGGGCTTCCTCGGCGAGTCTGAGGACGCTGCTGGGGTCGGCGCCGAAGCCTGTCGCGGAGATGAGGATGTCGTATGCGGAGAAGGTTTTTGCGAGGGAGGGTGAAGGTGAGGAGAGGTCGATGGCAGTGAGGAAGATGTTGGGGGATTGGAGGTGAGTGTATTTGGATGGTGAGCGGATGCCGATTGTGATGTGGGTGTTGGGGAGGGCGGAGAGGTGCGGGAGGAAGGCTGTTCCTAGTTCGCCGGCGCCGAGGAGGAGGATGGTGGTTTGGGGGGAGGTCATTTTGGAGGGATGTTTGATGGTGTGGTATGCGAGTAGGTTGAGATGGATGCTATCTTAATGGAAGGAGGTGTAGAATTTCACGTCAGGTCGAGCCTTCTTCTTATATGCGCATGAGTATAAGTCATTATGTTAGATCAAGAATAAGATTAGGTCATTATCTATTACATACTAGGTATGCTGTCCTGTGCTTTTGTATATGTTTCTATGGTGGGGAAGTAGCACGGAGATAAGACGTGGTGACCGGACTTAGTCGGCTTTGGATGGAAGGAGTTGTGAAGTCAGGGAAGGAACGAGTAGAGATGCTCTGCCCAGCCTTAATTATGCACCGGTATGAATCATTCTGAGAAGCAACCAACGTCAATTCTTACATAATGAAGGCGATAACACGGCACGTACTGCACAGATGAGATGCGCGCAAGCAAGTCGACCCCTCCATACCTGACTTTGGAGTGAGTTGCTGAGAATGCAAGACGTCTTGGAGTTTCGTGGGGTGAAGGACTACTTATGAGCTGTACCCTACACTACGGGCAGTTTAATAGTGACTTGACAATGTCATGTCCAAGTGAGGTCAAATGTCGAGTAAGGGCTCCGGTGCTGACGGTCCGCGCTAAGCCCAAACCACGCTAGTGGTTCGCCTATCAACCTTGGAATTTTGAAGCCTCCAGCCTTTGTGCGCAGTGCTCTTCGACGAACAACTATTAACACCCGAGTGCGCCTACGTCCATCCCAAGCAGAAGCCACTCATCGCAATCATGGCCGAGCAACTCGTACTCCGTGGCACCCTCGAGGGCCACTCCGGCTGGGTCACCTCCCTCGCTACCTCCCTGGAGAAGTGCGTATACGCGGGAAGAGGGAAAATGCACGAATGCGCAATACTGACACGCGATTAGCCCCAACATGCTCCTGTCCGGATCGCGCGACAAGACTCTGATCATCTGGAACCTGACCCGCGACGAGACCTCCTACGGTTACCCCAAGAGGAGTCTGCACGGTCACTCCCACATTGTCTCCGACTGTGTACGTTCACCACAAAATTGGGCAATTGGCTAGCTAGGAAGCGACGACAGCTGAGCTGACAATTGCTGCACAGGTCATCTCCTCTGACGGCGCCTACGCTCTTTCCTCATCGTGGGACAAGACCCTCCGCCTCTGGGAGCTCTCCACCGGTGTCACCACCCGCCGCTTCGTCGGCCACACCAACGACGTTCTCTCCGTCTCCTTCTCCGCCGACAACCGCCAGATCGTCTCCGGATCGCGCGACCGAACCATCAAGCTCTGGAACACCCTCGGTGACTGCAAGTACACCATCACCGACAAGGGCCACACCGAGTGGGTCTCGTGCGTCCGCTTCTCCCCCAACCCCCAGAACCCCGTCATCGTCTCTGCTGGTTGGGACAAGCTCGTCAAGGTGCGTACATCCGCGTTTACACCAACTCCTCCGTTTCCTTGTTTATATGATGAATATCTATGTATTTGCTACTTCAGAGCCTCGGCTATGAGACAATTATCACCTAGTACTGATTTACGCTCCTCCACTCGATTTGCTTCAACACACTTCAAATTCGGGAAGCTGACAGTATCCAGGTCTGGGAACTCGCTTCCTGCCGCATCCAGACCGACCACATCGGTCACACCGGTTACATCAACACCGTCACCATCTCGCCCGATGGCTCCCTCTGCGCCTCCGGTGGTAAGGACGGAACCACCATGCTGTGGGACCTGAACGAGTCCAAGCACCTCTACTCTCTCTCCGCCGGTGACGAGATCCACGCCCTTGTCTTCTCCCCCAACCGCTACTGGCTGTGCGCTGCCACCGCCTCCAGCATCATCATCTTCGACCTCGAGAAGAAGTCCAAGGTTGACGAGCTCAAGCCTGAGTACATGGAGGTTGGCAAGAAGAGCCGGGAGCCCGAGTGTGTCTCCTTGGCCTGGAGCGCCGACGGCCAGACCCTGTTCGCCGGATACACCGACAACCGTATCCGCTGCTGGGGTGTCATGGCGAGGGGATAAGGTAGTGCATGTTGGGTAGTGCAACGGGGCGTAACGGGAAAATCACGATTCCACATCTTCTGTAGCATGCCATGGGTTATGATTGATGCTCATGCGGGATGGGTTTGGGACTCTTCCGGCATTACCACGTCCAGGCGCTTAGAGTCAATGAAAATTCTCAAGTCCAAAAGTGGTTGCTTGCCATG
>Ga0265780_10009433_pt1 | contig 11705 bp, 15 predicted proteins | sample P1T30metagenome_FD_192432 | JGI IMG/M metagenome (GOLD analysis project Ga0265780, IMG submission 192432) | Plant litter microbial communities from East Loma Ridge, Irvine, California - P1 T30 | ecosystem: Environmental > Terrestrial > Plant litter > Unclassified | place: USA: California... | reverse complement strand
ATGATGCGCATACCGAAGGTGATGGAATATACGATGCTCGCCGCAAAACGCTCAAACTCCTTGGGGAAGTCGTTTGATTGAAGAAGGTTCTTCAAGAGCTGTTTGCTCTCTAGGTCCTGGATTGCCGTGTAACAGGCTGACGCACGCGGGCTGAGCACAGGAGCTTCTAGTCGTTGGTGCAAGAGAAAGTCACTATCGAATGGCTTGAACATTATGTGCTTGCTCTTGCACGTCAACTCTTGTGCCATGACCTTGGAATATATCAGGTCGCTATTACAGCTGTCGGCAGAACGGACTCGTGACTTACCATGCGTGGCCGACTACTGTAGATCATTGCCTTCTTGTCGAGCAGATCTTTGGCCACCTCGTGGTCTCCAATCAATATCACATTCGTGCCGCCGAAATTGAGGTACACAAGAGGACCATACTGTTCCACCCATCTCTGGTATGTAACCCAGACTGCTTCTTTGGGAGCCTGGTGTAAGTTGCCGAGAATGGGCAAACGAGGCGGTCCCGGAGGTAAATTCGAGTCTTGTCGTTTACGGAGCCAGAGGTACAATATTGCCAACAGACTGACAACGAATAGAACTGTTGGTGATAATGTGGCCATTGTGACTAGGTTGGAGTGGTTTGTGACCAGAATTTCGAGGCATGAGGGAAGACGCTGTTTATCCGAAGATGCGATACAAGGCGATGACGGGGCATGTTTCGAGCTTTCGGTGCCTCATCTCATGCGAGGCTTCGATACCTACCTACCTAGGTAGGTAGGTACGTCCCGCTCCCTGAAATTGAGTGGGGCGGACCACGGCCCGTCCCATGTCACAGCCAATGACAGTGCGTGGGGGCTACTGGGTTGATACGAGCGTACCCAGGTAGCGTTGTGTAGGATTGCGGCACAGCTTGAGCCATCAAATCATGAACGCTCATGAGACGCTTCTGCAGGAATTTCGGCAAGTAGGAAAGTGTGCCGCGCCAGAAGCCATACGGCACAAGCTTGGCATACCTGAACGAGCGATAGCACGCTCGAATGACCCATACTTGGGACCCAGTATGTCCAGGAGCAGTATGAGAACGATGCTCTGCCCTGTGAAGTGTCTTTTGAGTGCCGTTGCGATGCATTCGAGGTTTGTCGCTGCTCCTTTCCGCAGACATGAATGATTATCGAAAAGTCCTCAATGTTGTTGGGTGGACGCTGGTCTCATTTTCATCCATCTTCGTCTTAGCGCGATCATATACACGCGCACGAATCGTGACGACGACTCTGGGCTGGGACGACTGGTGTATGATTGCGGGCCTGGTGAGTTCGACTTTAGACCTCAGTCCTACATTCGATTGCCATTGACTTACTCGAACATCAGATCTTCGCTGTAGTGTGTACATCGCTCGTAACAGCCGGCACTGCGCACGGCCTTGGACAACATGTATGGGACATCAGTGATCCAGAAGATCAGGCAGTGGCTACCATGTACGTGCTGTTGGCGCCTTGCTTCTCCATCGTCAGCGCTTTCTTCACGAAAGCCTCCATCATCATCGCACTAATGAGAGTAAGTACACAGTACTATGCAATGGACGTGACTCTCAGCTTACCAGCCTAGATCCGAGGACACACAGCGCGTCTATCGCACAAGTGTGTCGCGTACGCCCCTCTGGTCGTCCTACTGATCGGCTCCACACTCTCATGCTCTGTCATGATTTTCTTTTGTTCGCCCGTACAGAAGTCCTGGAAACCGCAGATTGAGGGCACATGCTTGAGCCCCGCAATGCTGGATGTTGTCGGAAAGTCGGTCTCAGGTATGTTGGAAGAATGCCAATGTCTCTGCCAGGTGCTGAAGCCTCAGTGTATAACGCGATGATGGACGTCTTTTGCGCCATCATGCCGTACTTTATCATAAGGACTTTGAACATTCCTCGAAAGGACAAGCGAAATCTTGTAATACTGATGGGTGGTAGCATTCTGTAAGGTCACCTCGCCGCACTGTTGGTGCAATTACTGACGTTGGCAGTGGCACATTCGCAACCATCATGAAGATCGTAGCAATGGGCAGCATCTCCAATGTCGCGGACATGACACACTCTTGGTCAGAGATAACGATCTGGTATCTGTGAGTGTAGTGCTATCGAACACAAGAGACCTTGACTCACTCAAGCAGGACTGAGAACAACGTCCTCATGATCGCTGGATGTTTCCCTGCCCTGCGGCCGTTCTGGCGTGTTGCGATTGGCAAATACAGCTCGTACCTCTCGTCGAACGCATCACGCAAAAATCCTCCACGAGGCGAAAACGGACAATCGACCGAAGACAAAGAGCTGCAAGTGTACACGGTGGGATCGCAGCCCAAACTAGGGAAGAAACCCAATTTGTATTCGACAACGATCCGCGTCAGTAGTGAAGAAAGGTTGTGTCCCAGATTAGACGGAAGTTCTGTGGAGACCATTGAGAGGATCCTGCACAACCATGGAGACGAGCGCTTCGAGCGCCAGGCTTGCATTGCCAGCACTCGGACAGGTGGAATATCGCCCAGCGATTGCACGAAAATAACAGTTACCAGTGAGGTAGAGATCAAGTGAAAAGCGTGTCCAATCGTTCCATGCCAAAGTCCTGTGTTCGTGGCATGCCAGTAGCACCCAGCACTGTGAGTTTTGACGGATCGCGGGTAAACCCAATTCTCAAGATCCTATGGTTGTATGTGGAAGATAAGCTCGTTGTGAAAGGATATATTGACGGTGGACGGTGGGCGAAAGACCAAATCGCTTCCCAACATCAAGGCAACTCCTGCCCCGCCCTCCCGTCCATCTCATATCTCGCCCTCTCTTGTTCCAACTCAGTACGCCCATCGGGTGGTGCTTCGTGCGTGTAATCCTGCATATCCTTCCGAGCAGCATGGGCCTGATGCATGGTTGTGTCCATGGCCGGTTTCTGCAGTGCTCTTCTCTTCTTGCGCTCGCGAAAGAAGAGCCAAGCGAGCAACGCAATGATGATTATAGCAGCAGTTGCGCCGACGCCGATGCCTGCTCCTGCGCCCGCCGATATACCACCGCTCGACGATACATCGGATTGATCTGTGGTATTGGTTGCTGTTGGAGACGGCGCGCTGGTGGGTGTAGAGGCCGCTGCACTACCGTCCGAGGACGCGGGTGTACTTTGTGAATTGGTTGAGGTTGTCGCCTCTGATGCTGCGACGCCTTGTGAAGCAGTGGCCGTACCCAAGCTGGCTAGTATACCTGAGCTATCGACCTTCCACCACATTGGCGTCTTTGTCGCGTCTGAATCCTTGTCTTGTGCGTCGCTTACTTTGCCTGCAGAGTTAGGGGTACGAAGTCAGTATGTGTCTCACATGCACTTCGTAGAGGCAAGACTTACCTGTCAGCGGGTTGACATAGCGCAGTTGAGATAGCCCGTCTGTGCAACAGCGATCATTCCCATAACACACGACGTTCTCTCCGCATGATATTAGTCCTATCCCCTGCCAATCTTGTTCTAGAAAGTCCTCTTAATAGTGTTCTGTATGAAGACTTAGACTGTATGGACTCACCGGGAAACAAGTCACTACAGCCCGTCCAGTTCTTGTCGGCGCAATATTGCCGGCCAATGTTTCCTGATCTTGTACACAGCAAGTTGCTGCCGCAACTTTCGCTCCATAAGCAACAATTGTTCGTGCCTTTGCCACATGAGACTAATTCATCGCTAGTCGGATTGTTAGATTGGAAAGTCTCGCCTATGAGAAGCGCACGTTAGCAATAGACAGAAGGGCCTATGATGGCAAGACTCTTTTGGTTCCGAAGTACGGATGCATACGCACCATCGCGTGAGTAGCAATCGGCCCAAACGCCTACTGCCAAAGTGAAGAATATCACCCGCTGTAGAAGGCACACACGCATCGCAACGTATAAGGGAGTTAGACGACGAGGACGGCAAGGAGAAGGATGACGAAGAAAGGCGAACGGACTCGTCAGGTATTCAATTAAATAAGACAGACCGATGTGGGCAACCCGTGTCACAGCCCTACGCAGGGCGTAATTGTAAGATTCGGAATAGCGCTTAGGTTTGGCCCCCAGATCCATTTACCCACCCAAGTAGAATCGTCTAATTTGGGATTCAGCCATGCTGATCTGTGCCAACAATAAGACGATGCCGTGCCGGAAACAAAGGTGTTCCCTGGGTGTATCGCGCCACGGCACAAGAGACTCGGGTGGGATGAAGTCCCGGGTACGCAATGAGAAGTGCGCTGTTGTGGCGCGTCAGAAGGGCAGATGACTGCAGATTAGCGAATTGTTGGTCCTGATCGTACAAGCTGCCCAATAGAATAAGATCGTACGAGCCGCCCAATAGAATAAGACAAGTAAATGAAATGGTACCGATCGAAATCTGACGCGAGAACATACGTGATCATCCATGCGAAGCTTGAAAGAAGTCTTATCTTTCCCGACAATGTTCGTGGCCAACACTGTATAAAGCGATAGGAGACGTATGGAACTCTCGAAAGACGTGATTCAGATGCCGGAATGTATATATCACCGCACCCGATACAAGACTGAGCATCAGCAGGGGTGGCCAAAATTCGTGTCGCATTTGCGTTTTGCTGTATGTACACTACTAAAGCTTAACACGCATATAGGTTCTCAAATGGGTTATACTTCAACCTCAGACATTTGAATAATGTGACACGAGTAGTGGCCACCTCTGTTCGTATTCCAAGGTGAGTGGTAGTGGGGGTGCGTTATGCAAAAGGGCTTCGCATCTGTCAAGGAATAACACAAGTAGAGAATTTGCCATGTGGTTACAGTCCCATCAGAAGGCTAAGTCGGTGTTTGAGATGCTTCCGAATTGTTCTGTATCAGTTGTGCGACATGTAAGACACACAAGGAGAGAAGGAGCTATGGACCAGTGGGAGCCAGTCAGCGTGTGGCTGAATAATCCGACAAACGTCATATTTCGTTTGGCCCGAGTTCCCGAACTTTCATTCACGAGCCTACATACCTCGCCATTGCGACCACACCACCCTACCCACCACACATACGATCCACACCTATACAAAATATGGCCTCAAGCACAATCCCACGTTCTGCCATGCGCAGCCTATCCCGTGCGACACCGTCTCTACGCTCCGCAACACCGCGCATCGCCACGAGATGTCTGCACCAGCAATCATCGCCCATCACAGCCTCGAGACTGCAACATAGACCAACAGCACAGCCATGGAGCCAAAGAGTAGCAGCTCCATCAGCGACAGTCGCGCGACGAACCATGTTCATCCAAACCGAGCCCACACCCAACGCCGATGTACGCACTCCCTCCAACCCCAACCCCACCCCATACTAACTCCCTCAGGCCCTAAAGTTCAACCCCAACCAGCGCGTCCTCCCCGAAACAATCTCCTCACCCTTCCTCGAGTACCTGAACCCACGCTCCACACTCGCGCCACCGCACCCCTCCCCGCTCGCCGCGCAACTCCTCAACATCGACGGCGTAACCAGCGTCTTCTTCGGCGCGGATTACATCACCGTAACCAAAGACACATCCACGCCCTGGTCGCACGTGAAGCCCGAAGTCTTCGCCCTCATCAACGAATACATGACGTCCGGCCAACCCATCGTCAACACCGTCGCCTCCAAGCCCGGCGAGCAAGGCCAAGGCGGCCAAGAAGCTGATTCATTGGCCTACGACGAGAACGACGACGAAGTCATCGGCATGATCAAAGAGCTCCTCGACACGCGCGTGCGCCCCGCGATCCAGGAAGACGGCGGCGACATTGAGTTCCGCGGCTTCAACGACGGACAGGTTATGCTCAAGTTGAGGGGCGCGTGCCGGACCTGCGATTCTAGTACTGTGACGCTCAAGAACGGGATTGAGAGCATGTTGATGCATTATATTGAGGAGGTCAAGGGGGTTCAGCAGGTGCTGGACCAGGAGGAGGAGATTGCGTTGCAGGAGTTTGCCAAGTTCGAAGAGAAGCTTCGCCAGCAGAAGGGGCCAGAGGCGACGAAGGGGACTGTGGGGAAGGGAAGTCTTGATTATGTGGAGTAGGATGGGGAAGGAGGTTGTTGAGAGAGGACTGGACATTGACCATGTGATACCAATGCATTCATTCTGCTGTTGTTCGGCGTCTGCGATGGGACGTGTAGTGTGAAGTTGCAGCCAAGTTTAGACTTTTGCAAACGGTGCGGTATATCCATCGGTACATGTAATGTATCACTTATTCAAGTATCATGATATCATATCATAGGATTCAGTATATAAGAGTAGCGTTTCGCAAGTAAACAAAGCATACTACAGAAAAAGAAAAAAAAAGAGAAACAGTAATCATGCAATGCCAACCGATCAACGTTAAATGGGTATCCAGAACGTACCAATGCTGTTGCGTCAAAGGAGGAAACCAGAGAACGAAAAGGACAACGCCACTCATATGCTCAAAACATGGCTTCAAGTCTTTCCACAACCGTTCGTAATCCAAATGCAACCACCTCCTCTTTCACATGCAAAACCCCCGCTTCATCCTTCATCATTCATGTGCTCCGACAACGGCCGTAAATCATTGTAAATCTCAATGTAACATCCAAGTGCGTGATTCCAAGATCGTCGTTATAATCGTCAAATGCAGTGTCGGTCGCAGGTAAAATTGTCGTCGTCCACATCTCGCATCAAATCATTCTTCCAAGAGCAAATTCGAAACCGCATCCAGCGCCTCGCCCATGGAGCCCCAAAAGCTACGTCGGGGAGGCGATCGGATGATAGTGATAACCTTCCGCTTGGGCGATGACGGCTCTTCGGTAATGAGAGTGTCGACGGTATCGCGTAGTAGTTTGGAGTATTCTTCGTGAATCTCTCGGGATAGGTCTTCTTCCTCGACAAGCGTCATACAGCTGTCTAGCATCCCGAACTCTTTCGCTGTGTCGTTGTTATCGTGAACCTCATCATCTTCCGGTAGCGCCTCGCTCTTTGCGCCGAAATCCGACCAGACAGATTTCGCAAGATCGTCATGATGGTAGCTCTTGTCCAGCTCCTCGCGCATGGATTGGCGGACGGACCTCATCTGCTTGCGCAAATCGTTGATGATGTCGGTTTGAATGCGGTTCAGTGTTTTGAACTCGTCCATGCGCGTCTTGAGGTCGTAGATGTACTTTTGCACGCCCGCGATGTAGTTGCCTACTTGCGAAACATAAGCTTCGTGGTGCAACGTTTTGGCTTCAAGTTGTTGTTGCTCACCCTCTGCTTGTGTGATGATGGCGAGTTCCTGACTAGAGTCGGAGGAGGGCTTGTCGTCGTGTGTCGCTTCGGTTTGGGATCCGCTGGGCGAGGAGAGGTGCGCGGTCATGGCTTCGAATTGTCCGACGATGTATTCCATTTGCTCTTCGTCAGGGTGGTGTGTCTGGATAAGGTTCTCGAAGTGCGCGATGCAGGATGAGAGCGCATTCTGTACGGGCGATGAGGATGTCTCCGAGTCGTCGTCCCATGGTGTCGGTGAGGCGGGGAGTTCAGTGTTGTTTCGACGGAGTATGCGTGAGCTATCAGGAGTATAGGGATAGCGCGGTTCGCCTTGGGTACGCGAATGCGATGAATCGTCATAGTATGACCGCGTCGGCGTGTATGGCGCTGGCTCAGTGAGTCGTGAGCTGGGCTTCGGTCGCGGTCCTGTCGCAGGTGTGTTCAACCCGAAGCTATCTGTAACCCAAGCAGGCTGGTCAGGCACCCGATTGGCCTCTTTCAGCCAGCGCTGCTCGGTCGCGATAGGATATCGTGGAGGAGAGGTACCGTAGATGTTGAAGTAGTCTGCCTTGTCTTCGAGTTCCGGAGGGGTCCATGGCCGGTCTAGGGTGCGAGGAATGTCCATTGCGCTTTCGTGGCCGCGCGATGGCCACATCCTCCTCTTGGCTTCCAAAACAATGCGCGCGCAATCCAAAGGCTCTCAAGGGTAGGATACAGCTCCAACAGCGATGCGCTCTGGTGTTGAAGAGAGCGGACACCTGCGTAAGCGCGGGAGACGGGAGAAGGCTGGTCACCGCCTGTGACGTGCGTGCATCGCCGAGGCCTGCGGAGATCTAGTGCGCCAAGAACTCTGCTATCGATAACATTTTGTGGCCCCTCCGATTGGCCCGTGAATCATCAATTCTGGCTTCAATACATTACGAGGACGGTATTTCACACGTTCTTCTGTTTTACCGCTTATCAGACGCTTTGTAAACGTATCCTTCATTCCCTATAAAGATGGCGTCACAGGTATGTCCATGACTCCACACACGGCTGGCCACAGAACTGAGCGCATGACCACTTAGCTAGGCGTTCAGCCATCGCTTGACACCATTCGAGAGGTATTGGCTGCAGCAGTCAAGTCGCCCAACCCACCGAACCTCGTGCCCGTTTTCTCCTCGATACCCGCCGAGTTCTTGACCCCATCAAGCATATACCTAAAGATATCCGCAAAGTGAGTGTGACTCATTTGATGCGAAGTGGACTGGAGGGGTTATGTCGCGTCGAAGAAACACTGTCAGAAATGACTGTCAGACTCGGGAGGGGTTGGATCGATTGCGCACATGCTAATCGTGGGGGTCAGATCCAAGTCAAGACTATCCTTCCTATTCGAGAGTGCTGCGACAACCGAAACCATAGGACGGTATAGCTTCATTGGCGCAGGTCGGTACTTGAACAAACTTCCGGCATACACAGCTGACAAGCTTCAGACCCTCGCAAAGTCATCAAGACCGGCCCGGGCCATGGCGAAGAAACCGACCCACTACCCCTCCTCGAGAAGGAGCTCGCGAAGAGCCGCGTCGCGACCGTACCCTCGATACAACTACCTCCTATGACCGGCGGCGCGGTGGGATATGTTGGCTATGATTGCGTCAAATACTTCGAGCCCAAGACACGGCGAGATGACATGAAGGATGTGCTGGGTGTACCAGAGAGCTTCTTCATGCTCTTCGATACCCTGGTGGCTCTGGACCATTTCGCGCAGGTCGTAAAGGTCATAACGTACGTCAAGGTCCCAGACAGCATGGACGACCTAGAACAAGCGTACGAGGAAGCGAAGAGTACACTAAAGAGGTATATGACGATACTCAAGGACAAGGACATCCCGCTACCGGAACAAGGGCCTATACAGCTAGGCCATCAGTACACATCGAACATTGGCCAGGAGGGGTACGAGAACCACGTCAAGACATTGAAGAAGCACATTGGTGTCGGCGACATCATTCAGGCAGTACCTTCGCAACGGTTTGCAAGACCGACATCATTGCACCCCTTCAACGTGTACCGGAACCTCCGCAACGTCAACCCCTCGCCGTACCTCTTCTTCGTCGACTGTGACGATTTTCAGATAGTGGGGGCAAGTCCCGAGCTGCTGGTAAAAGAGGAGCAGGGTCGCATCATCACGCACCCCATTGCCGGCACAGTGAAGCGGGGCAAGACACTGCAAGAAGATGCAGCACTCGCAGACGAATTGTCCAACTCGCTCAAGGACCGGGCCGAACATGTGGGTTGCCTGACATCAAAGTGCATGCAGCGACGTTGGAAGCTTACATTGTGCTGTACAGGTTATGTTGGTCGACTTGGCTCGCAATGACGTCAATCGCGTGTGCGACCCACTTTCGACACGAGTTGACAAGCTAATGGTTGTCCAAAAGGTGAGCAGCGTTCCGTCCGAACCGTGATTACCGTGGATCATGCGATGAGCTACCGTGCGATGATATCAAGCGAGCGCTATGATATCAAACTGAGGGCTATGCTAACTGCAATCAAAACCAGTTTTCCCACGTGCAGCACCTGGTCTCGGAGGTGTCCGGGGTGCTGCGACCTGGCAAGACACGATTCGACGCATTCCGCTCCATCTTCCCAGCTGGTAGGTAGCGCGTTGAAAAAGTTGGAAATATCGCTAACCCGGCGCAGGCACGGTGAGCGGTGCGCCCAAGGTGCGTGCTATGGAGCTCATTGCTGAGCTGGAGCGGGAAAAACGCGGTGTATATGCTGGCGCGGTGGGATACTTTGGCTACGGCAGTATTGATGGCGACAAGGAGATTGAAGGTGCCATGGACGTGAGTAGTCTTGCCTTGTTCCAGGTTGACAGGAGGCTGATTTTTGCAGACATGCATTGCGCTAAGAACCATGCTTGTCAAAGATGGCATCGCGTATCTCCAAGCAGGGGTAAGTTTAACGAATTCCCTGCTTTAGCTGCAAGACACGAGGCTAATGATTGGCTGCAGGGCGGCATAGTTTTCGACTCGGACCCCTACGATGAGTGGATGGAGACGATCAATAAGTTGGGTGAGCTTAATTATTCCTTTTGTCGTCTCCCCCGAGTCAAACGCACAGAGCTGACCGCTGTTTGGTAGGCGCGAACACGCACTGCATCACATCAGCTGAAGAGAAGCATCTGGCCGAGCAGCAGGAGGCGGGCGAAGGGGACAGAGACGGGTCGGCGCCGAAGCTGGAGGGCGATGCAGAGGCGCGGATTACTCTTGCGGCTTGATGCTGCGGCTTGATAGACTGCGACATGCGCCACAGGTGGTATTTGCCGTAGGGTGGGTGGGTGATTGGCAGCTGTTGGCCCGGTGAAGAGCGATCTATGGGCCTGGATCTCATCCAGCCCCCCTGCACTCGTGGGGAAGCGAGATTCGTGGGTTCTTGGTAGCTTTGTGAAACGGAAATGAAAGGGCGGGTAAGCACCAAGCGGCAGCCGCTATCTCGACGTCACGACGACTGGTAGTGCTTGAATGCACACAAGATTTGATTAATTTGGTAGCCCGTCACACCAGCGCGGCGGCAGCTTGTACGCAGCAGCGGTCGAGTTCGGGCAGGATGCTGTGAAAGCGTGACTGTGGAGCTGGAAGGCATGACGAAGGTGACGGAGCGGATACCACAGTCGAGCGAGTCGCGACGAGAAAGCTGGTTCGACATGTGAGTTGTACATGCAGGTTCGGATATCGGCCCTGGGGTGTGGTTGGCGTGGCTACATCATAAGGTAGGAGCGCTGGACGCATTGGCCAATGGGCGCGCAGGGGACCGGTCGTGCATTCCGAGTTTCCCTGCTCTGGCGGCGATCGTGGAGTCTCTGTGCCTGGGCTTGGCTGCTGCTCCCTGCTCGCGCTAGTTCCGCTACTGACGCGCCAACCCGTCACCCAGCCCGTTGCAGCCTCCTGTTTGCGCGCAACTTCACTAACCAGCCACGGCCCAGCCCCGACTGTTTGTGTTAATACGATATAAACCCACTCTCTCTGCCCCCTCTTCCAATTCCTCATCCAGCATCCTCAACCTCAAGCACCTCTCAACTCACCTTGACTCACTCTCACTTCGATACCTAGTATCCTACTTCAATATCCTCTTCACCAAAAACACTCTCCCCCACCCACAGTCAAGATGAGGTCTTACGCCGTTCTCGCTGCCACCTTCGCCGGTGCTGCTCTTGCCCAGGACATGCCCATGCCCAGCGGTGACTGCGCCGTAAGTGTCCCCGCTGCCATTGACTATCCCGACCAATGCTAACAGTCGCTTAGAACCTGTGCATCAACAACATGGCCACCATTGCCCAGACCGAGTTCCAGTGCGAGAGCTCCGACATCAGCTGCTTCTGCACCCAGTCCAACTGGGCTTACGGTATCCGCGACTGCACCCGCCAGGCCTGCGACGCCGACCAGTCTGCTTCCGCCGTTCAGTGGGCCTACGCTCGCTGCGCTGGTGTCGCTGCCACTGGCTCTGGTACCCCCGCTGCTCT
>Ga0265780_10009432_pt1 | contig 11708 bp, 13 predicted proteins | sample P1T30metagenome_FD_192432 | JGI IMG/M metagenome (GOLD analysis project Ga0265780, IMG submission 192432) | Plant litter microbial communities from East Loma Ridge, Irvine, California - P1 T30 | ecosystem: Environmental > Terrestrial > Plant litter > Unclassified | place: USA: California... | reverse complement strand
ACGCCAACAGCGGTAGAATCTGGACCGGTAACGTTTTGTGTTGCGGCATAATACTGTGTAAAACAATAACTTTCTGCATTGCTGCCGTCAAGGCTACAGGCCGTAACTACAGATACAGCTATTAGTAATAGTGTGATAAGTTTAAATTTGAAGGTCTTCATAAAAAAAGGTTATTTTAGATGTAGATGAAATTTACATCAAAAGGTTGCGTGCAAAGTTAACTTTTTTACGAAAAAACTTCTACGGTAAATCCGGCAGCAAACTGTTTGCCCGGCTCTAAAAGTACAATCCCTTCTTTTTCAATAATATTACCTAATGATGTAGCGCTATCAGAATAACCCTGCCACGGCTCTATGCATAAAAATGGCGCGTCCTGTTTTGTCCAGATACCCATATGCGGAAAATCGGCAAAGGATACCTTTATATAATCGCTGCCGTTTTTTTGTATGGTTATGGCATCTGAATCTAATTGTTTAAAGATAAGCGCATCGTTTTCAAAAAGATCGTATGATAATGGCAACACACCATCCTGTGCAGGTAGTGTTGTAGTTTTATCGCCTATAAGGTCGTTTTCGAGTTGGGTGCTTACTAATGGCTCATCTTTTTCAAACTTCAGGCTGTAATCATTAAAGTTGCCGGGAAGTGCAAAGGCCGGGTGTGCCCCTATAGAGAACGGCATATCCTCATTGCCTTTATTGGTAACATAGTAATCCAGCCTTAAGGTGTTGTCTTGTAACGTGTATTTTAACTCCAGTTCAAAATCAAACGGGTACTGAATTTTGGTGTCATTGTTAGATGATAACGTAAACCAAGCGGTGTTCTCTGTTTGCTCTTTTAGGTTAAAAACATTATCGCGCGCAAAGCCATGACGCGGTAGCGCATGCACCTGCCCTTTGTATAAATAGGAGTTGTTTTTTAACGTACCTACTATGGGGAATAATACAGGTGAATGCTTACCCCAAAATTTGGCGTCGCCCTCCCAAATATATTCTGTTGAATCGTTTTTTAAAGAATTAAGTTCGGCCCCTTTGGGGTTTATGGTAGCAGTTAGCTGCCCGTTTGTGATCTTGATATCCAAAAGTGAAAAATTAAAGCGTTTTTACTGTTTCTTCGGCCAGTGCTTTTATCCTTTGCGATGCCGTTTGCCCAAAGATAGTATTTTCGCTAAAATATTTTTCACCCTCTGCTAATATTGCAAAGTCGCCTATTTCTGTAGTAAGCCAGGTGTGTCCCTCTGCATCTTCAGAAAGAGAATAGGTGTAGCCTATTGAAGTAACTTCCTCCTCCCAGGTAGGTTCAAATAAACTGTAGCCAAGGGTTTGGTTTATAGCAAATTGTGACACAGTAAGCCTGCGGTCAGGGTACTGAATAACGGTAGCGGGAACAATATCGTAGTCGCCAAAATCTTCCGGCAACATACCCCATTGCCTTATGTATTGTGGCTTGGTTAGGATATCCCATACGCGGCTAATTGGGGCTTCTATCTTTATGCTATTTTTTACAATAAGTGACTTGCTCATGCTTAAATAATTTTAGGTGTAGGTTTAAAAGTACTAAATCTACACCGATTGCGTAGTTTTTTAACGATACTTTAAAATGAGCAGGCAAAAAAAAAGCAGCGTGAAGCTGCTTAATGTATCTCTTTATAAGAGTATTAAATTCTCGAGTCATCCCTTGTGTTCTTAACAAGGCCGATGCCTGCTATAAAAAATATAAGGCCTATAATACCATATATAGCCGTTGTTTTTATGCTTTGCTCTTGTGTAGAGGTGTTCGCGAATATGTAAGCAGCATAAATAAGTCCGATAATACCTAAAATGGTTAGTATCGCGCCAAAAATTCTTTTTAAGTTCATGATGTTTTGTTTTACGTTAAGATGATTTCAAATTTCATACTTTTTTAAATCATATGTTGTTGGTTTGTAAAAACATTAACATGAAGAACAGAATGTGAATAAATTATTATGATTTTATCAGCAAATGCACACGTTATGAATTACAATGCAAATAAAATATTACAAATGTTTTCTTAATCAAAAGTTATTTAGTCATAAAGTTCTTGAAGTTAAGTGTTTAAATGTTGAAATTTGAGTCGGAGTTATAAATAACGTCTAACCTAAACGATTTACCTGCTATGAAACTATTATACATTTTGGCTATTACATTTGGCTTATTATTTACAGGTTACATGTTTGTAAACGATTTTACCTTTGACAATACAACATTTAGTAACTACCTTATAAACACGTTATTTATAATGCTGTTATGCTGCCTTGGAGTAGTTGGATTATTTGCAGCGGTTTCTTACAGAAGAAAACATGCCGACAAAGATGTAATGACCATCAGGCAATACTATCAATATAGAAGCGCCCGTTAAGCATAAATTGTTTTAGTGGGTTTACAAAAATCAATAGCTGTAAAAGGAAAAAGGAACCAATCCATTAGGCTCTTGTATGTAATAGATTCGATATTTATTGTTTATTTGTCTATAAACAATCATATTTTTTGAATATCTATCCTTAAAAATTTTATCACCGGTTGAAATGCCTAAACTGTCATTTTTGTTAAGCTGATAACATGAGAAAGAATATGTGTTATGAAGGCTATCGTAAAATTTTAAGGTCCCATGCATTTCAACTTTGATTTTTGTTATCACAAAATCATATTTCTCAACGTATTCCAGACGTGATTGTATAAATGCAGCTATGAAAATGAATGCAAATGCAACAGCATAAAAAATTGGAAGAAAAAGAAACGGTTTTCTTGCAATCAAATTATTAGAAATATTTTGGTCACTATTTGCAGGCATTATTATAGATATTTAATGTTTACTATTAATCTGTTTATGCAAAATTACCAAAAATAATAAAGCCGCTTTATAAAGCGGCTTTATCTGTATAAAAAATATTGGTTAATTACTTACCAAATCTGTCTGGTTCCTAAATACTAAGTTGCCATCAAAACTGTCAAGCAGTATTATGCTATCGGTGGTTACTTTACCGCTAAGTATCTGCTTAGAAAGCTCGTTCATAACCTCTTTCTGGATAACACGTTTTACAGGGCGCGCACCAAAATCTGGGTCGTAGCCTTTTTTAGCAAGATAGTCAATTGCTTCGGGGGTGGCATCCAGCGTAATATTTTGCTGAGCCAACAGCCTGGTAACGCTTTTAACCTGTAACCCAACAATTTCTCTAATGTTGTCGGCGCTAAGCGGTGTAAACATTACAATATCGTCTATACGGTTAATAAACTCAGGGCGCACCGTTTGTTTCAGCAATCCTAAAACTTCTACTTTGGCAGCTTCAATAGCGGCTTCAATATTGCCTTTAAGATTCTCGAATTTCTCCTGAATAATGCTGCTACCCATGTTGCTGGTCATTATTATAATGGTGTTCTTAAAGTCGGCTACACGGCCTTTGTTATCCGTAAGTCGGCCTTCGTCCAGCACCTGCAACAATATATTAAAAGTATCAGGGTGGGCTTTCTCAATCTCATCTAACAATACAACGCTGTAGGGTTTTCTTCTAACGGCTTCGGTAAGCTGTCCGCCTTCATCATAACCTACATATCCCGGAGGCGCACCCACAAGGCGACTCACGCTGTGGCGCTCCTGGTACTCGCTCATATCTATACGGGTCATGGCATTTTCATCGTCAAACAAGTAAGAGGCAAGGGCTTTGGCGAGCTCTGTTTTACCCACACCGGTTGTACCCAGGAACAGGAACGACCCAATAGGTTTCTTCTGGTCCTGCAAACCGGCACGGCTACGGCGCACGGCGTCGCTTACAGCCTCAATTGCTTCTTCCTGACCCACCACACGTCTGTGCAGTTCGTCTTCCAGCTTAAGTAGTTTTTCGCGTTCACCCTGTAGCATTTTGGTAACCGGTATACCGGTCCACTTGGCTACAACTTCGGCAATATCCTCGCGGGTAACCTCTTCTTTAATAAGGCTTTTGCCATTTTGGTTTTCGTGCAGTTGGCCTTGCATGGCATCAAGCTTTTCCTGGGCTTGTTTTATTTTGCCATACCTAAGTTCTGCAACCTTACCGTAATCGCCATCACGTTCAGCACGTTCGGCATCTATCTTATAATTTTCAATTTCTGTTTTAATAGCCTGGATACCGTCAACCACATCCTTTTCGCTTTTCCAGCGGGCATAGATCTCGTTGCGCTCTTCTTTTTGGTTGGCAAGTTCCAATCCTAAAAATTTCAACTTGCTTTCGTCATTCTCACGCTTAATTGCCTCAATTTCAATTTCAAGCTGCATAATCCTGCGATCTAACACATCCAGTTCTTCGGGTTTAGAATTGATCTCCATCCTTATTTTAGACGCGGCCTCATCCATAAGGTCAATGGCCTTATCCGGAAGAAAACGGTTGGTAATATAGCGTTGCGATAGCTCTACCGCTGCAATAATGGCATCATCTTTAATACGCACCTGGTGGTGAGTCTCGTATTTTTCTTTAATACCTCTAAGTATCGATATAGCGCTTTCGATATCGGGCTCATCTACCATAACTTTCTGAAAACGACGCTCTAACGCTTTGTCTTTTTCAAAGTATTTCTGATATTCATCTAAAGTAGTGGCTCCAATGGCACGAAGCTCTCCACGGGCAAGGGCAGGTTTTAAAATATTGGCAGCATCCATGGCGCCATCGCCACCGCCGGCGCCCACAAGGGTATGTATCTCATCTATAAAGAGCACGATATCGCCCTCGGCAGAAGTAACTTCTTTTACAACCGATTTTAAGCGTTCCTCAAACTCACCTTTGTATTTGGCGCCGGCAATAAGCGCACCCATATCTAATGAGTAGACTACTTTGTTCTTAAGGTTTTCCGGCACGTCACCCTGAATGATACGGTGTGCTAAACCCTCTGCAATAGCGGTTTTACCAACACCGGGCTCACCTACAAGCATAGGGTTGTTTTTGGTACGGCGGCTAAGAATTTGCAATACACGGCGAATCTCTTCGTCACGGCCAATAACCGGGTCGAGTTTGCCATCGTTAGCTAATTTGTTGAGGTTTTTGGCGTATTTGTTAAGCGAATTGTAAGTCTCTTCGGCACTGGCCGATGTTACCCTTTCGCCTTTACGTAGCTCATCAATAGCCGATTTTAAGGCTTTTTCGGTAACACCCTGGTCTTTTAAAATTTGGGCTACCTTGCTGCGCGACGCAAAAATGGCAAGTAGCAAATGCTCTATGCTAACAAACTCGTCGTTCATTTTGCGGGCAATATTGCCGGCCTCAGAAAGTGCAACGCTGGCATCACGCGAAATACCCATTTCGCCTCCCTGTACTTTAGGGAAACTTTGTATGGTGCTGTCTAATATCTGCCCAAACAGCGGCAGGTTTACGTTGAGTTTTTTAAGGATGAAAGGCGTAACATTTTCGTCTACCTCCAGTATAGCTTTTACGATATGTTCGTTCTCTATTTGCTGTTGGCCTAAACCCTGGGCAATTTGCTGTGCCCTTTGTACGGCTTCCTGAGATTTTATAGTAAAATTGGCAAAGTTCATATCTTAAATTGTTTAATTTTGATAGGTAATAGTCAATTAATATTCCAAGAAGTAAAATCCGACAAATTGTCTGTTTTTAATTGAAATTTCGCAATTAAATCCGACAAATTGTCCTAAAGTATGTCAATATGAGCCTTTTTAATAATATTTTCGGAAATTCTGATAGTAAAGATACATCATCTAAAAATATGGTGTGGAATGATTTAACAGATATACAACAGTTGGATGCTATTGCTGCCGAGTCTGCAGAAACACCTGTGATACTCTTTAAACACAGCACCCGCTGCTCTGTTAGCCGTATGGCATTAAAGAATTTTGAACGCGAATATGCAATTGACGCTGATAATGCAAAGCCTTATTTTCTTGATCTGTTGGAACACAGGGATATTTCTAACGAAATTGCCTCACGTTTTGGAGTGGTACATCAGAGTCCGCAGCTTATATTGATCAAAAATGGCGAAGCAGTTTACACTACATCACATAGCGATATAGATGCTGCCGAGGTTAAAGGAAAAGTGTAATAACTTACTTCTTATCAATATAATCGGCAATTACATCCTTAATGTAATTGTAGCGTTTAGATATAATTTGTCCTTTATCGTTAACCAAAATGTAAGTGGGATAGGTGGTTACGCCTAAATCGTCTACGGGCGTGCTTTTCTCAGTATATACCTGTTTGTAATTGCTCCAGCTGTAGTTGTGCTCACTTATGTAAGCACTCCAATCGGTATATTTTTGATCTATTGATATGCCTATAACCTCTATCCCCAGCTTTTTAAAATCGTTAAGCCGTTGGTTTATAATTTTATGATCAGCCACGCATGGCTTGCATCTTACAAACCAAAAATCTATAAGGTATAATTTACTGCTGCTCGCATCGGGTTTTTTAACCGTTCCTTCTGCATCCATTAATGTGTAGGAAAACGGACTGAAATTGGATATTTTGCTGACATTCAGCATTTTTTGGAGTGCAGGATATGGAGTGGACAATCCGTATTTAATGCTGTCATTTTGTTTTTCAATCTTGTTAAGCAGGAGCTGCAATTTTTTAGGGTTATTTTGATGATAGCTCATGTAATTAAACGAAGCAAGATTAGAAAAAGCATCGTTAAAATGTTCATTTATCTTATCTAATAAGTATTCATCACGTGCTACGGTATCCTGGTTTTTATGATAGGCATCAAGCTGATCTCCAAATGTAAAAAGCTCGTAGTATATTGGTGCATTGTAAACCGTGTCAATAAAAACTTCTTTGTTTTTAAGGTGTAGCTTAATTTTTGGATTTCCATTATTGAGCCAAAGCTGCCCGGTATAATGTTCACGATTTTTAAAGAAAGCCACTGTATAGTTGTGGGGTACGCTTTTATTAAAGGTGGTAGTTAGCGGGTTGCTAAACTTTTTAAATCCGTGCCAATGCTTGTAATCTGTGTCCGTTATAACAATACTGTCCGGTGTAATATCCGTAGAGTAATCTACTGTTATTAGTGTTTTGGTTTTATCTACAGGTGCCACGGCATCTTTTTTACACGAAAATAGTATTGTTGCTAATAAATATAAAAGCGTAATTCTTTGCATAATACGGCTTATTAAGATTAGGTTGTTTTATTTACAACGCCTTACAAAAAATAAAAGTATGCAGAATGTAATCAATCACCCCAACCTTTTTAATATCCACATAAATATTCGTTCCTGTAGGGAAATTAGATAAGTTATGGGATAATTCTTTTAATTACAAAACCTTTTCCATCTTAGCTACAATTTCATCCAGGCACAGATTATTGATGCTGCCTTCGTGCGTATGTTTGGTAGCCTTAGGCGATGTAAACGTACCGTTATCTACCTGCTCGCCCACAATTTTGTAAGCATCTCTAAAGGGTACCCCGGCGGTGACGAGCTCATTAAGTGCATCTACCGTAAACAGGTAATCGTACTTTTTATCGTCGAGTATGTTTTCATTAACCTTTATCTCTTTAATAGAATAGTGCGCCATCTCCAAACACGATTTTAGTGTTTGCAGCGCAGGAAACAAACCTTCTTTAAGTAACTGAAATTCCCTGTGGTAGCCACTGGGCAGGTTGTTGGTTATTAAAGTAAGTTCGTACGGAAGTGCCTGAATTTTGTTGCACTTACCGCGAATAAGCTCAAAAATATCAGGGTTCTTTTTATGAGGCATAATGCTACTGCCGGTGGTTAAATGCTGTGGCAGGCTTATAAAATTGAAATTCTGACTCAGGTACACGCAAATATCCATAGACAGCTTGGATAATGTACCGGCTACCGATGCCATGGCAAAAGCAGTGGTTTTCTCAACCTTGCCCCGACTCATTTGCGCTGCAATCGAATTATATTTCAGGGTTGCGAAACCCATTTCCAGAGTTGTAAATGTCCTGTCGATAGGGAAGGAGCTACCATAGCCTGCCGCCGAACCTAACGGGTTCTGGTCGGCTACGGTTAATGCGGCGTTCAGCATGGTTACATCGTCTATCAATGTCTCGGCATACGCCGAAAACCACATCCCAAAAGAGGATGGCATGGCCACCTGAAAATGCGTATACCCCGGTAATAGTATGTTCTGGTATTGCTTACTCAGGCTGATTAATAAATCAAATAACTCTTTAACCTGATTTTTGATGGTCTTGATTTCAGATTTCAGGTATAAATGTACATCGGTAAGCACCTGATCGTTACGGGATCGCGCCACGTGTATTTTTTTACCGGTATCACCCAGTTTTTGTATTAACAGGTATTCTACCTTACTGTGTACATCTTCAAAACTATCTTCAATAGTAAATTCGCCAGCCTTGATTATTTGTAAAATGTCCTGTAGGGCAGCTACCAGATCGTTAGTTTCTTGTGCGGTAAGCAGGCCAGTTTTGCCCAGCATTTTGGCATGTGCCATAGAGCCGATAACATCGTACTTGGCTAATACTAAGTCGAGTTCGCGGTCGTTGCCCACAGTAAACAGGTCGGTTTTTTTATCGGTAGGTATGCCTTTTTCCCAGAGTTTCATTTATTCAGATTGTGTTGCGGCTTCTTGCGCCGGTATGGTGTCTTGTTTAAGGAATTTAGAAAGTATCTTGATGTACAGTTCTACTCCCTCTTCAATTTCTTTAATGTATATAAATTCATCAGCGCTGTGCGACCGTGGCGAATAACCCGGGCCCAGCTTTAGCGACTGGCAACTTAAAACCGACTGGTCGCTTAATGTAGGCGACCCGTATGTTGTTCTTCCTAAATCTATTCCTGCTAAAACCAAATCATGGTCTTTAGGTATGGATGATGAATTAAGATGCAGTGATCGCGGCGTTACCTTTGCTTTGCTGCCTATTTCTTTACGGATAATGTCAAGTACTTCTAAATTGGTATAGCGGTCGTTTACACGAACATCAATTACCAAATTACAGTCAGATGGCACTACGTTATGCTGCTTACCGGCATTAATTCCTGTAACCGTCATTTTCATTGGGCCCAGAACATCCGATACTTTTTCGAACCTAAAATCCCTGAACCATTCTATAACCGGCAGGGCATTGTAAATAGATACATTATTGTTAGGATGCGCCGCATGACCGGGAGTACCCTCAATCAATACATCTAAAACTAAAAGCCCTTTTTCGGCAATAGCCAGTTGCATTTCGGTAGGTTCGCCCACAATGGCGCAGTCCAGTTCGGGCAGGTGTTTAAGTACACTGTTTAGCCCGTTCGGGCCACTGCTTTCTTCCTCAGCAGATGCCACAACCACAAGATTATAGGGCAAATTTTCTGCCTCATAGAAATAAGCGAATGTTGCGAGTAAAGACACCAGGCAACCGCCTGCATCGTTACTGCCAAGCCCAAACAGTTTACCGTCTTTTTCTATAGGCTCTAACGGGTTAAGCGTATAGCCCAAATTAGGTTTTACGGTATCATGGTGCGAATTTAACAGCAGGGTAGGCCTGCTATCGTCTTTATATTTGTTAAACGCCCAGATATTGTTATTCTCGCGCTCAAACGGTATGCTGTTACTGTTAAACCAAGCCTCTATAAGCAGCGCAGTACCTTCTTCTTCACCCGAAAAAGACTGCGTTGCAATAAGCCGTTTTAAAAGTTGTATTGCCTCTTGTGTTAGGGTATGTATAGTTTTGCCACTCATGCAGTTGTTTTTTGGTTAGGTTGTTACAAGCGTAAAAATGCGGTTATCTTGTTTCAGCATTTCCGGGCTTCCTATGCCAATTTTAGAAACCCCCTGCTGCAGGGCATTAAAACAATTTTCCAGCTTGGGCAGCATGCCGGAGTGGATAATTTTTTGCTCGCGCAGTTGTTGGTAGGCTTCAAAAGTAAGGTTTTTTATAACAGATTCCTCATCTTCGGCATCCATCAGCACACCTTTTTTCTCAAAACAATACAGCAGGTTTACATCAAAATGGCTGCTGCATGCCACAGCAAGCGTACTTGCAATAGTATCGGCATTGGTGTTAAGAAGCTGACCCGCACCATCGTGCGTTATAGCACAAAACACGGGTACGACGTTTTGCAAGAGCAATACCTTTATTAAGTCGGCATTTATGGCAAGTACATCACCAACAAAGCCAAAATCAACGGCAGTGTTTTTCCTTTTTTCAGATAGTATCAGGTTACCATCGGCACCGGTAAAGCCCATGGCGTTGTTTTGCAATGCCTGTAACTGTGCTGTAATATCTTTATTTATGAGTCCTGCATAGGTCATAACTGCAACATCAAGCATTGGCTTATCGGTAATACGGCGGCCTTCATGAAAAATGGCTGTAATACCAAGGCCTTCGGCAGTTTTAGTGGCAATTTTACCACCACCATGCACCAGTATTTTGTAGCCTTCTATAGCCGCAAAATCGAATAGAAAAGTTTTTAAAGCCGACGCATCGTCAATCACATTGCCGCCAATTTTTACAATGGTAAGCCGGGGTTTATTTTCCATCTTCCAAAATTTTAGTCAGTATCGCCTGTGCGGCATACGTACGGTTATTGGCCTGCGGAATTACAATTGACGCATCGCTATCCAGCACAGCATCAGTTACTATCATATTACGGCGCACGGGCAGGCAATGCATAAATTTACCGTTATTGGTAAGCGCCATCTTCTCGGTATTAACCGTCCATGATGGATCTTTACTGGTAATCTGGCCGTACTCTATATAGTTGCTCCAGTTCTTGGCGTAGATAAAATCGGCATCCTTAAACGCCTCATCCTGGTTGTGGGTAATGGTAACACCAGCCGTAAATTCAGGGTTCAGCTCGTAACCTTCGGGGTGTGTGATTACAAAATCAACATCGGCCTTTTTCATCACTTTTACGAAGGAGTTAGGTACCGCGTGCGGCAATACCTTGGGGTGCGGCGCCCATGTAAGCACCACTTTAGGGCGGGCAACGGTTTTGTATTCTTCAACCGTAAGGGCATCGGCAACAGCCTGTAACGGGTGCTCAGTAGACCCTTCAAGGCTTATTACCGGCACCGATGCATATTTTTTAAAAGCATTAATAACCTGCTCTTCTTCATCTTTTTCTTTATCGGTAAGGGTAGGAAAGCTACGTACCGCAATGATATCGCAGTATTGCGAAACCACCTGTGCCGCCTCCTTAATATGTTCGGCTTTGTTGCCGTCCATAACCACACCGTCTTCAAATTCCAGTAGCCAGCCTTCGGTATTAAGGTTCATAACAATAGCGTGCATGCCTAAATTAAGCGCCGCTTTTTGTGTGCTGAGCCTTGTTCTTAAACTCGGATTAAAAAACAACAGCCCAAGGGTTTTGTTTTTGCCCAAATCAGCATTGGCAAAAGGTGCCGTTTTAATGGCTTTGGCTAACGATATCAATTCGTTAAGATCTTGTATATCATCTACGGAAGTGAAGTTTTTCATTGTGTTGTTTACTCTTTTGAATTATAATAGTTCAGATGCAAGTTTAAGTGAGATCAGGTAATCACTTTCAAATTCAATGATCCTGATCTTGTCGAGTTTGAATGTCCTCTCTTCGGTCCACTTTCCCCGTGTATTAATCCATTCAATGTTTATTTTCTTCTCATTAAGGCTTATTAGCCTCCCTGGATAAACTGCCTTCCCTGATTTTTTAATAAGAAGGAACAATCCGTATTTAGCATTCAGGGATCTTATCATATCCTCAATATTTCCCAAAGGTATTTCGTGTACATATTGAGGCACATATCCTTTAAGCTGAAT
>Ga0265780_10009431_pt1 | contig 11709 bp, 10 predicted proteins | sample P1T30metagenome_FD_192432 | JGI IMG/M metagenome (GOLD analysis project Ga0265780, IMG submission 192432) | Plant litter microbial communities from East Loma Ridge, Irvine, California - P1 T30 | ecosystem: Environmental > Terrestrial > Plant litter > Unclassified | place: USA: California... | reverse complement strand
GCTCGCGAACCGCGCCCTCGAGCTCCTCGGCCGCGAGCGCGGCGACTACGGCCACCTGCACCCGATCGACCACGTCAACCGCAGCCAGTCGACCAACGACACGTACCCGACGAGCGTGAAGCTCGCGATGATCCTCGGCGTCCGGCGACTGACCGAGCAGCTCGACCTGCTGTCGCAGGCGTTCGCCGAGCGGGGCCGCGCCTTCCAGGACGTCCTGAAGATCGGCCGGACGCAGCTGCAGGACGCGGTGCCGATGACCCTCGGGCAGGAGTTCACCGGGTTCGCGCACACCATCCAGGAGGACGTCCTCCTGCTCCGCACCGTGATGCCGCTGCTCGCCGAGACGAACCTCGGCGCCACGGCGATCGGGACGGGCATCACGGCGGACCCGCTGTACCGGGACGAGGTGCGCCGCCAGCTCCAGGACGCCACGGGCCTGCAGGTCGTCACGGCACCGGACCTGATCGAGGCGACGAGCGACGCGGGCGCGTTCATGACGCTGTCCGGCACGGTGAAGCGCAGCGCGGCGAAGCTGTCGAAGATCTGCAACGACCTGCGGCTGCTCGCGTCCGGACCCCAGGCGGGCCTCGGCGAGATCACGCTCCCCGCGCGGCAGGCCGGCTCGTCGATCATGCCGGGCAAGGTGAACCCGGTGATCCCCGAGGTGGTGAACCAGATCGCCTTCGCGGTGGCGGGTGCCGACACGACGGTGACGATGGCGGCCGAGGGCGGCCAGCTGCAGCTCAACGCGTTCGAGCCGATCATCGCGCACTCGATCCTGCAGTCGCTGCAGTGGATGTCGCGCGGCTGCGCCACCCTCCGCGAGCACTGCGTCGTCGGCATCGAGGCGAACGAGGCGAAGCTCGCCGCGCAGGTGGACACGAACGTCGGTGTCGTGACGGCGCTCACGCCCTACATCGGGTACGCGGCGGCGGCGTCGATCGCGCACACCGCGCTGACGACCTCGACGCCGATCGCCACGCTGGTGACCGCTGCCGGGCTGATGGACGAGGACCAGGTGCAGCGGGTGCTCAGCCCGGCGCGGCTGTCCGGCATCGAGCTGGCGACGGGCGCGATCCCGGTCGTCACCGAGCAGATGCTGGACGAGGCCGCCCGCGAGCGCTGACGCGCCCCGCCGCCCTCGCTCCCGCCGCCGTCGCTCCCGCCGCCCTCGCTCCCGCCGCCCTCGCAGGACGCAACCGGAGCGGTTGCTCGCAGCGGTATCGCGCTGCGAGGAACCGCCGACGTTGCGTCTTGCGGGCACCGGCGCAGGCCGCCGTCGCCGTGCAGCAGCCCGCGTCAGGGCATCGGCGGCTCGCCGACGCGCACCTGCTGCGACATCGCCCGCAGGTGCTCCTCGGTCGGGGTCGCCTCCTCGTCCTCGCCGCGTTCCGCCGCCGCCGCCAACCGCACCCGGTGCGCGGCGGCGATGTCGGCGTCCCGCCACCGGGCGAGGGCGAAGTTGCGCCGCACGTCGCGGAGCGGCAGCCGGATCGACTCGTCGGCCTCGATGCCGGCGAGCAGCTGCCGCAGCCGGATCACCTCGGAGTCGAGCTCGCCGCCGACGACGAGCACGAAGTTCGAGATGTACAGGTACACCAGCAGCAGGATCGCGCCGCCGAGCCACCCGTACGCCCGGTTGCTGCCGCCGAGCGTCTCGGCGTACGCCGCGAAGCCGACCGTCGCGAGCGCCCACGTGACGATCGCGAACCCGGCGCCGGCGGACACCCAGCGCAGCTGTGGCGTCTTCACGTTCGGGGTGGCGTAGTAGAGCACGGCGACCATGACGACGAGGTCGACCGCGAGGACCGGCCACTTCACCACGTTCCACACGTCGTCGATCCACGGCGCCCAGCCGAGCTGACGGATCACCGCCGCCGAGATCGTCGGCGTGCCGAGGAGGATCACGATGGCGATCGCGCCGCCGACCATCACCAGCAGCGTGACGAGGAGCATCATGCTGCGGAACTTCCAGATCCGCCGGCCCTCCTCGACCTCGTACGCGGTGTTCATCGCCCGCCCGAACGCCGTCGCGTAGCCGGACAGCGACCACAGGGTGAGGGCGACGCCGATCGTGAAGCCGAGCCACGGGTTGTCGAGGGTGAGCAGCTGCCGGAGCGGTCCCTCGAGGTGCTCAGCCGTCTCCGGTCGCACGATGAAGCCGAGGACCTCGACGATGTCGGCGAGGCTGTCGCCCTCCCGGTCCACGATGGACACGGCGGAGACGACGGTGAGCGCCGTCGGGAACACCGTCAGCAGGGCGAAGAACGTCAGCGAGGCGGCGGCGTCGACCACCCGGTGCCGGATCACCGAGTGGTAGGTGCGCCGGACGACGGCGCGGACTCCCGTCCGCTGGAGGTCGCGCGACGCGCTGTCCGGCATGCGTCGTACGGTACCGGACGGCGGGCGGACGGGAGGCGCGTGGCGGCGCCGCCACGCGCCTCCCGTCCGTGGGGCCCGACCCGGGTCACGGTGGCAGCGACGGTTCTCGCGCGTTCCGCCGCGGAAGCGACAGATCGCCGCCGACGGTTCGGCGCACACTGTCGCTTCCGCGGCGGAGACCGCGGCTTTCGCGGGGCAGACCGCGGCGGGAGACCGCGGGCGCGTCAGTTCGCGTGCGGGTGCAGGGCGTCGTAGCGGCGGAAGGACGGCACGAGGCGGAGCAGCAGCGCGACGAGGCCGATGATGAGCACGCCGCCGATGACCGGCGGGTACGCGATCCCGGCCGCGACGACGAGCCCCGCGTAGAGGTCACCGACCCGCGGGCCGCCGGTGACCACGACGATGAAGATGCCCTGCAGCCGTCCGCGCATCCCGTCGGGCGCCGCCGCCTGCAGGATCGTGTTCCGGAACACCGAGCTGACGTTGTCGGCGCCGCCGGCGAGGGCGAGGAAGAGGGCTGCGGCGCCGAGTGCCGGCAGGATGCCGACGACGAACGTCTCGCCCGCGCGGCCGCCCAGCACGTGCGCGAGGGCGACCACGACGCCGAACGCCGCGATCGCCCCGCCGTACGCGGTGATCGCCCAGCCGACCGCCTCGCCCTGCCGGCGGACATGGCCGAGCGGGCCGGAGAAGATGCTGGAGAGCAGCGCGCCGATCGCGTACGCGGCGGTGAGCACGCCGACCGTGACCGATCCGCCGCCGATCACGAGCGCGCCGATCGCGGGGAAGAGCACCCGCGGTTGCCCGAACGTCATCGCGACGATGTCGAGCACGAACGTCATCGTGATGTTGCGGGAGCGGCGGAGGAAGCGCGCGCCCTCGACGAGCGAGCTGAGTCCCGGACGGAGCGCTCCGTGGTCGGCCGCCATGCGGGGCAGGGTGAAGACGCCGAGGAACGCGGCGGTGAACAGGACGACGTCGATCGTGTAGGTCGGCGCGAACCCGACGGTGGCGATGAGCACGCCCGCGATCGCGGGGCCGACGGTGACCTGGAACCCGGACGCGATCCCGCCGAGGGCGCTCGCCGCGGGCAGCAGGTCCGTGCCGACGAGCCGGGGGACGATGGCCGACCGGGACGCGTTGCTCACGGTCGCCGCGACGGCGTTCACGGTCGCGAGCACGTAGAGCAGCGCGACGCTCTGCAGTCCGAGCCAGGCGTGCGTGGCGATGAGGGCGACGGCGAGCCAGGCGACCACCGACGACCACAGGGCCACGGTGCGCCGGTCGAAGGCGTCGGCGAGCATGCCCCCGTACAGGCCCGCGACGATCATCGGCACGAGGGCGATGACGCCGACGAGCGACACGGCGAAGGTCGAGCGGGTGATCTCGTACACCTCGAGGCCGACGGCGACGGTGGTCATCTGCGTGCCGATGCCGGCGATGGCGGTCCCGGCCCAGAGGCGCGCGAAGGCGGGGGAGCGGCGGAGCGGGGTGGTGTCCGCGAGGAGCCGTCGTCGGCGCTCGTCGGTGGGTCTGGGTGATGTCACGGTGGAACCATTCTGGTGCCTGGCGGCGCGCGGGCGGGCGGGATCCGCGCCCTCCGTCCGTCGGGCGGGCGGAACGCGCGCCGTCCGTCCGTCCGTCGAGCGGGCGGAACGCGCGCCGTCCGTCCGTCGAGCGGGCGGAATGTGCGCCCTTCGACGCGCGAGGAGGACGCAAGGTGCCCGTTCGCGGGCAGCGAGACGCCCGCGCCAGCCCGGAGCAGCCGTGCCCCGACCTGGTTGACTGGCCGACATGACTGACCTGAACAGCAAGCCCGAGTTCGACGCCCCCGAGGGCCCGGCGCCCACCGAGCTCGTGATCACCGACATCGTCGAGGGTGAAGGCGACGTCGCGAGCGCCGGCTCGACCGTGAAGGTGCACTACGCCGGCGTCGAGTACGAGACCGGCGAGGAGTTCGACAGCTCGTGGAACCGCGGCGAGCCCATCGACTTCCCGCTCGCGGCCCTGGTGCGCGGCTGGCAGGAGGGCATCCCCGGCATGAAGGTCGGCGGCCGCCGCAAGCTGGTCGTCCCGCCGGAGCTGGCCTACGGTCCGGCCGGCGGCGGGCACTTCCTGTCCGGCAAGACCCTCATCTTCATCATCGACCTGCTCGGGGTGCGCTGATGCAGGTCGGCGCACCAACCGTCGAGCTGAACGACGGGCACCGCTTCCCGGAGCTCGGGCTCGGCACCTACGGGCTGAACGGCGACGAGGGCGCCGCCGCGGTCGGCGCCGCCATCACGAGCGGGTACCGCCTGCTCGACACGGCGCTCAACTACGGCAACGAGGACGCCGTCGGCAGGGCCGTCCGCGAGTCGTCGGTCGCGCGCGAGGACCTCGTCGTCACGTCGAAGCTCCCGGGTCGCCACCACGGCTACGACGAGGCGCACCGGTCGATCGACGAGACGCTGGGCAACCTGGGTCTCGACCACGTCGACCTGTACCTCATCCACTGGCCGAACCCGTCCGTGGACAAGTTCGTCGACACCTGGAAGGCGTTCGTCGACCTCCGCGACAGCGGCAAGGTCCGTTCGATCGGCGTCTCGAACTTCACGCCGGACCACCTCCGCCGCATCGTCGACGCGACGGGCGTCGCCCCGGCGGTGAACCAGGTCGAGCTGCACCCGTACTTCCCGCAGGCCGACCTGCGCCGGGTGCACGAGGAGCTGGGCATCGTCACCGAGAGCTGGAGCCCGCTCGCGAAGCAGTCGGAGCTCCTCACCGAGCAGCCGATCGTCGACGCGGCCGCAGCGCACGGGGTCACCCCGGGGCAGGTCGTGCTCCGCTGGCACGTCCAGCTCGGCGCGGTCCCGGTGCCGAAGTCGGGCGACCCCGACCGGCAGCGGGAGAACCTCGACGTGTTCGGCTTCGAGCTGACCGACGACGAGGTCGCCGCGATCTCCGGCCTCGAGCGCGGCCGCCTCTGGGACGGCGACCCGGACACGCACGAGGAGATGTAGGGGCTGTCGCCCCGACGGACGACGGGAGGCTCCCCACCGGACCGGTGGGGAGCCTCCCGTCGTTCCCGGCTCGGGCCGGCACGGGACTACACTGGACACCCCTGTTTCCCGAAGGGTGGCGTGTGTCCGAACCGACCGAGATCGACCGCGAGCGCGGCTACGTGGACGGGTTGTTCGCCCGGCTGGACGAACTGACCGCCGAGGCCGAGCAGCGCCTCGCCGAGGTCCGCCGTCAGGCGGTCGGCGGCAACCACCAGAGCCGCAGTGAGCGCGACGCCTACGCCCGGCTCTACGAGGACACGATCGCGACGCTCGAACGCGTGGGCGACCGCCTCGTGTTCGGCCGGCTCGAGGTCTCCGAGCCCGAGGGCGACGAGGACGCCTTCCGCTACATCGGCCGCGTCGGGCTCCGCGACACCGAGCACCGGCCGCTCCTGCTCGACTGGCGTGTGCCGGGGGCGAGCGCCTTCTACCAGGCCACGGCGGCGCACCCGATGGGCATGCGCGCCCGACGGCACCTGACGCTCGACGGCCGCCGCGTGGTCGGTGTCGAGGACGAGGTCTTCGACGCCGCCCTGTACGACGACGAGCGCACGCACCTGCAGGGCGAGGGGGCGCTGCTCGCCGCGGTCACCGCCGAGCGCACCGGCCGCATGACCGACATCGTGGCGACGATCCAGGGCGAGCAGGACCGGATCATCCGCTCCCCGCTCGAGGGCGTCCTCATCGTGCAGGGCGGCCCCGGCACGGGCAAGACCGCCGTCGCGCTGCACCGCGCCGCGTACCTGCTCTACTCGTACCGCGAGCGGCTGCGGGGGTCCGGCGTGCTCATGGTCGGACCGTCCCCGGCGTTCCTCACCTACATCGAACAGGTGCTGCCCTCGCTGGGCGAGACCGGCGTGGTGATGGCGTCCCTCGGCTCGCTCTACCCGGGCGTGCACGCGACCGTGCACGACCGGCGGGACGTGGCCGCGGTGAAGGGGGCCGCCGAGATGGCCGCGCTGCTGCGCCGGGCGGTCCGCTCCCGCCAGGTCGTGCCGACCGAGGCCGTCACGCTGGACGTCGAGGGCGAGCGGCTCACCGTCCCGCCGCAGCTCGTCGCCGACGCGATGAAGCGGGCGCAGGACCGCGGGAAGCCGCACAACGTCGCCCGGGTGACGTTCAACAAGATCGCGCTCGACGCGATGACCCGCCTGCTCGCCGACCAGCTCCGCGAGCGCGGCACGACGGTGGACGAGGCGGACGAGAAGGTCCTGCGCGAGGACATCCGGTCGTCGTACGACGCCCGCGTCCTGCTCAACACGGCGTGGCTGCCGCTCCCGCCGGAGAAGCTCCTCGAGGACCTCTACGCCCGGCCCGCCTGGCTCGAGACGCTCACCCCGCACTGGACGCCCGAGCGGCGGGCGCTCCTGCAGCGCCCGCGCGGCGCCGGGTTCACCGTGGAGGACGTTCCGCTCCTCGACGAGGCGGCCGAGCTCCTCGGCCCGTTCGACCCGACCGGGGGCGCCGCCAAGCGCGCGGCGAAGGCGAGCCGGAACCGCGACATCGAGAACGCCCGGCAGGCGATCGAGAACATGGGCGTGGAGGGCATCGTCACCGCGGAGCAGGTCGCCGGGTCCTTCGCCGAGGGCGGCGACCCGCGCACCACCGCGGAGCGCGCCGCCGAGGACCGCGAGTGGACCTACGGGCACATCGTGGTGGACGAGGCGCAGGAGCTCTCCCCGATGCAGTGGCGGGTGCTCGCGCGCCGGGACCCGCTCCGGTCGTTCACGATCGTCGGGGACATGGCGCAGGGCTCGTCGCCCGGTGCCGCGCGTACCTGGGACGACGTCGTCGGGGCGCTCGCGCGTCGTCGTCGCGGTCGTGCCCCGCAGGTGCCGATCGACCACCGGGTCGAGGAGCTGACGGTCAACTACCGGACGCCCCGGTCGATCGTCGAGGCGGCCGGCGCTTTCGCGGACGCGGCCGGGCTGTCGGTGACGCGGACACGCGCGGTCCGTGACGGCGATCCCGTCGACCGGGTCCGGGTGCCTCGGTCCGAGCTGCTCGACACGGTCGCCACGACCGTCGCCGCGGAGCGGGAGCGCATCGGCGGCGGCACCATCGGCGTCATCGTGCCCGAGGACGACGTCGACGCCGTGCGGAACCGCCTCGCACGGACCGCCGCCGACGTCCGCTCGCTCGGTTCGCCCCGCCCGGGCTCGGTCACGGTGCTCACCGGCGCCGACGCGAAGGGGTTGGAGTTCGACGGCGTGGTGCTCGTCGACCCGGAGCGGGTCGGCGCGGACGCCGCGCGTGCGGCTGCGGCGGTCTACGTCGCGATGACCCGCCCCACCCGGCGGCTGACGGTCGTCGACGTCACCTGACCCGCGCCGGTCTGGAGGCGCGTGGCGGCCCCGCCCCGCGCCTCCAGACCGTCTCGGTGTCCGTTCCGCGGGAGCGACAGATCGCGCCGGACGGTCCGCGGTGATCTGTCGCTCTCGCGGAACGAACGGAACGAACGGGACGGACGGACGGACGGACGGACGGGACGTGCCCGGCCGCGGGTCAGGCCGGGTCGCCGTCGTCGCGGGCGCGGGCGACGAGGGCCGCCCACGGCCCGTCGAGGCGGCTGCCCGCGATCCGGACGGTGCGCTGTTCGACCGTGACGGTCCACTCGACGTCGTCGCGGACCGCGGGCGAGGGAGCCGGCGGGGTCGCGCGCGGGAGGGCGGCGACCAGGTCGTCCCAGCCGGACGGGTCCGGGCACGTGTCGGTGTCGACCCGCCAGGTCCGGGTCGTGCCGGCGATGCCCCCGGTGCGGCGGACGTCGATGCGCATGCCCCGACCGTACGCCGGGGGAGCGGCTCAGGGCAGCACGCCCACCGTCCGCCAGGCGGTGCGCACGGCGTCGTGCTCGGACGAACCGGAGCCGAAGCGGGCCGCCGCCCGATCGACCGTCACGGTGGCGAAGCCGGCGAAGTCGATCGTGGTGCCGACCGCGTCCGAGGTGAGCGCGTCCCACCAGACCGCCCCCGCGCCCTCCCATGCGTTGCCGCCGATCGCCGTCGCGGCGAGGAAGAACGCGTGGTTCGGGATACCGGAGTTCGTGTGCACCCCGCCGGAGTCCTCGTCCGTCTCGAGGTAGCCGGCCATGGTCGCCGGCTGCGGGTCCTTCCCGAGCACCGGGTCGTCGTAGGCGGTGCCCGGCGCCCGCATCGACCGCAGGGCGACCCCGTGCACCGCGTCCGTGAAGAGCCCCTCGCCGATGAGCCAGCTCGCCTTCTCGGCGGTCTGCCCGGCCGTGTACTGCGCCACGAGGGAGCCGAACACGTCGCTCACCGACTCGTTCAGCGCCCCGGACTGCCCCTGGTACGCGAGGTCGGCGGTGTACTGCGTCACGCCGTGCGCGAGCTCGTGGCCGATCACGTCGAGGGCGATCGTGAACCGGCGGAACACCTCGTCGTCGCCGTCGCCGAAGACCATCCGGGAGCCGTCCCAGTAGGCGTTGTCGTAGTCCTGCCCGTAGTGCACCGTGGCGTCGAGGGGCAGGCCCGCACCGTCGATCGACGCCCGGCCGAAGACCTCGAGCAAGAACGCGTGCGTGGCGCCCAGTCCCGCGTACGCCTCGTCCGTCGCGGCGTCGCCGGTGTCCGGGTCGCCCTCGCGCCGCACCGTGTCGCCGGGCAGCGTCGTCGTGCCGTGCGCGTCGGCGATCGTGCGCTGCGGCGAACGGTCGACCGCCCCGAAGACGCCCTGTCCGGCGGTCCGGTGCTCGTGCTTCGGCGCGCGGACGGCGTCGAGCGAGGCGAGGGCCGTGCGTGCGGCGGACGCGGCCCGGGGGAACGCGTCCGCGTCGGCGACGGCGCGCAGCAGGTACGGCGGGACGACGGAGCGGATGCGGTCGGTCTCGGCGGTCATGGGCACATGCAACCACCGGGCGCCGACATCCCGCGTACGCATCGGGCGACGCCGCCGCGTGCGGACACCGGGAGCGATCCGGGGGTCAGTCCCGCTTGCGGTTCTCGACCAGCCCGAGTGCGTACGACTCCCACCACTGCCCCGCGGCCGGGCCGCCGTTGCACGTGCCGTCGCTCAGCCCCGGCGTCTTCACCCAGAGCAGCGCGTCGAGCCTGGTCGTCCCGAGCGTCACGTGCGGTTCCTGCCCGAGGCCCGCGCCGTCCGGGTTGCACCAGGTGCCGCGCCACCCCTGACCGTTGCGCGAGACGTCGATGACGAAGTGCGGGTCGCCCCCGATCCGGTCCGCGAGTTCGTCGGCGTAGGCGCGCTCCTGGTCGACGCGGTAGAAGTTCGAGACGTTCGTGAAGAAGCCCTGGACCCGGTCGACCCCGGCCTCGCGGAGCCAGCCCGCCATCCTCGCCGTGGGGACCCGGTTCTCGTTGCCGCCGTCGAGGTAGACCGTCAGCCCGTGCCCGGTGAGCTCGTCGACCGCCTTCCGCAGGAGCGGCAGCCGGTCCTGCTCGAGCCGCCCGCACACCTGGATCTGCGCGATCGCGTCGGGCTCGACGAGGACGACGGCCCGCGAGCCCTGCATCGCCCGGACCGCGGCGCGGACCCAGGGGAGGTACTCGCCGGCATCGGTGCCGCCCTTCGAGTAGTTGCCGCAGTCCCGGTCCGGCACGTTGTACAGCACGAACACCGGTGTCGCCCGCTGCCGCTGCGCGTTCCGCACCACGTCCCGGATCGTCTCGCGCGTCTCCGGGATCGACGTGTCCGTCAGCCAGGTCGCGATCGGCTGGTCGGCGATCACCGCGATCTTCGACGCGGTCTCGTCGTCCCCCTCGGCCCGGGCGGCGTGCTCGCGCATGCCCGGCTGGTTCTCGTCGCCGGGCTGGTGGGCGAGTCCGCCGGGGAAGGCATCCGCTGCGCTCTTCCGCTCGACGACCTGCCGGCCGTCCGGCCCGGAGGGGCGCGGCAGCACCAGGGCGACGGCCGTGACCAGGGCCGCGGCGAGGACCGCCGCCACCCCGATCCACAGCCACTGTCGGCGCGCCGAGCTGTGGCGTGCGGTCGTCCCGTCCTGGTCCGGCATGGTCCCATGCTGACAGGTGCGACGGTGGTGCGCACACGGTCCGCCGGGCGTTCGTCCAGGGACGGCGGCGCGTTCACCCAGGCGGGTGCACCAGGCTGGACGGGTGTTCCGGAAACTCCTCCTCCTCGCCCTGACCGCGGCGTACGCCTGGGTGATCTGGCGGATGACCCTGACGCCGCAGGTCTTCACCGCGGCGCAGAACTCCCTCGTCCTGCACGCGCTCGCGTGGGCGCAGCACCTCCCGCACGGCTCGTCGCTGACGTACGAACGCACCGAGTTCCTCGCGAACGTCGCGATGTTCGTCCCGGTCGGAGCGCTCGCCGCCCTCTGGCTGCCGCGGCGCTGGTGGATCCTAGGGGCGTTCGTCGCCGTCGTGCTCTCGACGGGCATCGAGCTCGCGCAGGCGGTCTACCTGCCCTACCGCGTGGCCGACCCGCGCGACGTGCTGTCGAACGGCCTCGGCGGTCTCCTCGGCGCGACGCTCGTCGGCTTCGTGCGGAGTCTCCTGCCGGCACCGCGTCGCCGTCGCCTGCGTGCCCGCACGGCCTGACGCTCTGGTAGTCTTTCCCGGTTGCCGTCGAACGGCCGCGGACAAAGAGCGCTCGTGCAGCAGGCACGGGCACCGCGCAACGGACAGAGAGGGGATCATCCATGGCACTTGACGCCAAGGTCAAGCAGGAGATCATCGAAGAGTACGCGACCCACCCGGGCGACACCGGATCCCCCGAGGTCCAGGTCGCCGTTCTGACGCGTCGCATCAACGACCTGAACGAGCACCTCAAGGAGCACAAGCACGACCACCACTCGCGTCGTGGTCTGCTGCTCATGGTCGGTCAGCGTCGCCGTCTCCTCGGTTACCTCTCCGACGTCGACATCAACCGCTACCGTGCGCTCATCGAGCGCCTCGGCCTGCGTCGTTAGTCGACTCGCAGACACTGCGTGACCGGACGCCCCGGTCCTCCTCGTGGGGACCGGGGCGTTCTCCGTTCCCCGGGGAATGGTTGCGGCTCGTCCGCGGTTCGGTACGATGTTCATGCAAACGCATCGAAAGTCGGGAACCACCATGACCACCATCGCCGTCGTCTCCGCCGGGCTCTCCGAGCCCAGCTCCACCCGCCTGCTCGCCGACCGTCTCGGCGAGGCCGCCGTCGCGGCCCTCGCCGAACCGGACCCCTCCGGTCTGCCGGGAGGCGCGGCGCACGTCGTGCACGTCGAGCTGCGTCCGCTGGCGCACGAGATCACCGACGCGATGCTCACCGGGTTCGCCGCGCCCGCCCTCGCCGCCGCGCAGGC
>Ga0265780_10009430_pt1 | contig 11709 bp, 16 predicted proteins | sample P1T30metagenome_FD_192432 | JGI IMG/M metagenome (GOLD analysis project Ga0265780, IMG submission 192432) | Plant litter microbial communities from East Loma Ridge, Irvine, California - P1 T30 | ecosystem: Environmental > Terrestrial > Plant litter > Unclassified | place: USA: California... | reverse complement strand
CCCCGGAACTCCTTTCCAAGGTCGAAGTCATCACCGTCCTCGTCATCATCGAAGGAAATCTGGAACTCTTTCTCCGGGTCGATATCATCTCCTTTCCCAGCATCTGCTAGGTCTTCTTCGACCTCCTTGGAGTCGCGGACAGCATGACTGAATTCCGCTCCGTCTGAGTCCTCATCCGCAGACATGTAGTCTTTCAACAGATCAAGATGCGGCGCAACCCATTTCACAATGGTAGGCGTATCGACACTCTTTTCTATGTGCTGATCGAAGTTGATACCCTTGATCATGAGAAGCTTTTCTTACATGAGTTGGCGGCGCTCGAAGTATGTTGTCAGTCTAGCATCTCAGTTCATACGGTACACTGTGAACTGCACCTCACGTGACTCGGTTAGTCACTTGCTTACTCATCTGGTTGTGTATATAATCGCTCGCTGTAGCTCTCTCAATACAACAACCTTCTGCCTCTTTCCTGTCTGCCCTGTGCTCCCACATCCAACATGTATCATATCCTGGAGTCGGCGCTGTTTCTCGACGATCTTTTTGGCTAGGGCCTTGCGCTTCTTGGTATTGGTAGGGACGGCGGGAGGCTGCTCAGATGGCGCGGTCTCCTCCTGTGTGTCCTACTTGGGCGAGCTTTCCTGGGCGCAGTGGGCGCAGTCTTCTTTGGCGCGCGCTTCTTAGACACTTGCTTCTCGGGCGCGGTTTCCTTTGCTGCGCTCTTCTTCGATGCGCTCTTCTTCGGCGCTTCTTGTTCCGGTACGTCCTGCTCAGTCGCGCTCTGCTTTACCGCGCCTTTCTTTGGTGCGCTCTTCTGCGGCGCGTTTTGCTTAGGCGTCTTCGCGGTCCCATTAAGCGAGATGGCTTTCTTCTTAGCGGTTGAACGAGACGGCTTAGCGGCATGCTCAAGAGACAGGTCTGGCTCGACTTTCGAGCTTTGCGGGGTGCCTTGGCGGTTGGTGCTGCTTTTGGCTGCGGTCGTGGTGCAGTGGGAGGGAGCATCCTGGGGAGACTGGTCTTCGAAGAGATCTTGGAACTCTTCCTCCAGCGCCTTGCTGAAGTCGTCATCATCGTCGTCGTCGGTAGGAGCTACGTCCTTTGGCGATTCGGGTCCAGGACCGTTCGCTGCCTTCGACTTTGGAGTTTTCCGAGGTGCCTAAGCCTTTGGAAGTGGAACCGACTGAGTCTGAACCAGCGGCAGAGTGGCTGGAACCAGGGGTGTCTTCCTAGGAGCAGTAGCCCGAGAAACCGAAAGCTTGAGAGTACCCGCCTTCTCTGCCAGAGCTTTTTCGTACCAGCCCTCCCATGTCTTGTGGCCTCGATTCAGCTTGCCTTCCATCACCAATGTCTCGATGCGCCTGTAGCGACGTGCCATCTGGTTCTCGACAGCTTGTTCCAAGTCTTCCAGGCGTATGTAGCCTGTGCGACAGTATGGGTGGGCTGTGCACTGCAGTGTTCCACACTGGGGCGTCTCGGTGTTGATGCCACAGTATGCGCCGGATGGAAGGCGGGGATAATCAGAGATTTCCCGCGATGGGATCTTGGGGCAGTCTACTCGATCGCCGGGTAGAGGGTCGCCCTGAGGGTGTACAGGCACTTGTGGTCCCGCCGCTGCTCGGCGCTGCGGCTTCGGTGCAAAACGCGCTTGCTTGGCTGCTTTGTTACTATTCCAGGCTGCTATCTTCTGCCATCGGGGAGCATTCGCCTTGTGCGTCTGATCGCTCCTCAACCAATATTGCTCGATGTCTGCTGCGTGCTCTCCCCACGCAAGATCATCTGCCTCGGCTTGAGCTTGGCACTTCTTTTCATGCTCGGTCAGGACTTTCTTCTGCGGCCGATCCGAGCCTTGCTCGGCGCTTGCTTCGCGCTTTCGCGGGTTCGAGCTTGGAGTAGTGGCGCCGTCAAGGTTCTCGGGCTCTTCGGTAAGAGGTGGTGCGGAAAGGTTGGCGGAAGCCGGTGTGGCTTCATCGTCGTCATCGTCTATGACTATGACTTCTGGTGCTGGAGTCGACGACAGATTGGTAGCAGGCGCTGATGTTTCACCAAGATCGCCCGGGGATGGGTTCTGCGATGGTGCAGAAACGGTGCTCTCTTCGCGAGCACCCTGAAGCTGTGCATTGCGTTCGGCTTCCAGGTCGTGCTGATTTGTGGTATCCACATGTTGCTGCTTTGCGGCATCCAGCTCTTGCTGCTTTGCGGCCTCCAGCTACTTCTGCTCTGCAGCTTGCACTTCGTTCTGCTTTGCGGCGCTCTGTTCGTTCTGCTTTGCGGCTTTCCACGCCTCCACTTTTGCAATCCCCGCCGGCGTCACAGTAATAGGCCTAAACTACTCAACAACAATCTGTCGAAGGCGAGCCTGCAACCTCCCATGCTCTTCCGCGTTCCCACTCCCGAATTGACGGTACCACGCACGCTCACGTGCGACCAATTCGGCGCTCATGCTCAGCACACCTTGCCAAAGGGTTTGGAAGTCGTTGCTCTGTAGATCCTCGCGGTCCTCTTTCAGCATGGCGTTGCAATAAAAACCATCTCATTGTATCTCTCGACGCGAATCGCGGGCGACAGCGACCGCAGCATCAATAAGCTGCGTGGCGAGATGTGGAAGTTTGGGTTGTCGACGGGCAGGAAGAGGTCTTGCGGTATGCCGGGGAGTATGTCGAGGGGACCGTCATTCAAGGTGTCTTCAATTCGCTGGAGGTACACTTGGCCGCCTGTGAGATGTTGGAGGCGGTTGGTCTAAAGGACTTGGCCACCAGGAGTCTGTTGACCGTTGCGGGAAGTTTGGACGAGCCGGCCGCCAGCGGGCGATGGTACATTTGCGGCTTGTGGGGCCTGGCGATTAGGGGGTCGCTGTCCTTTGTGTCCTCCCAAACCGCTCATAGATTGGTAGGGAGCTTGTCGCATAAGACCTTGGCCCGGAGTGAGCATCGGCGTCTGGCTCTGCGGTGGACGACCACCTTCTTGTCGAGGGGGCGGCGGCAGCGGCGGCTGATACTGCATGGGCTGCCATTGCTGGTATTGACCATTCGGCTGTAGCTGGTACTGAGCAGCTGCCTGGTACTGGGCAGCTGGCTGGGGCTGTGGCAGTTGGAACAGGATCGTTATCCTTTCGATCCAATCTATCCAGAGTTGTTTCAACGACTTTTCCGCTGTGGACCATAATGTTCCCACACACACACGTTTTAAATCTATATCCGCCATATCGCAGTAATCCCATGTAAAGTCAGAACAAAATGGCTGTAGGAGTTGGCAATGCTCGGCCGTGGAGCTTCCTTCACGCCCAAATACCGTCTCCCATGCGGTGAGCACCAACAGAAAATTGCGCCTGGTATACTCAACCTCCATAATCTGGCGCCCCAAGCCGGGAAACGCGCGCGTCATATTCCGCCGCCGGAATGCCCAGCATGACCTAGCTGGCCAGGACATCTCGAACCACATGCTCGTCAAGCCGAGATTCCCATGTCGGCATCACGACCTCTAGTCCCGCGCCGAACCATCTCAGTCTTATATTCGAGATGCTCCCGGGGCGAGCATCTATAGCGCTTCGTCGTCTTCGAAGAGATTGTCACGCTCCGTCTTGTGCTGCAACGGCTCAGCCGGTTCGACCGCTGGCGCCTGATCAGGCATCTGTGAAGGATCCTCTCGTCCAAGCAACACCTTTTAGTCATTAATCAACGTTACACCCACAGCCACGCGCTTCGTGACGCTCCACCAAGCGTTGAAGTAGTCCGGGTATTTCCGCTTTACGTAGACCGTTTGAGCTTCATGCTCTAGATGCTCTGTCTCAGCGAACTTTGCCTCGCGCGACTGTCCTGAAGCCTTGGCTTGTTGAGTCTCGCGCTACTTGGGGTGGGTCTCCTGCACTTGATGCTAAGGCAGATGCTGAGGCAGATGCTGAGCCTGATTCGGAGCCTGGTCCTGATCCAGGGTCTGTGGAACTGGTGGACGATCGGGTAGATCGCAAGGATTGTCACGCTTGCGCCATTGCATTACATCCTCGGTCAGACCATACCCCGCAAACTCCATGTTTGCAGCATTCCACCAAGCATCGAAATAAGCCCAGTCTGGATGATTTCGCCGCCCATATACCTTCCGCTCGGCCTGTTCCAAGCGTTGGGACTGAGCGTGTTTTGCCGCTCGTGCCTTGTTTTGAGCCTGGACTTCGTCGGCTTTGCGCTGCTTGCGTTGCGCCTCCTGCGCTTTCAGTTGCTGTTGGGTCAAGACAGGAGCATCTGAATCTTCAGCTTCTCTAGCTTTCTTCTTCGCCTCTTCCAGCTTCTTCTTTTGCTCTTCCGCCTTTTTCGCCTGAACCTCAAGACCGAGCTGCGACTTGCATTTGGGGTCTTCCTCGGCTCGTAAGCGCTCATCGCACCAATTAGACCAGGTCTTGTGTCGATGATCCAGCTTGTTACCCTTGATCAGCCGCTCAACTTTGGCCCTCCATGTAGTTATTGCCTTGCTGAAGACTGCCTTTCCAGACTTGACGCCTTGTCGACAGCAGTTGTGGCTCTTGTACGTGCACTGCCCAGTTTGACATTCATACGGCTCGTGGCCACACGAGTACATGCCATTGGAGTTGGGCACAAGCTGTTCAACGGGGTAATCCGGAAGCGAGGCTACGTCGTTTGGCCAACACCGCTTACCCTCTGGCAGACTCTCGTTCTCCTCCTTTGACTTTGGACGACGCCCATAGTCATTCTTGGAAAGGAGTAGGTACACCTTCGGAGCGACGACTTCCGGTTCTGGGAGCTCTAGCTCGTTGACTGGAGCATGCTGATTTCCGAGATTGCACGCCTTCTTCGCGGATGGCAAAAAGTCTTTCGCGATCTCGTCGTCCAAGGGCCGCTTCTTCGTGACAGGCGGTACCATTGGCATAAACTTCTTATTGACATAGTCAAAGCGCTGATCATAAGCTTGTTCTTGGAACATGCGGGACCACTCGAAAGCACGATACTCTGCCTGCGCCTCAGTCTCTTGAGGCTGCTTTCCGAAGGTCGTGTAACAATTATGCTCGGCCTTGCGAAACCTATCCGTTAGGCTCCGAAGCTCAGCCCAAGTATCCCAATACACCTCGGTCGACGGATCAGACTTCGCCATCGTCTTGACTAGGTCGACAAAGCTCATGTAGTGTGCATGACGGTTTCTGGCACGGAAGCACCGTAGCAGAAGGACCTGATTTGGTTCGACTACCCGGGGGAAAGTGTTGAATTCCCACAGATGATCTTGCGGGATACCGGGAAGAGTCGCCAGGGGGCCAATGGGAAGCTGGGATGCTACACGGTTGAGATATCCGGCAGCTTCTGCACGCATTTTGTCAGTGATGCTCTCCCTTCGCCATTGTCGCTCCTTACCTTCGGCGTTGCGGTGCACTTGAGGAACGGTCGCTGGTTGTGCGCCGGCTTGAACCGCGTGTACGGTCGTCTGCGGGCGCTGCTGGATTTGACCAGAGCGTACCGAACGTTGTAGGTCGGAAAGCCCCTGGTTGACCTGGTTTTGCGCAGGTACGTCTGGCGGCAACGCGTTTGTTGCAGTACCAGGACGCCGAGCAGGAGGCAGAACGCTCGATGAGACTTGGTTGCGCGCCATCTTGGACTTCGCAAGCTTGAGTGCGGCTGTTTGCCCCTTTTTTCGTCGTTGCTGTTGACTAGGCGCGTGTGCGCGCTGACCAAATGGAGCTGGCTGAGCCATTTCACTGTGCTGTCCGCCGACCTCAGTAGTCCCACGTCGCAATTGTCCAACAGCGGCCGCAGCATGAACACCTTCATGACGGTGGCTGTAGATATCGTCTTGCCCTGGGAGGGCTTGCTGGTACCGCTGAGCTTGTTGAGGAAGACGATGATCCGGGACTGGTGGCTTCTCGAACGTTGGGGGCACAAGAGTGGGTGACTGTGCGCGTCCGGCTGACAGAGCTCTTGATCGCTGCATATGGTATGCGGGAGAGGGTGAAGCATTTGGCGCTGCACTCGAATGGCGCTTGGAAGCGGACTGCTGGTTCGCGCCCATGGCTCGGTGGTATGCGTGCGGGTGCCTATCCTGAGGAGTAGACCGGAATGCGCCAGACGGCTCTGCAGGAAAAGGCTCGCCGACTGGGAAGTGCGGGTAGGAAACTGCCGAATTATGGGCAGGTGTCGCAACTGGCATATGGGGCACAGATGGATACATGGACGCATTGTGCGCATGTCGACGACGGACAGCATCCAGCGTAGCCTGCTTGCCAAAAGAGTGCTTCTCGGACATCTTCGACTGAACGCCGCCATCATCGTGCGTCTCGGGGGCCAATTGCTGCGCTAGCATCTTGGCCGTATCAAACTGAGGCGGCAGACGTCCGTCTTGCGCCTCGCGGCCGACATGGTATCGTTCGCCAGCCATCCGCTTGAGCGGCTGCCGTGGTGCATCTTCGCGCGGACGCTTAAGGGAGGTCATGGATGCGAAGTCTACGGATGACGATTGCGTTGCTGGAAGATAAGGCATGGTGTATATCTTGGAGTTCACGAATGTCTCAGAGGTTGAGAGCAGGGTACGGAGAAGGAGAGAAGACGTTGTCGCAAGAGGTGCGTATGTCTCTCGTGGTCACGAAAATGCAGCGAACGGGTGATCAAAGAGTTGAGAGGTCGGGCACGTTCGCAGTAAGAATGAGTGACCGTGAGAAGTAGAGGGAAATTTGCGGCGAGCGGCGGAAGTCTACATGGAGGAGGGCGACGGTGAAAGAGTTGGCATTAGCGGCACACATGGCTGAGAGGCACGTATATTATGCATTCACTTTAGTTTTGGTACTTGGGTCATTGTCGTTTCACTGACATCTAACGTACGGCGCATTTTTCACAATAGCCGTGTCTGGAGCATAGCATGGCCATTGGCTGGTCGTCGGGCTCGAATTTCTATGTACAAAAGACGCTATATGGTAACTGTATGCTAAACTCCTGTGTGTGTTCCAACCTCTCACACTCCTTCCCGACGCTGACTACAATGTATCCTAGAACCTTTACTCTTGATCTCCTCATATCCTCATCGAATCATTCACTTTGGACCTTTCACAACGCCCTGACTATTCAGCGACGATCTCCACCGCGGCGACGCTCGCGCTATGCACGGCTGGTTTCAGCAGAGACGTCCCTCTTCGCCTGGGCAGCCTCCGCACGAGCTTGTTTGGACATGACCTTGCTTCGCTCCGTCGCCTGTTCCATCTCCATGTTCTCGTACGTGATCTGGTGGTAGCCCGGCACCATCTTCTTGGTGCGGGAATGCTCGATCTTGACGGTGCGCTTGTACTCAAATTCCGAGAACGTTGCTGACTTCTCGATGATCTTCTGAATAGATACCATGCGACCGGCGATCGAGAGGGTAGGCTGGTTGACCGGGACGTTGAACCAGGTGATGTTCGGGTCATGTCGTCTTTCCACGACTTGCCGCGCCAGTCGCCGATCTGCGCCTTGTCCTCCGGGATTGCCTTGCGCTGAGCGTCGAGGTCGAACTTGTTCTGCTTGCCGTTGAGATCGCGGCCCGGGTCGAGGCTGTTGATGTGGCGAAGGACGGTATCGTGATCAGTGATCTGCTCCTTGAGATCGTCGATTTTGTCCTTGCGATCCTGTTCCTTCGCACCGCCCTTGCCGACCTTGACAAAGTCCCATGTGCCCATCTTCTTGAGATGCTTATTGGGAGCGTTGGCGAGACGCTTCTGCCTTGCATCCGCTTTGCGATCGAGCTCCGTCATTGCGTTGTATGGCTTGGGCTTGTGTGGCGCTGGAGTACGCTTCGTCTTCCCCTCGCCATCTTCCTCTGACTTCTTGGCTGCTTTAGTCTTCGCCTTCTTCTTTGGCTTTGGCACATCCTCCTCCTGCCCATCGTTATCGTCGGCGATTTCGTCCTCGACCGTCGCCTGGTGCTTGCGCTTGGGGGCGCGAGCGGTCTCGTCGCGACCATGAGTTTGCGGTTGCCAGTCATCGTCGTCGTCGCCGTCGTCAGAGAAGTGGGGAGTAGGATCACGAGGGCTATTGGGCAGTCCATCTTCAGCGTCTTCTATCGCCGTGATAGGGGGCGGTATATGAGTCTCGGAGCCTACATCGCCTTGTTTGACAGGGTCAGCGACACTACTGAGCCATTGATGAACATCGGGAGCCGTGGTGGCTTCCATATTCTCTCGCGGCACCTTGCTCTCGATGTCCTCGGAGTTGATACCCCAAAAGGGACAAGCAGAGAAGAAACGGTTGACTCTTAATCAGACAGAGATCAGCAAAGGGGTGCTGGTAGGGGTATCTTGCGTTTAGGAAATGGTATTGTCGCGAGCAGTGGTTGAGAGAAGAGGGAGCTGTGGTTCTTGCAAGAAGGGAGAGTATGCAACTTGGGAGAGATAAGAGCTGCTATGCCGCTGGTAACGTTGTGCATAGCTGCTGTGAGCGGCTTCCTAGGCCGCATTAGGTGTTGGATGTGGGAGCACAGGGCAGACAGGAAAGAGGCAGAAGGTTGTTGTATTGAGAGAGCTACAGCGAGCGATTATATACACAACCAGATGAGTAAGCAAGTGACTAACACAGTCACGTGAGGTGCAGTTCACAGTGTACCGTGTGAACTGAGGTGCCAGGCTGACATTAGGTTAAGGCCCTCTGATCATAGTGAATACAGGTGCCAGTGTTTCGCAACATGGAGCGCCTCTACGGACTTGCCACTTTGTCAAGCACCGAGATAACCTATCAACACCCTCTCTCGTGTATCGCAGCACCGCCTCAACCTCTGGATAATTTGATCGTCACACACCGTGCCACCATCAGTTGAGAGCTATGTCTAGTCAGGTTTCAGCACGTCCACTACCTTTGCTATTCTCCACGCAGTGGCGCCGTATTCCCGGGGAACTAAAGCTTCGCACCCTCAGCTATGTCATCCCCCACGGCGAAATCATTACCTTCCGCGGCTTCCAGCGTCTATCGATCCAAGACCGCGCGTCGAGCCAACAATCGTCACAGATCATTCTCGCTCTCATGTTATGCCCTGAGGTTCACGGCATGATGCGAAAGTGCTTTTGCCGCCACTTCTTCGCCCACAATACCATTGCTATCGAGCATTTTACCGGCACTCGGATAAATCGCGTTCTGCACCCACCGCCTTTCTTCCGACATCAGCTGCGGCACCTTGCGGTCTACATCCCATACACCGATTTCCAGCTCACCCGTTTCCTCGCCAAGATTGCCAGTGTCACGCTGGGCATGGATAATCTGCGGACGCTTCATGTGGTAATCAACGGTGAAGGAGACGAGTGGGACCGCGGTTTCATAATCAAAGATTTGGAATACATGGACTCAATTGAGTTGCATACCCCAATGCTGCAAGTCTCGTACACGCATGACGTGAGCTGGGAGTGTACGCAGGGTGTGTATACTGGGTCTGACGGGCTGCCGGTTTCGCTGCTTACGGCCCTCACCATTGTTCAAAAGCCTGGGAAAAACGTCAAGTCTGACTTGTCTCATCTGGAGCGAAATTGCGCTGGTGATCACCGGTGGCGCAACGTATTTGCTTGGTCTACCACGATGGGGGGTGAAGATGTACAGCGACACTCGAGAAAATCGATCCGGCTGGTGGAAGAATAAATTGAATGGGACAATAACGAAAAGACAAGACTTGCGCGTGTAATAATGATTGGGTCTGGATATTGTGCAGCGATTACGGACACATTGCTAGTAAATAGAAGACATCGTGGCCATGGCAGTGAAAGTGGGGGCTGGAAGGCAAGCAAACAGATGGGTTCCGCACGGGGAGTCTAGGTCGTGGACCCATGAAATGAGCTGGACGTCTTTAGAGGCCTACCAAAATCTGCTGGTTGCAGACCGAAATTCATGGTCCTGGGACTTTGATCGTGGACCATGGTTCGTGGGCGGTATCCACTCTTCGAGCCATGCATGCCCTCCATTCATGATTATAAAAGCCTGTCCTCTCACCCTAATTCTTTTATCACTTTTATTCCACTCTCCGCTTTCCACTTTCCACTTGCCACGTTCCACTGCCCACCATCCCAACCGAATATCAACACCATCAAGACGACATGTCTTCCCAAACTCTCCCCACCATGGAGACCTTCCTCAAAACTGACCTCACACCTTACGTCCCTTCCAACCTCGACGACGAGTGCAGCATCTGCCAAATCTCCTGGCGCGAAGATGCCGAATCGCCCATCAGCCTCCCATGCGGATGCAAACACCACTACCACAAGTCATGCATCACCACCTGGGTCGAAGAAGGCATTGGCGCTCTAGCCACATGTCCTTGCTGCCGCCTAAATCTGTCCACCCGACCCAAAAACAACGCACCCGAATTCGACTTCGAATTTGGTACCGATGACTACGACGACTACGACGAACCATGGGAGGGCCTTAGCGCTTCGATGACGTGGGTTTCCGGACGCGTCAGCGCCCTCAACGAGATGATTTGGTTGAGCTTGCAGCGTTCCGTGGGCCCGCGAAACCGCAACGGCGGAGAACCACCAGCCATGTCACGTGCCGACTGGAGCGCGCTCGTCGTGGAGATTGTGCAGCTGGCATCAGATAGGTTCGGCTTCGACCCAATCAGTACTGATGAATTTGTCGTCGTCAACTGCATCATCGACAACCTCATTGGGGAGGCCACGAGCCGGGGTCTGGGAACAGAATACCTCTGTGAGATGCTGGACTGTCTGCATGATCATGAGGATCATGCGGAGACAAGAAGCATTCAAGAAGCGTTTGAGGCCATTGGACTTCGGGCACTTGTGCCTGCGCTTGAGTGGGACGGCAGCCAAGACGGATCGGTGGACGAGTCAAAGTCATGTGACATTGTTGCACGCTAATAGGGTTATCCCTACACTCTCTCATTCTTCACATATATATAGCTCCTTCGTTCATAGCTATTCAATCAACTCAGTCCTTTATTTTCCTTCCATATCACATACGTGAGAGACATGCTCGCTTTGTGGGGATTCCCGCTCTCTTTTGGGGGTTCTGCTCCAAAGGACCGACCCGATTAGTGTTGTCTATGTTCTAGTGCCTGTCTTTCCAACGGCGTTCAATTGTTCCTGAATACCCCCCGTGTCTGATTTCAAGTGCGATGCGAAGCTGGATGGCGTGCGGCGTGCGAGACATTATTAACCGACCGTATTTGTTGTCTTGTTAGCATTTGTCTTTAGCACGAATAGAATGTCTCATCTACAGAACCATCACTTGAGACCCGGAAAGTAAATAAGCCCACACAAGTTGCATGTTGAACCTCGCACAAGGCACTCGGACCTGGATCTTGCAACCATGTCAGCAACCGTACTGCCAACTGGTACTGATTTCAGCGTCCCAGCCGTCGTACACACCATTTACCGAACAGTCGTCCACGAAACGTATTTCGGTTGTACCAATGCAGATCCCGGCAACAGCGCGGGACTTGCGTTGCAGCTGCACAAGCACATTCGCCATTCCGTTAACCAACTGCGACGGCGTAATCGCGGCTTCGTGGCGGACTGGGAAGCACACAGCGTGGTCAACGGGCCGTACTACGGCTACGATTGGGCTATCTCAACTACGCTACGGCCCAATCCGGCCTACGCTACGTCCCGTGGCGAAGCTTTGGGTATGAGGTACGGTCGTAACCGTAATTACGACCGTAAGTACTGTTCGCACGGACCACATACGACCGTCAGCGGCCTATGATTGGCTGGTGGTGACAGATTGTGAGTCGGTAGAGCTGAAGTAGCAGTTCTCGGTG